>OOCI01000044.1_pt1 | contig 110470 bp, 87 predicted proteins | sample 1671761 | NCBI WGS metagenome assembly OOCI01 (sample SAMN06348190, study PRJEB24527) | human gut metagenome | biome: human gut; feature: ankylosing spondylitis patient; material: feces | host: Homo sapiens | place: China | collected 2015-10
GCCGTTCCCCGCAGGGAACGGCCCGTTCGACATGTCAAAGGATGGCAACAAGCTAGCTCGCGCCGCCGTCGCCCACCACGAAGGCGTGGGGGTACAGGGCACGCAGCACGCGCATCATCTCGTCGGCCTTGCGGGAGTCTTCCCACGGGCCCACCTGCACGTTCCAGAGGTTGTTGCTGCCGAAGATCATGCGGCCCTTCTGGCCGCTGCGGGTGAGACGCTCGATGAGGCCCTGGGCGTTGTCCTTTTTGGAGAACGCGCCGATCTGGACGAAGAAGTTGCCGCGCACCACATCGCCGTCTTCCACCTGGGGCACGTCGCCCAGGCTCTGGATGCGCACCCGCGCCGTGCCCTTGCCGATGACGCCCAGCCGCTGGGCGGCCCCGCGCGAAAGGTCGATGACACGGTCGTCCACGAACGGCCCGCGGTCATTGATGCGCAGGATGAGGGAACGGTGGTTCTCCAGGTTGGTCACGCGCACTTCCGTGCCCAGGGGCAGGATCTTGTGCGCGGCGCTGATGTTGTACTGGTTGAAACGCTCGCCGCTGGCCGTCTTCTTGCCGTGGAAGCCGGGGCCGTACCAGGAGGCCACGCCCTCTTCCACGAAGCCGTGGGCCGACTTGAGCGGATAGTACGTCTTGCCGCGCACGGTATAGGGCTTGGAGCCCGGTACGCCGCCCTTGCGCCAGGAGGTGTCCCTGCTGCCGCAACCGGCCAGCAGCACGGCCGCCAGCAACAGGCAGGACAGGTTCACCAGCAGACGGGGGAAGGAAAACTGTCGCTCCGTCATCATCGTCCCTCTTCCTGCAGTTGTTCCAGCTGCCGCAACAGGGTCAGACTCTCGGCATCCAGGCGGCCCATACGGGCGGCGCATTCCAGCATGCAGCGGGCCTCCTCGCTGCGACCGGCCTCCAGCAGGTCCCAGGCCGCCAGCATGTACAGGCGCTGGGGCCGGCTCCCGTACAGGGCGGAGAGCAGGTCGTCATACAGGTCGGCGAAGACCGCACGGGCCCGGGCCTCTTCCATGACCAGCCAGCGGGCCAGATGCGTGTTGTCCTCCTGCCCTTCCAGATAGCGAAGCAGCAGGAACAGGCCATGCCGCAGCACATGCAGGATGCGCTGCAGCTCGCGCGCGGAGCTCTCGGCGGTCTGCTCGCCCAGCTGGCGCAAAGGATCGTAGAGCTCGGCCGTCACGCCCTGATGGCGTCCCAGCTGGGCCAGACGGTTGGCATAGTGCTGGCGCTGGAAGGCGTCCTCGCGCAGTTTGGCGCACTCGTGGAAGGCATAGCCCACGCACCAGTCGATGAGCGCCTCCACCGGCTGCTGGCTGACCAGGCCGTCGGGATGACGGCTGCCGGAATACTGCCAGAGCAGGATGGCGTCCTTGTCCGGGGTCTGGGACTGGCTGTTGCGGAACAGGTGATGCGCCGTATCCTTGAGGCGCCAGAACACGCCCTTGCGCATGGCCTCGCCCAGGAGGTCGCGGATGGACGAATAGGAAACGGCGCCTTCGTGATCGAAACGGCGGCGCTGCTCTTCCAGCCCCTCATAGACCTGGCAGTAGTCACGCACCAGGTCGCGCACTAAAAAGGCCTTGCGTTCCGGCGACCAGCGCCCGTTCACAGACCGGCCTCCTCCAGCAGGGCGCGGGCCACGGCCGCATCATAGAGCTTGAGGGGATCGGCATCGGCGTTGCGCTCCTCACGGTACAGGCGCGCCGCGTCTTCGATGACCTGCAGGTCCAGCCACTGGTGGCGGTCCCAGACCTCGGGATGGTCGGACTGCCAAAGGCGGAACTGCACGCCGCCGTCCTCACCGCGCCGCACGTACATGCGGGCCCTGTGGTCCGCGGCATTGGGGAAATAGTACAAACCACGCTCGTCTTTCATGCTTTTTTCCTTGCTGGGCCGCTCCCGGCGGCACTGTGAAATACTGCCCGAACCATAGCCGCTAATGCCTTTTTTGCCAAGGCGAGCACAGGGGGCGCTCCCGCAGGGGACAGCGGAACACTCTGCACAGGCTGCCCGGCAATGGACCGGTCCCGTGACTGCACCGTGTCTATCAGGGCGGCATAGCGTATATTTTTGGAGAAGTTGATATGACATTTTTTTCACATAGTTATCCGCACCATACAAACAACATGCCTGCGCAGCCCGCATTGTGACTGTGCTGTGAAAAAGCGGTCAATCACAAGAAACAGCGGTTGTCATCGCCAAAGAAATACGCTAAAAGAAGCAGAACTGCATTGCAGCCCGCAGTGCCGGACGTCCAACAGCGTCTGCCGCTGCGCCTGCGATCCCCCGTCTGACTACGCCGGACAGGGAACAGCACCTGGGGCGGCACACATATGTGTGCAGGCCGCAAGACGAGGCCGCCCCGGCGGCGTTTTGTCGTGTGCGGTTCCGGGCTACTCCGGCCCCAAGCGTCATGACGAAGGCACATCACGCGATGTGATACAACAAACCATGTGGAGGTATGGCAATGGCGAAACATGCAACCCCCCTGTTGGACCAGCTTGAAAGCGGCCCCTGGCCGAGCTTTGTGTCCGACATCAAACAGGAAGCCGCCGCCCGTGCGGCCAATCCGAAAGGGCTCGACTACCAGATTCCCGTTGATGCCCCTGAAGACCTGCTGGGCGTTCTGGAACTTTCCTACGAAGAAAAGGAAACCCACTGGAAGCACGGCGGTATCGTGGGCGTGTTCGGTTACGGTGGCGGCGTTATCGGCCGTTACTGCGACCAGCCCGAAAAATTCCCCGGCGTGGCCCACTTCCACACCATGCGTGTGGCCCAGCCCGCTGCCAAGTACTACAACACCAAATTCCTGCGCGACCTGTGCGACATCTGGGATCTGCGCGGTTCCGGTATGACCAACATGCACGGTTCCACCGGTGACATCGTGCTCCTGGGCACCCAGACCCCGCAGCTGGAAGAGATCTTCCACGACCTGACCCACAAGCTGAACGTCGACCTCGGTGGTTCCGGCTCCAACCTGCGTACCCCCGAAGCCTGCCTCGGTCAGTCCCGCTGCGAATATGCCTGCTACAACACCCAGGACATGTGCTACCAGCTGACCCAGGACTACCAGGACGAACTGCACCGTCCCGCCTTCCCCTACAAGTTCAAGTTCAAGTTCGACGGCTGCCCCAACGGCTGCGTGTGCGCCATGGCCCGTTCCGACTTCGCTGTGGTGGGTACCTGGAAGGACGACATCAAGATCGACCAGGATGCCGTGAAAGCCTACGTGGGCGGCGAATTCAAGCCCAACGCCGGTGCTCACGCCGGTCGTGACTGGGGCAAATTCGACATCCAGAAGGAAGTCATCGACCTCTGCCCCTCCAAGTGCATGAGCTGGGACGGCAACAAGCTGTCCATCAAGACCGCCGACTGCGTGCGCTGCATGCACTGCATCAACACCATGCCCCGCGCCCTGCACATCGGTGACGAACGCGGCGCCAGCATCCTCGTGGGTGCTAAGGCCCCCGTGGTGGACGGCGCCCAGATGGGTTCGCTGCTGGTGCCCTTCATCTCCTGTGAAGCGCCGTATACCGAGATCAAGGAAGTCATCGAAAAGATTTGGGACTGGTGGATGGAAGAAGGCAAGAACCGCGAACGCGTGGGCGAAACCATGAAGCGTCTTTCCTTCCAGAAGCTGCTCGAAGTCACCGACACCGAGGCCGCTCCGTACCACGTCACGGCTCCCCGCTCCAACCCGTACATCTTCTTCAAGGAAGAGGAAGTGCCCGGCGGCTGGAACCGCGACCTGGCCGAATTCCGCAAACGCCATCAACGCTAGTGTAAGGGAGAAAGACCATGGCTTTTATTTCTTCCGGCTACAATCCGGCCAAGCCCATGGAAGGGCGCATCACCGATATCGGTCCCCGCAAGTACGATGAGTTCTTCCCGCCGGTCATCAAAAAGAATTTCGGCAGGTGGCTGTACCACGAGATCCTCGAGCCCGGCGTGCTGATGCACGTGGCCGAGGGCGGCGACAAGGTGTACACCGTCCGCGTGGGCGGCACCCGCACCATGTCCATCACCCACATCCGCGAGCTGTGCGACATCGCCGACAAGTACTGCGGCGGCTACCTGCGCTGGACCACCCGCAGCAACATCGAGTTCATGGTGGAAGACGAAGACACCATGAAGGCCCTGCGCGACGAGCTCAACAGCCGCAAGTTCGACGGCGGCTCCTTCAAGTTCCCCGTGGGCGGTACCGGTGCCGGTGTCAGCAACATGGTGCACACCCAGGGCTGGGTGCACTGCCACACCCCCGCCACCGACGCCTCCGGCCCGGTGAAGTGCGTGATGGACGCCATCTTTGATGACTTCAAGGACATGCGTCTGCCCGCTCCCGTGCGCATCGCCCTGGCCTGCTGCATCAACATGTGCGGCGCCGTGCACTGCTCCGACATCGGCCTGGTGGGCATCCACCGCAAACCGCCCATGATCGACCACGAATGGGCCGACCAGCTGTGCGAGATCCCGCTGGCCGTGGCCGCCTGTCCCACCGCTGCCGTCCGTCCCACCAAGGTGGAACACAACGGCCAGAAGGTGAACTCCATCGCCATCAAGCAGGACCGCTGCATGTACTGCGGCAACTGCTACACCATGTGCCCCGCCCTGCCCATCGCCGACCACGAAGGCGACGGCATCGCCATCATGGTGGGCGGCAAGGTCTCCAACCGCATCAGCATGCCCAAGTTCTCCAAGGTGGTCGTGGGCTACATCCCCAACGAGCCGCCGCGCTGGCCCACCCTGACCAAGACGGTGAAGCACATCGTCGAAGTCTACGCCGCCAACGCCAACAAGTACGAACGTCTGGGCGACTGGGCCGAACGCATCGGCTGGGAAAGCTTCTTCAAGCTGACCGGCCTGCAGTTCACCCACCACCTGATCGACGACTTCCGCGATCCGGCTTACTACACCTGGCGTCAGAGCACCCAGTTCAAGTTCTAAGCCGAGCTTGAAAATACCCCGGCGGCGCTTTCCGGCGCCGCCGGGTTCAGGAGAAAAAAAATGGCTGACGAAAAAGACGTTGTTGTCGAATTCCTGAAGAGCAAGTCCTCCTCCAAATCCAAGTTCTACTTCAAGGACTTCACGGACCTGTTCCCCGAAAAGGGCCCCCGCGAAGTGAAGAAGATCCTCACCAAGCTGGTGAACGAAGAAGTTCTGGAATTCTGGTCTTCCGGCTCCACCACCATGTACGGCCTGAAGGGCGCTGGCAAGCAGGCCCACACCGAAGGCGAAGACTAGTCTTTTTGCCTTCGGCTTTTGAACGCCCCGACTGCAACGTCTGTGCGTTTACAAAGGCCATTGGAGCTTCGACTCCTTTCTCAAGAAATGCCACAACCTCTGTTGTGGCGTTTCTTGTTTTTGTCCTTGTAAAAATCTTCCGGGGCCTGCGGCATCTCCAGCTTCCGGCAGCGTCCTTCCATCCCCGCGCCCCCCTCCCTACCGACGCCTGTAGCCCCGCAACGCCGCCGTGCGCAGAATCGGCCGCATCCCCCTCCCCACTCTTCTTTCCAGCCTTCCTTGCGACCGTTCCGGCATCACACGCCCCTTCTGCGGCATCTCCTTCCCCAGTCATGACACCGGAGCACCGGCCGCCTTTTTCCGGGACAGTACGCCTTACGCCCGATGTCGGGCGGCGAAGCTCCGCCCGGACAAAGAGACTCGTCCCTCACCTCTGGCCATGAAGGAGCGCCCCCACGACCACGGGACGGCATCGTCGCCGCTCCAACTATTTTTCGTTGAAAAAGCCTGCCGTCACCAGTAGTCTGGGGCTGCGACACGCCCAAAAGAGCCTGCCCACCACTATCAGGCCGGGCGCAAAGAGCACGAGAGCGCCTTACCGCTCCCATCAGCTCTGGATACAGCAGCCATCAGACGGAGAGACCATGCACGACCACCATCCAGCTTTTCCCCGCACCGGAGCCACAGCGGACCTGCCTGCCGGAACCCCGGCCCCCGAACAGGACATGGGGCAGACCCGGGCCCTGCTTCTGGAGATGGCCCGCTGCCAGTCGCTGGACCAGATCTTCCGTCTGGTGGCGGAGACCTTCGCCGCCCGGCAGGACGTGGCCCTGTGCCGCATCTGGCTGCTGGAACAGACCGAGCCGAGCCTCTGCGCCAGCTGCCGCCATTTCTACGATTGCCGCGACCATCGCCAGTGCCTGCGGCTGGCGGCCAGCACCGGGCGTTCCCGCGTGGACGGGCATGCCTGGACCGCTCTGGATGGCGAGCACAGCCGTTTTTCCTTGGGGCTGGGCAAGGTGGGGCTCATCGCCCAGTCAGGCACCGCCTATCATGTGGATGCCGTCCGCCCGGATATGGACTGGGTGACCTCGCCCGACTGGATACGCCGGGAAGGCATCCGCACCTTCCTGGGCCAGCCGCTGGTGCACCGCGGCCGCGTGCTGGGGGTCTTCGCGGTCTTCAGCCGCGAAGTGCAGGATGCCCAGGCCATGGACCGCCTGCGCATGATCGCGGACTATCTGGCGGTCTCCATCGCCAATGCCCAGGCCTTTGAAGAGCTGACCCGCCTGAAGCGGCAGCTGGAGATCGAGAACGCCTACCTGAAGAACGATGCCCTTCCCCCGGCCGCCCTGGCGCTGACAGGGGACAGCCCCTGCATGCGCACGCTGAAGGAAAAGATCCGGCAGGTGGCTTGTACGGACGTGCCCGTCCTCATCACCGGCGAAGCCGGCAGCGGCAAGGAAGCCGTGGCCGCCGAGCTGCACCGGCAAAGTTTCGTGGCCGGCGGGCCGCTGGTGCGGGTCAACTGTGCCGCCATCGCGCCCGACAGCTTCGAAGACGAGTTCTTCGGCCATGCGGCCCGCATGGGCTTTCTGGAGGCCGCCTCGGGCGGGACGCTCTTCCTGGATGCCGTGGACGAGCTCCCCCTGCCTCTGCAGGCCAGGCTCCTGCGCGTCCTGCAGGACAAGGAGTTCCACCGCGGCGGCGAGGACAGCGGACACCGGCTCAGCGTGCGCCTCGTGGCCGCCACCAGCCGCGACCTCTACGAGCTGGTGCGCGCGGGGCTTTTCCGCGAAGACCTCTATTACCGCCTCAACGCCTTCCCCATCCGCATCGCTCCCCTGCGTGAGCGCCCGGAAGACATCCTGCCGCTGGCCCAGGCCTTTCTGGAACATGACCGGGCCCACCTGCAGCGGCCGGAACTGGCCTTTGCCGACGACGCTCCGGGACGCCTGCAGGCCTATGCCTGGCCCGGCAATGTCCGCGAACTGCAGGAATGCCTCCTGCGCGCGGCCGCAGGCAGCACGGACGGTCTCCTGCACCTGGAGGCCCTGCCGCCGTCCCCTCCCTCTGCCGCGCCCCGGCCCGTCCTGCCTGCCGACGACAACGCCATCGTCTTTACCGAGGCGGAGATGCAGGCCCTGGAGCGGACCAATATCGCCAATGCCCTGCAACGGTGCCACGGCAAGATCTATGGCGAGGACGGGGCCGCGGCCCTGCTGGGCATCAGCCCCACCACGCTCTGCTCCCGCATCAAGAAGTTCGGCCTCCGCAAACAGGACGCCTGATCCGGGCCGGAAGGCACGCCGCGCCGGGGAGCCCGGCCCGCGCCAGCCCTCACGGCCCGCACGTCCTGCCATGCCCCACTCCAACACCGCAGGATGGCGGCGCATCTTCGCACGGTCCTGACCGTGCCGGAGCCCCGCGCCCTTTCCCCCTCCCTTATCAACGATTTTTCGTTAAAACAACACCACGAGCATAAATTTTGTCGTCTAAAAACGAAAATTCCTCTTTTTCTATTGCCAAGAGCAACGATTTTTTGTTACCAAGAAGCCATGCCGTGGCTGGAAAGGCCATCTTTACCCCCGAGGATGCGCCATTTTTCAGCATTTGGTAAAATATTCAACGATTTTTCGTTGAAATATGCACTCATGGAGGTATGGCAATGCCGAAACATGCGACTCCCCTGCTGGACCAGCTCGAAAGCGGCCCCTGGCCGAGCTTTGTGTCCGACATCAAACAGGAAGCCGCCGCCCGTGCGGCCAATCCGAAAGGGCTCGACTACCAGATTCCCGTTGATGCCCCTGAAGACCTGCTGGGCGTTCTGGAACTTTCCTACGAAGAAAAGGAAACCCACTGGAAGCACGGCGGTATCGTGGGCGTGTTCGGTTACGGTGGCGGCGTTATCGGCCGTTACTGCGACCAGCCCGAAAAATTCCCCGGCGTGGCCCACTTCCACACCATGCGTGTGGCCCAGCCCGCTGCCAAGTACTACAACACCAAATTCCTGCGCGACCTGTGCGACATCTGGGATCTGCGCGGTTCCGGTATGACCAACATGCACGGTTCCACCGGTGACATCGTGCTCCTGGGCACCCAGACCCCGCAGCTGGAAGAGATCTTCCACGACCTGACCCACAAGCTGAACGTCGACCTCGGTGGTTCCGGCTCCAACCTGCGTACCCCCGAAGCCTGCCTCGGTCAGTCCCGCTGCGAATATGCCTGCTACAACACCCAGGACATGTGCTACCAGCTGACCCAGGACTACCAGGACGAACTGCACCGTCCCGCCTTCCCCTACAAGTTCAAGTTCAAGTTCGACGGCTGCCCCAACGGCTGCGTGTGCGCCATGGCCCGTTCCGACTTCGCTGTGGTGGGTACCTGGAAGGACGACATCAAGATCGACCAGGATGCCGTGAAAGCCTACGTGGGCGGCGAATTCAAGCCCAACGCCGGTGCTCACGCCGGTCGTGACTGGGGCAAATTCGACATCCAGAAGGAAGTCATCGACCTCTGCCCCTCCAAGTGCATGAGCTGGGACGGCAACAAGCTGTCCATCAAGACCGCCGACTGCGTGCGCTGCATGCACTGCATCAACACCATGCCCCGCGCCCTGCACATCGGTGACGAACGCGGCGCCAGCATCCTCGTGGGTGCTAAGGCCCCCGTGGTGGACGGCGCCCAGATGGGTTCGCTGCTGGTGCCCTTCATCTCCTGTGAAGCGCCGTATACCGAGATCAAGGAAGTCATCGAAAAGATTTGGGACTGGTGGATGGAAGAAGGCAAGAACCGCGAACGCGTGGGCGAAACCATGAAGCGTCTTTCCTTCCAGAAGCTGCTCGAAGTCACCGACACCGAGGCCGCTCCGTACCACGTCACGGCTCCCCGCTCCAACCCGTACATCTTCTTCAAGGAAGAGGAAGTGCCCGGCGGCTGGAACCGCGACCTGGCCGAATTCCGCAAACGCCATCAACGCTAGTGTAAGGGAGAAAGACCATGGCTTTTATTTCTTCCGGCTACAATCCGGCCAAGCCCATGGAAGGGCGCATCACCGATATCGGTCCCCGCAAGTACGATGAGTTCTTCCCGCCGGTCATCAAAAAGAATTTCGGCAGGTGGCTGTACCACGAGATCCTCGAGCCCGGCGTGCTGATGCACGTGGCCGAGGGCGGCGACAAGGTGTACACCGTCCGCGTGGGCGGCACCCGCACCATGTCCATCACCCACATCCGCGAGCTGTGCGACATCGCCGACAAGTACTGCGGCGGCTACCTGCGCTGGACCACCCGCAGCAACATCGAGTTCATGGTGGAAGACGAAGACACCATGAAGGCCCTGCGCGACGAGCTCAACAGCCGCAAGTTCGACGGCGGCTCCTTCAAGTTCCCCGTGGGCGGTACCGGTGCCGGTGTCAGCAACATGGTGCACACCCAGGGCTGGGTGCACTGCCACACCCCCGCCACCGACGCCTCCGGCCCGGTGAAGTGCGTGATGGACGCCATCTTTGATGACTTCAAGGACATGCGTCTGCCCGCTCCCGTGCGCATCGCCCTGGCCTGCTGCATCAACATGTGCGGCGCCGTGCACTGCTCCGACATCGGCCTGGTGGGCATCCACCGCAAACCGCCCATGATCGACCACGAATGGGCCGACCAGCTGTGCGAGATCCCGCTGGCCGTGGCCGCCTGTCCCACCGCTGCCGTCCGTCCCACCAAGGTGGAACACAACGGCCAGAAGGTGAACTCCATCGCCATCAAGCAGGACCGCTGCATGTACTGCGGCAACTGCTACACCATGTGCCCCGCCCTGCCCATCGCCGACCACGAAGGCGACGGCATCGCCATCATGGTGGGCGGCAAGGTCTCCAACCGCATCAGCATGCCCAAGTTCTCCAAGGTGGTCGTGGGCTACATCCCCAACGAGCCGCCGCGCTGGCCCACCCTGACCAAGACGGTGAAGCACATCGTCGAAGTCTACGCCGCCAACGCCAACAAGTACGAACGTCTGGGCGACTGGGCCGAACGCATCGGCTGGGAAAGCTTCTTCAAGCTGACCGGCCTGAAGTTCACCCACCACCTGATCGACGACTTCCGCGACCCGGCGTACTACACCTGGCGCCAGAGCACCCAGTTCAAGTTCTAGGCCGGTCTTGAAAACGCCCCGGCGGCGCGCCGCAGTGTCGCCGGGGCCAGGAGAAAAAACATGGCTGACGAAAAAGACATCATCGTCGAATTCCTGAAGGGCAAGTCCGCTTCCAAGTCCAAATTCTACTTCAAGGACTTCACGGAGCTGTTCCCCGACAAGGGCCCCCGCGAAGTGAAGAAGATCCTCACCAGGCTGGTGAATGAGGAAGTGCTGGAATTCTGGTCTTCCGGTTCCACCACCATGTACGGCCTCAAGGGGGCCGGAAAGCAGGCCCACACCGAGGGCGAAGATTAAGCGACTGCCGGGCGGTCGTGCCTCCCGCACCGGCAACAGTCCGCACCCCCACGCAGTCGGGACCGCGACGGACGCAAATATCATACGGTATGCCGCCAAATACCGTTCAGGAGCATGTGCCCTGCCTTACCCCACAGAAATGCCGCGAGCCATCGCGGCATTTCCGTTTTCCGCACGGATGCAACGCCTGTCCGGCGAGGGTAAGGGCCCTGCCCCGCGTATCGCCCCCGGCGGCCTGCGTCCGGAAGCCCCCGGTGTTTCCCGTCCCGCTTTCCGGCGGCGGCAGGGATGGGCAGGGGCCTGCGCCAGTCCCTCCGCCTCCTGTCTGCGCCGGCAGCGCTTTTATACCTGCCGGTCACCGGGCTGAGCCCCCTCGTACGCGCGTGGGGAGAACGTCCTCCGTACCGGGCTGAGCGGTCCCTCCTCCCCATGCCGCCCCTCCTGCGCCCGCATCACAGCCGGCTTGAATCCTCCGCCCGCCCCGCCTACACTGCGGCCATATGCCGCGACCTGCCGCCCCACACAGCTTCCCGTGCGGGCATCAGGCGGCCGCGAGCCCTTCGGGATCGCGCACTTCCTGCGCGCCCGTTACGGAGGTCTGTCATGGGCGTCAGCTTTTCCCTCAATGACGAAGAACGGCAATGGCTCTCCCGGCTGGCCCGGGAAAGCATCACCACGGCCCTTGAGGGCCGGGAGGACGTCCCGCCGCCCCTGCCGTCCGCGCTGGCCGGAGGGACGCTGGCCCAGTCCCTGGGCTCCTTCGTGACCCTGAACAAGGACGGCGCCCTGCGGGGCTGCATCGGCAACATGGTGGGCCGGGAGCCGCTCTGGCAGAACGTCTGGCGCATGGCCCGTGCCGCCGCCTTCGAGGATCCCCGCTTCCCTGCCCTGGATGCGGCGGAATGGCCGCACTGCCACCTGCACATCTCCGTGCTGGGCCCCCTGAGCCCTTGCCCGGACCCGGCGCGGATCGTCATCGGCCGTCACGGCCTGCTGCTGCGCCTGGGCATGCGCCAGGGCGTCTTCCTGCCGCAGGTGCCCGTGGAACAGGGCTGGGATCTGGGGCAATATCTGGAACATCTCTGCCGCAAGGCCGGTCTGCCCGCAGGCAGCTGGCGTGATCCGCAGGCCCTGCTCTTCTGGTTCGAGAGCCTGGTCTTCGAGGCCTGAACCAAAGAGCCCTGAGGGGGGAAGGAAGTATCCCTGCCTGCCGCGCTGTCCGTGCCCCTCGCGGCAACAGGCGGAGGAGAAAATGGCCCGCTCACGCCAGCGCGAAGAGGGCCCGTCCCTCGCGCGCTTTCTCCGGAGAAGTGTCTCCGCAAAGGACCGGAGGGTCTGCCCTCTTGATTTTCTTCACGTCGGGGGCGGCATCCTGCCATCGTGTCCGACAGCGGATGCCCCACGGCTGCGGTCTTCTCGAAGCCCGCGCGCCTCTATTCGTTTCCCCGGGCTATCGGCCCCACAGACGAAACGCCGCCTGAAACATCCCAGCCGCCATACGGGAAGGCTTGCGGTCCGCCGTCCGGAGCCCCGGACGAAAGTCCACAACAAAAGGGACGTTCCCTGTACGGGAGCGTCCCTTGTTCTTTTATCGGCTGTTTCCCGTCCCCTCGTTTCCAGCCTGCCGGAGCGACTGGGGAAAGATGGAAGCCGGAAGGCCCCTTTTTCTTGCGCCGGGCAAGGGGGACTCCTTCGAGGATCTTTCTTCTACGACGTGGGCGGCACGATGGGATCGCCGTACATCTTCCAGGTCAGCGGACGATAGATGGAGATCAGGGCCATGGCGAAGATGATGGCTACCTGGACCAGGCTGGCCCAGAGTTCTTCCGGCAGGATACAGGAGCGCACGAAGCGCAGGGGCCAGTCCAGCCCCATGGGCGTGAGCCACTCGATGCAGCGGTCACCCACGGGCAGCCAGAAGAAGGTGCCCCAGAAACCGGCGCAGAAACTGATGATCCACTTGAAGGTGACCCAGGCGAATTTGAAAAAGCCCAGCGAGGTGAAGATGGAATAGAACAGGCCGGTGAGCACACAGCCGATGAGCCCGGGCATGACCACCCAGGAATCCACGATATAGCGGCAGTATTCCACCAGCTTCACGGTCGCCGGATCGTCCATGCCCAGTTTGAGGAAACCGAGGGCCTGCATGGAAAAGGCGCCGCCCGCCCAGGCCAGGGCCGCCAGCAGGTGCAGGGCCTTCATGCTCTTGATGATATGGTTGTCACGTGCGCTCACGCCCTTGCCGCGCGAGCCGTAATTCCTGACCCGTTCGCTGAACACCATGACATCCTCCCGCACGCCCCCTGCGGGGCCTGCTCTGCGACGCCCTTTCCCGGGGCAGCCGCTCTTTTGACGCTACCCAGCGGAGCCTGTTTTTTCAAGCCCCGCGGGATGGCTGCGAGGGACGCAGGCATCCCGCACGCTCCGGAGCCGTCCGTCCACGTGCCATGCTCCCGGTCACAGAAAGCCCCATCCCTCCCTGCCGGGCCTTTGGGAAACGATCGGGCCGTATGGCAGGCCCCGGAACGAAAAAGCCGCCCTGCGCCTCCATCAGGCACCGGGCGGCCTCCACGGCGCGGACAGCGCCCGGGAAACCCGTGGGACCAAGGCCCGTCCGCCTTCGTTACAATTCCAGCAAGGCCCGCCAGCGGGGCAGCTCGGGCTGCAATTCCAGATAGTCGTCCGGCAGGGCGGGCGGCGCGGCCTGGGCCAGGGCCCGCTTCACATCGTCCAGGCTGCCGGTACGCAGCAGGCCGGGGACGTCCTGCAAGGGGCACAGGTCGAAGCCGTCCGAGGGCAGCATGACCATGACGGGCAGCTTTTTGAGGGCCGCTTCCAAGACCACGGTGGTGGAAGCGGACGACCAGACCACGGTACCGGGCACCAGATGGGTGGCGATGGGGCCGTCAGCAAAACGCAGGCGTCCGGCCTGGGCCCCCAGCTCGTGACGCAGGTCGGCCTCCACGGAAAGATAGGGATGCGGCTTGACCACGATCTCCCAGCCGTCCAGCAGGCCCGCGTGCACGGCCCGGGCCAGCAGACGCACATGGTCGGCGGTCTCGTCGGCAAAAAAGCCGGTCACCACCAGCAGGCGGTGGTGCGTCTGCCCTTCCTGCGGCGGCACGGCGGACTTGCGGGCATCGACGAGATACATGTAGCGCAGGGCCTCCACCAGCTCCAGACGCTCCTGCGGCACACCGGCGGCCTGCCACTGCCGCAGGGCCCCCTGCCCGTTGGCGCAGATGCGGTCGGGCTGGAAGGGCGCGCAGGCGCTGTCCGTGAAGGTGACCGGATCGTCGAAATAGCGGAAGTCCGTGGGCCGGATGGTGGAATGCTGCGCCCCGTACACGGGCCCGCCCGCGCCGGGCGTGGTGTGGGCGGCATGAGTCAGCATGCGTTCCCAGGGGCAGTTCTCCAGCGGGAAGGTGAACCAGCGCTGGGGCCCGGCGGCCTTCACGTAATTGTCGATGCCGCGCTGTTGCAGGCAGCGCTCCAAACAGCGCCAGCCCCGGAAGGTCTCGGCCCAGTCCTCGGCCATATAGGCCCAAAAGTTCAGGCGGGAGCCCTCGAAACGGCAGAGCTCGCGCATGGAGGCCTCCAGACGGCGGCTGGTCCAGGCCAGACGCAGATAGCGCTTCCAGGCGGCCCGCAGGTCGGCGGTCGTGAGGAATTCCTCCAGATAGTGGAAGCTCACGCCGTCCTGCCGTACGGCCCGCAGACGGTCCCGCATCCTGATGCAGCCGGCCAGATCCATCTGCGGCGACGGGAAGCGGATGAACAGCCAGCGCACGGGCGTCCTGGCCGCCGCCGCGCACAGGGCGTCGTGCAGGCCCTCCCAGTAACGGGAGCGGAAGCGGCCCGCTGCCGCGGCTTCCATGTCCACATTGGGGAAATAGGTGGCGATGGTGCCCGTGGTCACATGCGCGGGCGGCAGGGTGGGCAGGGCCCCGCCCCTGGGCCGGAGGGGCAGGCGCACCCGGAACCACCAGTGGAGGAAGCGCCCGGCCGCGCGCAGCAGGGAGGGGCAAGCCTCATAGATGCGGCGCAGCCGGCTGCGGTAGCGTCCGTCACGGCACTTGGGATCGTGATAGTCCGCGAACTGCCGCCCCGTGGCCTGGCAGAGCGCCAGCAGGGTCTCGCACAGCCGGTCGTCGCCGCCCACCAGACGCAGGGCCGTGAAGCCGCCCTCGTCCAGCAGATGCTCCAGGGTACGCAGCTTGTAGATCTCGTAAAGCAGGGGCGTCATCTTGGGATGGCGCTCGTAGAGCAGCGAACACCACCACATGGACAGCTTTTCCCCGGCCTGGAAATGCTCGTGCAGCAGCGCCCCCTCCACGGGCCTGAGGCCCGTCCGGCAGGCCCATGCGGCGTGCTCGCGCCGGATCTCCGTCAGCCGGGCATCGCACAGGGCAGGCAGCGAGATGTGGTCGCCGGGCACGTCCCGCAGGTTCCAGTGGGCCACGGCGGCGGACGTCTCCAGATGGAAGGCCAGCGGCGCTCTGCTGTCGGCCAGCAAGGTAAGTTCTTTCATGGGCGCTCCTTTCCGGACAGGGGAAGAAAAAACGGACGGCATGGTGCCGTCCGTGCAGGCTCAGGCTTTGAGGGCCGCGGCGATGGCCGGGCCGTAGGGCGCGCGCAGGACGCCCTTTTCCGTGATGATGCCCGTGATGCAGTCAGCGGGCGTCACGTCGAAGGCGAAATTGAAGACCGGCACCCCTTCGGGGACGATGCGGGTCTCGCCCACATGGGTCACTTCCCGGTCGGGACGCTCCTCGATGGGGATGTACGCGCCGTCGGGCGTGCGCGGGTCGATGGTGGACAGGGGCGCCGCCACATAGAAGGGGATGCCGAAATGTTTGGCCAGCAGGGCCACGCCGAAGGTGCCGATCTTGTTGGCGGCGTCGCCGTTGGCCGCGATGCGGTCGGCACCCACCACCACGCACTGCACCAGGCCCTTCTGCATCAGCAGGGCGCAGGCATTGTCGCAGGCCACGCGCACGTCGATGCCGTCCTGCTGCAGTTCCCAGGCGGTCAGGCGCGCGCCCTGCAGGAAGGGCCGCGTCTCGTCGGCGATGACCCGCACCTTCTTGCCCGCTTCCAGGGCGCCGCGGATGACGCCCAGGGCCGTGCCGTAACCGGCCGTGGCCAGGGCCCCGGCATTGCAGTGGGTGAGCACGGTGTCGCCGTCGTTGATGCAGGACGCCCCGTGGCGGCCGATCTCGCGGCAGATCTCCACGTCCTCGCGGCGCATGGTCTCGGCCTCGGTCAGCAGGACGGGGATGAGGGCCTCCATCTCCAGACCGGCATGGGCCCGCCACAGGGCCCGCATGCGCTCCACGCCCCAGCGCAGGTTCACGGCCGTGGGCCGGGCCGCCTCCAGACGCACCAGGGCCTGGTCATAGGCCGTGCGCCAGTCGGCACCGGCAGGCAGGCTGCGGCGCAGTTCCTCAAGGGCCAGCACGCAGCCGAAACCGGCCGTGACGCCGATGGCCGGAGCGCCGCGCACCACCATCACCTGCAGGGCCCGGATGGTCTCGTCCAGGGTGCGGATGGGCAGGTAGTCCTCGCGCCCGGGCAGGGCGCGCTGGTCCAGCAGATACAGGGTCATGGCGTCAGCGTCGAAACGGATATGGTGTTCCATGCGGTCCTCGATGGTTGAAGGGCGATAAAGGGTCCGTGAGATGGCGTAGCCTGTCCAATACCGACCACGGTAGCGCAAAGCCCTTATCTTGGCAAAGTGCTTTACAAATGCCGAACGCACTGGCTAATCTGGCTGAAGTTTTTGAACTTCAGCAGGAGAAGCGTCCCCATGGAAGAGTTCTCGCGCATCCAGCGCCTGCCCCCCTACGTTTTCGCGGTGGTAGGCGACCTTAAAATGAAGCTGCGTCGCCAGAATATCGATATCGTTGACTTCAGCATGGGAAATCCCGACATTCCCACCCCGCCGCACATCGTGGACAAGCTGGTGGAAGCCGCACAGAAGCCGGTGAATCATCGCTATTCGCTCTCCCGCGGCATCCCCCATCTGCGCGACGCCGTGTGCGAACGCTACAAGCGCCTCTATGATGTGGACCTCGATCCCAACACCGAAGCCATCGTGACCATGGGTTCCAAGGAAGGTCTCGCCCACCTTTCGCTGGCCATGCTCTCGCCCGGCGACGTGGTGCTGGCTCCCGACCCCACCTATCCCATCCACAAGTATGCGCCCATCATCGCCGGCGCCGACGTGCGCAGCGTGCCCATCGGGCCCGGCCGTGACTTTTTCGAGGACCTGACCGCCGCCACCAAGCAGGCCTGGCCCCGTCCCAAGCTGCTTTTCCTGTGCTATCCCCACAACCCCACCACGGAAGTGACCGACCTGGCCTTCTTTGAAAAGGTCGTGGAATTCGCCAAGGAGAACAACATCTGGGTCATCCATGACCTGGCCTATGCCGACCTGGTCTTCGACGGCTACAAGGCCCCCAGCTTCCTGCAGGCCAAGGGCGCCAAGGACGTGGGCGTGGAATTCTACACCATGTCCAAGAGCTACTCCATGCCCGGCTGGCGCGTGGGCTTCTGCCTGGGCAACCCCAAGCTCATCCACGCCCTGAGCCGCATCAAGAGCTACCTGGACTACGGCATCTTCCAGCCCATCCAGATCGCGGCCACCGTGGGCATGCGCAGCGGCGACGAAGAAGTCACCAAGATCTGCGACATCTACCGCCAGCGCCGTGACTGGCTCATCGACGGCCTCAACCGCATCGGCTGGGAAGTGCCCGCGCCCAAGGCGACCATGTTCGTCTGGGCCCGCATCCCCGAAGAGTTCCGCAAGATGGGTTCCGTGGAATTCTCCAAGCTGCTGCTCACCGAAGCGCAGGTGGCCGTCTCTCCGGGCCTGGGCTTTGGCGCCTACGGTGACGAGTATGTGCGCTTCGCCCTCATCGAGAACGATCACCGCACCCGTCAGGCCGTGCGCAACATCCGCCGCCTGCTCGGCGGCTCCAGCGATTAGGGGACACTATGGCCGACAGCAACAAGCCTCTGGTAGTGGGTCTGGCCGGGTTCGGCACCGTGGGCGGCGGTCTTGCCCGCCTGCTGGAAGAGAACGCCGGCATCATCCGTCAGCGTACGGGCCGGGACATCCAGGTCAAGAAGGTGCTGGTGCGCAATGCCCAGAAGGCGCGCACCGTGCCCCTGCCTCCCGGAGCCGACCTGACCACCAACCCTGACGAGCTGATCAACGATCCCGAGATCGACGTGCTGGTGGAGCTCATGGGCGGCATCGACGCCCCGCGCACCATCATTGACCGCGCCCTGGACGCCGGCAAGCACATCGTCACCGCCAACAAGGCCCTGCTGGCCGAGGAAGGGCTCGCCCTGTTCCAGAAGGCCGCCGGCAAGGGCCGCATCCTGCGCTACGAGGCCAGTGTTGCCGGCGCCGTCCCCGTGGTGGAGGCCCTGCGCACCAGCCTGGCCGGTAACCGCATCTCGTCCCTGATGGGCATCCTCAACGGCACCAGCAACTACATCCTGTCCGAGATGACCTCCAACGGTCTGGACTTCGATGTGGCCCTCAAACAGGCCCAGCAGCTGGGCTATGCCGAAGCCGATCCCACCCTGGACATCGACGGTCACGATGCGGCCCATAAGCTGACCCTGCTCATCCGCCTGGCCTACGGGGTCAATTATCCCTATACGGCCATGCCCGTGCGCGGCATCCGCGGCATGTCCAGCCTGGACATCGCCCTGGCCCGCGAGTTCGGCTACCGCATCAAGCTCATCGCCCAGGTGCGCGAACGCCGCGAGCCCGGCCAGCCCGACGACAAGGTGCGGCTGGAGGCGGGCGTGTTCCCGGCCCTGGTGCCCTATACGGTGCTGCTGGCCCGCGTGGGCGGCGTGTACAACGCCGTTCGCGTCAGCGGCAATGCCTGCGGCTCGCTCTTCTTCCACGGCCGCGGCGCGGGCGACCTGCCCACCGCCGGTGCCGTGCTGGCCGACCTCATGGCCGTGGCCCGTGACGAGAACCCGCACAACACCGGCTACGCCTGTGACGACCTGCCCCGCGCCAGCATCGTGCCGCCCGCGGAATGGCGTTCGCGCTACTATGTGCGCGTCATGGTCGAGGACGAGCCCGGCGTGCTGCGCGATCTGGCCGGCTGCATGGCCGACCAGGGCGTGAGCATGGCCCAGGTCATCCAGCGTACCGACGAAGGCAAGGGCGTGCCGCTGGTCTTCATGACCCATGAGACCACCGAAGAAGCCATGAGCACCGCCCTGCAGCGCACCCTGGACACCGGCATGCTGCGCCAGCCTGCCGTGTACTTCCGCGTGCTGGATTAACAAAAACGAACGCAGGGGGAGGCTCTCCCCCTGCACACGATCTCAAAATGATGGTGCCCGGCTCCGCGGGAAAGCCCGTGCCATCGTGAGACATTTCCCGCCGCTGCCGGAGCCGTCCTCGCGGGGAGGGGTTCCGGGTGCTTCTCCAGCCACCACATCGCGCAGGGTCAGGAAACATCCCGGCCCTGCGCTTTTTACGCAGCCATGCTGCACGAGGGGCCCCATGATCATTCTGGAAGATCCGTATGTCTCGCCGGAGCTGGCCACCTTTGCCGCCGACCGGCAGGAACCTGTCCTGGATACGCCCGCTGCCCGGCAGGCCGGGCTGGATTACGGGCTGCACCTCAACCTTGTCTCCAGCCGCGACTTCGGCCGTCTGTGCTGCCAGGGGCAGCGCCTGTACAGCAATTCGGAAAACGCCCTGGACTGGCTCTACAGCCGTTCGGGCAATGCCGGGCTGGTGCGCGCCACCGAACTGCTCAAGAACAAGCTGCTGTTCCGCCAGCGTCTGGCCCCGCTCTTCCCTGATTTCCATTTCCGCGAGCTGACCCTGCGGGACGTCATGGAGACGCATTTCGACAGCCTGCCCGGCCCCTGCGTGCTCAAGCCCGCGGTGGGTTTCTTCAGCCTGGGCGTCTACAGCATCGAGAACGCCCAGCAGTGGCGCGCCGCCCGTGACGACATCGCGGCCGGCGCCGTGCGCTGGCGCAAGGAATATCCCGCCGCCGTGCTGGACAACCAGGTCTGGCTGCTGGAATCCCTCATCCAGGGCACGGAATATGCCGTGGACGTCTATTTCAACAGCCGCGGCGAGGCCGTCATCTGCAACATCCTCCAGCACGACTTCGCCTCTTCCGAAGACGTGAGCGACCGCCTGTACTACACCAGCGCGGACATCATCCGCCGCATGTCCGGGCCGCTGGAAGCGTGGTTCGACCAGATCAACGAGCGCCTGGGCCTGCGCGATTACCCCGTCCATGTGGAACTGCGCCACGACGCCGACGGCCATATGGTGCCCATCGAGTTCAACCCGCTGCGCTTCGCGGGCTGGTGCTGCACGGACATCAGCCTCTTCGCCTGGGGCTTCCCCACCTACGGCTGCTATCTGGACGACCGGCGCCCGGACTGGGACAGCATCCTGCCCGGCCGCGAGGACAAGCTCTACACCCTCATCGTGCTCAACAAGCCCGCCGCCTGCCCGCCGGTGCGCAGCTTCGACTACGACGCCCTCTGCGCCCGCTTCCACAAGGTCCTGCACCTGCGCCGCGGCTTCTACGACCGCTATTCCCACTTCGGCTTCCTGTTCACCGAGACCCCGGCCCATGACCGGGCGGAACTGGACGCCATCGTGCGTGACGACCTGCTGGGCTACGTCATCCCCGAAGACCATGAGGAGGCGCCCCAGGCCCGATAAGCAAACCAAGGAGGCTCTCATGAAGAAGATCGGCATCATCCGCTGCATGCAGACCGAGGACATCTGCCCCGGCACCACGGACTTTTCCTTTGCCGCCCAGGGCAAGGGCGCTTTCGAGGAACTGGGCCCCTGCGAGGTCATCGGCTTCGTCTCCTGCGGCGGCTGTCCCGGCAAGCGGGCCGTGGCCCGCGCCAGGATGCTGGTGGATCGCGGCGCCGAAGCCGTTGCCCTGGCCTCCTGCATCTGCAAGGGCAACCCCATCAGCTTCCCCTGCCCCCACCACGAGACCATGATCGCCGCCATCCGCAAAAAACTGGGCGACGGCGTGCCCGTGCTGGATCACACGCACTAGGGCTACGCATGAGATAGGAGCGGGAGGGGAATCCCCTCCCGTACTGCCCCTTTCCGGCGCGTACGCTCCCGGGCCATGCAGGGCGGCTTCCTGCCATGCCTCGTCCTGACGGGAGACCGTCATGGGCCATGGCCCCGGCACGATACGATACCGTCCGCTGGAGGCACGGGCAGCACATCATCCTGTCCCGTCGCGGTTCCGTCACCTTCATGACGACCGGCGGTCACACAAAGCAGGCATGCTGGGCATGGCATGTCCCCGGCTCCCCGACGCGCAGCAAGGATGTCCCCAGCCCGGGCGGGCCCGTAAGGATCGGGAAGGCCAAGGCGGCGCGGCCGGGCCCTCCCCCCGCCCTTTACCTTCCCGCCGCTGTGGGCTATGGAGGGGATGACCGCCTGTTCCGGCGGGCCGCATTTCATCATCAATCACGGACAAAACGGATTCAAAAGGAGAAGTCATGGCGGATATTCTGATCATCGGCGCCGGTGGCGTGGGAAGCGTGGTGGCGCACAAGTGCGCCCAGTTGGCCAAAGAAGGGGCCTTCGGCAAGATCACTCTTGCCAGTCGTACGCTTTCCCGGTGTGACGAGATCGCCCGCTCGGTCAAAGCCCGTCTGGGCGTCGACATCGCCACCGCCCAGGTGGATGCCGACAACGTGCCCGAGCTCTGCGCCCTCATCCGTCAGGTGAAGCCCCACACCGTGCTGAACATCGCCCTGCCCTATCAGGACCTGCACATCATGGACGCCTGCCTGGAATGCGGCGTGCATTATCTGGATACGGCCAACTACGAGCCCCTGGATACCGCCAAGTTCGAATACAAATGGCAGTGGGCCTACCAGGAGCGTTTCAAGCAGGCCGGCCTCACCGCCCTGCTGGGCTCCGGTTTCGACCCCGGCGTCACCAACGTCTTCTCGGCCTGGGTCATGAAGCACGAGCTGGACGAAGTGCATGTGCTGGACATCATCGATTGCAACGCCGGTGACCACGGCCAGCCCTTCGCCACCAACTTCAACCCCGAGATCAACATCCGCGAAGTGACCGCCCGCGGCCGCTACTGGGAACGCGGCGAATGGGTGGAGACCGATCCCCTGTCCTGGTCCATGACCTACGACTTCCCCGACGGCATCGGCCCCAAGAAGTGCTTCCTCATGTACCACGAGGAACTGGAATCCCTGGTGCAGAACCTCAAGGGCCTGAAGCGCGCCCGCTTCTGGATGACCTTCTCGGAAAACTATCTGAACCACCTCAAGGTGCTGGGCAATGTGGGCATGACCCGCATCGATCCCGTGCGCTTCCAGGGCCAGGACATCGTGCCCATCCAGTTCCTGCGCGCCCTGCTGCCCGACCCCGCCTCCCTGGGCCCGCTGACCAAGGGCAAGACCTGCATCGGCAACGTCATGCGCGGCATCAAGGACGGCAAGGAAAAGACCGTCTACATCTACAACATCTGCGACCATGAAGCCTGCTACGCCGAAGTGGGTTCCCAGGCCATCTCCTACACCACCGGCGTGCCCGCCATGATCGGTGCCAAGATGATGGTCTCCGGCCAGTGGCTCAAGCCCGGTGTGTGGAACATGGAACAGTTCGACCCCGACCCCTTCATGGCCGACCTCAACGCCTACGGCCTGCCGTGGCAGTGCGTGGAAGTGAAAGACTAGTCCCTTTCGCGCCGGCAACGCTGTTTCAGGGGGAAGGGGCCCGCGGGCTCCTTCCCCCGTTGCGCTCCGGCCCGGGAACAGACCCGCCGCCCCTGCGGCCAGGCCCCGGGCGGCAGCCCTTTCTTCACCCCAACCCCTGCAAAAGACCAAAACATGAAGCATCTCCTGCCCCTGCTGGATCCCCGTACCGTCCCCTCGCCCTGCTTCGTGCTGGACGAAGCCCGTCTGGCGGCCAATGCGGCCATCCTGGACAGCGTGCAGCAGCGCACCGGCGCCAAGATCCTGCTGGCCCTCAAGGGCTTTGCCGCCTGGGACAGCTTTTCCCTGCTCTCCCGCGCCAAAGGCCACGGCCCCCTGTGGGGCACCTGCGCCAGCTCCGTGGATGAGGCCCGCCTGGGCCGCGAAGAATTCGGCGGCGAAGTGCACGCCTTTGCCGCGGGCTGGACGGAAGAAGAGCTGGACGAGCTGCTGCCGCTGGTGGATCACCTGGTCTTCAACTCCCTGGCCCAGTGGGAACGCTTCGGCCCCAAGGTCCGGGCCTGGTGCCGGGACAACGGCCGCGAGATCAGCTGCGGCCTGCGCATAAATCCCGAACATTCCGAAGGCGCCGTGGCCATCTACAATCCCTGCTCCCCGGGCTCCCGTCTGGGCATCCGGCCGCACCAGCTGCCCGAAACGCTGCCGGAAGGCATCTCCGGCCTGCATTTCCATACCCTGTGCGAACAGGGCTCCGACGCGCTGGAACGCACCCTGGATGCCGTGGAGGCTCGTTTCGGCAAGCAGCTGGCCCAGTGCAGGTGGATCAATTTCGGCGGCGGCCATCACATCACCCGCGAAGGCTACGACCTGGACCGCCTCTGCCGCTGCATCACGCGCATGCAGCAGAACTACGGCGCGCAGATCTATCTGGAGCCCGGCGAGGCCGTGGCCCTCAATGCGGGCTGGCTGGTGGCCACGGTGCTGGACGTGGTGCAGGCCGACATGCCCATCGCCATCCTGGACACCTCGGCCTCCTGCCACATGCCCGACGTGCTGGAGATGCCCTACCGCCCCAACCTGCTGGCCCCGGAAGACGGCGAGCTGCGCCTGGCGGGCGAAAACGGCGAAAAGGCCTGGACCTGCCGCCTGGCGGGCAAGTCCTGCCTGGCCGGGGACGTCATCGGCGAATACAGCTTCGCCGCGCCCCTCAAGGCCGGTGACCGCCTGATCTTCACCGACATGGCCATCTACAGCATGGTCAAGACCACCACCTTCAACGGCCTGCGCCTGCCGTCCATCGGCAGCCTGACCGCCGACCTCGACGCCGCCGACCCGGCCGCCACGGCCCGTTTCCGTCTGGTGCGCCGCTTCGGCTACGAGGACTTCAAGACCCGTCTGTCCTAGGACATCGAGGCCACAGGCCTTTTCCTGAACGCAAACAGCCCCCGCATGACATCATGCGGGGGCTGTTTGCTTGCATCCCTGCCAGCTGTTCCCTGGATGGGACACACCGGGGAAGGGGACATAGGGAGAAAGGGGCCCTTCTTGTATGGGCAGCGACCGAAGGCGGCCGCAAACCGTGCCCGTCAACGACAAAAAATCGCTACGGGCGACAGCAGGGACGCGGGCCCTCTCCTCATGTTTTTACTGCTGCACGGACGTGGCCGGGGCCAGATCCTCGACGGAGCTCACGGGACGGCTGCCGGGATAGACCTCACCGGCGCTGGTGCCGAAATCACGCTGGGGCGTCACGGTACCGCGCACGGCATGCACGGGCCCTGCCGGCTGCGCCTGTGTCCGGGCCGTTGCGGCCTGCCGTTCCTGTTCCAGCCGCTCCAGGCGACGGGCCTGCTGCTCGCGGGCCTGTTCCGCGGCCTTGCCCCAGCGGGGGCTGCTGCTGCGCGCCATGGGCACCGGCGTGCTGCCCGCGGCCCAGATCAGGCTTGTATCCCGCGTGGAGGAGGCTCGCTGGGCGGCATCGAAGCCGCTGCGGCCCGTTTCCTGTCCGGCCAGCTGCACATCGGGGAAACTTTCCGGCGGCATGAGCTCGCGGCCGTCAGGCAAAGGCTGCCGGGTGCGCCGGGCCATGAGCAAAGGCGGTTCGGGGTCCAGGCTGCCGTCCAGAAAATCGCTGACCGTCACGAAACGCTGACAGCCCCCGGCCTGCAGCTGCGCGATGATGCGCGGCAGGTTCTCCAGCGTGCCGTGCACCGTATCGTGGAAAAGGAAGATGCCGCGCAGATCGTTGTTGACGTAGCGCTGGCCCCGCGTGTTGACCAGGGCGGCGTAATCCTCGCGCACGCCCCGCCAGTCCTCGCTGTCCAGCGACCAGAGCACGACCTTGAGGTCCATCTGCTCGGCAGCTTTCAGGGTGATGTCATTGAACGAACCGTACGGCGGGCGCAGGAAGCGGGCCTCGATGCCCAGGGAGCGCAAAAAGCGCTGCACCCTGCCGATCTGCTCGCTCTGGGCCGCCAGGTTGAGATGGCGCAGATTGGGATGGGAATAGGTATGGATGCCGATCTCGTGGCCTTCATCATGGATGCGCTGCACGAGGTCGGGATGGTGCTCGGCGTTCCGCCCCAGCACGAAGAACGTGGCCGGGATGTTATGCGCGGCCAGGATGTCGAGGATCTGCGGCGTATTGGCCGAAGGGCCGTCATCGAAGCTCAGGGCGCAGAGGTTCTCCTGCATGGGCTGCGCGATGATGCGCACGCCATCGTAGACCCGGCACTGGCGGACACTGGCATCATTCATTATCAGCGTCGAGAGGGAGGCAGGCTCCAGAGGCCCGGAGAGCTTCCGGGCAGTAGCGGAGACGCGCAGCGGCGCGCCGCTGTCCGGGACGGCCTGGGCACAGCCCGGCAACAAAAGCAGGGCCGCCAGCAGCAGCCCCATGCCCATGCGCGACGGGAAACGCGCATCACGATCTTTGCCGGTCACGGGCCTGCGGCCCTGCCGGAAATGGGAAAACATCATCTTTTCCACCCTGAACTGAAGTGTTTTTCTACCTAACACCGGCCCCCCGGGACTGCAAGGCTATTTATCAGGAACGAATATCAATTTTTTATCCTTTTATTCCAGCTAATTACAAATGAAATTAAACTTTTTTCAAATTTTTCAATTTTTTTCTTGACCCCGAGGGGTGTTTCCCGTACAAACACTCTTGTTCGAGAGGACAACGACGGACAGTTAGCTCAGTTGGTAGAGCACCGCCTTCACACGGCGGGGGTCACAGGTTCAAGTCCTGTACTGTCCACCACTACGGAGCGGTAGTTAAGACGGTTATAACGCCGGCCTGTCACGCCGGAGGCCGAGGGTTCGAGTCCCTTCCGCTCCGCCATAATCACGCAAGGCGCCCTGCACATGCAGGGCGCCTTTTTTATTCCCGCCGCTCCGCGCTGCCCGTCTCGTGCTCCTGTCCCGGCCATCATGCATGGACAGGAGCAAGACTCTTGGTCTACCTTTTGCTATACCAGTAACAAAAAGGAGAGCATATGCATCCCATTGCCCATATCATTGCAAAATTTGGTGCCACTATCGGTATGGACGGCCTTGAGACCGAGAACGGCGTTTGCACGCTCCGTTTCGATGACGTGACAGTCACCCTTGAATGCGCCGAAAACGACGGCGCCCTGTACCTGTACAGCCGGGTATGCGGCCTGCCGGAAAGCGACGCCGACAAGCTGGCGCTCTATGGCCTGCTGCTGGAACTGGACAGCTTTTTCAAGGGCACGGACGGCGGCGTGCTGGGCATCGAGCCCCTGCTCGACGCCGTGACCTATACCCGCCGCCTGCCGCTGGAACATCTGGACGAGAGCCTCCTCGACCGCCAGGTCGGCCGTCATGTGGATACGGTGGAAGCGCTGCGCGCTTCCATCGCACGACTGCAGGAGCAGGCCCCCACGCCCCAGGCCGCCGCGGAAACGGGCTGGAACGATGGCATGCTGAGGATCTGAACGCTGCTGCCATAAAGGATTCGCCATGAAGATCAACGACCTGAACATCATCGCCCAACGGCTGGGCGCTTTCGGCAAGGAACATCTGGGGATCGATCCCCGGGGCCATACCGTCCCCACCACTTCTTCGCTGGGGGGGCGCATCGTCAACTGGATACGCTCACGCCACAGCGACACGGCCGCCCAGGCCAACCGCGACGTCATGGACGGGCTCATCAATACCATCAGGCAGACCGATGATCTGGGCGACCGCTTCGCGGACATCGCCCGGAAGAGCCTGGAAGACAAGCTGGCTGCCGGCCGCCCCTTAAGCGGGCGGGACGCAGCCCGGGTGCTGCGGGACGTCATCCGCATCAAGACGACAGAAGACCAGGCCCGTCTGGAGTCCCGGCTCATCAATGTCCGGGACCAGTTCCAGAAGCTCTGCGCCCCCCATGCCGACGGCTCGCCCTCGGATCTGGAAACGCAGATAGCCGCACGACGGCAGCGCTTCGGCCTGCCCCCGGCCACAGCGGAGCAGTTCCAGGTCTATCGGGACACCGCCCTGCGCGATCTGGAAGCCAGGGCCCGGCGCGCCGACCATTCGCTGACACCGGCCGAAAGCCTGGATGCCCTTGGCGAGAGCGCCCGTATGCTGACCCTGAGGGAAGCCAAGGCCGGCATCGCGGCCATGGCGGAGCAGGTCAGCGGCGAAGGCCCCAACGGCTTCATGGCCCGTCTGGGGGCCGCCATGCAGGCCAGGGGCATCGTTGGCGACATCAGTCCCGCCACCCGCGATGTCCTGGTCCAGACCATCCATGACAAGCTCGCCGCCCGCTGCCTGAACGACAGCAACAACATGCACCAGCCCACACTGGCGGAAGCCACCACGGCGGCCGAGAACGTCATCAACAATTTCGTGGCGGCCCTGGACACGGTGGAACACGCCCGGGCCATGCCCCGGGAGGCCAAGCGCATCCTGCAGGACGAGATCCTGCACTCTCCCAAGCCCGTGAACGCGGCCATGGCGCAGGCCATATGCGACGCCGTACTGGATACGGGCCGGTTCCTGCGCACCCTGACGCTGGCCGAGGCCACCCCCGCCGGACTGAAGAGGGACTTCGATACCTATGCCCAGACCATGCACGCCGCCATCACACAGCCGGACGGCATGCTGCGTCCCGGCATCGAGGGCGGGCCGGAAGCCGGCCTAGTCCGCATCCTGACGGCCCGCGCCGCATGCAGGATGCTGGGCCTCGGCAATCTGGAGCCCCTGAGCAAGGACGAACGGAAGCTTTTCCAGCAGCTCGAACGGGCAAAGCAGCCCGTCCCGCCGGAGCTGGCCGCCCGCGTCGCTGCCCGTATGGACGCCGACTACGCGGCCCGCCGTGCCCTGGGCGGGGGCTCCCCCCTGCATGTCCTGCGCCGTGACCTTGCCCAGGAGGCCGACGAAGGCCTGCGTTCCCGCAACGAACTCCTGCTCATGAACGTCCTGGATACCCTGGCCCAGGCTACGGAAAGCGACGAATTCTATGACATCCTCGACCGGGCTCCCGGTCTTGGCCAGATGCGCATGGCCGAGGCGCGCCGGTTCGTGCCCCAGGGCCTGGGCCTGACCCTGCCCGAAGGTCAGGCCTTCGACATGGCCGCCGCCCGGCAACGCATGCTCGACGGGCTCAATGCCACCGTCCTGTCCACCCCTCCGGGCAACGGGGCCGCCGCCCTGTCCGGACAGGATCTGGCCTCTCCCGCGCTGATCCGCAAGTGCAACTTCTTCTCCGACCAGTTTCTCAAGGACTTCGCCCGGCGCGGCATCACCATCAACGGGCACAGGATCGGTGGCGGGGGCAGTCTCCAGAACCTGCCCTGGCTGGAACAGGAGCTGGACGCCCTCATCGCCATATTCCCTTCCGCCGAAGAAGCCGGGCGCGTCTGCAGCCCGCTGCATCAGGCCAGCGGCGCCGACATCCTGATGCTCCTCCTGGCCGACCCGGCCACCGCCGACGAGACCTTCCGCATCAACAACCTCCAGGGCAATTCCCTCTCCAACAGCCTGCCCATCGAGGTCTTCCATCATCCTGATGGCTCGTACAGCGTCAATATCGAACTCTGCTACCAGAGGGTCGATGAGGGCCTGGGCCCCCGTGCCTCCTCCGGCATCAACGTGAGCGCCTCCTTCCTGCTGCCCAACGGCCGGGAACCGCTGCAGTTCCGCATCGAGGATCTCGACGTGCTGTTCAACACCCATCAGGGCTAACGGCAGTCAACGACCAGCCCCGCATCGGGGCTGCCCCCTGCCCTCCTGAAAACGGAACGGGGCATCCGCCAGGCGGATGCCCCGTTTTTCGTTGGCCTGTGGCGCTGCCTGTGAGTGTCCCCTGTCCGGCCTGAGAGGCAGACCACAGGCACAAAAAAAGCCCCCGCGAGGCTTTCCTCGTGAGGGCTTGAAATCTGTGGCGCGCCCGGCGCGATTCGAACGCACGGCCTTTGGCTCCGGAGGCCAACGCTCTATCCGACTGAGCTACGGGCGCACACGTGTCTTTCTAGGCAAAGGGCGTGCCGCTGTCAAGCCCTGCCCCTGCCAGCTTCGGGGCGCATCCCGCCCCAGTCCCGAAAATGGGCCGTGCCCCTCTTCCGGGCGCGACGCCGCCCGGCATCACGGCAGGCCTGCTTCTTTTCGTGACAGTCTCCTAGTCTTGCGCTATACTTTCTTTCCCCGTTTTGGGGCGCCCCCCAACAAGGAGAACGATCATGAGCCAGATCCTCTGGTACGGCCATTCGGCCTTCAATATCAGTTGTGACGACAAGCATGTCGTCGTGGACCCCTTCCTGACGCCCGCTTCCGGTACCACGGCCGAGACCATCGGCCCGGTGGACGTGGTACTGGTCACCCATGACCATGCCGACCATGTGGGCGATGCCGTGGCCATCTGCAAGAACACCGGCGCCATGCTGGGCGCCATCGTGGGCACGGCCCAGAAGCTGGAGGCCGCCGGTGTGCCCTCGGCCCAGCTGCTCAACTACATCGGCTTCAACATGGGCGGTACCGTGGCCCACGCGGGCTTCGAATTCACCATGACCCAGGCGTATCACTCCAGCGAGTCGGGCTCCCCGGCGGGCTACATCATCCGCACGCCTGACGGCAAGCACATCTACCATGCGGGCGATACCTGCATCTTCGCGGGCATGGAACTGTGGGGCCGCCTCTACCCCATCGACGTGGCCCTGCTGCCCATGGGCGGCGTCTTCACCATGGACGCCCGCCAGGCGGCCCTGGCCTGCAAGCTGCTGGACTGCAAACAGGTCATCCCCATGCACTGGGGCACCTTCCCGGTGCTGGCCCAGGATACGGAAGCCTTCAAGGCCGAACTGGCCCGCGTGGCTCCCGGCTGTACCTGCATCGACCTGCTGCCCGGCCAGTCCGTGCAGATCTAACGTCTGTTGAGGGAGAGCCGCCCGCGCATCAGCGATGTCTCCTCCCCCGAACGCTTCCCGACCCATCAGCAAAAAAGCCCTTCCTGCCATGGCAGGAAGGGCTTTTCGCTTTTTTCAAAAAACGGGAGTCGGGCCAATCCCTTAAACAGGGTATCGGCCCCACCCGGACATATCGCTTTTTACTTTTTCTCGTCGTCGCTCTTGCCGCGGGCCTTGTCCAGCAGCTCGCCCGCCTGCTGGCCCAGCTCACCGGCTTTGCCGCGAGCTTCCTGCAGCAGTTCCCCGGCCTTCTGGCGGGCACCGTCCACCACTTCACCGCTCTGGCGGCGCAGCTCACCGGCCTTCTGACGGGCTTCCTCCATCATCTCTCCGGCCTGGCCGCGCAGGGAGCCCATCTTTTCCCGGGCCTCGTCCAGAAGCTCGCCCGCCTGCTGGCCCAGTTCGCCCGCCTTGCCGCGGGCCTTATCCACCATCTCGCCGCTCTGGCGACGCAGTTCGCCGGCTTTCTGGCGCGCTTCTTCCATCATCTCGCCGGCCTTGCCGCGAGCTTCGTCCAGCAGTTCCCCGGCCTTCTGGCGGGCCTCGCCCACCACTTCGCCGCTCTGGCGGCGCAGCTCACCGGCTTTCTGACGGGCTTCCTCCATCATCTCTTCGGCCTGGCCGCGCAGGGAGTCCATCTTTTCCCGGGCCTCATCCAGAAGCTCGCCCGCCTGCTGGCCCAGGGCCTGGGCACGGGTGGGCGCGGCCGCGGGCTGGTCCGGCGTGGGCAGCAGACGGTCCTCGTCCCCCTGTCCCTGGGCCACGCGCGCGGCCTCCTCGTCACGCAGGATGCGGCGCAGCACCTTGCCGATGAGGCTCTTGGGCAGTTCCTCGCGGAACTCGAAGAACTTGGGCACCTTGTAATTGGCCAGACGCGCCCGGCAATGGGCCGTCAGCTCGGCCGTGGTCAGGGTCTCGCCGGGACGGGGCACCACATAGGCCTTGAGCACTTCACCGCGGGTGGGATGCTTGACGCCCACGGCCACGGCCTCGGCCACTTTGGGGTGCTCGTACAGGACCTCGTCCACTTCGCGGGGGTAAACGTTGTAACCGCCCACGATGACCAGATCCTTCTTGCGGTCCACGATGTAGTAGTAGCCATCTTCGTCGTAGTAGGCGATGTCGCCGGTATGCAGCCAGCCGTCGGTCAGGGTGGCGGCCGTCTCTTCGGGACGGTTCCAGTAGCCCTGCATGACCTGCGGACCGCGCACCAGCATCTCGCCCTCCTCATTGGGGCCCAGGACATGGTTGCTGTCGTTGATGTCCACGATGCGGATCTCGGTATGCGGGAAGGCCACGCCGATGGAGCCTTCCTTCTGCGGGCCGTCCAGCGGGTTGGCCGTGACGCAGGGCGAGGCCTCGGTCAGGCCGAAACCTTCGGTGATGCTGGCGTGGGTCATGCTCACCCAGCGGCGCAGGGCCTCGGTGGGGAACGGCGCCGAACCGGAGACGCAGATCTCGATACAAGTGAGGTCGTATTTCTTGATGTCCTTCTGCTGCATGAGCGACATGTAGACCGAAGGCGCGCCCACGAAGAAGGTGGGACGGAAGCGGGCGATGGTCCGCAGCAGGTCGGCGGGCGTGTAGCGCGGCACCGGGATGGTGGTGGCCGCCAGGGCCGTGGGCAGGATGATGTTGCCCACCAGGCCGAAGACGTGGAAGAAAGGCATGATGCTCAGGAAGGACATGGGCTTGCAGTTTTCCCAGTCCATATGGAGGATGGCCAGCAGCTGCTGCATCTGGGCCGAGATGCAGGCATGGCCCAGCATGGCGCCCTTGGGCTGGCCGGAGGTGCCGCCCGTGTACTGGAGCAGGGCCAGGGCATCACCGGGGTCCTCGTCGGTGGGCACGCTGAAGCGGCCGCGGACCTTGATGAAATCTTTCCAGCGCAGCACTTCCTGCCCGTAGGGCACCTGCGGCACCTGGCCCTGACGGCGGGCCTTGATGCGATACAGCCAGTTGAGCGGGAAGGCCAGACCGTCCGAGATGTTCGTGACCACGGTCAGGCGCAGGGGCAGACGGTCGCGCAGGGGCTCCAGCTTGGCCCAGAGCAGGTCCAGGGTCACCAGCACCTCGGCCCCGGCATCATTGAAATGATGCAGCAGCTCCTTTTCCATATAGAGCGGGTTGGTCATCACGGCCACGGCCCCGGCCTTCATGATGCCCCAGAAGGCGATGACGGTCTGCGGGATGTTGGGCAGCATGACGGCCACCCGCTGGCCGGGCTTGACGCCGCGCAGGCGCAGGGCCTCGGCAAAGCGTTCCGCCGCTTCGTGCAGACGGCTGTAGGTCATCTGGAAATTCTGGAAACGGATGGCCAGACGGTTGCCGTGCGTCCTGGCGGCCCTGTCCAGCAACGAGGCCAGATGCATGGGCCGGATGACGCATTCCGTGTCCTCGTGACCCGCAAAATGCCGCCACCAGCCGGGGCGTTGACCGTCGTCCAGGATATTTTCCATGGCGCCGTCCAGGGGGCGGGCCGTTTCCGTCTGCGAAGGGGTAGTCATGCGCTGCTCCAGATGCATGCTGCAAGGGTTGGGCGCGGCCTCACGGCACACGCGTTGTCATCCCCCGGCCCGGAGACCGGGGGCCGTCATCAGGAGGGGCGCCGAAGCGCCCCTGTCGAACACTATCGAGAAAAGGATCAGGCCAGGGCGGTCAGGTCGTAGGTGCTGCTCTCCACGATGTCGCCCTGCACCAGCGCGCCGGGGGCCACGCCCAGGCCGCTCACGTAGGTGATACCGTCCACCTCGGGCGCCTGGAACCAGACGCGGCCCACATGCAGGCCCGGCCATTCGTCATGCGGCGCATCCACCAGCACCGGCATGGTCTGGCCCACCGCTTCCTGCAACTGCTGCTCGCTGATCTCGGCCTGGATCTCCATGAGCGTGGCGCGGCGTTCCTCGCGCACTTCCATGGGCACCTGGTCGGGCATGGCCGCCGCGGGCGTGCCTTCCTCGGCCTGATAGGCGAAGACGCCCAGATGGCGGAAGCGCGTCTCTTCCACAAAGCGGCACAGGGCCTGGAAATGCTCCTCGGTCTCGCCGGGATAGCCCACGATGAAGGTGGTGCGCAGGGCGGCCTCGGGCAGGGCCTCGCGCACGCGGTCCACCACGCGGCGGGGATCATTGGCGAAAGGGCGGCCCATGCGGGTCAGCACCTCGGGATGGGCGTGCTGCAGGGGGATGTCGAAGTACGGCAGCAGCTGCGGCCCGGCCTCGCGCATGTAGCGCAGCAGTTCGGGCGTGACGCCGCTGGGATAAAGGTAGAGCAGACGCAGCCAGGTCAGGCGGTCCAAGGGCAGCAGCTCGTCCAGCAGGTGGGGCAGGCGTTGGGGCGTGTCGAAGTCGCTGCCCCACGAGGTCAGGTCCTGGGCCACCAGGACAAGCTCGCGCACCCCGCCGGCCAGCAGGCCGCGGGCCTCCTCGCGCAGGTCGGCCGCAGGCACGGAGCGCAGCGGGCCCCGGATGGACGGGATGGTGCAGAAGGCGCACTTGTGGCGGCAGCCTTCGCCCACCTTGAGCCAGGCATAGGACGGGCCCGTGGAGAGCAGGCGGCCCGGCGCGGCGGGAGCCGCGGGCAGGCCCAGGGCCTCGCGCACCATGGCGGGCCAGTTTTCCAGCTCGTCGGTGGGCAGCCACAGGTCCACCTCGGGCAGGTCGGCGGCCAGATCCTTGACGCCGTAGCGCCCCACCATACAGCCGGCCACGGCCAGCAGGGGGCGGCGCTTGCAGCGGCCCAGACGCTCCACGGCATCGAGGATGGAGCGGATGGACTCGCGTACGGCAGGCTCGATGAAGCCGCAGGTATTGATGAAGACCAGACGTGCCCGGCCCATGTGTTCCACGCTGTGCACGGGCATGCCCAGCGAGCCCAGCAGATGCTCGGTATCCACACGGTTCTTGGGACAGCCCAGGCTCAGGGACCACACCGGCAAAGAGCCGGACACACGGGCGCGCGTCAGGGGCGCGGCCGCTCCGGCTGCGGAAGAAAAGGAATGGACAGTCATGGAGATAGCCTATCCGTCTCTGTTTTTTTTGTCATCACAAATTGCGCGATATGGTTGCGCAGGCAACGGGATAGGCTGTGTCCGGCGGCAGAGGCGCCGCCGTGCGGGACCGCCCCGAGAAACGGGGCGGAACGGGAAGATGTCAGGCTAGAAGGCGTGGACGCGCCACGGCAGGGCCAGGAAGCGCAGACTGTTGGGCTGGATGACCAGCAGGCGTTCCCGCTGCACGTCGGCGCTGCGGGTCACGAAGCTCTCGCGCGGGATCAGCGTCACGGCTTCGTCCTCGTGGCTGCAGTCGAAAAGATGCAGCAGGTCCCCGTCCATGCGGTCGGCACAGGTCCAGTGCCGGTTCATGGGCGGCGTCTCGGGCGTCAAATGCCGCAAAAAGCGGAACAGGATGCAGCGGCCCTCGCCCGGTGCCAGCCACTCGCGGCAGGCTTCCCACAGGGCGTCGGACGAAACGGCCTCGCCTTCGGCAAAGGGCTTTTCCACCAGCAGGGGGTAGCGCTGCTGGCGGGCCTGGATCATGTCGTCCACCAGCTGCATGTAGTCCGTGTCCTGCTCCAGCACGGCCCGCAGGGCACCGGGCTTCCCGGCCAGGGAAAGCAGGGTCTCGTTGAGGATGTCGCGCGCCTTGAGCGTCTGGATGCCGTGGGTCAGGCGCAGGGCGTTGAGCACGGCATAGATGGCACAAAACGTATCCAGTTTCCCCTGGAAAAAAGGTTTGAGCATACGAACCTCCGCATGCTGTTATGCCTGTTCCCCACGGGCAAGGCAACCGGAAACGCCGGACAGCACAGAAGTTTTTTCTCCCCGGCCCGGCTGCGGGGCTTTTGCGGCTTTACAAGGCCTGCCGCAGCAGGTATAAGGGAATCCCCACTAACTATATCACCATACCTTGATATGCAGATATTCACCAATCCCCAAGATCTGGCGGCCCAGTGCCGCTCCTGGCACGCGGCCGGCGAGGACATCGCCCTTGTGCCCACCATGGGCTATTACCATGCCGGTCACGAGGCGCTCATGGACCAGGGCCGCGGCCTTGCCAAGCGTCTTGTGGTCAGCCTTTTCGTCAACCCCACCCAGTTCGGCCCCAATGAAGACCTTTCCGCCTATCCGCGCGACATCGAGCGCGATACGCAGATCGCCGCCGCCCACGGCGCGGACGCCATCTTCATCCCCGAACCCGCGTCCATGTATGCGGAAGACCACGCCACCTGGGTGGAAGTGCCGGACCTTTCCCGCATCATGTGCGGCCTGAGCCGGCCGACCCATTTTCGCGGTGTCTGCACGGTGGTGCTGAAGCTGTTCATGATCACCCAGGCCGACGTGGCCGTCTTCGGCCAGAAGGACTGGCAGCAGCAGGCCATCCTGCGCCGCATGGTGCGCGACCTCAACGTGCCGGTGCGCATCGAGACCTGTCCCATCGTGCGAGAGGAAGACGGCCTGGCCCTCTCCTCCCGCAACGTCTACCTCACCGAGGAAGAACGCCGCCAGGCCCCCTGGATCCATCGCGGCCTGCAGCTGGCCCGCGACATGGCCCAGAAGGGACAGACCCACGCCAAGATCCTGCGTGAGGCCGCCCTCTGCACCTGGGCGGACCACCTGACCCTGGGCCGTCTGGACTACCTCAGCGTGGTGGACCCCGTGTCCATGGAGCCCCTGGACACCGTGGATGGCCCGGCCCTCATGGCCTGTGCCATCCGCATGGGCAAGGCCCGCCTGATCGACAATATCCTGCTCAGGGACTAGCGGACAGGCCATATGTTTTTTCGGCAGGGGCCGGACCGGGGGGGCTGATGTCCCTGCCCGGCTTCCCCATGCCTGCCCGGCCGCCCGCACGGGCGGTGCAGGCGACCTGCGGTCCGGCAACGGCCGCGGGCCATACTGAACCATGGAGAACAGACCAATGCAAACCAAGGGCAAATATTTCTTCACATCCGAGTCCGTGACCGAAGGCCATCCCGACAAGGTGGCGGACCAGATCTCCGACGCCGTCCTGGACACCCTGCTGGCCCAGGACCCCAACGCCCACGTGGCCTGCGAGACCCTGGTGACCACCGGCATGGCGGTCATCGCCGGCGAGATCACCACCACGGGCTATGCCGACCTGCCCCACGTGGTGCGCGAGACCATCCGCGAGATCGGCTACACCAGCTCCGACATGGGCTTCGACGCCGACACCTGCGCCGTGATCTCCTCCATCGACCACCAGTCCCCCGACATCGCCCAGGGCGTGCTGCGCGCCGCTCCCGAAGACCAGGGCGCCGGTGACCAGGGCATGATGTTCGGCTTTGCCTGCAACGAGACCCCCACCCTCATGCCCGCCCCCATCTTCTGGGCCCACCAGCTCTCCCAGCAGCTGACCAAGGTGCGCAAGGACGGCACCGTGCCCTTCTTCCGTCCTGACGGCAAGACCCAGGTCTCCTTCGAATACCTGGACGGCAAGCCCGTGCGCATCAACAACGTGGTGGTCTCCACCCAGCACGCCGCTTCCGCCTCCCAGGCCGACATCATCGAAGCCGTGAAGAAGCACGTGATCCGCCCCGTGCTGGAGCCCTCCGGCTACTTCGATGAAAAGGACTGCGAGATCTTCATCAACACCACCGGCCGTTTCGTGGTGGGCGGTCCCATGGGCGACTGCGGCCTCACCGGCCGCAAGATCATCCAGGACACCTACGGCGGCAGCGGCCATCACGGCGGCGGCGCCTTCTCCGGCAAGGACCCCTCCAAGGTGGACCGCTCCGGCGCCTACATGGGCCGCTACATCGCCAAGAACGTGGTGGCCGCCGGTCTGGCCCCGGTGTGCGAAGTCCAGATCGCCTACTGCATCGGCGTGGCCGATCCGGTGAGCGTGCTGGTCTCCTCCCAGGGCACCAGCGAGATCCCCGACGAAGTGCTGACCAAGGCCGTGCGTGAAGTCTTCGACATGCGCCCCTACTTCATCACCAAGCGTCTGGACCTCAAGCGTCCCATCTACTCCAAGACCTCCTGCTACGGCCACTTCGGCCGCGAGCTGCCCGAGTTCACCTGGGAAAAGACCGACGCCGTGGCCGACCTGCGCACCGCCGCCAAGGTCTAGTCCGCACGACTGATCCTGTTGAAGGCCGGGGCTTTCCCCGGCCTTTTTCGTATCCGCCGCCCGGCTCCCGCCCTCCCCGCGGACGGCCATTCCCGCGGACGGCCGCCGCGATGACCGCAAAGGAGAGGGAACGGCCCTCCCCGGCATCCTCGCCACCGACAGCGGGCACCGGCGTTTGCGGGCTCCCCTGCCGATCCTCCTGCAGGTCCGGGATGGGTCAGACCTCGTACCGGCTCCGCCTTCGGCCCGCTGCCATGCCGCAGGGCGCCCGCCCCGGCCAGGATACCGGGCTCCCCCCGGGCGCTCGCGTCCGGCCTGCAACTTGCAAGCCCTGTGCGGATTAAGTACATTGAGCGATTACGGATGCCGTGACATCCGCCGCCGCGCCCGGCGCGCGGCACAGCCACTGACCCGCAAGACCGGCGGGGCCCGCGGGCCTGCCGCCATCCCATCCACCTTTCCGCGTGCCGAGGCATCATGAACCCGCAAACCTACACGGCCCCGCAGGAACAGCAGGAGGCGCCGGCCTCCTTTGCCGCCATCCTGCCCCTGCTGCTCTTTTTGCTCATCTTCATCGGTACGGGCGTCAGCCTGAGCCTGGCCGGTGTGGACATGGCCTTCTACCAGCTCTCCGCCACGGTGGCCATCCTGCCCGCCATCGCCCTGGCCCTGATGCAGGGCCGGGCCCGCCTGTCCAAAAAGATCACCATCTTCCTCACCGGTGTGGGCGAGATCAACATCATCACCATGTGCATGATCTACCTGCTGGCGGGCGGTTTTGCCGCCACGGCCACGGCCATCGGCAGCGTGGATGCCACGGTGAACTTCGGCCTTTCGCTGGTGCCGCCGGCCTTCATCCTGCCCGGCCTGTTCCTCATCGGCGCCTTCGTGTCCACGGCCATGGGCACCAGCATGGGCACCGTGGCCGCCATCACGCCCATCGCCCTGGGCGTGGCCGCCCAGACCAGCATCGAAGTGCCCGTGCTCATGGGCGTGGTGCTGGGCGGGGCCATGTTCGGCGACAACCTGTCCATGATCTCGGACACCACCATCGCCGCCACCCGCACCCAGGGCTGCGAGATGGGCGACAAGTTCCGCATGAACTTCCTTATCGTCCTGCCCGCCGCCCTGCTCACCGTGGCCCTGCTCTGGTTCTCGGCCTCGGGCGGTACCGAAGTGACCCTGCACGACTTCGAGCTGATCCGCGTCCTGCCCTACATCGCCGTGCTGGTGCTGGCCCTCACCGGGCTCAACGCCTTCATCGTCCTGGCCACGGGCATCCTGTTCAGCGGCCTGGTGGGCCTGTTCTGCGGCATCCCCGGCGCGGACGGCCAGATCGTGCCCTACAGCCTGCTCCGCTGGGGGCAGGACATCTACAAGGGCTTCACCGGCATGAACGAGATCATGGTCCTGTCCATGCTCATCGGCGGCCTGGGCGAGCTCATCCGCTACCACGGCGGCATCGCCTGGCTGCTGGCCCGCGTGGACGGCCTGGCCCGCCGCCTGGCCGGGGAAAGCGGCGGCAAGGGCTCCTCGCGGGTGGGGGAATCCTGCATCGCCCTGCTGGCCAGCCTGGCCGACATCTGCACGGCCAACAACACCGTGGCCATCATCCTCACCGGCGGCCTGGCCCGCGAGATCGCCCTCAAGAACGGCATCGACCCGCGCCGCAGCGCCAGCCTTCTGGACATCTTTTCCTGTGTCTTCCAGGGCCTGATCCCCTGGGCCGCCCAGCTGCTGCTGGCCGGTTCCCTGGCCAAGATCTCGCCGCTGGAGATCACCATCAACAACTGGTACTGCATGCTGCTGGCCGTGGCCGGCATCCTGGCCATCATCCTGGGCCTGCCCCGCATCAAGGCCCGCAGCACGGAGGCGTGATATGGCAGGCAATTCCTTTGGGCGCATCCTGCGCCTCACCTCGTACGGCGAATCCCATGGGCCCGGTCTGGGCGGCGTGCTGGACGGCTGCCCCGCAGGCCTGCCCCTGAGCGAGGAAGACCTGCAGCGCGAGCTGGACCTGCGCAAGCCCGGACAGGGCGCCACGGCCACCAAACGCAAGGAATCCGATACCGTCCGCATCCTTTCCGGCGTGTTCCAGGGCCTGACCACCGGCACGCCCATCGCTTTCCACATCGCCAACGAGGACCAGCGCTCCCGCGATTACGGCAATCTGGCCCAGGTCTTCCGGCCCGGGCACGCGGACTGGGGCTTCTTCAAAAAGTTCCACGGCATCCGCGACTACCGCGGCGGCGGCCGCTCCTCCGGGCGCGAGACCGTGGCCCGTGTGGCGGCCGGGGCCATCGCCAAAAAGCTGCTGGCCACGCGCGGCATCCGGATCGTGGCCGGGGCCGTGGAGCTGGGCGGCATCGCCGTGCCCCCCGAAGCGTGCGATCCGGACGCGGCCCTGAGCCGTCCCTTCTTCGCCGCCGCCGACAGCGTGGTCCCGCTTTGGGAAGAGCGCGTCGCCGCGGCCCGTGCCGCCGGGGACACCCTGGGCGGCGTGGTGCAGGTGGTGGCCCGCAACGTGCCCGCCGGTCTGGGCGAGCCCTGCTTCGACAAGCTGGACGCCCGGCTGGCCTACGCCCTCATGGGCGTGGGCGCGGTCAAGGCCGTGGAAGTGGGCGAAGGCTTTGCCGCCGCGCGCCTCACCGGCTCGCAGAACAACGATCCCATGCTGCCCGGCGGCCGCTTTGCCAGCAACCATGCGGGCGGCATCCTGGGCGGCATCTCCAGCGGCCAGGACATCGTGCTGCGCGTGGGCGTCAAACCCATCGCCTCCATCGCGCAGGAACAGCAGACCATCGACGTCCACGACCAGCCCGCCAGCGTGCTCATCGGCGGCCGTCACGACCTGGCGGCCATCCCGCGCATCGTGCCCGTGCTCACGGCCATGACCGCCCTGGTGCTGGCCGACGCCCTGCTGCTGCAGGAGCGCATGGCCGTCCTGCCCGTGCCCGACGGCGTGGACTGGTTTTAGCAGTGTTTGTTGAGGGGGAAGGGGCCCTTTTTCCTGCGGTAAAAAGGTCTCCCTTCCCCTCGAACTCCCCCATCCCTCCAAAAACCGCTCTCCTGGTCTGCCATGTCTGACGATCTTCCCCTGCTGCGCGATCCCGATGCCGTGGAGCTCACCGGCACGCTGGAACGTGTGGTCTTCCACAACGAAGAGAACGGCTATACCGTGCTGCGTCTGCTGCCCGACAGGGCCCTGCCCGTGGAGGCCAAGGTCAAGGGCGCGCCCAGCCGCACGGTGAGCCGCGATCCCGTGACCTGCGTGGGCCACATGGTCAACCCGCAGGTGGGCGTCCAGTTGCAGGTCAGCGGCCGCTGGGTCAACAACGCGCGTTTCGGCCGCCAGCTGGCCTTCGACATGGCCGAGGAGATGCTGCCCGCCACCAGCGAGGGCATCCGCCTGTACCTGGCCTCGGGCCTCATCAAGGGCGTGGGCGAGGAGATGGCCGGGCGCATCGTGGCGGCCTTCGGCACGGACACCATCCGCGTGCTGGACGAAGAGCCCGAACGCCTGCTCAAGATCAAGGGCGTGGGCAAGAAGAGTTTCGAGAAGATCAAGGAAAGCTGGGCCGAGCACCGGGGCATCCGCGACCTGCTGCTCTTTTTGCAGCCCCACGGCATCACGCCCGCCTATGCCGTGCGCATCTACCGCGCCTACGGCGGCGAGGCCCTCAACGTGGTGCGCGAGAACCCCTACCGTCTGGCCATGGACATCCGGGGCATCGGCTTCGTGACGGCCGACGCCGCGGCCCGCAAGCTGGGCTTTGCCGAGGATCATCCCCTGCGCATCCAGGCCGGGCTGCTCTATGTGCTGCAAAAGGCCACGGACGACGGCAACGTCTTCCTTCCCGAAGAGGAATTGCTGGATCAGGCCTGCCAGCAGCTGGCCGTGGACCGCGACCTGGCCCGGCAGGCCGTGCTGGCCCTGGAGCAGGAAGAGCGCGTGGTGCGCGAGAGCCTGGATGAGCTGCCCGGGCGCCTGCCCGCTGTCTTCCGCGAGGACGGCGAGGAGGCGGAAGCGCCGGAAGTGGCCGTCTACCTGCGCCGCTACCATCATTACGAATCCAAGACGGCCTTCTATCTGCACCGCCTGCTGCACTCGCCCAAGGCCGTGCGCTTTGCCGAGCCCGACGCCCTGGTGGAAAAGGTCACGGAGTCCCTGTCCATCAGCCTGGCCCCGGAACAGCTGGAGGCCGTGCGCACCGCGGCGCGCAGCAAGGTCATGGTGCTCACCGGCGGCCCCGGCACGGGCAAGACCACCATCATCAACGCCATCATCCGCCTGTTCGCCGAGGTCAAGGCCAAGATCCTGCTGGCCGCGCCCACGGGCCGCGCCGCCAAGCGCATGAGCGAGACCTCGGGCCGCGAGGCCCGCACCATCCACCGCCTGCTGGAATACAGCCCGCAGGAGGACGGCTTTGCCCGCAACGAGGACAATCCGCTGGCCTGCGGCCTGCTGGTGGTGGACGAGGCCTCCATGATGGACACCCTGCTCTTCTACCACCTGCTCAAGGCCGTGCCCATGGGCGCCACCGTGGTGCTGGTGGGCGATGTGCACCAGCTGCCCTCCGTGGGGCCGGGCAACGTACTGGCCGACATCATCGCCTCCGGGGCGGTGCCCGTGGTGGAGCTGACCGAGATCTTCCGCCAGTCGGCGGAAAGCGAGATCATCTGCAACGCCCACCTCATCAACAAGGGGCAGGTGCCCTCGCTGGAATCCAGCAAGGACAGGCTCTCGGATTTCTATTTCATCCACCAGAACGACCCGGAACGCGCCGCCGACATGGTGGTGGATCTGGTGCGCAACCACATCCCGCGCCGCTTCGGCCTGGACCCGGTCAACGACATCCAGGTGCTCACGCCCATGCACAAGGGCGCCGTGGGCGCGGCGCAGCTCAATCTGCGCCTGCAGGCCAGCCTCAATCCCAACGGGCTGGAAGTGCGGCGCGGCGAACGCAGCTTCCGCCTGCACGACAAGGTCATGCAGATCCGCAACAACTACGACAAGGACGTCTTCAACGGCGACGTGGGCCGCATCGTCTTTCTGGACGGCAAAGAGCGGACCCTGAGCGTGCGCTACGACGACCGCGTGGTGCCCTATGACTTCGAGGAGCTGGACGAACTGACGCCCGCCTACGCCATCTCCATCCACAAATCGCAGGGCTCGGAATACCCTGCCGTGGTCATCCCGCTGATGATGCAGCATTACGTGCTGCTGCAGCGCAACCTGGTCTATACCGGCGTCACGCGCGGCAAAAAGCTTGTGGTGCTGGTGGGCGAGAGCCGCGCCTTGCACATGGCCGTCAAGAACAACAAGACCCGCACCCGCCACACCCGCCTTGCCCTGCGTCTGCAACCGTTGACATAGCCCGCCATCCGGTTTAGGAGGCAATAATCCTTATCTGCAAAGTAAGGAATTTCGCCACTCCTGCGCCGGATGACCGGCCGGATCAAAGGTACTGCATGACGCCAAAAAATTATGACCTGACCTTCCACTATTTCAGGGCCTTCGCCATCGTCTCCGTCATGCTCACCCACATGTGGGTGGGCCCCGTTCTCGCGGGCAGCGAGGACGCCGCCAAGCTTCAGGACAGCCTGCGGCTGTGTCTTTTCCACTCCGCCACCATCTACTTCGTCTTCATCTCCGGCTATCTGTTCGACTTCGTGAACCGCAGGAAAGGCCAGTTCTCCCCCCTGCGCTTCTACAAGTCCAAGATCGTCAACGTCTTCTGTCCCTACTTCATCCTGTCGCTGCTCCTGCTGGCCGCGGGCTGGATCTCCCACCACTGGTTCGGCGCAGAAACTCTGTATCGGCTCCTGGGTGCTGGAACTGCTGGAAGGCATGGACAGGGAAGTGCTGGCCCTGGACTTCCTGGCCCGCTACAGCTTCCCGCTCTTCTTCCTGCATGCCATCTTCCAGGGCATCTTCCAGGCGCCCCTGTTCCAGGTGCTCGGCGCCGCGCTGCCCGGACAGGTCTTCACCATCGCCAACCTCACCGTGACCGTTGAGATAGCCCTTTGCATCCTCTGCATCCTGGGCATCAAGAAGATCATGGGCAAACGCTCGCGCTATCTCATCGGCGGCTAGGCCAAAGGAAAGCCTGCCGCGGGCTCAGCACTGACAATGCTGGAGGATGCCGCCGGCAATGACGGGACCGGGGCCGCCGGAAAGGCGGTCCCGGTCTTTTTTTTCGGCAGGGAACACGCTGGCGACGCACAAAAAAAGGGGGACATGGTCCCCCATCGATGTTTCGTGTCACGCCGGTCGCCTGTTGTGGAGCTGTCCCCGCATCCCTGCGGCGGGCTCATGCCGGGTTTCTCCTTTCCTGAAGATGCGGGGAAGGAGCCGTGGAAAGCCGCCCGCCCGGACAGCGCCTTCCGGGTGGTGCAGGGCCCGTCCCCGTTTGCCCGAAGTCCCGGCAGACGGCAGCGGAGCAAAGGACTCCCTCCCCTTCAAAAACACGCCCCGTCCAAGGGTGAAAAACATAATATAAACAAGTTATTTCAATTAGATAGACAACATCCGAACATATCTCCAGTGAAGGGCCTGCCGCAGGTCCAGCGCTCATCTGAAAAAGCGCGCCGGGGAAAGGATGGGAGCGTGGGGGAATAGGCCCCTCGCGCACGGGCGACGACCGGAGGCGGCTGCAGACCTTCGCCGTGAGCGACGAAGGCGCTTTACGGGCATCGGCAGCAGCGATGAGGGCTTTTCCCTTCCCCCAGCAAATGCGGCGAGCGTTCTCCCTAGCAGGCCTGGGCCCAGCCCGCCGGGAACACGTCCAGCGGCATGGGGCGGCACAGGTCGCAGGCAGGCTGCAACCAGTGCAGGACCACACGACCTTTGCGCCGCAAACGCAGGGGCGGCAGGCACAGCAGCCCGGCCCTGTCTGCCAGGGCGTTGAGCTCGTCCACCGTATGCCCGGCCGGTACGGGGCGGCCGTTTTCCCGTCCATCCGCGCACACCAGCACGCACTGGCCGCCGGGACGCAGCAGACGCCGGATCTCGCGCAGGCAGGCGGACAGATCGCCTGCCCAGAACGCGGGCTCGAACGCGGTGATGACGTGGAACATCTCCGCCGGGAACGGCAGAGCGGGGAACGCGCCCCGGCAAATGCGGACCCTGCCCCGGGCCACGTCATGGCGGTTGCGCACCGTGGCGGCCGATACCGCCGCAGCGGTGGCGGCCACGCCGTAGACGGCCCCCGAATACAGGGCAAGCTGGGCCAGGGCACGGCCGCCACCGCCCAGATCGAGGACCACGTCGCGCACCCGCAGCCGCAGGGAACGCACGACCTCCCGCTGCACGGCAGCCTGCCCGTTCTGCTTCAGGTACAGGGTAAAACGCCCCCAGACGTCCCCGGGGCGGATGATATGCTGCCAGATATCCATGCTTTGCTCCTTGCATGCGGCCGCCCCCCAGAAAAAACTTGCCTTGCATGCCCTTCCCGTATATCTTAATTGAAAATGAAATTCAATTTATTTAAAAGGACCCCTGCATGAGACCCAGCCACGTCTGTGAGGCATTGCATCATCTGGTGCGCATCCGGCAACCCGTGTTCCTCTGGGGGCCGCCCGGTGTAGGCAAGAGCCGGCTGGTGGCCGACGTGGCCCGCCGCCAGGGCCGCAAGCTCTACGACCTGCGCGCCGTGCTGCTGGACCCGGTGGACCTGCGCGGACTGCCCCGCATCAGCGATGAGGGCATCACCTCCTGGTGCGTGCCGGAATTTCTGCCCCATCCGCAGGACACGGAGGAAGGCATCCTCTTCCTGGACGAACTCAACGCCGCACCCCCTCTGGTACAGGCCGCCTGCTACCAGCTCATCCTCGACCGGCGCGTGGGCCAGTACCGCCTGCCCGACGGCTGGGCCGTGGTGGCCGCGGGCAACCGCGAGAGCGACCGGGCCGTGACCTACCGCATGCCTTCGGCCCTGGCCAACCGCATGGTGCATCTGGATGTGGAATGCCATATCGACGACTGGCTGGACTGGGCCCGTGACAACGGCATCCGCGAGGAGATCCAGGCCTTTTTGCGCTTCCGGCCGCGCCTGCTGCATGATTTCGATCCCCGTTCGTCGGACAGGGCCTTCGCCTCGCCGCGCTCCTGGGAGTTCGCCTCCCGCATCCTCGATGCCGCCCCGGACGGCCCGCTGGAAGAAGAGCTGCTGGCCGGGACCATAGGTCAGGCGGCCGCGGCGGAACTGAGCGGCTTTTTGCGGGAATGGCGCCACCTGCCCAGTGTGGAGAGCGTCCTCAGCGATCCCGAAGAAGCCCCCGTACCTGCCGACCCGGCCTCCCTTTACGCCCTGTGCGAGGCCCTGGCCCTGCGCACCGCGCCCGCCACCATGGAAGCCCTGGCCGCCTATGCCGGACGCCTGCCCGCCGAGTTCGGCGTGCTGCTCATGCGCGATGCCGTCCGGCAGGATCCCGCCGTGGTGGAAAGCGAGCCCTTTGCCCGCTGGGCCCGCGACAATGCCGAGGTCCTGATGTGAACAGGGACGATCTTCCTGCCCTGCCCCGTGCACCCCTCTCCCGGGGCGTGCGTGTCCCCTCCTCCGTCAGCCGCCGGGTTCCCGCCCCCGCGGCCAAAGACACCCGCTCCACACCAGACGCCGCGGTATGCCCGCCTTCCCCGGAAACGCCCGGGACGACACGGCAGGATCCCCGGCCGGAGCGCCCGTCCGCGTCACAGGGCATGCGCCACAGCCCTGCGGCGGACGTTCCGGCCCCCCCTCTGGAGCAGCGCGCCCTCACAGCAATGATCCGGGCCCGGGCGGACCTGGTGCTCCGGCAGCCCTTTTTCGGCTCCCTGGCCCTGCATCTGGCCCTGAAGCCGGACAGCACCTGCCGCCACCTCTGGACCGACGGCCGCACGCTGGGCTTCAATCCTGTCTGGGCGGCCACCCTGCCCCACGAGCGGCTGGTGGGGGCCCAGGCCCACGAAGTCATGCATCTGGCCTGCGCCCATCATGTCCGGCGCAACGGACGCGATGCCCGGATCTGGAACGAGGCCTGCGACGTGGTGGTGGACGCCCTGCTGCTCGGTGCCGGATTCCGGCTGCCGCAGGGCCATCTGGAACATCCCGAATATGCGGGACTCAGCGTGGACGAGGTCTACATCCGTCTTGCCTCCCTGCAGGACACGCCCCTGCACGGCGGCGCGCAACAGCAGGCCGCCGGACGCAGCCCCCGGGAAAAGGGCTCCGACCAGCAGAGACATGACGGCCGGGAGCGGCAGGACGCCCCCGCGGCCGCGCCCTCCCGTGCAGGAGAGACTGACGAGGCAGCCGCCCCGGAAGCCGCGGGCACCGCCCGCCCTGCCGGGGACAAGCCGGAAAGGGAGCAGCCTGTCCCGTATTTTTCCGGTGAGGTCCGTGACCATCCCCTGCTGGAAGACGGCCAAGGAGACGCGCGCCGCAAGGCGGAACAGGAGGCCGAGCTGCGTCTGGAGCAGGCCCTGCAACGGGCGCGGCACATGGGCCGCGAGCCCGCGGGCTTCAGCCGCCTGTTGCGCGGCGGCCGCCACGATGGCGGCACGGACTGGCGCGGCCTGTTGCGCCGCTTTCTGGAGAACTGCGCCCTCAACGACTACACCTGGAGCGCGCCCAACCGGCGTTACCTGCATCACGGCATCTACCTGCCCGGACGGCAGGAGCAGCGCATCCCGCAGCTGGCCGTGGCCGTGGACTGTTCGGGCTCGGTGGACGATGCCGCCCTTTCCCTGTTCTGCGAGGAGCTGTCGTCCATCCTCGCCGCCTACGAGACGGAGCTGGTGGTCATCTTCCACGACAGCCGCGTGCAGGCCGTGCAGACCTTCCGGCGGCAGGACCTGCCCCTGCATCTGGCCCCCGTGGGCGGCGGCGGTACGGACTTCAGGCCCGTGGGCCGCTGGCTGGACGACAACGGCCTGCGCCCGGCCTGCCTGCTCTGGTTCACGGATCTGGAATGTTCGTCCTTTCCCGACGAGCCCGCCTGCCCCCTGCTCTGGGCCGTCTGGGGACAGGGAGGGGAACAGCCCCCCTTCGGCGAGCTGCTGCGCCTGCCCGCCGGAGCCTGACCATCAAGGAGCCTGTATGCGGATCACCTGGAAAATAGAAAAAAAGCGCGGCAACCTGCGCCCCGTCCTGACCTATACCGTCACCCTGGAAGACTTCGAACGCCAGCTGGCCACGCCGCCGCTGAGCATCACCTCGCTCATCCCCGAACCGCCGGAATCCTGGCAGGAACACTGCTGGCCCGGGCAGCACGAACGGGCCGGGCAGGACGATGCAGGCGAGCGGCCCTGCTACCAGCTCTCCATCCCGTCCCACAAGGGACGGCACGGCAGCCAGAGCCTGCGCCTGCCCTGGCGTGAGGACAACAGCTATCCCGAAGTGGAGGCCTCCTTCCGCCTGCTGCGCGAAGCCTTTGCCAGCGAACTGGAACGGGCCGGGGCCAGCCGCCCCATGCATGAGGAAAACAGCCTGGAGCTGGGCGGTACGGCCCTGCGCTCCGTGGCTCCGGCCATCCTCGGCCAGCGTTTTCTGGAAGCCGTGGGCAAGGCCTAGGCCTGCCCGGGATCTTTCTTCTTTTGCCCTTCCTCCAGCCTGCCTGCCGGATCGCGATGCTCCCGGATCACCGGACAGCTTGCGCTCCGGCAGGAAATCATGGAACAATCCGCCATCGCGAACCATGAAGCCGCAGGACATAACATGGCCAGGAACAAGGAAGGCAAGCAGCCCCTGTGCCCGCTCGAATACGGGCTGGACATCTTCAACGGGAAATGGAAGACCCGCATCATCTGCCTGCTGGGTGCCAGCGGCACCTTGCGCTACAAGGAGATCAGGGACAACCTCGACGGCCTGACGGACGCCGTGCTTGCCGCCACCCTCAGGGACATGGTGAACGACCGGATCGTAGACAGGCGCCAGTACAACGAGATCCCGCCGCGCGTCGAATACTCCCTGAGCGAAAAGGGCGCCTCCGCCCACAAGATATTGCGCAGCATCTGCTGCTGGGCCGTGCGCTACTGCCCCCTGCCGGAAGAATCCCTGCCCCCCTGCAAAAAGGTCGGGGGCTGCCCTCTGTAAAAAAACAGGGGCGGTATCCCGCCCCTTTCCGCATCTGCCCGTTTCCGGGCTTCTTCTAAAAGATGTATTCGTTCTCCCGCCGAGCCTTCAGGCGCCGGCTGAAATCCCGCGCGAAATCGAGGTAGCTTTCCACATCCATGTGCTTGGCCCCCGCAGGGCAGCTGCGGATGCAGCGGAAGCAGGAAAGGCAGCGCGTGCCGTCGATGCTGCGATGGTCGGCCGCGATGGCCTGCACAGGGCACAGGGAGGCGCACAGGCCGCAGTCCGTACAGGCCTCGGAGGTCAGCGGCACGAAGCCCACGCCCCTGCCCTCTCCCCGGTACGGACGCTGCCCCTTGATGGCCAGCGCCACGGGCGAGGCAAGATCGCCCTGCCTGGCTGCCAGCAGCTGCTGCACGAAGCGGCGGTTCTCGGCGGCATCCCCGGCATCGGGACGCCCCACCTGGATCTCCCCGAAGGTATGCTGCCCCACCAGCGCCGCCGCGCCCTGGACGATGAAGCCCTGACGCTGCACGATGTCCTGCAGCTCCAGCAGGGAATCGTCATAGTCACGGTTGCCGTAGGTGATGCTGATGATGCAGGGGGTCCGGTGGCCGTGCACCTGCTCCAGACGCCCGGCGGCCACTTCCGGTACCCTGCCGTTATAGCAGGGCACCGAGAACACGACGACGTCCCCGGGACCGAAATCCCCGGCAACGGCGCCACAGGTGATGTCCAGCTCGGCAAAACCTTCAGGAGCCAGGGCCGCGGCAAGGCTGAGCGCGGAGCGCTTGCTGCCGCCGGTGGGAGAAAAATACAGGGCTGTGACGTTCATGGATGTCTCCTTTGCATGATTTTGCGGCAGCATAGCCCGTAACCACGGCATCCCCCAACAAAATCAGCCGGCCATGAGCCACTATGCTCCGGCAAAGCGACCCTGGAAAAGCGTCCCCCCCTGCGGCAGGACGGCCTGAGCCCTGTCGGCTCAAGTCCTCACAGCGCGTCCCCGGCCGCCGCGTCTTCGGTGAGCATGTCGCGCAGGCGGCGTGCGGCCAGGCTCAGGGTATGGCCGTCGTATTCCAGCAGGCTGATGCTGCGCGACGGCAGCTCCTCAGCGAGCCGCAGGGCGAACACCTCCCCGGCGGCCAGGGCCTCTCTGGCGGCCACTTCCGGCAAAAAACCGATGCCCAGGCCGTGCCGGGCCAGATCCAGCACCAGCCCCGTGGTGTCCGGCTCCATGGCCGGGGCAAAGTCCACGCCCCGCGCCTTGCACATGCTTTCCAGAAATTCAAAGGTGAGGCTGCCCTGCTTGTGGCAGATGAAGGGATGCCGCATCACCTCATCCAGGGGCACGTCCCTGCCGCGCAGCTGCCCGAAGGCCGACGAAGCCACGAAGACGTCCCGCAGCGGGCACAGGCGCGTCTCCTTCAGGGCCCGGAAACCGCCGCCGGGCACGGCGGCCACGGCAAAATCGATGGCCCCGGACTTGAGCTCATCGATGGCCTGCCGGGACGTACCGCCGAACAGCCGGAGCCGCACCCCCGGATACAGGGCATGGAAGCGGTCCAGCCGCGGCAGCAGCCAGTGGCGCAGGGCCGTCTCGCTGGCCCCCAGGGCGATGCTGCCCGATTGCAGGCCCACGGCCTGCTCCAGCTCTTCCCGGCCCCGGCGGAACTGCTCGCAGCCCGCCTCCACATGGGCGTAGAACATGCGGCCTTCGGGCGTGAGCTCCACGCCGCGCCGGTTGCGGATGAACAGACGGCAGCCCAGCTCGCGCTCCAGGGCCGCCATGGAGCGCGATACCGCGGGCTGGCTGGTGAACAGCATGGCCGCCGCCCGGCTGAAGTTGCGGCAGCGCGCCACCTGGTAGAATATCCGGCAAAGCTCCCAGTTCAGCTCCATGCGCTCTCCTGTTATGCATTTTTGATATATCTACGATATCAACTAAGCATTTTACCGTATCAGGGCCCCTTGCTATAGGCAAGCGCAGCACTTCTCCAGCAACAGATTTCCAACCAGGGACCTTGAACGATGAACCGCGGATACATTTTCATCTTTCTTGCCACCGTGTTCTTCAGCTCCATGGAAGTGGCCCTGAAGACCGTGGCCCATGATTTCAACCCCATGCAGCTCAACTGCACCCGCTTCCTCGTGGGTGGCCTGCTGCTCATCCCCTTTGCCCTGCGCGGCCTGCGCCAGCACGGGGCACGGGTCACCGCCGCCGCATGGAAAGGCTTTGCCTGGCTCGGCTTCGTGGGCCTGGTGGTGAGCATGATGTTCTACCAGATGTCCATCCTCTACGCCCCGGCCTCGGTGGTCAGCGTGCTGTTCAGCTGCAACCCCGTGCTGGTGCTGACCTTCGCCTATCTCATCCTGCGCGCCGACATCCGGCCCCAGCACATCACCGCCCTGGTCATGGAAGTGGCGGCCGCCCTCATCATCATCGACCCGCTGCACACCACGCTCGATCCCGTGGGCATCACGCTGGTGCTGCTCTCGGCCGCCACCTTCGCCCTTTATGCCGTGCTGGGCAAAAAGCAGTGCGCCCAGTACTCCGGCGTGGCCGTCACCTGCTTCAGCTGCCTGGCCGCCAGCGCCGAGATGATCGTCCTCATGCTCATCAGCCACATCCCCGCCGTGGCCGATGCCCTGCAGGCCGCCGGTCTGCCCATGTTCGCCGCCATGCCCTTCTTCAGCGGCTACACCACGGGCAACCTCCTCAACGTGCTCTATATCTGCGTTTTCGTCACCGCGGGCGGCTATGCCTGCTACTTCATGGGCATGGAAGCCACCTCCGCCATGCAGGGCTCGCTGGTCTTCTTCTTCAAGCCCGTGCTGGCGCCCATCCTGGCCATGCTGATCCTTGGCGAGGAGATCCCCTGGAACATGTGGGCCGGTATCGGCCTCATGCTCGTGGCCTCCGAGGTCTCCATGATCCCCACCTGGGAAACGCTCCTGTCCGTGCGCCCCTTCATCATCGACCGCATCCTGCACCGCCAGCACTGATCCTGCGGGGGCGCCCCTCCTCCGTCCCCCGCCGGTATCCGGCCCGGATAAAACCGGGCATAAAAAAAGGACGCTGTACAGCGTCCTTTTTTTCATACTTGCCCGGCCGGCCGCCGGCAGCTTTCTTTCCTGGTATTCATCAACTCCAGCCGGCGACCACGGCAAGCCCTGTCCTGGGACAGGAAAAGGGGATCAGACGGCTGGGGCTCAGGCCCGGCCTTCCTGCCGTTCACGCCAGCGCACGATGTCCGCCACGGCCAGCAGGGGCAGGTCGTTGGCACGGGCAAAGTCCGCCACCTGCGGCAGGCGCGCCATGGTGCCGTCATCATTGGTCAGCTCGCACAGCACACCGCAGGGCGGCAGGCCCGCCAGGGACATCAGGTCCACGGTGGCCTCGGTATGGCCGCGCCGTTCCAGCACGCCGCCGGGACGGGCCCGCAGCGGGAACACATGGCCGGGATGGCGCAGGTCCTCGGGACGCGCGCCCTCGGCCACGGCGGCCTTGACGGTGGTCACCCTGTCGGCGGCGGAAACGCCGGTGGTCACGCCCTCGGCGGCCTCGATGGAGATGGTGAAAGCGGTCTGCTGGGTATTGGTGTTGTGGGCCACCATGGGCGGCAGGCCCAGGCGGGTGGCGCGCTCGTCGGTAAGGCACAGGCACACGATGCCGCTGCAATGGCGGATGAGGCGGGCCATCTGCGCATCGGTCAGGCTGTGGGCGGGATAGATGAGGTCGCCTTCGTTCTCGCGATCCTCGTCATCAACCACCAGGACGCCCCTGCCCGCACGCACGGATGCCAGGGCGCGTTCCATACGCGTTTCCCAATCACCAAAAGAAGCCAGGATATCGGGGGACTGATGCATCATCGTCTCCTTGATCGGCCCGGACGGGCCGGAAGATGTGCATCAGGGCACGGCTGCCGTGCGCGCTGCGGGGCGGCCGCCAAGACCGTCCTTTTTTGCGCCCCACACGGCAGAAAAACGAACCGTTCTCTTTCATCCGGACTGTTACCGTCGGCTCCGGGATCTCACCGGTATCTGCTGACCCGCACCACGTTGCATGGTACGGCGCTCGCGGGCTCATGCGGAAAACCGCCATCACCGCCGGTGGGGACTTGCACCCCGCCCTGAGAATGGAGCCACCATACGCCCGCCTCCCACGTTTGGCAATCCCCGGCCATAAAAACCGGAAACCTCCCAGGCTGCCGGGAACAGACCAAAACGTATGGTCGAAGCGCATGGGGCTACCTTTCCCCATTTTTGGAAAAAGTTTTCCACAGCATGTTGACAACTAGCCGTCCCACCTTACTTCTATGTCAACAAGGAAAAATATCAGGAGGCATTGAAATGAGCCTTATCCGTGTATATCCCCAGCATTGGTTCTCTCCCCGCAACGCCCAGCAGCCCGAACAGAGCTTCCAGCCCCTGGACCGCCTGCATCACGATATCGACCGTCTGTTCAATGGTTTCTTCACGCCCGGCTGGCCGACCAGCCTGATGGACAAGCCGCAGGCCGACATCCGTCCCAGCCTGGACATCCACAGCGACGACAAGGCCTACACCATCCACATGGAAGTGCCCGGTGTGGACCCCGATGAGGTCAAGGTCGAAGTCCGTGACGGCATGCTGACCGTTGAAGGTGAAAAGAAGATGGAAAGCTGCGCCGCCCCTGCCGCCGAAGGCGAAAAGGCGGAAGCCAAGGAACCCGTCTGCCATGTGCAGGAACGCGTCTACGGCTCCTTCTGCCGCCAGATCGGCCTGGCTGAAGATGCTGATGTGGAAAACATCAGCGCCAGCCACAAGAACGGTGTGCTGACCATCGTCATCCCCCGCAAACAGCCTGAAGCCCCCGCCGCCCGTTCCATCACGGTGCAGAAACAGTAATCCCCCCTCTTGAAGGACCCTCCTCCGGCTCCCACTCCTCGGGGAGCCGGACCGCCCGCAACGGGCGGACTCCACGGCCTGCCGCGCACGCGGCAGGCCGCTTTTTTTATGCGCGACCGGACAGCGGCCGCGTGTCCCGTCTTTCCCCGCCCTGCTGCGCACCCGGACACCCCCGCCGAAGGTAAGGACTGCACGACGCCCTGCGGCACGCCCGGCTTCGGGCAAAGCGCTTTCCCGGCCCTTTCCGCCTTCCGATCCTTAAAAAAGCCTGCGCGGCCCCGATCCCGCACCATACGGCTCCCGGCGGACCGCCTGCCCCACGACCGGCACTGCAAGTATCCCCACCCTTCCCCCGCTGCATCCCGGCCCTCCACAGGACAGGGCTGCCCGCTTCCCCAGCGGGCCCGGCGTTTTCCGCAGCACGGGCACGAAAAAAGGCGGCATCCCGCGCAGGGACACCGCCTTGTCAGATTCGCTGTTCGGCTGTGGACTACTTCTTGCCCGCAGGCTCGATGACTTCCACGCCGTCCATGTAGGGCACCAGGGCCTTGGGCAGCACGATGCTGCCGTCCTTCTGCTGGCCGTTCTCCAGGATGGCGGCCATGGCGCGGCCGGTGGGCAGGCCGGAACCGTTGAGGGTGTGGCAGTAGGTGCTCTTGCCGCCCTTGGGCTTGAAGCGGATGTCCGCACGGCGGGCCTGGAAATCGATGCAGTTGGAGCAGGAGGAGATCTCGCGGTAGGTGTTCTGGGCAGGCAGCCAGACTTCCAGGTCGTAGGTCTTGGCGGAACCGAAGCCCATGTCGCCCGTGCACAGGGTGATGACGCGGTAGGGCAGCTCCAGCTTTTCCAGCAGGGTGCGGGCATGGCCCACCATGATCTCCAGCTGGTTGAAGCTGTCGTCAGGATGGGCAAAACGCACCATCTCCACCTTGGTGAACTGGTGCAGGCGGATCAGGCCGCGCGTGTCCTTGCCGGCGGCACCGGCTTCGGAACGGAAGCAGGGCGTGGCGGCGCAGTAGGCGCGGGGCAGGTCGGCCTCGTCCAGCACCTCACCGGCGTGGATGTTGGTCAGGGGCACCTCGGCGGTGGGGATGAGGTAGTAGTCCCAGGCGGGCATCTTGAAGAGGTCTTCCTCGAATTTGGGCAGCTGGCCCGTGCCGGTCATGGTGGCGCGGTTGACCATGAAGGGAGGACAGACTTCGATGTAGTCCTCGTGCTTCACATGCTGGTCCAGGAAGAAGTTGACCAGGGCGCGGTCCAGACGGGCGGCCCAGCCCATGTACAGGGCAAAGCGGCTGCCGGCCAGACGGGTGGCGCGCTCGAAATCCAGAGCGGCGCCGCCCAGCTCCCAGTGCTGACGGATATCGAAATCGAACTGGCGCGGCGTGCCCCAGCGGAGCACTTCCACGTTCTCGGTCTCGTCCTTGCCCACGGGCACGCTGGCGTCCGGGATGTTGGGCACACCCATGAGCCAGTTTTCCACAGCGGCCTTGGCTTCGGCGGTCTGCACGTCCAGGGCCTTGATGCGGGCCGACAGGGCGCCCAGTTCTTCCATCATGTGGGAGGCGTCCCCGCCTTCACGCTTGATCTGGGCCACCTGACGGGAGGCGGCGTTCTGCTGCTGTTTCAGGCTTTCCACTTCGGCCAGCAACGCACGACGGCGGCCGTCCAGTTCGAGGAACTCATCCACTTTCAGCGGCGACTGCCGGTCGGCCAGGGCCTTGGCCAGCACTTCGGGCTGTTTTTGCACCAGTTTGAGGTCGATCATAAAAACTCCTGCATAGCATGCGCAATGTGGAGGCCACGCTACCACGAGCCCCCAGACCTTGCAAGACAAGGGCATTGCGTATATAAAAAGTCTCAAAACTTTTTAAAACATCTATCCTGCGAGACCTTGCCATGAAATCCGCCCGTATCACACGCCTTCTTTTCCTTTCGCTGGCGCTCATGCTGGCCATGTTCCTGACTGCCTGCGGTCCCAGCAATACCGTGCGCCTGCTTTCGCCCGCGCCTGCGGTCAATCCCGTGCTGCCCGCTCCCAATGCGCCGCGCGTGACCGTGGTGCCCTTCACCGATAACCGTCAGGACACCACCAACCTCGGCGTGCGCCGTGACGGCAGCGCCTTTGTGGCCAGCGACGACCTGGCCCAGTGGGTGAGCCGCGGCCTGGCCGACGAGCTGCGCCGCCAGGGCGTGCAGGTCTCCTACGCCATGGACGAGAACCAGGCCCGCAGCGGCAACCCCGACTACATCGTCACCGGTACCGTGGAACAGGCCTGGCTGCGTGAAGTCTCCGCCACCGAACTGGCCACCTCCATGCGCGCCACCTACCGCCTGGCGCCCCGCAGCGGCCGCGTGGTCAAGGAGACCCTCAACTCCAGCCAGAACCGCAGCGGCATCCCCACCGGCGGCGCCGCGGAAGAGATCATGCTCAACAGCATGCGCGAGCTGGTGCAGCCCATGGCCCGCAAGATCAAGGCCATCGTGGACGGCAAGTAGACAGGATATCTCAGGGGCTCCCGAAAGGGAGCCCTTCGCTTTCCGGGGCCCCGCCGCACGCGGGGCCTTTCTTTTTTGGGACACTTGCCCCAAAATGAGACCTCGCCCCGGCCGCCGGACGCGCCGCGCCCCTGCTGTCCGCCTGCCGCAACCCCTTTCCCCGGAGCCTGCTGTGCGCGATCCCCTGGTCAAGGCCTACGGCCATGTCTACCCCGTGACGCCCGCCCTGTACGCGGCGCTGGAATCGGCCCTGCACGATGCCCTCAACGACGACGAGGACGTGCCCCTGCTCTGTCAGGAAGGCGATATGGCCCGCATCTCCATGGAAGGTTCCTACTTTCCCGAAGACGAGGTGGTGGAGGCCTTCCGCGCCCATCTGACGCCGGACATGCAGGGCAAGCTGGACGTGCTCGACATGGACGGCTGGCGCCTGACCCGGCATGTGTTCACCGGCGGGCAGGTCAAAAGCAGCAGCGCGCCCCTCAACAATGTTCTGGACTATTCCGGCCATTGATGCCGGAGCCTCTCTTTTTTCCACATTTTCCCCAAGGAGCCCGCATGGATATCGCCTCCTTCATCCGCCACGTCCCCGACTACCCCAAGCCCGGCATCCTGTTCTACGACATCACGCCCCTGCTGGCCTCGCCCGAAGCCTTCGGGGACGTCATCGAACGGATGGCCGACGCGGCCCGTCCCCTGCGGCCCACCCGCATCGTGGCCGCCGAAGCGCGGGGCTTCCTGTTCGCGGCGCCGCTGGCCCAACGTCTGGGCGTGGGCCTGGCCCCGGTGCGCAAGCCCGGCAAGCTGCCCTGTGAAGCCTTCGAGGCCAGCTATGACCTGGAATACGGCTCCAATACCCTGTGTCTGCACAAGGATGCCCTGACGCCGGAGGATCGCGTCCTCATCGTGGACGACATCCTGGCCACCGGCGGCACCCTGGATGCCATGATCCGTCTGGTGGGCCAGAGCGGCGCCACCGTGGCGGGCTGCTGCATGCTCATGGAACTGGATGCCCTGGGCGGCCGCAAGGTGCTGGGCGACATCCCCCTGTCCGTGCTGCTGCACGTGTAGTCTGGAGCTTTGCCTTTTGTGACGGTGCAGCTGTCGATGCCATAAGGCTTTTATTTTGAGGGGAGAACCCCTCGCCTAGCGCGAGAGGGGTTCTCCCCTCAAGCTCCCCCTTTCCCAGCGCGCTTTATGCAACGGCCAGTCCCTCCTGTAAAAGCAGGAGGGACTGGCCGTTTCACATGGAACAGGAAGATATGCACGGGAAAGGAATGGGAGATGGAGGGAGAAGATACGCTCCCTCTGGATGAAGCACATTTGGAGGAGGGATGCGAGAGAGTTGAACACGACGGAAGGCGGCCCGCAGGCCCCTTACGGGCATCAGCAGCAAGGATAAAGGAGGCTACTCCCCCGCAACGCCTCCCTTTGGAAAACAAAAGGCCCCCGATGCTGAAAAGCATCGGGGGCCTTGGCATCAAAAACGAAAGGACAGCCTACAGGTTGGCGGCGTACCAGTCGCCGGCCAGACGCAGGCCGGTGCGCACGTCGAACTGGGGCTCATAGCCCAGCAGGGTACGGGCGCGGGTGATGTCGGCCAGGGAGTGGCGCACGTCACCGGCACGGAAGTCGCGGTGCGTGGCCGTGGCCGTGGCGGCTTCGGGCATGTGGCGCACCACTTCCTCACGGATGAGGTCGAACAGTTCGTTCAGGGTCGTGCGCTGGCCAAAGGCCACGTTGTAGACCTTGTTGCGGGCTTCGTCCGTGGCGAAGCTGGCCAGCAGGTTGGCCTGCACCACGTTGTCGATGTAGCAGAAGTCGCGGCTGGTCTCGCCGTCGCCGTTGACGAAGACGGTCTCTTTCTTCAGCAGGCTGGCGAACCACTGGGGGATGACGGCGGCGTAGGCGCCGTAGGGATCCTGACGCTGGCCGAAGACGTTGAAGTAGCGCAGGCCCACGGTGGTGAAACCGTAGCAGCGGGCGAAGACGTCGGCGTAGAGCTCGTCCACATACTTGGTCACGGCATAGGGCGACAGGGGGTTGCCGATCTTGTCTTCCACCTTGGGCAGTTCGGGGGAATCGCCGTAGGTGGAGGAGGACGCGGCGTAGACGAAGCTCTTCACGCCCGCATCGCGCGCGGCCACCAGCATGTTGAGGTAGCCGGTGATGTTGCAGCTGTTGGACAGGATGGGATCGTCGATGGAGCGCGGCACGGAACCCAGGGCGGCTTCATGCAGCACATGATCCACACCTTCGCAGGCCTTGCGGCAGGTATCCAGATCGCGGATGTCGCCTTCGATGAAGGTGAAGCGGCTCCAGGCTTCGGGGCCCACCAGGGCTTCCACCATGTCCAGGTTCTTCTGGTAACCGGTGAGGAAGTTGTCCAGACCCACCACGGTCTGCCCCATCTTGAGCAGATGTTCCAGCAGGTTGGAGCCGATGAAACCGGCAACGCCGGTTACCAGCCAGGTGGAGGGTTCGGCACGCATTTTTTCGCACAGTTGGGTATAGGCGGTCATATTGCCTTCCTTATCAGAGGTCGTGGTTGCCCGCCGGGAGGCCGCGAAAACGGGAGGACCCGCCTTCGCGGCACAGACGGCGTGCTTTCCTTGTACGCTGTGCCGACGCCGCTGTCAAAAGAGGCCCCCTTGTCCCGGCAGGAGCTTTTTTTGCCGCATCCTGCCGGAATCGCGTTTTTTTGTTCACATCCTGTCCCCGCCCGCAGGGCCCCTTTGCCTCTTTTCAGCGGCAAGGGATGCTGGTATAGCCCGTGAAGAGCCCACCAAACAGGGGGCCGGCCGCACCCGGCCGACACGTCTCCCCTTTCCGGTCTGGCCAGGCGGGGACGGTCTTTGCCCCCCAGGTCAGACAGCGCCCCATCACGGAGCGCGCCCGCCGGACAGGTGGGCAAAGGATATGCCGTGAAAATACTCATCCTGGGCAATCAGGCCCGTTCCACTTCCAATTTCTGGACCGTCCTCATGCGCCGCATGCGTGCCGCCGGGCATGAGGTCCTTTGCGCCGTGCCCGCGGGCGACGACGCTGCCGAAGCCGCCATCCGCGCCATCGGCGAAGAAGATCCCGCCTTCCGGAAAGGCCCGGCCGTGCGCCTGTGCCATTATCCCCTGGACCGCAAGGGCCTCAATCCCCTGCGCGATATGGCCACCATGCACGCCCTGTACCGCCTGTTCAAACAGGAAAAACCGGACCTGCTCTTCGCCTCCACCATCAAGCCCGTCATCTACGGCTGCATGGCGGCGCGTCTGGCGCGGGTGCCGCACATCTACGCCACCATCACCGGCCTGGGCTACGCCTTCGAGGCGGACAACTTCTTCAAGAAATGCGTCAACCGCCTGAGCATCGGCCTGTACCACTGCGCCCTTGCCGGGGCCGAAGGCGTGTTTTTCCAGAACCGCGACGACGCGGAGCTGTTCCGCAAGGTCGGCATCCTGCGCCGCAGCGCGCGCGTGCTCATGGCGCGCGGCACCGGTGTGGACATCCGCCGCTTTGCCGAAGCGCCCCTGCCGCCCCTGCCCGCCGAAGGCTGCGCCCCCGAAGAACGGGAGATCATCTTCCTGCTGGTGGGCCGCCTGCTGGAGGCCAAGGGCCTGCCCGAATACGCCGCCGCGGCCAAGGAACTGAAAACGCAGTACCCCGCCGCCCGCTTCCAGCTGCTGGGCCCGCCGGAACAGGGCCTGGGCAGCGTGGATCTGGCCCAGGTGCGCCGCTGGCAGGACGAAGGCAGCATCGAATACCTGGGCGAGACCCGCGACGTGCGCCCCTATGTGGAGGCCTGCCACGCGCTGGTGCTGCCTTCGTGGCGTGAAGGCACGCCCACGTCCATCATGGAAGGCATGAGCATGGGCCGCGCCGCCGTGGTCACGGATGTGCCCGGCTGCCGCGAGGTGGTGGAAGACGGCGTCAACGGCTGCATCTGCGCCGCTCACGATCCCCGGGCGCTGGCCGCCGCCATGCGCCGCTTGCTGGACGAACCCGGACTGCTGGTCCGCATGGGGGCCGCAGGCCGGGATCTGGCCTGCCGCGAATTCGATGCCGAAGTCGTGGCCGAGAAGATCCTGGTCGACATGCGCGTGCCCCGCGCGGCCGGATAAACAAGCAACCATGCGGGCCCGTGGCGGCCCGCTCCTGTCCCGGCCCCGCCGGGACGACGGTGTCTCGCGGTCACAGGGACAGCCCGCCCGCCGCAGGCGGCCCACGGGCCTGTCCCGTCCACTGTACGAAAAAATGGAGAAACTATGATCAGCCGTTACCGCATGGCATTGATGCAGGTGGTGGACCTGTGCTGCATCCTGCTGGCCCTGGCCGTTTCGGGCATGGTGACCATCGCGCCCGACCTGAGCGTCTTTGACGACTACACCGGCGCCTCCCTGTTCACCATCTTCTTCTATCTGCTGTTCTTCTACATCCTCGATGCCTACAGCGTGGGCATGGAAGACTTCAAGGACACCCTGGGCCGCATCCTGGTGGCCTGCGTGCTGGGCATCATCAGCTCGGCCACGGCGTCCTTCGCCCTGGAGAACTGGCGCTTCGACCGCGTGACCGTGCTCCTGCTCTTCGCGCTCTCCTTCGTGTTCTGCCTGGGCTGGCGCTTCCTCTACTACCTCAATGCCGACAAGCTGACCCATCCCCTGCGCGTCCTGCTGGTGGGCGTGGACCGCGGCGGCAAGGTGCGCAAGCTGCTGGCCGAAGGCCTGCCCAAGGCCCGCATCCTGGGCTATGTGGGGGAAAAGGACCAGGATCCCGACGCCGGTGAGTGCTTTGGCCCGCCCTTCATGGCCCTGGAAGCCGCCAAGAAGCACGGCGCGACCATGATCGTGCTCCTGCCCGATGCCCCCATCGACGACGACATCGCCCATGACCTGCTGGAAGCCAAGCTGCATGGCGCCATGGTGGTGGACATCCGCACCTTCTACGAGCATGTGGTGCAGCGCCTGCCCCTTTCCCAGATCACCGAGGAATGGCTGCTGCAGACCGAAGGCTTTTCGCTCAACACCCGCGGCAGCCTGCGCCGCCTGAAGCGCGCCTTCGACCTGTTCCTGTCCCTGATGCTGCTCATCCCGGCCGCGCCCATCATGCTCATCACCGCCCTGCTGATCCGCCTGGAATCGCCGGGCCCGGTCATCTACCGTCAGGATCGTGTGGGCCTGTATGAAAAGGAATTCACGGTCTACAAGTTCCGCTCCATGCGTACCGACGCCGAAAAGAACGGCGCCGTCTGGGCCGCCGCCAATGACGCCCGCGTGACCCGCGTGGGCAAGTTCATCCGCAAGGTGCGCATCGACGAGCTGCCCCAGATCTGGAACATCATCAAGGGCGACATGAGCTTCATCGGTCCCCGTCCCGAACGCATGACCTTCGTGAAGCAGCTCAAGGAACACATCCCCTATTACAGCCTGCGCCATACCGTGAAGCCCGGCCTCACCGGCTGGGCCCAGGTCTGCTACCCCTACGGCGCCAATGAGGAAGATGCCCGCCACAAGCTGGAATACGACCTGTTCTATGTGAAGAACATCTCCATCCTGCTGGACATCCACATCATCTTCAAGACCGTGGGCGTGGTGCTCTTCCCCAAGGGCGCGCGCTAGGCCGGACATCCCGGTACACGCACGACGGGGCGGACCAGCGGCTGGTCCGCCCCGTTTTTTTCTTCCCGTCCGAATGCAGAGGGGCCCAAAGACGGCCCCGCGGGGCTCAGGGATGCTCCTGCCCCGCGCGCCGCTGCCGTGCCTGACAGTACTGGCAGTTCTCGCCGTCGATGAGGCTCTTCAGGATGCCGCAGCCTCCTTCCCGGCTGCCGTCGCATTTGTGGTACAGGGATTCAAGATGCGCCCTGAGGTGCTCAAGATCCCGTATCTGCTGCTCCACCGCTTCGATATGCGTGCGGATGAGCGCGTTGATCCACTCGCAGCTGCCCGTGGGGTGGTCGCTGTACACCAGCAGGGTGCGGATCTCGTCCAGGCTCATGCCGTGCTGGCGGCAATGCCGGATGAAGCGCAGCCGCGCCATGTCCTCCTCCCCGTAGAGACGATAGTTCCGTTCCGTGCGTTCCGGGCGCTTCAGCAGCCCCTCCTTCTCATAGTAGCGGATGGTGACCACCTGGCAGCCGGTCATCTTCGCCAGCTCGCCTATCTTCACTTTCATGCGCGTCCTCCCTGTCCGATCTGTCCGGCCTGTCCGGGCCATGCCGGCAGCGGCCGGAAAAATTTTTTCCCCGGGGCTTCCTTTCCTCTTGACCCTATAGCGACTATAGACCTTATGGTCCAGGTATAGCAAGAACGACAAGAGGACGCCGGACACCGGCATCCCCGTGGAGGAACGACCATGAGCAGTGACGCACTGTTTTTATGCCCCTGCGGTGCCTGGCACCCGCACGGCTTCGTATGTGACAAGGTACTTCATGCCACCCTGCCCGCCGGGCACGAACACCACGGCCACGAGCACGGCAGCCACAGCCATGACCACAGCCACGAGTGCTGCGGTCATGACCACGGACACGGCGACCATCCGCACGCCCATGCGGAAAGCTGCCATGCGCATGACCACGAAAGCTGCGACCACGACCATGCGCACGAGCACGGCTCCTGCTGCTGCGGCCATGACGCGCCCCAGGCCGTGGACTGGAGCACGCTGGCGGCCCCTTCCGCCACGCGCGCCGTGTACCGCATCCTCAACATGGACTGCCCCATGGAAGAGGCGCTCATCAGGAAGAAGCTGGCCACTGTGCCCGGCATCACCGGCCTCACCTTCAACCTCATGCAGCGCGTGCTCACCGTGGAGCATGAGCTCCCGTCCACCGCGTCCATCGAGGCGGCCCTGAAGGCCATCGACATGACGCCGGAGCCGCTGGATGCCGCCGAAGGCGCCACGGCCGTCTTTGCGGTGAGCGGCATGGACTGCCCCACGGAAGAACGCCTCATCCGCAAGGCCCTGGAGGGCCTGCCGGGCCTGCTCGGCCTTGAGATCGACCTGATGCAGCGCCATGTGCGCGTGCGGCACGAGCCCGCGGCCCTCCCGGCCATCACCGCCGCTCTGGAAGGACTGGACATGGGCGCCCGGCTGCTGGAAGGCACGACACAGGCGCACGATGCCATCCCGGCCCCCCGCATCCCCTGGAAGCGGCTGGCCGTGGCCGGCGGCTTTGCCGCCCTTTCTGAGATCCTGGAGCTCATCCAGCACTGGGGGGCGCGTCCCTTCGGTCTCGACATGGCCTCCTGGAGCGTGGGCGGCTGGCCCGTGCTGACGCTCCTGCCCCTGTGCTGCGCCCTCATCGCCATCCTGCTGAGCGGCCTGACCACCTACCGCAAGGGCTGGCTGGCCGTCTCCAACCTCGACCTGAACATCAATGCCCTCATGTCCGTGGCCGTCACCGGGGCCGTGCTCATCGGGCAGTTCCCGGAAGCCGCCATGGTCATGGTGCTGTTCAACGTCTCGGAAGCCATCGAGGCCAAGGCCCTGGACAGGGCCCGCAACGCCATCAAGGACCTGCTGGCCCTGGCGCCCGATACGGCCACGGTGCTGCGTGAGGACGGCAGCTGGCAGGAAGCCGACATCCGCACGGTGGCCGTGGGCAGCCGTGTGCGCGTGCGCCCCGGCGAAAAGATCGCCCTGGACGGTCTGGTGCTGGACGGCCGCTCCCTGGTGGACCAGTCGCCCATCACCGGCGAGAGCATGCCGGTGGAAAAGCAGGCCGGGGACACGGTCTACGCCGGGACCCTCAATACCTCCGGCTCCTTTGAATTCCGGGTGACCGCCGCGGCCACGGACACCACGCTGGCCCGCATCATCCATGCCGTGGAAGAGGCCCAGGGCAGCCGCGCCCCCATGCAGCGCTTTGTGGATACCTTCGCGCGCTACTACACCCCGGCCGTCTTCCTGGTGGCCCTGCTGGCCGCCCTGGTGCCGCCCCTGTTCCTGGGCAGCGCCTGGACGGACGCCATCTATACCGCGCTGGTGATACTGGTCATCGGCTGCCCCTGCGCCCTGGTCATCTCCACGCCGGTGAGCATCGTCAGCGGCATGGCCGCCGCCACCCGCTACGGCATCCTCATCAAGGGCGGCATGTTCCTGGAACAGGGCAGACGCCTCGACTGCCTGGCCCTGGACAAGACCGGCACCCTCACCCACGGCAAGCCGCGCCAGACCGACTGCCTTTGCACGGGACAGGAAGATGAAGCGGCCGTCCGTTCGCTGGCGGCCAGTCTGGCGGCCCGCTCCGACCATCCCGTTTCCGGGGCCATCGCCCAGGCCGCCCTGGCGGACCACATCCCCCTGCAGGACGTGGACGACTTCACGGCCCTGCCCGGTCAGGGCGTCAGCGGCATCATGGCCGGCCGGCGCTGGTATCTGGGCAACCGCGCCCTTGCGGCATCGCTGGGCCGGTACCCGGCAGCCCTCGACGAGCGGATCTCCCGGCTGGAGCAGCAGGGCAAGACCGTGGTCGCACTCGTGGGCGACAACGGCATCCGGGCCCTGTTCGCCGTGGCCGATACGCTCAAGGCAAGCAGTCTGGAAGCTGTCAGGGAACTGAAGGCACTGGGCGTGACCACGGTCATGCTCACCGGAGACAACGAACACACGGCAGCTGCCATCGCCCGTCAGGTGGGCGTGGACAGCTTCAAGGCCGGTCTGCTCCCGGCGGACAAGCTCGCCGTCATCGAGGAACTGGAAGCCCGGGGACACAAGGTGGGCATGGTGGGCGACGGCATCAACGACGCCCCGGCGCTGGCACGGGCCGACGTCGGTTTCGCCATGGCCGGCAACGGCACGGACACCGCCATCGAGACCGCCGACGTGGCGCTCATGGACGACGACCTGCGCAAGATCCCCCGCTTCATCCGCCTGTCCCGGGCCACCTTTGCCATCCTGGTGCAGAACATCACGCTGGCGCTGGGCGTCAAGGCGCTGTTCTTCGCCCTGACCTTCACCGGTCACGCCACCATGTGGATGGCCGTCTTCGCCGACGTGGGCACGGCCCTGCTGGTGGTGGCCAACGGCCTGCGGGCCATGCGGCAATAACCCCTCTCCCTTCATCAAGGAGCATAACCATGTCCCAACAAAAAACAGGTCTCATGTACGTTCCCGCCTCCGCCGCTTACAAGGCTGGCGATGGCTATCTCTGTATCCCTGCGGAATATTCTCCCTGGATAAGCACCACTGACTATTACGATACCCCGGAACGGGTGACGGAGGCCCATGCTTTGCTGGAGCGGTCTGGGCTTCTGGCAAAACTTGTCCCCATCGCACCCCGTCCGGCCACCCCGGAAGAGCTTACAGGCTTCCATTCCGCTGCCTATATCGAGAAGCTGCAACGCCTCAGTGCCGGTGAAGGCGGCCTTGTGGGCGAATATTGCCGGATTGGCCACGGCGGACTAGATGTCATAGCCCAGGCAGTGGGCGGCGACCTCGTGGCACTGGATGAGGTCATGGCGCGCCATGTCCGCAACGCCTTCTGCCTCCAGCGTCCTCCGGGAGCCCATGCGGAACGCGAAAGCGGCTTCGGCTTCTGCGTAGTGAACGATTTCAATATCCTCATCCAGCGCGCACGCGAAAAGTATGGCCTGAAACGGATCATGCTCATCGACTTCGACAATCACTACAAAAACGGTATTGAACAGGCCTGGTACGATACGGATGAAGTCCTCTACGCAGAAACGCACCAGAGTGGCGCCATGGCCGAAAATTGTGCGGCCGACAAAAACGCCGACCATATCGGCGAGGGAGCGGGACAAGGCTACAATGTGGTCATCCCCATGCCTTCCGGCTCCGGTGATGCCGCCTACATCAAGGCCTTTGAAGAAATCATCGTCCCTGTCGCCGACCAGTACAAACCGGAACTTGTCGTCCTTATCGCCGGCTTCGCGTCCAATATCTTCGACCCGCTGGGGCGTCAGCAAATAACCGCCAGAGGTTACGGCAAGCTGACGAAACTGGTGTGCGGCATCGCCGACCGCCACGCCGACGGGCGTCTGGTGGCTGTCCTGGAGGGCGGCAAAGGCAACTATATGTCCTTCTGCATCCTGAACGTGCTGGAGGCCATGAGCGGCGAAAAAACGGACGTTCCGGATCCCGTTGAGGGCCTGATCGTCCGTAACCATCTTACTCACGACCAGAACGTGGCCATAGAAAACGTCAAACATCTCCTGGCGCCCCACTGGCACCTGTGATGCCCGAGGCTCCCGCCCATGCATGACAGACCGGGACAGTCCCTGAGGGACTGTCCCGGTCTTTTTTTATCCATACGGCACCCGGATGCCCGTTCTCCCTGCACGGTCAGAACAACTGCCCGCCGGTCATGGGCAAATGCGCCCTGCGGCTGAGGCCCGTCGGCACCGGAACATGGCCTTCCCGCAGCGTATGGGAACGCCGCCGCACGCCACAGGGCCGGAGGCCTCACTGCCGCCGCTTGAACAGTTTCTCCAGCGCCACGGCATCCCAGCGCAGGATGCTGGGGCGGCCGTGGGGGCAGTATTCCCGCTCCGGCGTATGCAGCCACTGGCGCAGCAGGGCCGCGGCCTCGTCATCGGCCAGACGCTGCCCGGCCTTGATGGCGCCCTTGCAGGACAGGGAAATGAACATGGCGCGAATGTCGTCCTTGCGACCGGCCAGCACCTCGCGCAGGAATTCCCCGGCTTCGCTGCGGGACAGGGAAGGCGGGATGCCCCGGGCCAGCAGGCGGCCGCCGGAGCAGGAGACATCGAAGCCCATGCGCTCCAGATTGTCGCGTACTTCCAGAAAGCGCTCTTCTTCCACCGGCTGCAGGGCCAGCTCCAGCGGCAGGGCCAGGCACTGGGCCGTGCCCGCGAAGGCCCCCTTGCGCAAACGCTCGTAAAGCACGCGCTCGTGCGCCGCGTGCTGGTCCAGCAGCATCAGGGCGCCGGAAGCATCGCGCAGGACAAGGTAGGTCTCGGCCACCTGGCCCAGATAGGTCAGGCCGCCCACCACCAGCTCATGCCGTCCGGCGACGCTTTCGTCCGTCACGGCAGTGCCGGGGCCGCAGACGGCCTCCCCGGTTCCCGGCAGGCCCTCCGGCCCGTCCTTCTCCGGTACAGGAAAGCTTTCCGCTGTGGTCCCGTCCGAGCCGTCACGGCCCGTCACGGTCGTCACATGGTCGGGCGGCATGGCCATGCGGGCCGTCTGCCGGGCGCTCTCGAAAAATTCCTGTCTGTCGGCGGACAAACGTCCCCTCCCCTCCGCATCCTCCGCAAAGGACGCGACCGAAAACGCCGAAGGAGACACGGCTTCCCGCAGGCCCGCAGGGGCCGTCCGCCCGGAGGCGAAGGCCGCCGCACTGCCGGAAGATGACGGCATGGACGGGGCATCCGCCACGGCTCCCGTGCCCGTCATGGACCCAGGGGCCGTGCCGTCGTCCGCATCGGGCCGCCGCACCTGCCACTGGCCTTCGTCTTCCCGCGTCTCGTCCTCCGCATGCCGCATCAGGGGCGCGGCATCGGCGCTGCCCCAAAAGCCCTGCGGGCGCGGAGGCAGATCGTCCCACAGACGGGACTGCGCCGCCATCGGACGGGCATCGTCGGCTTCGCGGGCCGCGTCCAGCACGCTTTCCACGTCGCTGACCAGGGCCCCCTGCACGGCATGGAGCACGGCGGAAAAGACCGAGGACTCGTCCCGGAAACGGACTTCGCTTTTGGCCGGATGCACGTTGACGTCCACCATGTCGGGCGGCATGTCCACAAAGAGCACCACCTGCGGGTAGTCCCGGCTGGTGATGCGCCCCTTGTAGGCCTCGCGCACGGCGGCCAGCAGGCGCTTATCGCTGACGCTGCGGCCGTTGACGTACAGCAGGATGCGGTCCCCGCGCTGCTGGCTCACCGACGGCAGGGCCGCCAGCCCCCGGGCCCGGATGCCGTGGCGTTCGGCATCGAACGGCCGCAGGGCCTCCACCACCAGACGCGGCCACGGCAGGGCCAAGCGGTCGCGCAGGCTCTGCCCGGGCAAAAAGCGCAGGGCCTCGCGTTCCCCGGCCCTGAGAGTGAAGCCCACGTCGCAGCGGGCCAGCGCCAGACGCACCAGCCAGTCCTGGGCCCGTTTGAGCTCCGTGGCCGGGGTCTTCAAAAACTTGAGCCGTGCGGGTATATTGGTGAACAGATCGCGCACTTCCACGATGGTGCCCCGATGCAGGGCCGAAGGCTCCACCGCCAGCAGGCGGCCGAATTCCACCACGATGCGGCTGGCCTCCGTCCCGCCGTCGGCTCCGGTCACGGCGGATTCCATGCTGAAGCGGGCCACCGAGGCGATGCTCGGCAGGGCCTCGCCACGGAAGCCGTAGGACGCGATATGCTCAAGATCGTCCATGCTGGCGATCTTGCTGGTGGCGTGACGGGTCACGGCCAGTTCCAGTTCACCGGGGGCGATGCCCGCACCGTCGTCCTGCACGCGGATGCAGCTCTGGCCGCCGTTCTCCAAAAACACGTCCACGCGCGTGGCGCCGGCATCCAGGCTGTTTTCCACCAGTTCCTTGACCACACTGGCCGGGCGCTCCACCACCTCGCCGGCGGCGATCTGATTGCGCAACTCAGGCGGTAACAAACGAATATGACGAGATACTCCAGACATGCGGCCACTCTATCCGGCCGCCAGATGCAAGGCAAGCGCGCCCTCCGGCGCCCCCTCAACCGCAGACGCCCCCTGCTGCACGGCAGCCGCTCCCTGAGCGCGCGGCAAGAGGCCCCCCATACGGTCAACGTGCCCGTGCTGCCGCAGCCGGAAGCCTTCGATCCCGACATGCTCTATGTGGAGTGCGGCCATTGCGGCGCGCCCATCGTCTGGGAAAAGGGGCGCACCCGCCGCCTGCTGGCGGCCGTGGGCATCGACCCGCTGGAACTGGATGCCAGCTGCGTGCTGATCACCGATTCCTGCCCCCTGTGCGGCGGCAAGGGCCGCTACACCATCCAGATCTACCGCATCAGCGCGGCCCGCAGCGCCCGCCACGTGTTCTACGCGGGCAATGCCTGATCCTTCCCGCAGACCCAAAACAGGGCGCCCGTCTCCTTCGGGAGGCGGGCGCCCTGTTTTTTATATTTCCTAACCTGCCGGACCTCTTCCCCAAAGCCCGGCGAAAACAGGCCCGGCGTCCGGGGCCCATCCCTGCTGCCGCAGGCACACCACGAATCCGTATCCCCCAGCCTCGGCCGATCCCGTCAAAACGCGCTGGGGAGGGGATGGGGCTTGGGGAAAGGGGCCCGCGTTGGCAACGACCGAATGGCGGCCCAAAGGGCCGTGCCCGTCAGCGACAAAGAAGCTTTACGGGCATCGACAGCAGAGATGATGGGTCCCCCTTCCCCCCAAAATCCGCACAGCCCCTAACTATCCTCGCGCCGGCCTTTCTGGCCGCCCCACTGGCTGAGCAGCACCCCGGCCACCACCAGCACCGAGGCCATGTACTGGCCGGGCAGGAAGACCTCGCGCAGCAGGATGACGCCGCTGGCCAGGGTCAGGATGGGGATAAGGTTGGTGTAGGCGGCGGCACCGGCGGCGGAAAGACGGCTGACCCCCACGTTGTACAGGCCGTAGCCCCCCAGCGAGACCACCCCGCCCAGATAGACCACACTGGCCCAGGGGGCCCAGTCCGGCACTTCCACATGCAGCAGCACGGGCGTGTAGTCCAGGGGCGCCAGCGCCAGCAGCCCGGCAAAAAAGCTCATGCCCACGAAGGACTGCACGGCCGTGATCTGCAAGGGCGAATAGGCGGCGGAAAGACGCCGGGCCAGCACGGTATACAGGGCGGCGCAGACCATGGCCAGCCCCTCGAAGAAATTGCCCAGCACGGGCGCCGTGGCGGTTTCGTCCACGGCCGACTGCAGGGAGAGCCAGACCACCCCGGCCACGGCCAGGGCAAAGCCTATCCAGCCGCGCAGGCTGACCCGCTCGCCCAGCAGGCGCCAGGCCACCACGGCGGTGATGAGCGGCAGCAGCGAGATGATCATGCCCGCCTGCGAGGCCGTGGTCAGGCACAGGGCGCGGGTCTCCAGCAAAAAGTAGCAGCAGGGCTCGGCAAAGGCCATGAGCAGGAGCCAGCGCCACTGCCCCTTGCGGCGCAGGTCGCGCAGCAGCCCGCCCCACAGCGGCAGGAACAGCAATGTGGCCACGCCCATGCGCCCGGCCATGACCGTGAACGGATCCAGCGCGCTGAGCGCGATGCGCAGGGCCACATAGGACGTGCTCCAGAAAACCATGGCCAGCAGCAGGGCCAGATGCGGCCAGATGCGAACCCACATGACGATATCTCCTCCTCGGTAGCCGGGGCCGGAGGCGCGGCCGGTCCGGGCCTCCGTGCGTCGCAGCAGCATGCCAAAGCCGGGGCAAAAGGTCGAGCGAAAGAGCAGCCCGTCCGCACACATACCGCAGGGTGCCGCCCCGGCACGGCTGCCCGCCCTGCCGCCCCGTACCGTGCACAAAAGTCCCCCACCCCTTGCTTGCCCAGCCGTACGATAGAGCGTATTGCAAAGTTCCGGGCTGCCTCTGCCCGGTACTTTTCCATGAAACATGAGGAGATGCCATGAGCATGCGTCTTTCCCGTTCCATCGTGGGCGAAGCCGAGGCCGAAGCCGTCCGGCGCGTCATCGTCGAAGACGGTTATCTGGGCATGGGACACGAGACCTGCCTGTTCGAACAGGAACTGGCCGCCTATCTGGGCGTGGCGCCCGAACAGGTGGTGACCACCAACACGGGCACCGCCGCCCTGACCCTGGCCGTGGACGCCATCGCCCCGCGCGATGCCGCCCGCAAGCCGCAGATCCTGGTGCCGTCCCTGACCTTCGTGGCCTCCTTCCAGGCCATCGAGGCCGCCGGTTGCGAGCCCGTGGCCTGTGACGTGCTGGCCGAGACCGGCACCATCGACCTCAAGGACGCCGCCCGCCGCATCACGCCCGACACGCTGGCCATCATGCCCGTCCACTACGCCAGCAACCCCTGGCACCTGGACGAGGTCCATGCCTTCGCCAAAGAACACGGCCTGCGCGTCATCGAAGATGCCGCCCATGCCTTCGGCTGCCTGCACCACGGCCGCAAGATCGGCAGCTTCGGGGACGTGGTCTGTTTCAGCTTTGACGGCATCAAGAACATCACCTCCGGCGAAGGCGGCTGCGCCGTCTTCTTCAACGCCACGGAAGCCGGCTATGCCGCCGACGCCCGCCTGCTCTCCGTGGAAGGCGACACCCGCTCCCGCTTTGCCGGCACCCGCACCTGGGACCCGGACGTGAAGCGCATCGGCTGGCGCTTCCACATGAGCAACATCATGGCCGCCATCGGCCGCGTGCAGCTCTCGCGTCTGGACGGGGAATTCATCCCGGCCCGCCGCGCCCTGGGCGACATCTACCGGCAGCGACTGGCGGGGCTGGACGGCCTGCGCCTCCTGCAGACCGACCCGCAGGATTTCGTGGTGCCGCACATCGTCTGCGTGCGCGTGCTCAACGGCCGCAAGGACGAGCTCAAGGCCGCCCTCACCGCCGCGGGCATCCCTGTGGGCGTCCACTACAAACCCAACCATCTGCTGAGCCTGTTCCGTCCCGCTCCGGGCTCCCTGCCCCTGCCCGTGACGGAGCAGCTTTACGGCGAACTGGTGACCCTGCCCATGCATCCCGGCCTGAGCGCCGCCGATGTGGAACACATCTGCGACGTCATCACGGCAACCCTGGCCTGACCTTTCCCGATAACGGAGCCGCCGCAGGCGGCTCCGCCCGTCCGGCCCCTGCCGGTACGGGGCCATGCCCGGCGCATGCCACCCGAACATGCCATGACGATACTGTCCGAGACCACGGCCTTTGCCCGCAGCCTGCTGTCCCGTTCCCTGCTCCGTTTCGGCATGGTGGGCAGCAGCGCCACCCTCTGCTATCTCTGGGCGGGCCATCTGCTCGTCAGCTGGGCCCGCTGGCCCGCCCCGGCGGCCCATGGCCTTGCCGGGATGCTGGCCCTGCTGGCCGCCTATGCCGGGCACTGTTTCTGGACGTTCGGCATCAGGGGCGGCGACCACGCCCGCATGCTGCCCCGCTTCGTCCTGGTGCAGGGCGCGGGCCTCTGGCTGGGCGACCTGTTCGCCCGGGGGCTCGGCTGGTGCGGCGTCCCCCACGGTCTGGCCCTGCCTGCCGCCTCCCTGGCGGCCCCGCTCTTCCTCTATCTGCTGTGCCGTCTCTGGGTCTTCCGGCCCGTACGCTCCATGAACCTGTCGTCCCCGTCATCGCGAGGTACATCCATGCATCATGTCCCCATGTCCGAGGCCCCCGTGGTCTCCGTCATCATGAACTGCCTGAACAGCTCCGAACATCTGCAGGAGACCCTGGACAGCCTGGCCGCCCAGACCTTCACCGATTTCGAGGTCATCTTCTGGGACAACGGCTCCACGGACAGCAGCCCGCAGATAGCCCGGGGCCATGCCGGGCTGGCCGGCCGCCTGCGCTATTTTCGCGGCGAAGAGACCGTGCCCCTGGGCGCGGCCCGCAATCTGGCCATCGCCCGGAGCCGGGGCCGCTATGTGGCCTTTCTGGACTGCGACGACCTGTGGCGGCCCGAAAAGCTGGCCCGTCAGGTGGCCTGCTTCGAAGCCGATCCGCATGTGGGCCTGGTCAGCACCGATACCGAGATCTTCGACGGCAAACATGTGCTGAAGCGCCTGTTCGCCGAGTCCCGCCCCCAGCGCGGCAAGGCCTTTGCCGCCCTCATGGAACGGCAGTGGATCTCCATGTCCTCGGCCATGCTCTCCCGCGCGGCCCTGGACAGCGTGGTCTGCCCGCCCGCCCGTGAGGGAGGCGCGCCGGTCTGGTTCGACGAGAGCCTCAACGTTTGCGAGGAGGCCGATATCTTCTACCGCGTGGCCCATGACTGGGAACTGGATCATGTGGACGCGCCCCTGACCCTGTGGCGGGTGCACGGCAACAACACCACCTTCCGCAAGTTCGGCCAGTTCGCGGACGAGACCCTGTACATCCTGGAAAAGCACCGCCGCCTCTGGCCCGGCTATGATGCGGCGCATCCCGGGCTCGTCAGTCTGCTGACGCGCCGCGCCGCCTTCCAGAAGGCCGTGAGCCTGTGGCGCGAAGGGCGCGGCAGCGAGGCCCGCGCCGTCATCCGGCCCTGGCGTGACGGCTCGCGCAAATACCGCCTGTTCTGGTGGGCCAGCTATCTGCCCGGGGCCTGCTTCGACCTGGCCGCGCGTCTGTATTTTGCCCTGCCCTCCGTGATCCGCCGCCGCTAGGGGATACTGGATACATCAAGACCACCCGCACGGCGGGTGGTCTTTCGTTTCGGGCCGTGGCGCCGACAGGCTGATGCCCATAAAAAAGACGGCGGGAACGCGTGATGCGTTCCCGCCGTCTCCACATATCGTGCGACAACAGACGGGGCATGCCCTGCATGCCTCGCCTCATATCAGGTCCCGAAGGACGTTCCCGGGGACGCACGCCCAGACCTGCACGCCTGACGTGCAGCGGACATGACGGCCATGCCGTCCTGCGGTAACCGGGAAACAGCGCGGCAACGCCCGCCGCCGGCGTCAGTACCGGTCCGGCGTGCGTTCCGTGAAAGCGCTATTCGTCGTCGTCCCAGGAAGAAGTATCGTCCACCAGCGTATAGCCGCGGACCTGGATGTAGTTGACCTCGTCCACCTGCTCCAGCAGGCCGGTCACTTCCACCAGGGCGCTCACCTCGTCGGCCAGATCGGCACCGGCGCCACGAGGGATGATGCGATATTCCACATCGTCCTGCACCACAGCCACACTGGCCTGCCGCGCATCGGCGGCACGGGGCACAGAACAGACATAGCCTTTCACGGTAATGGGATTGCTCATGCCTAGGTAATCCTTTCTCACAAAGCTGGGAAATGTCCCTTCTCCCCTTGTATCCGCTTTCCCGGCCTGCCGCAAGCCTTTGCGCGCTTTTCAGGCAGCACCCTGCGGGCCTAGAAACCGTATTTTTTCAGCAGTTCGTACCAGTGCCCGCGAGAGACACCGGCCATGCGTGCGGCGGCCCGGGCATCGTCGCCGCACAGCGCCCGTACCCGGGCCACATAGTGCCGCTCCGCCTCATGCCGCCAGCTGCGCAACGAAGGAAAGGCCCGCCCCGTTTCCGGCATGGGAGGCAGGTCGGGCACGCTACAGGCCCCGGCTTCGGCCAGCGGGGGACAGACCTCCCTGCCGCCGGGCACGTCGCCCGCCACGCGTCCCTGCCCGGCCCGGCTGCGGGCCACGGCCACGCGCAGGCCGGTGGCGAGGTGCGCGGGCAACAGCAGGGACGCATGTTCCGCCGCCAGACAGGCCCGCTCCAGCGTATGGAACAGCTCGCGCACATTGCCCGGCCAGTCGTATTCGGCCAGCATCTCCAGCAGCAGGGGGGAAAGCTCCTTCTCCTCCATGCCGTTGCGGCGGCAGCAGCGGATGACCGCCTGCCGTGCCAGCAGGGGGATCTCGTCCCGGCGCCGGCGCAGGGGCGGGATCACGATGGTCATGCCCTGCAGGCGGTAAAGCAGATCCTTGCGGAAGCGCCCGTCCTCGCTCATGGCCTCCAGATCCTGATTGGTGGCCGCCACCAGGCGGAAATCGCTCTCCACCTCGCGCACCTCTCCCACAGGACGGAAGCGGCGCAGCTCCAGCGCCCGCAAAAAAGCCCTCTGTATGCCCTGCGGCAGATCGCCCACCTCGTCCAGGAAGAGCGTGCCCTGATGCGCCGCCCGCAACAGGCCCTCGCTGGCCCGCTCCGCGCCGGTGAAGGCCCCCCGGGCATGGCCGAACAGATGGCTCTCCACCAGCGTTTCCGGCAGGGAGGCGCAGTCCACGGCCACGAAAGGCCGCGAGGCCCGGTGGCTGTTGCGGTACAGGGTGCGGGCGAACAGCTCCTTGCCCACGCCGGTCTCGCCCAGCAGCAGGACGTTGACGTCGCTGTGCGCCGCCTGTTCCAGCTGGGCCAGCGCCGCCTGCATGGCCGGGCCGCTCCCCGCCACCTGACCCGGCTCCAGTTCCAGGCCCCGGCGCGAGCGCCGCCTGTCCCGGGCCTCCAGCACATGGCTCAGGGTCTCTTCCACATCGCGCACCCGCACCGGCTTCATGAGAAAATCCCAGACACCGCCGCGCAGGGCTTTTTCCGCCGCATCGCCGTCGCCGTGGCCCGTGATGACCACGATGTCCGGCGCGTCGGGCAGGGCCGCCAGCTCCTGCTGCGCATCCAGACCGTTGCCGTCGGGCAGGAGCATGTCCAGAAGGATGACGTCCACGCCCGCGGCCGCCAGACGCCGTCCCTCGGCCAAGGTGGCCGCGCACAGGGCCTTGTGCCCCAGACGGCGGCAGGCCACCTCCACCATGGTGCGCATCAGGTTCTCGTCATCCACTACCAGCACACGGGCCATCCTTGCCTCCCTGCCCGGGCCTGCGGTCCCGGAGCTGCCCCTGTGGCCATCCCCGGGCGCGGCGCAGGGGCGCGCCTGCTGCCCGGTATATCGTTCCCTTTTTCCTGCGCTCTCCGGCTGATGCCGGATACAAAAACTTTTCGGCCTTCGTCGTCCTTCCTGCGGCGTTCCCGGCACCAGAGCCCCGTCGACCGGAAGGACGGCCGGGCAGCCATCCGCCTGCCACGGCTGCCGTCCATCCGCCCGCATACGGGTCACGGCGGCATGGTCCGCCGCGAAGACGGGGCATCAGCCGTTGTCCCGCCGCAGGGCTTCTTCGGCACGCGCCAGAGCCCCGGCACAGGCCGCCGCCAAAGATCCCAGCCCCGCCGCGTTCTCCGGCGTGTCCGCCAGCACCTGCCGGGCCGCCTGCTCCAGAGCCGCCGCCCTGAGACGAAGCTCCTCAAAACAGAGCGTGGCCGCGGAATTCTTCAGGGCATGGGCCGCCCGGCGCAGGGCCTCCGCCGTCCGGGCCGCCGGGACCGCGGGATCGGCGGCCAGTTTTCGGCCGGCTTCCAGAGTTGCCTCCAGACGCGGCAGGTCGTCCCGCAAGGCCGTGACCAGGGTATGCAGCAGCTCCTCGTCCTGATCCGCGGCCGCCAGTGCGGCCGCCCTGTCCCAGATGACGGGGGCCTCGGCCTCCGCACCACAGGGCGTCGGCCCTGCCTGACCGTCGCCGGGACAGCCACGGGGCACGTCCCGCAATGCGGCCAGCAGCATGGCCGGGGGTACCGGCTTATCCAGCAGGGCCCGTACGCCCAGCGCCCGGAAGCGCGCCTCCTCGCCGGGGGCCAGACCGGCGGAATGGACGATCACCGCCTGCTGCCGGGACGCGGCGCTCTGTCCGGTACGGATGCGCTCCAACACGGTCAGGCCGTCCATGCGCGGCATACCGGCATCCAGCAGGATGACGTCCCACGGTGCGGCGGCCAGCATGTCCAGGACCTGTTCCCCGTCCGCGGCAAGGCCCACGGTGCAGCCCTGCTCCCGCAAGCGCACTTCGAGCAGATAACGGCCCGCGGCGTCATCCTCGGCCACCAGCACGCGCAGGCCCTGCAAGGGGCCCGCCGCAGAGGCCGGAGCCGCAATGCCCTCTTCCGCCGGACACGGGGTCCCGGACTTGGGGCCGGGACCGCCCTCCACGATCTCCAGACGCACTTCCAGCGTGAACGTGCAGCCTTGTCCGGGACAGGAACGCACCTGCACGTCCCCGCCCATGCGGCGGGCGATGGTGCGTACGATGTTCAGCCCCAGACCGGTGCCCGGCTTGCCGCCGGCGGCGCTGCCCCGGCAAAAACTTTCAAAGACCGTCCTTTCCTCGCCGGGCTCCAGCCCGGGCCCGCTGTCCCGGACGTCCAGCCGCAGCAGGAATACGCCGGAAGCCAGGCGTTCTCCGCCTGCCTCCACGTCTACGCGGCCCCGTTCCGTGAATTTGACGGCATTGCTCACCAGATTGCCCAGGGCCTGCCGCAGGCGGAACCCGTCGCCACGGACCTGCCGGGGCAGATGCGGCGCCAGATGCAGCAACAGCTCCAGCCCCTTGCCCTCCGCCGCCGGTCTGTACAGATCAGCACAGGCCCGCAGGCAGGCGGGCAGGTCGAAGGTCCGGCAGCGCAAACGCACGTCCCCCTGTTCCAGAGAAGCATGGTCGGTGATGTCGTCCACCATCTCCAGAAGGGCCCCGCAGGCCCGGCGCAGATAGGCCAGGGCCGTATGCCGCTGCTCCGTCCCGCAGTCCTGACGGTCGAGCAGATCGCTCATGCCCAGCATGGCCGCCAGCGGGGTACGCATGTCATGACTGAGACGCCCCATGAAGGCGCTCTTGAGGCGGCTCTTCTCCTCGGCCTGCAGGCGCCGCAAGGTCAGGTTGCTGGTGATGCCGCCCACGGCCAGCACCCCGGTCAGGGCCAGCAGACCGTACAGCAGGCCCAGCTCCCGCTGCTTCCGCTCCAGATCCCGCACATAGGCGGCGGCATCCATGCTGATGCTGATACCGCCCAGCATGTCCCCTTCCTTGTGGCCCTGATGGCAGCGCAGACAGCTTTCCTGTGCGGCCAGCGTCCTGAGCAGGCGCAGACGGCCCTGCGGCAGGCAGTCCTCCCCGCTGAAGAAGACCTGCCCGCCCTGCGTGGCCGTGGCCAGTATCCGCCGTTCCCAGTCATCGGCCCGGTTGCCCGGCCGCAGGGGGGCCTGGCCCACGATGGCCAGACGGAAGCCGGGCTCGGTGAGGCGTTCGGCCATCTGGCGGCTCATGTAGGCGGGATTCATGAGCACCAGCGTCCGCCCGTCGGCGGTCTGCAGGGTCCTGTCCTTTTCCGGCAGCCAGGGATTGGGCTCGCCGTAGGCGCTCAGGGGCACATAGACGCCCCCGTGGCCCGCGTTCCAGTCACGGGCATCCATGAGCTGGTGGGCCGTGGCCGCCAGGCGGGTATGGCAGAGCTCCAGCAGGTGGGCCTGCTCGCCCTGCACGGCATGGCGGTACAGGCAAAAGGTCAGGACCAGCCAGGCGGCACTGGCCAGCACGGGCAACAGCCAGCGCCGCCAGTGTCCGGGCCCGCCGGACGGCGGTACGCGCACGGGGTCGGACATGGTTCCTCCGTCGGCCCGTTCGGACACGCCGGGCTGTCCCGACGGCGGAAGCAGGGCCGGAGTTGTCATATTTTTCTGAAAATCTGTCTTTTTTTCCTGAAAATCACAAGGCCCCGCCGAAAACAGAAAATCTTCGATCCAATAATAGGCTGATAAAACAAGGAAAAATGTGAACGTGCTCACAGCGGCCAAACTGGCACGGCCCTTGCTCTTTTTGGAACAAACGCCGGAGGGGACCGGCGTCATGCTCAGATCGTCATCCCTGCCCCTTGGTGCGGGACAGGAGGCGATATCAACGAAGGAGGCTCTTTATGGGTACACCCCGCACAGGACCCTGGCTCAAAGTCTTTCTGGGTGGTCTGGCGGCGGGCGCGGCACTGCTGGCCGTGATGGCTTTTGCCATGGTCTCGACGGACCAGCGTCCGTTCTGCGCCAGCTGCCACATCATGCAGGAGGCCGCCGTGACGCACAAGCTGTCCACGCATGCCAAGCTCGCCTGCAACGAATGCCACGCCCCGCACAACCTGCTGGCCAAGCTGCCGTTCAAGGCACAGGAAGGGCTGCGCGACTTCATGGGCAACGTGTCCGGCAAGGACATCCCCCGCCCGCTCAGCGCGCGCACCCGCGACGTGGTCAACGAAAATTGCAAGGCCTGCCACTTTGCCACCAACAGCGAAGTGGCCAGCATGGATGCCAAGCCCTATTGCGTGGACTGCCACCGCAATATGGCCCACATGCGCCACAAGCCCATCAGCACAAGGACGGTTGCTTATGACTAATCGACTCTTCGGCCTCACCCTTGCGGCCGCGGCCCTGCTGGCGCTGCCCCTGCTGGGCGGCTGCCAGGACGTGGACACCGAACTGAAGGCCCCGGAATACAAGACCGGCCTGCCCGCGGGCGAGACCCGCATCTCGGCCTACAAGGAGGCCTTCCCGCATCAGTACGCCTCGTACCAGAAAAACAACGAGACGTCCGTCATGACCGAGTACAAGGGCTCGGTGCCGTTCCACAAGAACGACGACGTGAATCCCCTGCCCAAGGGCTACAAGCACGCCCAGCCCTACCTGAAGAACCTCTGGCTGGGCTATCCCTTCATGTACGAATACAACGAGGCCCGCGGCCACACCTATGCCGTCAAGGACTTCGTCAACATCGACCGCATCAACCGCTACGGGGAAAAGGGCGGTCTGCCCGCCACCTGCTGGAACTGCAAGACCCCCAAGATGATGGAATGGATCGGCAAGTACGGTGACTCCTTCTGGACCAAGGACGTGAACACCTTCCGCGGCAAGGACGCCATCAGCGAGATGGACGAGACCATCGGCTGCAGCAACTGCCACGATCCGGCCACCATGGAGCTGCGCCCCTACTCCGAACCGCTCAAGGACTGGCTGAAGCGTTCCGGCAAGGACTGGGACAAGCTCTCCCGCAACGAGAAGCGCACCCTGGTCTGTGCCCAGTGCCATGTGGAATACTACTTCACCCACAAGGACAACGGGCCCGCGGGCCGTCCCGTCTTCCCCTGGGACAAGGGCTTCGGCCCCGGCGACATGTATGAATACTACAAGAGCCACGGGCCCAAGCAGGCCGACGGCAGCAGCGGGCCCTTCACCGACTGGGTGCATGCGGCCTCCAAGGTGCCCATGATCAAGATGCAGCATCCCGAGTACGAGACCTTCATCGACGGCCCCCACGGCGCCGCCGGCGTCTCCTGCGCGGACTGCCACATGCCCTACCAGCGCGTGGACGGCAAGAAGGTCTCCAGCCACTGGATGACCTCGCCGCTCAAGGACCCCGAGCTGCGCGCCTGCCGCCAGTGCCATGCCGACAAGACCGCCGACTACCTGCGCGGCCGCGTGCTCTACACCCAGGAGAAGACCTTCAGGCAGCTGCTCAAGGCCCAGGAAGAATCCGTGCGCGCCCACGAGGCCGTGCGCCTGGCCAACGCGGTGCCCGCCGAACAGCGCGCCGCCAATTATGACAGCCTGATGGCCGAGGCCCGCGAGATGGTCCGCAAGGGCCAGCTCTACTGGGACTATGTGTCCGCCGAGAACAGCGTAGGCTTCCATAACCCCGCCAAGGCCCTGGACACCCTCATGAGCTCCATGGAGTTCAGCCACAAGGCCGTGGCCCTGGCCGAACAGGCCACCGGCTACAGCATCAGCCCCGCCCTGGCCGGGGACATCAAGCAGATCGTGCCGCCCATCCTGAACATGAGCCGCAAGCTGCAGCAGGATGCCGATTTCCTGAAGCAGCATCCCTGGACGCAGCTCCTGCCCGTGCTGCCCAAGGCCGAACAGGTGTGGGACGGCCAGGAACTGAGCGCCCGCTAGGGCCTCGACAGCCCTGAAACGGGATCTGCGGCCCTGCCGGTCCCGCCTCGTCCTGAGGAAAACAGCAGCGCGGGCACGGCCCACGGGCCGTCACCGGGCCGCATCGGGGAGGGGATTCCCCTCCCCCTCCCCGACCTTTCCCGCAACGGCCCGGTCCCGCCCGGCCATGCCTCATCCTCCACCCCCGGGGCCCCGCAAGGGGCCCCCTTTTTTTAGGCCCCTGCCACAGCAGCCGCACGGCGGCTCCGGCGGCGTGGAAACTTTGACGCCCGCCCTCTTTCATGCGAAAAGGATGACAGATTTTTGTCTGTTCCTATGAGCTGGCATACTGTTCCTTTAAACGACATCTATCTGTTTTTGCTTGATATTTATAAAAACACCCTAAGGTGAGTCTTTTTGGCCCGGTATTTGCTTTGCATCTGGAAAACAGTTTTTCCGACGGCATCTCCACGCCGTGACTTTCAAACTTTCAGGCAGAGCGGATCATGAGAACCTATCGCCGTCTTTTTCAGATATTTTTCCTGGCCCTGATCCTGGGCAGCGCATCGGGCTGTGCCATGTTCCAGCCGGACGATCCCGGCTACAACAATCCCCAGCGGGCCCAGAACATCGTACGCACGGCCTCCAGCCAGGAAGGCAAGCAATATCGCATGGGCGGGGCCTCTCCCTCCCGCGGTTTCGACTGCTCGGGCCTCATCTGGTGGGCCTACCGCCAGAACGGCCTCAAGGTCCCGCGTGTGACCGTGGATCAGGCGCGGGCCGGATATGCCGTGCCCAAGAGCTCGCCCCGGCCCGGCGACATCATGGTCTTCAGGACCAGCAGCGGCCCCCGCGGCCTGCATACCGGCATCTATGCCGGCAACAATACCTTCATCCACAGCCCCAGCCGCGGCAAGACCGTACGCCGGGAGAACATGCAGCCCTACTGGGGCAACAGGCTCATCGCGGTACGCCGCATCGTCATCTGATCCCTTTGCAGGAAAGAACGAAAAAAGCGCGGGCGACCGCGCTTTTTTTGTGCCTTTTTTCCAGACATCCGGTCCGACAGGCCGCCCTTTCCCGCATACCGGCCTTTTTCCTCTGCTGGCGCAGGGGCTGGCATCTTGCCATCAGGAGTTTTTTGACGTAGCGTTGCAGTGAGATTTCCACTTTTTATTCCAGCTAATCTTGACGGGCGTTTCGCCACGCCCGGCCTTCACATAAAGGGCAGCCTCCGGGCTGTCCTTTGCCTTGTCCGCCCCCTCGCATCGGCGGTCTCTTCCTTTCCTGCCGGACCATCCCGCACACATGACGGACGTCAGCGGCACGCGCTGTCCTTTTCAACAAGAACGGACCTTCGGACCGTCCCGATAGTCCCCCTGCTTTCCGGACGGATGCCCGCCCCCGGACAGCCCGGCCAAAAAACTCCACCGCGCAACGGGCACTGCCATCCTTCCCGCGCCTCCGTCCCGGCAGGCCCATCCCGTCTTCGACCCGGCCCGAAGCCATAAAAAAAGACCGGCATACGGGGCATCCCGCAGCCGGTCTTCGTACGGTCACGATCAGATGTTAGCGTGCCGCTTCCAGAGCGATGTCCACGGCCGCTTCGAACAGGGGTTCGGACAGTGCGCCCCGCACCATCAGGCCGTTGACCAGGAAGCAGGGCGTGCCGTCGATCTTCAGCTTTTTGGCATCGTCCAGATCCTGGGCGATGATCCGGGCCGTCTTGTCGCTGGCGGCGTCCTTTTTCAGGCGGTCCTTGTCCAGGCCCAGCTTGTCGCAGACCTCGTCCACGAACTTCTGGCCTTCCAGCAGCAGGCGGTCGCGGTCGGCGTACATGGCGTCATAGAACTTCCAGGCCTTGCTCTCGCTCTGCGCGGCCACGGCCACGAAGTAGCGGGCGGCCAGCATGCCGGGGCCCTGCTCGTCCAGCGGCATGTGCTTGTAGACCAGGCTGACGTTCTTGCCGTATTTCTTCATGATCTCGTCCAGCACATGGGTGGCCTGCTGGCAATAGTGGCAGGTGAAGTCCGAAAAGGCCACGATGCGCACCGGCGCCGCCGCATTGCCCTTGACCGGGCGGCCCGACAGCAAGATCTGCTTTTGGGGCGTGTTCTTCACTTCTTTGTGCCACTGGGCTTCCAGGGCGGCCTTGCGGCGCGCATTGGCGCCCGCCTGGGCGATGTCCAGCACGTCTTCGCTGTGGGAGCGCAGCACGTCCAGGACGATCTCGGGATGTTCGCGCAGCAGATCCTCCAGCATCTGCTTCAGGTTGGCGTCGGTGACGGTGGCGGCACGGGCGGGAGTCGTATCCATGACGGGGGCCAGGCCCACCGCCAGCAAAAGGATACCGCCCAGCACCAGAGGACGGAACAGTTTCTTCATGCAAATATCCTATCGCGCCATGTCGCTTTCCGGCCCTTCAAGCCGGCTCTGCATGGCGGCATCTTCGATTTTGAACAGGAGTTCATCAAAATCGACAGGTTTCATCAGGTAGCCGAAAGCGCCTTCGCTCATGGCCTGCACGGCAAGCTGCATGTCCGCATGGCCGGAAAGCAGGATCACCTGGGCGGTGGGCCACTGCTCCACGATGATCTTGAGGGCGGCGATGCCGTCCATATTGGGCATCTTCACATCCATGACGACGATGGGAAAAGGCTGTTCGCGCATGGCTTCCACGGCCTGCAGGCCGTCCGCCGCCGTGTCACACTGGTAGCCGCGCCGTACAAGACGCTTGGCCAGCAGGGCCGTCACTTCCTTTTCGTCATCCACCAGAAGAATGCGCGTATCAGCCATGGAACCAACTCCTTGTTGCAATGCGGCGCTGATTTTAGCCAGAAACGGAATCCGGGGCAAGAACCCCTGCCCCGGGCGATGGCGGGGACCGCGATGCCGCCGGACATACCGGCATTTTTTTGTCACGGACGGTTCACGTCTTCCCATTTGCCGGGCTTTTCTTTATTTTGTTCCGCAGATGGCGGCCCCGGCAGAGGGGCCTCACTTTTTTGTTTGTTTCCCGTGAAACAGCTCCCCCTGTTTCCCGTGAAACACAGCCCGGAGGACAGCATGGCGCGCATCATTTCCATAGCCAACCAAAAAGGCGGCGTCGGCAAGACGACCACCGCCATCAACCTTTCCGCCGCACTGGCCGTCATGGAAAAGCGCGTGCTGCTGGTGGACTGTGACCCCCAGGCCAACAGCACCAGCGGTATCGGTATCGCCCAGGAAGACCTGCATCACGACCTCTACTCCACCTTCTATACGCCGGAGAACATCCACGAGAGCATCAGCAGCACCCGCACGCCCTTCCTCGACGTGCTGCCCGCCAGCACCAACCTGGTGGCCGTGGAACTGGAACTGGTGGACAAGATGGCCCGCGAGTTCTACCTGCGCGACTGCCTCGAACCGCTGGGCACGGAGTACGATTACATCATCATCGACTGCCCGCCGTCCCTGGGCCTGCTGACCCTCAACTCCCTCTGCGCCTCGCAGGAACTGCTCATCCCCCTGCAGTGCGAATTTTTCGCCCTGGAAGGTATCGTCAAACTGCTGCAGACCTTCGAGCTGGTCAAAAAACGCCTCAATCCCAAACTGAACCTGCTGGGCGTGGTGCTGACCATGTACGATGCCCGCAACCGCCTGACCCGCGAAGTGCGCGACGAAGTGCAGCGCTGCTTCCCCGACCACCTCTTCGAGACGGTCATCCCGCGCAACGTGCGTCTTTCCGAAGCGCCCAGCCACGGCAAGTCCATCATCCACTACGACATCAAGTCCAAGGGCGCCGACGCCTACCTCAACCTTGCCAAGGAAGTGGCCCTGCGCGATCCCGCCCGCATGCCGCAGCCGCGCTAAAAAAACACATGACGGCCGGTCCTTCCTGAAAAGCCGGAAAGCCCCGCCGTCATGCCCGAGAGGCGGGCATAAAAAAAGCCGGGCAAAGCCCGGCAAAAAACAGCGGCAACGGGAAACACCGCCGGCAAAGCTAGTCAGGATTGTACGGCGTGCATTCCACGGCCATGTGGTCGCGGAAATGCTTCTGGCGCACCGTGGACTGGCAGCTCTTGCAACGGAAGACCAGCAGACCGCCCAGATTGGCCGTGGTCAGATGGAACGGATGCGCGGGGTCGTTGCGCCAGTCGGCGGTATGGGCGCCGCAATGCGGACAGGTGACCTCGGGGCTGTACGGATAACGGAAATCCCAGAACTGGAGCAGGCGCTCGAAATCAGCCACGGGCTCGTCGTTCAGGTGTTCCAGGGGGGGCTCCATGGCCTTCAGGGCCTTGACGACGGCCGCCTCGCAATGCGACCACAGGGCGGCAGAAAGCTGCACCCCTTCCAGATTTCCCTGACGGTCGGTCAGGTACAGAAGATGCTTGTTGGACATGGTTTCCTCTGGTCAAAAGTTTTGGGGCAATCACTGTCGTAAAAAGTGCCGCCAGCACGGCATGATGTCAAGGAGAGAGCATGAGTAGCAAAGGTCTCGGCCGCGGCCTGGACGCCCTGTTGCGCCGTACGGATATGGGCGCCGCCCGGCAGGAAAAGAACGATACGCCGGAAAAAGAGACGGGCACGGAACACAGCCCCACCCTGCTGCCCCTGTCCCATCTGCATGCCAATCCCAGCCAGCCCCGCCAGACCTTCGACGCCGAATCCCTGGCCGAACTGGCGGCCTCCATCCGTGAACAGGGCATCATCCAGCCCCTGCTGGTGCGCCCCCTGGCCGACAGGCCCGGCCACTACCAGATCGTGGCCGGTGAACGCCGCTGGCGGGCCGCCCGTCAGGCGGGCCTCGGGCAGGTGCCCGTGCACGTGCGCGAGATGAGCGATGCCGAAGTCATGGCCGCCGCCCTTATCGAGAACCTGCAGCGCGAAGACCTCAATCCCATGGAAGAGGCCCAGGCCCTGCAGCAGCTGCGCGAGACCCTCAAGCTGACGCAGGAGGCCCTGGCCGCCCGTCTGGGCAAGAGCCGCCCGGCCATCGCCAATGCCCTGCGCCTGCTCCAGCTCTCGCCCGCCGCGCAGGCCGACCTCCATCACGGCCGCCTCAGCGCCGGTCATGCCCGCTGCCTGCTGGCCCTGGGCAATGACGAGCGCGCCCTGGCCGCCGCCGAAGTGCTGCGCAGCCATATCATCAGCGAGTCCCTGAGCGTGCGCCAGGCCGAAGAGGCCGTGGCCCTCTGGCGCGAGGAACAGCGCCTGCCCTGGACCGCCGCCAGTGAAGCCGCCCCGCAGCGGCCCGCCCCCTGCAAGCGCAAAAAGCTGCCCCAGATCGCCGCCCTGCAAAAAAGCCTCTGCGCCGCCCTGCCCTGCAAGGCCCGCGTCAGCGGCGATATGGAAAGCGGCCGCATCACCCTGCGCTACACCAGCCCCCAGGAGCTGGAAGCCCTGCTGAACCGCCTGCACTGCCACATCCCTGAAGACGAACCCGCCGGGGAAGCCATCGCGGCCCCGGTGGATGCCAAGACCCCCCGGCAGTAGCCGGGAGGCAAAGAAAGATAATGGCGAGAGGGGAAGGGGCGTTTTTTGTAAAAACTGCCCCTTCCCCTCTCGCGCTCTCCCCATCCCTGAAAAAACCTTTCTTCCGGTCTGGCCGGAGGGTCCCCGCCGTTGTCTGAAAGACGGTGATCCCCTCCCTGTAAAAATGGTCAGGAACTCTTCCCACCAGAATGACAAAAAACAACAGGGGGCACGGTGTATCCGGTCAGGATACACCGTGCCCCCTCAAGCATCTTCTCCCCTACCCACGCCGCCGCAGGCGCGCGGCGAACATGCCTTCCAGCCAGGGGTGGTCGTGGGGCGTCTGCCATTGCACAAGGCGCTCCAGGCCGCTGTCTTCCGCCAGCAGCCAGTCCACAGCCTGCTCGTTCTCCAGCGGATGCAGGGTACAGGTGATGTAAGCCAGCTCGGCGCCGGGCTCCAGACGTGCGGCCAGAGCCTTGAGGATGGCCCGCTGCAGGTCGGCGTGCTCGGCAAGGGCCGTCCGGGGACGACGCCGCAGATCGGGACGGCGGGCCAGCACGCCCAGGCCGCTGCACGGCACATCGGCGATGATGCCGCCCTGCCAGCGGGCGACGGGCGGCCGGGAGGCATCGGCCAGGGCCAGATGCGGCAACGCCAGGCCCAGACGGCGGCAATGGCCCGGCACCTGCCGCAAACGGGAGAAGCTGCGGTCCGTGCACAGGCGCACGTCACCGCCCTGCTCCAGCAATTGCACGCTCTTGCCGCCGTAACCGGCACAGGCATCCCAGACGGGCCAGCCACGGCCCAGCCAGTCTTCCAGCCCCAGCGCGGCCATCACTTCCTGCGAGGCCGCCGCCTGCTGCGAAAGGGCCCCCTGCTCCAGCAGACGGGAAAGCGGCTCGTCCTGCACGGCGGCAGGCGTCTGCCCGGGCGCGAAGGCCACGCCCCAGCGCCCCACGGCCTGCGGCGCGGGGCCGTCCGCCGGGACACAGGCCAGCAAGGCCTGTTTCAGGGCCGCAGCCTGGGGACGCGAGGCATTGACGCGCAGCGCCTGCCAGGGGCGCGCCCCGGAACGGGCCAGCAGGGCCCGGCAAGCCTCGTCACCGTAGGCCTGTTGCCACAGGGCCACCAGCCAGCGCGGCACGGCATGGAAGCGGGCCAGCCGCAGTTCTGCTTCCGGCAGGGCAAGGCTGCGCAACTTGCGGGCCGCGGCCGCATCCTCGGCAAAAAACGTTTCTTCATCCGCAGGCCCGGTATAGAAATCCGGCGTCCGGACGGCATCGCCCAAACGCTGCACGGAACGCAGGCTGCCGTTGACCACCCTGGCCAGCCCCGGCCCGTAGAGCTGCCGGGCCAGATCCACGGCCGTATGCAGCACGGCATGGGCAGGCAGACGATCCAGGAACAGCAGGCCGTAGGCCGCCACCGCCAGCAGGCGCCGCAACGGCAGGGGCAGCTTGAGCGGCTGCCGCAGCACCTTGCCCAGCACGAAGGCCAGACGGTTCTCCATGCGCAGGGTGCCGTAAGCCAGCTCCGCCGCCAGATGCCGGTCACGCTCGGCCAGACCGCCTTCCTGCCGCCGGGCCGTGTCTTCCAGCACCTGCTGCAGGGCCGCCTGGATGGTGCAGCCCGCACTGAAGGCGCTGTCCAGCAGACACAGGGCCCGCAGGGCCAGGGCCGGGGCCGCGGGCGGGAGCTGCCGCAGACGGCGGCTTTCCGTAAAATGGCCGTTGCCTTCCGCGGCAAAGGCCTGACCGGCCGTGTCCCGGCCTGCTTTCCTTTTTGTTCCTATCATAGGTATCACTTTGAAATAAAATGATTATTTTTAGCGTTATCTCCGGTCTCCGCGCTGTCCTCAAGCCCGAGGAACAGGCGCACGGCCCCCTCCACGGCCGCAAGGGACACCAGCGTATCCAGACAGGGGCCGCAGGGACGCTGGTTGAGGATGCCGAAGACCGGTAAGGGGTAGCTGTCCTGGATGCCGGAGGTGAGGTCCCGTTCGCAGGCCACGGCGATGATCATGCGGGGCCGCGTCTGGACCACGATGCGCCGGGCGATGGTCCCGCCGGTGGCCAGCGCCAGATGGAAACCGTAACGGTCCCGCAACTGCAGCAGACCGCCCACGGGGCATTGTCCGCAACGGCGGCACAGGTCCACATTGTGGTTGAGCCGGTGCGGGCAGGCACTGCGCTGTATGCAGTGCGGCAGCAGCAGGAGCAGCCGCTCCGGCCGCACGCGCGGGCGGTCGGCCAGCACCAGTTCGTTGTTGACCTTGATGAAGGAATGCCGCACCCGCTTGCGCTCCATGCGCACCACCTTGGCCAGCAGCTCCATGAGCGGGAAGAACAGGCGGATGGTCACATGGCGCACGCTGCTCACCCCGGGGAGATAGCGCCCCGTGTAGACATGCCAGACCAGCGTGCCGCACATCCAGATCAGGGCCAGGATGCCTGCCCCGCCCACCAGCATGCACAGCAGCGGCAGCCAGGTGAGGGTCTGGCCATAGTCCGACCAGGGCAGGATGAGGAAGAAGGCCAGAGCCAGACAGGCCACGCAGCAGGAGGCCAGCATCAGGCCGATGAAGATGCGCTTGCGCCCGCCGCCGTACTGGCTGGCGGGCAGGGAATAGGGAGACTTTCGTAGCATAGGACTCCAGTGAAGGCCAAAAACGGCCACACGGCCGAAATGGCCCACAGATGCCCTGTACGGCATTTTTGGCTATCAGCCATGCCGGGCATCAAAAAAAGAAAAAAAAGCGCTCATATGGCCCGCCATGACAAGGGCCTTCAGGACACACCGGACGGACTTGCCGTCATGGTCACAGCGCTGCCATCCTACACCAAAGCCCGCCGGGACAACAGATGCCCCTTGCCTCCCCTCCCGGCAGGAAGACTGCCTGTGCCTGCCCCCTCCTTTTCACCACAGCCATCGTACCTGTCCCCCTGGAGCTGGAACTCTCCCCTTTGAGAGCAGGCACGGCGGATGCGCCCTTTCCGGCTCATGCATGCAGAGGGGGCGGGACACTTCCCGGCCCGGTGTAGGACTCTCCACCGGAAAAGGCCGCCCTGCTGCGCCCCCCTGCCCGTCCGCATGGACACGATGGCTTCGGGACGCGGACGGCAGGAATGCGGCAGATGGACAGGCGCCGGAACCTGGCCTGCCCCCTCCCCGTATCCGCCCTCCTCTTGACAGACGGCCCGCAATAATGTCCCCTGCCCTGAAAGGAGGACGTATGAGACAATGCATGGATGCGGAGAACCTGCACCGCCGGATGAAGAAGCTCATGGGCCAGTTGCAGGCCATCGACCAGATGATCGACAAGGACGTGCCCTGCGAGGATATCCTCATCCAGATCAACGCGGTCAAGGGCGCCCTGCACCGGGTGGGCCAGATCGTACTGGAAGGCCACTTGCAGCACTGCGTGCGCGACGGCATCGAACACGGGGATGCCGACGCCACCATCGCGGCCTTTGCCAAGGCCGTGGAACATTTTTCCCGTCGCAGCTAGCCGGGCCTGCCCGGCTTTTTTTTTGTCCCCCGCTTGACTACCTATACCCCTATAGGTATCTTGAGGGCCGATCCAATACATTTCCACCCCGCCTGTCCCCGCGCACATCCGCCGCAGAGCCTTCCGCACATGCCGGACCTGTGGATGCCCATGACGCCCCCGGACAGACAAGGAGGCCCCATGCTGGCAGACGTCAAGGAATGGCTCAGGGAAGAACCCCGGCAGGCACTGGCCCTGGGTATCTCGGCAGTGGCCCTGCTGCTGAGTTTTCTGGAAGTTGTCCCCGGTCCTGTGGATCCGGCCTGGCTGGCCGTGCTGCTGTGCGGCGTGCCCATCATCAAGGAAGGCGCCGAAGGCCTGTTCACGCGCTTCGACATCAAGGCCGACGTGCTGGTCTCGCTGGCCCTGCTGGCGTCCGTCATCATCGGCGAGATCTTCGCCGCCGGTGAGGTGGCCTTCATCATGCAGCTGGGCGCCCTGCTGGAGGAACGCACCGTGGCCAAGGCCCGGGCGGGCATCGAGCGGCTGGTGCATCTGACCCCGCGCACGGCCCGGCGCCTGGACGGCACGGCCGAGAGCATCATCCCCGCCGAAGAGGTACGCGTGGACGACCTGCTGCGCGTGCTGCCCGGCGAGACCATCCCCGTGGACGGCATCATCGTCAGCGGCCAGACGGCCATCGACCAGTCGGTCATGACCGGCGAGTCCCTGCCCGTGGACAAGGGCCCCGGCGATACGGTGTCCAGCGGCACGGTGAACCAGTTCGGGGCCTTCGACATGCGCGCCGTCAAGGTGGGCGAGGACAGCTCCCTGCAGCGCATGATCCGCCTGGTGCAGTCCGCCGACGCGGGCAAGGCCCGTATCGTGAGCCTGGCCGACCGCTGGGCCACCTGGATCGTGGTCACGGCCCTGACCGCCGCTGCGGGCACCTGGATCGTGACCGGCGAAGTGCTGCGCGCCGTGACCATCCTGGTGGTCTTCTGTCCCTGCGCCCTGGTGCTGGCCACGCCCACGGCCATCATGGCCGCCATCGGCAATGCCACCCGCCACGGCGTCCTGGTCAAGGAAGGGGACGCGCTGGAGCGTCTGGCCCGCGTCAGGGTCGTGGCCTTCGACAAGACCGGCACCCTGACCCGGGGCACTCCCGGCGTGGCCCATGTGCACAGCGCCCTGCCCGAACTCGCGCCGCAGCAGCTGCACCTCCTGACCGCCGCCGCGGAGCGGCGCTCCGAGCACCCGCTGGGCAAAGCCATCGTGCGGGACGCGGGCACGCGGGACATCCCCGAAGCCGAAGATTTCCGCATGCTGCCCGGGCGCGGAGTCTCCGCCCGTGTGGACGGCCATGCGCTGCTGGCGGGCAACGCTGCCCTGTTGCAGGATAACGGCATCGCCCTGTCCCCCACGGACAAGGAAGAAGCACAGCGCGCCCTTGATGCGGGCCAGAGCCTCGTCTATGTGGCCCTGGACGGACGCTTTGCCGGTTTCATCGCCCTGGCCGACAGCCTGCGCAACACGGCTGCCGCCACCCTGCAGGGCCTGCGGGACGCGGGCGTGTCCACCATGCTGCTGACCGGCGACAACGAGGCCGCCGCCCACAGCGTCAGCGCGGGCCTGGCCCTGGACGGCGTGCGCGCCAACTGCCTGCCCGCCGACAAGCTGGAATGGATCGCGGACAGCCAGCGTCAGGAGCGTCCCGTCTGCATGATCGGTGACGGCATCAATGACGCACCCGCCCTGAAAAAGGCCTTCGTGGGCGTGGCCATGGGCGGCATCGGCAGCGACATCGCCGTGGACGCCGCCGACATGGCCCTGGTGCATGACGACATCAAGGAACTGCCGCACATCTTCACCCTGTCCCGGCGCATGATGCGCACCATCACCCTCAATCTGTCCTTCTCCATGATCCTCAATTTCGCGGCCATCTTCCTGGCCATGGGCGGCCTGCTCTCGCCGGTGCTGGGCGCTCTCGTCCACAACGCCGGTTCGGTGCTGGTCATCATCAATTCGGCACTGCTCCTCAACTGGCGCCACAAGGAGGCCGGAAGGTAGAAAGATATTGGGGGGAAGGGACCCCCTTTGGGCGCTGGTTAAAGGGGGTCCCTTCCCCCCGGAAACATATCCTCAGGATCCCGCATCAGCCGTCCATGCTGACGGCTTCGAGGATCTGGATCTCGTTGTACAGCGGGTGCACGCGGCCGATGCGCACCTGCACGGCCATGCCGGGGCAGGTACGTTCGTCGAACATGCGGCGTTTGCCGCGCACGTACATGCCCTGTGCGGGCAGGCTCACGTTGACGAACATGTCGTTTTCTTCGGTGACCACGCCGTCCCACCAGACCTTGTCGCCCTGCTGGCGGAAGTAGAGCAGCTTCCAGTAGCGCGGGCGGAAGCGCTGCACCTGCCCGGCGGCATCCAGCACGGCATTGAGGCTGACCAGCAGGGTGGACAGGGCCTCGCCATCCCAGCGGGGCGTGCCGTGGGTGAGCCAGTGCAGCAGCTGGGCCTCGTTGATGAGGTCGGGATAGCGGCGCAGGGGCGAGGTCATGGGCGTGTAGCGCGCCAGGCCCAGGGCGGCGTGCGGCCGGGCCTGCACTTCGAGGCTGGAGGGGATCAGGGCGCGCATGATGCGCGTCATGTCCTGGGGCTCCTTCCAGACGCCGGCGTATTCTCTGGGCAGGGCCACGTCCTGGGTGCGGTGCAGCATGGGGATCTCGCGTTCCGCGGCCCACTGGGCCACGGCGGCGCTGGCCAGGATCATCATCTCGGCCACCAGCGGCTGGGAGTCCGGGGTCTCGTGGCCGGGCTCGATGGACACGCGCGTCTGCGCGCCTTCGCCTTCCAGCACGATGGACGGTTCGGGCCGGTCCATGATGACGGCCCCGCGCGCGATGCGGGCCTTTTGCCAGACGCGGGCGAAGTCGTTGCCGCAGGCCAGCATGGTGGCCCAGGGCGCGGCGGGGTTGTCCGCCTGCGGGGCCTCACCGGCGGCCAGGGCGTCGAGGACGGCCTGGGTGTCGTCATAGGTCAGGTTGGCGGCCAGGCGCACCCGTGCGGCCCAGGGCTCGCAGGAAAGGATCTCGCCCGCGGCCGAGATGCGCGTCCGCACACAGAAGGCCGGGCGATCCTGACCGGCCAGCAGGGAAAAGGCGTCCGTGCCCAGGGCTTCGGGCATCATGTGGCTGTCGCCCTCGGGCAGGTAGATGCTGGTGCCGCGACGGAACACGGCCTTGTCCAGGGCCTCGCCGAAAGGCCAGCAGGCGGCCGGGCAGGCCAGGGCCAGGGTCAGGTCGAAGCCGCCGTCGTCCGTGGGCAGGATGTGGAACGCGTCGTCCACGTCGCGGGTGGTGGCGCTGTCGATACTGATGAAGGGCAGGTCGCAGACGGGCAGCTCCACCTCACGGGCAGCCCGCTGCAGGGCCTCCACGGCCGGGGCCAGAGGCTGCCACCAGTCGTCGCCGGGGGCGTAGCCCGCGCGGTCATACCAGAAATTGTAATGGGCGGGCACCTGTTCCCAGGCCATGAGCAGCTGTACGGGCAGGTGCGGCACGTCGGGCAGGCCCTTGGAGAGCATGCGCCACAGTTCGTCGTATTCCTGGCTCTCGGGGTCGGCCATGCGGGCGAACAGGATCTGCTTCAGACGTTCGGCCACTTCGGGGGCCGGCCATTCGGAGATGCCCCGGGTGTCCTCGCCGGGCTGGGGCGGCAGCGCGCGTTTTTTGCAGGCCACGTCCCAGAGCAGGCGGAAAAAGCTGTTGCCGCCCAGCACCAGGGCCTCGCGGGCGGCGCGTTCCTGCTGTTCCTTGAGGCGCTTTTCCACCATCTCGGCGGAAAAGATCTGGAAGACGGGAGGCTGGAAGCGGAAGTGGCTCTTGCAGGCCAGCAGGGCCCGTCCGCAGGCGGCGACGCTGTCGGCGTCCCCGGCCTGACCGGCCAGTTCGGCGAACCACTGGGCCGAGGCTTCCGGCACCTCGCCCTGGCTCATTTCCCACAGTTCCAGCACGGGCAGGGCCGCGGCCAGTTCTTCGCGGCGGGCGCGGTGCTGCTCCAGCACGCGGGCGGACTCGTCCTTGCCGGGCACGGAGCCCAGCGCGGGCCCGGCCCAGGGCAGCAGGCGCGACGTGGTGAGACGCGTCTCGCGCCGGTTGGGCAGCAAAAGACGCAGTTTGCCGCCAGATTCTTCGGTGACCAGCGCGATCTGGATGGCATTGCCTTCAAGATATTCCACAATGCAGCCCGCCGAGGGGTACTGCACACAAACCGACATAAAAGCTCCTTCAACCGGAGGATGGGCTCCGATAGGCGGTACAATCCGTCATTTTGCCTGTTCTGGCAAGTCCCGGCGGCGCATCCTTCGACACGTCCGAAGGCCGGAGCGCCGTCCCGCCAGCCCTTTGACGCGCCGTCGCTAACAGGATATGTGTTTCTTACCTTGTACGTCACTTTTCAGGCCGGACGGAGTTCCATGAGCAGCATCATCCATCAGACGGGCAGCGTTCGCCCGCTTTCGCTTCAGGAACGGGAACAGCCCCAGCTGTACCGCGAGCTTTTTCCTTACACCAGCATCTGTCGCACGACTTTCGACGAGGTGCTCCTTGCCCCGCGTCCTGCCGAACAGATGCGCATCACGGACACCACCTTCCGTGACGGCCAGCAGGCCCGGCCGCCGTATACGGTCAAGCAGGTGGCCAAGATGTTCGACTTCCTGCACCGCATGGGCGGCAAGACGGGCCTCATCACGGCGTCGGAGTTCTTCCTGTACTCGGCCAAGGACCGCAAGTGCATCGACGTCTGCCGGGCGCGCGGCTACCGCTTCCCGCGCGTGACCTCCTGGATCCGCGCCAACAAGGAAGACCTCAAGCTGGCCCGGGACATGGAGTTCGACGAGACCGGCATGCTGACCAGCGTGTCGGACTACCATATCTATCTCAAGCTGGGGAAGACCCGCCAGCAGGCCATGGACATGTATCTTGACCTGGCCCGGCAGGCCCTGGAATGGGGCATCATCCCGCGCTGCCATTTCGAGGACGTGACCCGCGCCGACACCTACGGCTTCTGCCTGCCCTTTGCCCAGAAACTCATGGAGCTGAGCCAGCAGAGCGGCATGCCGGTCAAGATCCGCCTGTGCGACACCATGGGCTACGGCGTGCCCTATCCCGGCGCGGCCCTGCCCCGCTCGGTGCAGCGCATCGTGCGTGCCTTCACCGACGAGGCCGGTGTGCCCGGCGAATGGCTGGAATGGCACGGCCACAACGACTTCCACAAGGTGCTGGTCAACGGCGTCACGGCCTGGCTCAACGGCTGCGGCGCGGTCAACAGCACGCTGTTCGGCTTTGGCGAGCGCACGGGCAACACGCCGCTGGAAGCCCTGATCATCGAGTACATCTCGCTCACCGGTGACGATGCCGCCGCCGACACCACCATCCTGAGCGAGGTGGCCGAGTTCTTCGAAAAAGAACTGCACTACAACATCCCCTACAACTATCCCTTCGTGGGCCGCGACTTCAACGCCACCAGCGCCGGTGTGCATGCCGACGGTCTGGCCAAGAACGAAGAGATCTACAACATCTTCGACACCAAGCATCTGCTGGGCCGTCCCGTGCCCATCATCATCACCGACAAGACCGGCCGTGCCGGGGTGGCCTACTGGATCAACGTCAATCTCAAGCTGCCCGAAGGCAAGCAGATCTGCAAGAAGCACCCCGCCGTGGGCAAGATCTACGAAGCCATCGTGGCCATCTACGACACCGGCCGCACCACGCACCTTTCGCACGACGAGATGGCGGCCCTGGTGCAGCGCTACATGCCGGAACTGTTCGAGACCGAGTTCGACCACATGAAGGAACTGGCCGACGAGCTGGCCGCCCACCTCATCGCCCGTCTGGCGCAGAACGAAGACCTGCGGGACTTCGGCAAGCATGCCTGCGCCCGTCTGGACAGCTTCTCGCGCGAGTACCCCTTCATCCAGTACCTCTACCTCACGGATACCCAGGGCAGCCTCAAGTGCGCGGCCATCACCGACCCGGCTTACCGTGAAAAGTACGAGGCCCTGCCCATCGGCTTCGACTTCTCGCAGCGCGAATGGTTCAAGATGCCCATGCAGACCGGCGACATGCACATCATGGACGTGTACCAGTCCCAGTTCACGGGCAAGCTGGTCATCACCGTGTCCTGCCCGGTGACGGACGATGACGACAACATCGTGGGCGTCATCGGTGTGGACATCCAGCTTGAGCAGCTGCTCAAGCGCTCGCAGGCCCTGCAGCAGGAAGCCCGCGCAGCCGAAGACTAGACGCATGGCGGCGCGCCGGTTCCCCGGTGCGCCGTTTTTTGCCTACAGGCCCGCCCCCGGCGGCCGTAATCAGGAATACAGAAAAGGATGCAGACAATGAGCAGCAAACGAGTTTACTGGATCGAAGGCGACGGCATCGGCCCCGAAATCTGGCGCGCCGCCCGCCCTGTCATCGACGCCGCGCTGGCCAAGGAATCGGACATGCGCATCGAGTGGGTGGAACTGCTGGCCGGTGAAAAGGCCACAGCCGAGACCGGCTCCCCCCTGCCCGAGGAGACCATGAACGCCCTGCGCACCGCCGATTTCGCCATGAAGGGCCCCCTGGGCACCCCCGTGGGCACCGGCATCCGCAGCCTCAATGTGGCCCTGCGCCAGACGCTGGACCTGTACGCCTGCATCCGTCCCGTGCGTCACTTCGAAGGCCTGGAAACGCCGGTCAAGCATCCCGAGCGCGTGAACATGGTCATTTTCCGCGAGAACACCGAAGACGTGTACGCGGGCATCGAATACGCCGCCCAGACCCCGGAAGCCAAGAAGCTCATCGCCTTCCTGCGTGAAGAGTTCGGCGTGACCAAGATCCGCGAGGAAGCCGCCGTGGGCATCAAGCCCATGAGCGAGTTCGGCTCCAAACGCCTGGTGCGCCGCGCCCTGCGCTTTGCCTTGGATACCGGCAGCAAGAGCCTGACCCTGGTGCACAAGGGCAACATCATGAAGTTCACCGAAGGCGGCTTCCGCCAGTGGGGCTATGATGTGGCCGCCCAGGAATTCGGCGACCTGACCTGCACCGAGAAGGAACCCGTGGAAGGCCGTCTGGTGGTCAAGGACCGCATCGCCGACGCCATGTTCCAGGAAGCCCTGCTGCGTCCCGAACAGTACCAGATCCTGGCCACCCCCAACCTCAACGGCGACTACATCTCCGATGCCCTGGCCGCGCAGGTGGGCGGTCTGGGCCTGGCCCCGGGCGTCAACATGTCCGACTCCCTGGCCTTCTATGAGGCCACCCACGGCACCGCTCCCACCATCGCCGGTCAGGACAAGGCCAACCCCGGCAGCGTGATCCTGTGCGGCGCCCTGATGCTGGAACAGATGGGCGTGCCCGCGGCTGCCGAGCGCATCCGCAACGCCATGAGCAAGGCCATCGCCGGCCGCGCCGTCACCGTGGACCTGGCCGCCCAGGTGGAAGGCGCCCGCGTGGTGGGCTGCCAGGAATTCGGCGAGATCATCGGCGCCTGCCTGTAGGCAGCCGCGTCACTGCACTATCTTCGTATATCCGGGAGGAAGGGCGCATCCCTGCGGGAAGGGCCCTTCCTCCCTTTGTTTCCCGCCCCGTGATCGCGGGCGACCTACAGGAACGACGCATGGTCTCATTGGAAAATCTGCTCCTCTACATCCCGCTGGCGGCTCTGCTGGTCATGCTGCCCGGCCCGGATTTTGCCCTTATCGTCCGCACGTCCCTGACGGAGGGGCGCAGCTCCGGTCAGGCCGCGGCCTGCGGCGTGGCGCTGGGCATCATGGTCCACACCTCGGCCGCCATGCTGGGCATCAGCGCGGTCATCGCCCAGTCCGTCACCCTGTTCACGCTTTTGCGCTATGCCGGGGCCGCCTATCTGTTCTGGATGGGCATCCATGCCCTGCGGGCCGGGCGTGAGGTCACGGCCGCCGTGGTGCGTCACGGAGGGCAGGAAGAGGAAGTGCAGCCTGTCCGCGGCCTGCGTCGCCGGGCCTTCCGGCAGGGATTTTTGACCAATGCCCTCAACCCCAAGGCCGTGGTCTTTTTCCTGACCATGCTGCCGCAGTTTTTGGACCCGCATGCCGCCCTCTGGCCGCAATTCCTGGAGCTGGGCGGCATCATGGCCTTTTTCTGCCTTGGCTGGTTCGTGCTGCTGGCCAGCCTGCTGCACCGCATCCGCCGCCTGTTCGCCCGGCCGTCCTTCCAGGCCTGGCTGCACCGGCTCACGGGCCTCATCTTCATCTGTTTCGCCTTCCGGCTGGCGCTGGAGAAGATCTAGGCGCCGGCCGCACGCCCGCCGTCATACCGGAAGAAAGGAGGGGCAGCCGTCTCTTGCCGATGCCCGTAACGCACTCCGGTATGACGGGCATGGCTCCACTGCCGCCATCCGGCAGAGCCTTCCCCGCTCCCGCACCATCCCTGCCTTGATGCCTTTTGTGACCATTGCCCTCGCGGCCACTGCCGGTGATGTGCTCCGTCCTCTTTCCAGCGCCGGGCCGGGCGGCTGGAGTACAGACGAAAAATCTGTGCCGGATGCTGGGGGAAGTGGTAACATCTTGTAGAATAAGGCTATTTATTTTTTATTAAAACGGGGTGTTTACAGGTGTTGCCTGCTGTCCGGCTTGCAAGACGGCCCCTCCGGTGGCAGAGTTTGACTTCCTGTTCCTCCCCTTCCCGCTGAGGTACCCATGCACGAGATCCCCCTGCAACGTGTGGCCGCCATCCATGACCTTTCCGGTTTCGGGCGAGCCTCGCTGACCGTGGTCATCCCCATCCTTGCCAGCATGGGCGTCCAGACCTGCCCCCTGCCCACGGCGGTCCTGTCTTCCCAGACCTCCGGCGTGGAGGGCTTCACCTTTCATGACCTGACCGCCGAGATGGGGCCCATGCTGGATCACTGGCAGCGGATGGGCCTGAGCTTCGACGCCGTCTATTCCGGCTTTCTGGGCAATCCGCTCCAGCTGGAGATAGCGGCCCGCTGCATCGGCCACTTCCTCAAGCCCGGCGGCTTCGCGCTGGTGGACCCCGTGCTGGGCGACAACGGCACCCTGGACCCCACCCAGACGCCGGAGATGGTGGAGGCCATGCGCCAGCTCATCGGCCACGCCCACGTCATCACGCCGAACCTCACCGAAGCGGCCTTTTTGCTGGACGAACCCTACCGGCCGGGCATCTCGCCCGACGGCCTCAAGGAGCAGCTGCGACGCCTGGCGGCCATGGGGCCGGACAGGGTGGTCATCACCAGCGCCCCGGCGACCCGGCCCGGCCATTGTGCGGCCGTGGCCTATGACCGCGAGCAGGGGCGCTTCTGGAAGATGGAGTCGCCCTACATCCCGGCCTTCTATCCCGGCACGGGCGATACCTTCTCCAGCGTGCTGGTGGGGGCGTTCCTTCAGGGGGACAGCCTGCCCGTGGCCCTGGAGCGCGCGGTGCGCTTCGTGACCCTGGGCATCCGCGTCACCTACGGCTACGACACCCGCCACAGCGACGGCGTGCTGCTGGAGCGCACCCTGCCCGCGTTGCAGGACCGTTGCGCCATCGGGGAGTACGAGGCGTTTTAGCAGGCAGGCCCCATATGGATACGCCGCGAACACAAAATGCCCTCTCCTCTTTCTTTATTCTTTTCTCAAATTTGACTACCCTGCTCAGTATGATTCCCCTGTCTGTTCCGGCAGGCTAACGACAACAACATTCAGGAGAGCCCATGATTACGGGGGCCGTAAAAAATAAAGTTGATAAGATTTGGCTCGACATCTTTTCCGCGGGTCTGGCCAACCCGCTCACCGTTATTGAACAGCTTACCTACCTCATGTTCGTCCGCGCGCTGGATGTCAAAGAGCTGGAAAACGAAAGATACGAAGCCCTCGGCATGAAGGTGGAAAAAATTTTTCCGCAGACGCCCGCCGGCCAGTCCATGCGCTGGAGCAAATTCAAGAACAAAGACGCCCAATATATGTTCGACGTCATGTCCCAGCGCGTTTTTCCGGCCATCAAGGGCATGAGGGGCGGCAGGCTGCCGGACTTCGACGAGGAAAAAGGCACGTTCGTCCCGCTCCGGATGTCGATGACGGCACGGCACAGGCGGCCTTTGCCCATTTCATGAAGGACGCCGTATTTCTCATGCCCACGCCGCAGGTGCTGGAAAAGGTCGTCACCGGGCTGGAAGAACTGTATGAGCATGATATTGCCGACCTCGACATGCAGGGCGACCTGTACGAATACATGCTTGGCAAGCTCTCCACGGCGGGCCGCAACGGGCAGTTCCGCACCCCCAAGCACATCCGCGACATGATGGTCGCCCTTCTGCGCCCCACGCCCGACGACGTCATCTGCGACCCGGCCTGCGGCACGGCGGGATTTCTTATTTCCGCCGCCGAATACATCCGCGCGCACTACGAAAGCGGCATGACCACGGAGCAGTGGGAGCATTTCGCTGGGCCGGCCTTTACCGGTTACGATACCGACCCCACCATGCTGCGCATTTCGGCCATGAACCTTATGCTGCACTCCATACATCACCCGGATGTCCGCTACCGGGACAGCGTGTCCAAGGAAAACACCGTGAACGCCGCGTTCACCATGTGCTTGGCGAATCCGCCGTTCAAGGGCAGCATCGACGCCGAAAGCATCAGCGACTCCCTAAAGGCTGTGACCAGCACCAAAAAAACGGAACTCCTGTTTCTTGCGCTTTTTTTGCGTCTGCTGAAAAAGGGCGGCCAATGCGCCTGCATCGTGCCCGACGGTGTGCTTTTCGGCAGCAGCAAGGCGCATCAGTCCATCCGCAGGGAGCTGGTGGAGCAGCATCAGCTGCGGGCCGTCATCTCCATGCCCTCCGGCGTGTTCAGGCCGTACGCGGGTGTCTCCACCGCCGTACTCATCTTCACCAAAACCGCGGCGGGCGGCACGGGCAACGTCTGGTTCTACGACATGCAGGCCGACGGCTTTTCTTTGGACGACAAGCGCACGCCCGTGGCGCAGAACGACATCCCCGACATCATCGCCCGTTTTGCCGCTCTGGAAAAGGAGAAGGACCGCGCCCGCACGGAACAGTCCTTCTTTGTGCAAAAGGAAGAGATCGTCGCCAACGGCTATGACCTTTCCCTCAACAAGTACAAGCAGGTGGAATATACGCCTGTGGAATATCCCCCTACGCAGCAACTCATGACCGAACTGCACGAGCTGGAAATGCAGATTTCTGCAGGGCTGGCCGAACTGGAGGAGATGCTGTGATGGCTCAATTTTCACAAATTTTTAAAGATGATACCAGACTGGGCTATAAGATACCCGCCTCAGAATATCTAACTTCTGGAAAATATCCCATTATTGACCAAGGGAAGCATCTCATTTCTGGATATAGAAATGAGAAAAATGGATTATATTCTGATATACCAGTCATTATTTTTGGAGATCATACAAGAATATTGAAATATATTAACACTCCTTTTTTTATAGGGGCTGATGATGTTAAAATTTTAAAGCCAAAAATTACTGATTGTAACTATAAATATCTATACTATGTGCTATGTAATATTAAAGGCTCTTGACTAGCTGAGATATCCTAAAAAGGTTATCCAGGTAGTCATGGCAATGAAAAACAAGTACGCATATCGTTCAAGAATTTCCGAGGCAAAAATTCGGCAACTTGTGAAGCTTTTTTCCGTTGATTTGACAGCTTCACAGATTGCGGAATTGTCCGGTGTTAACCGAAACACCGTCAACCGGTATGTGACGGCTTTCCGGGAAAGAATTGCCCGTTATTGCGAGGCGGAGTCTCCCGTCAAAGGGGAAGTCGAGGTTGATGAAAGCTACTTCGGCGCTCGCCGGGTCAGGGGCATCAGAGGCCGTGGAGCACGCGGAAAAACCATTGTTTTCGGCCTGTTCAAACGCAATGATAACGTCTATACGGAGATCGTTCCTGATTGCTCCAGAGCCACTCTCCAGGGCATCATACGTGGACGTGTAGACCTTGAAAGCGTCATTCATTCCGATGGTTGGCGAGGTTATGACGGGCTCGTCGATTTGGGATACCAAAAACACTTCCGCGTCCAGCATTCGCACAATGAATTTTCCAATAAACACTTATATATCAATGGGATAGAAAGTTTTTTGAGCTATGCAAAAACCCGGCTGGTTCGTTTTAGAGGCCTTCAAAAACAAACGTTTTATCTCCATTTGAAAGAATGTGAGTTTCGGTTTAATCATAGACAAGAGGACATTTACCTTCTGGTGCTAAAACTGCTCAGAGAAAATCCTCTCAGCTAGTCAAGAGCCTAAAGAGTTTTATAGGGGCCGTATTCTTTTGGAGCATCCTTCCATCGGAGACCGAACTTGAGAACATGGATAATTCCACTGATAATTTTTTGATCGTCCCTTCTGGGAATGCCTCTTGAACGAGGAAAAAAAGGGCGAATGACATCCATCTGAGCGGAAGAAAGGTAAAAAAGAGTGGACATAGAAACCTCCATATCCATACTTATCCTTTTTTGACGTCATTGGAAATAATGAGTCCTGAGCCTAGGACTTGCCACGGGATGCCCCGGATGGTAGAAAGCCGGCATGCGCCCTCCTTGCGGAGGAACGCGGGCATGATCTTCAGGCTTCCGCATGCCCGCGCTCACCACGTAAGCCGCAAGGAGTATCCCCATGCCCTGGCTTGCCTTGTTCACCGCAGTCGTCACGGAAATTATCTGGGGCCTGAGCCTCAAATGGGCTCCCACGACCTCCCGTCCCCTTGTTGCCGCCCTCATCCCCATTGTCCTGAGCTTCCTCAACATGGGCCTGCTGTCTTACGCTATGCGCTTCCTGCCCGCTGGCCTGTCCTACGCGCTGTGGACCGGCCTCGGCTCCATCGGCGTGGCCGTGGGCGGCATGCTCTTCTTTCAAGACCGCATCTCCCTGCCCCAGGCCGGCTTCATGCTGCTGATCCTCGTGGGCTGCATCGGCGCCCGCCTCGCAGCCCCGCAGAACTGATCCCCCCTTCTCCGCAAGGCGCGCAGAACAAGGCCCCGTTCCCGGCAGGAAACGGGGCCTTGCCGTGCACGGGGCCGGGCCCCTCCCGCGCAACCGCCCGTGGACGAAAGCGCAGGGGCCGGGCTCAGCCAAAAAGCATGGCCGATCCGTTCATGAGCAGCTCGTCAAGCTCGCTGTCCGTGAAGCGGGTGCGGCGCTGGAGGGCGTCGATCTCGTCCTGCGGGTCCATGATGGGGTAATCCGTGCCGAAGACCAGCCTTTCGCGCGGGTGCCGCCGCAGGATGGCGCGCAGGGTGTCGTCGTCGATCTCCTGCATGCAGGAGGACGTGTCCATCCAGACGTTGCGGTCGGCCAGCACGTCCAGCGCGTACTTCCATTGCCGGAAGCCCCCCAGATGCGCGGCGCAAACCCGGAGCTTCGGGAACTTGTCCAGAATGGCGGCCATCTTGTAGACTCAGGACTCATTAAAGGTAAAAAATAACGATAGCCGCAAGGTGAATTGCTGAAAGGAATCTGTGAGCACAGCGATCATAGCGCGTGGCTATGTGACGCCAGTCATTCACCGGGAAAACATGTGTTCTATCTTGTGATGCTGGAGATATTGTTTCTTGTTGTAATACTCATGACTCTTGTATTTTTCCGAGAAGGAATGCAGGGAGTGCAACCTCGATTTTTCAAAAAACTGCGAATCCATCCGGCATCATAGCCCCTGTCAGCAAGAAGTATTCGGGTTGAAGGCAGAGTTGGCAAGAGACATGCCGCACCGCCATAATCACTGATGCTTCCGGCTGTCAGCAATGTCCGAATTGAACGTCCGTCGAAGTCGCAGACTACATGTAATTTGGTGTTCAATCCTCCTTTTGTGCGTCCGATACAGCGAGAGGAAGCCCTTTTTTTCTCAAACTTGCGGCAGTTCTGTGAGCTTTCAGACAGGTAGCATCAATCATGAGAAGGGAGGTGTCCTGGGTACTTTCGGAAAGAGCCGTAAAAATCTTTTTGAAGACGCCCATGTTACTCCATCTGACAAAACGGTTATAAAGAGTTTTATAGGGGCCGTATTCTTTTGGAGCATCCTTCCATCGGAGACCGAACTTGAGAACATGGATAATTCCACTGATAATTTTTTGATCGTCCCTTCTGGGAATGCCTCTTGAACGAGGAAAAAAAGGGCGAATGACATCCATCTGAGCGGAAGAAAGGTAAAAAAGAGTGGACATAGAAACCTCCATATCCATACTTATCCTTTTTTGACGTCATTGGAAATAATGAGTCCTGAGCCTAGAAAATCCTGCCTTATTTTTTTCTGGTGGGAATAGTGGTGGGAATAAAATTTAAAAAAGAAAAAGCCCTTACGATTTTCACCGTAAGGGCTTGAATTTCTTGGTTGCGGGGGCAGGATTTGAACCTACGACCTTCGGGTTATGAGCCCTTTTTGACAGAACTTGAAAGAGTTAGACACAGCTGGATATGCTTTGATTTATTTTTATTTTCAATAAGTTATCAAAAATAAGACTTTGCCGCGCATTGACCTGAATGGTTAGAAATTGACGGTGTGGTTAGAAATAGGTTAGAAAAATTTTGCCGGTTAAAACCTGCTCCCGCGTATGAACCACAACCCAAGGCAGTTCATGGCTACCCAAAAACGGCGATACCACCCCAAAAAATGGGCTGGCGTTTATGTGTACGAAACGTCAGAAATGTATAATGGCGCGCCTGACCTGTGTTTCTACATCACGTTTAAATCCGGCCGCCGCCTCATCTGGGAAAAGGTAGGCAAAATTTCCGAAGGATACGGGCCGGACGTGGCGGCGGAAATTCGCGCTGATCGGATAAAGGCCATCAGACATGGCGAAGAAGTCAAAACCGCCAAAGAACTCCGCCGCGAACAGGCGGAGAAAGACAAGCCCTTTGCCGAAATTGCGGATGCATATTTTGACATCAAGGGGCCGACCCTCAAAGGGTTGACCACGGATCGCAACCGTTACCTCAAACACCTCAAACCGCTGTTCGGCAAGCGAAGCGTCTCGGAAATCACGCCCCAGATGGTGGAGGAGCTGCGCAAATCCCTGAGCGAACGCAAACCGGCCACTCTCTGGAATACTCTTGAGCTTCTGCGGCGCATCATCAATTTTGGCGTCAAGACCAACCGCTGCCCCAATCTTGCCTTTCAGATCGAAATGCCCGTTAAGGACAATGAGGTTATTGAGCATCTGACGCCGGAAGAAACTCGCCGCTTTCTGGATTGCGCCCGCACATGGCCAGCCCGCGATGTGGGCAATATGCTCCTGCTGGCCTTTTTTACCGGTATGCGGCGCGGGGAGATGTTCAAACTGCAAGATGAGGACGTGGCCTTTGACCTCAAGCTTATTCGTTTGCGCGATCCCAAGGGCAGAAAAACCCTCTCCATCGGCATGAGTTCCCTGGTGGAAGAACTGTTACAAGAACAAATGGCATGGCGTGACGAACATTTTCCCGGCAGCCCCTATGTTTTCCCCGGCAAAAACGGCGAGATGCGCAAAGACTGCACAGCGGTTGACCGCTTCCGCAAGGCGGCGGGCCTGCCGCCCAAGTTCCGGCCCTTCCACGGGCTGCGGCATCACTTTGCCGTAAGCCTCGCCAACAGCGGCAAATTCAGCATGGACATGATCTCGGAAATGCTGACACACAAAAATGTGGATTTCACCAAAAAGAAGTATGCCCAATTCCTGCCGGAGACCTTGGCCGCTGCCAGCAACGCGGCGGCGGACATTCTCTCCGGCCAACGGTAGCTTTTGCGGCTGTTCCGATTATCGTGTACACATGGTGAGGAAAAAGATAGTATTGTAAGGAGCAGGCATGGCATTCACACTTCAAACGCTCAGGGAACAGGCCGCCGCAGGCGAGGACAGCACACGCCAGTTCAAGTCCCGAATCGACAATGCGGATTCTCTGGCTGCGGAAATGGCCGCCTTCGCCAATGCCAACGGCGGCGTAATTTTTATCGGCGTGCAGGATGATGGAACACTGTCCGGCATAACATCCCGAGAATTGCATGATGCGAACCAGTTGATCGGCAACGCCGCCAGCCAGCATGTCCGCAGCCCGCTTGTGGTGCAGACGCAGAACATTCTTCTTGAAAATGGAAATGTGGTTATCGCCCTGACCGTTCCTGCAGGAATGGACAAACCCTACTTTGACAGGAAAGGCGTTATCTGGCTGAAAGCCGGGGCGGACAAGCGACGTATCAATTCAAAAGAGGAACTGCGCCGTCTTTTTCAGTATACCAGCCAATTCCATGCCGATGAATTGCCCACAAAGGCGGGCATTAACAAACTGGACAAGCTGCTGTTCCGGGATTTTTTGAAAAAGCGGTATGACAGTGACTTCCCGGATATCCACGCAGAACAACTGCGCCTGCTGCAAAATCTGAACCTCGCCGCTGGCGATGGAAATCTCAATCTGGCCGGAGTGCTGCTTTTTGCCGAACAGCCGGAGCTGATTTTTCCGCAGTTCGTGGCAAAAGGCGTCCGCTTTCCGGGAATTGCCGTTCATGCCGACAGCTACGATGACACCGAAGATTTTGAAGGCCCGTTGAGCAGACTTTTCAAGGATGCCCTGGCTTTTGTCATGCGCAACCTGCACAAGGTACAGGGCAAGAATGGCGTCAACTCACCGGGCACGCCGGAAATACCGGAACAGGTTTTTGAGGAACTGCTGGTCAACGCCCTTGTACACAGGGATTATCTTGTCAGCGCGCCCATCCGCATTTTCATTTTTGATGACCGCGTGGAAATCATCAGCCCCGGCACGTTGCCGAACAATCTGACCATAGCCAATATCAAAGCCGGCAATTCCAATATCCGCAACCCTATCCTGATTTCTTACGCCGCCAAGGGGCTTTTGCCCTACCACGGCATCGGCTCCGGCATTCTGCGCGCTCTTAAGGCATGGCCAGATATTGATTTTGAAGACGATCGGGAGAGTTCGCTGTTCAAGGCCATTGTACGCAGAACCCACCGGCCTGCGGAAAACACTGGGGTACTTGCACCAGAACTTGCATCAAAAACACAAAATTTGCACCAGAAACAAGGGCTTTCTGATGCAACTCTGCGCGATATTGCACCGGGAATTGCACCAGAACTTTTTGCGCTCCTTGAGCGTATCTCCGCCAATCCGCGCATAACCACAACCGAACTCGCTACTGTTCTAAACGTGAGCCGACGCACGATTCTTTACAGAACAACCATGCTCAAGGAAAAGGGCATCTTGCGCCGCATCGGTCCCAGCAAGGGCGGACAATGGGAGATTCTCCCATGAAGTTTGTTCCCAACGGTTCGATTATCAAATTTCTGCTGATTGCTGTTCTGAGCTGTGGCCTTGCCTTTCTCGTGGCATGGCTGACGACCATGTTTACCGTTATTAAACTTACGCAAGGAGTTTCACTTGCAGGAGTAGCGCTGATACTGCTCTGGTGCGTCGTGATCGGCGGGGCCGCTGTTTGGAGCATCTGCGCCTTTTGTGCGCTTTATGTGGGAACATGGCGCAAACATCACGTTGATCACGCAATCCGTCTGAGTGAAGCCATGCTCATGCTGCATGCTTCCACGAACCATGAACAGTTGGAAGCGCTTCGCCATTATCGTATCCGGGTGTTCAAAAGTCATGAAGCAATCCCGGCGGGAGGAAAGCTCGGCGTGGATTGCCGCGAAGTTTCCAACTTTCTTTCTCCCATGCTCTTTGGGTTCAATAAGTTTTTTGCTCTCGGCTCGCCCGAATATTGTTGCGATGCCACACAACTTTCCGCGATTGTGGAGGAAAATCAGACGCGCTGGTGTGGCGAAAGCAGTGTAGCTCCAAGCTGTGATGCCGCAAAACTCAACAGGGAGATTGAAGAGCTGAAAAAGAAATACAAGGAAATGACGGAGAAATATACCAGCGCAGCGGGACGAGAAGGCAAATTAAAAAACGAAATTGAACAAATGGAAGCACATATACACATTCTTGTCACATTAGCAAATAAGGTTACCAGAGAATTCACCCACCCACTCGCCAAACACGAAATCACGCGCCAATACAAGGAAATTGGCAAGACGTTGGGGGTTGAAAACGCTCCGGGCAATTACATAGAAATTTTTCGCAGGGCAATGCCGAAAGAGTATATCAACCACGGCGGAGCGCCTATTCAAAATCCCTGAAAGGCAAGAAACCTGACCTGCTCAGGTTCGCAACCCTCAACTTGTCCCCGTTATAACATAGTAAAATAACATAAAAATTATCAACCTCCCTTTCTTAGGCCTAAGAAAGGGAGGTTTTGTTTCGCCTTTGCTAACACCCCGTCTGTTCAGCGTTTTCCTCTGGGCATAGGGTGTGTTCTCTCCAGATGCTTCTGGATGGATTCACACACTTCAGCCTGAATACAGGGAGATGCTGATGGCGACCAAAAAATTATCACCACAAGAAGTTGCCGACATGTACGGCGTGAAGACATGCACACTGGCCCGCTGGCGCTGTAAAAAAGTTGGCCCGCGCTACGCCAAGCTCGGCAGCCGTGTCATGTACGACATAGAAGACCTTGAAGACTGGTTTGCGTCACGCTGCGTCCATACCAGAGATTCCGCCCCTCAATTGAGGAAGCGATAATGAGCGCCGACATTCTGCACAGTTTTGCCGAGTGTCTGCGTGCAGCGGGGCTGGAGATCGAGGTCGTGCAGGCCGACGGCCTCCTGCACCGCTGTGGCACAGCGGACCGGCCCCATCGCAAGGACGGCGCGTACAAGGCGTTTCTGGATACTCCGGCCTCCATCTGGTGGAAAAACTGGCGCACCGGCGATGAAGGTACATGGACATACAAGCCAGAAAAAGAACTGACCGCCGCCGAACGGGATGCCCTGCGTGAACGCATCCGGGCCATCAAAGCGCACAAGGAAACCGAGCAGAACCGCCGCTGGCAGGCCGCCGCCAAACTGGCCGCGAGCATCTGGAACTGTTCCCGAAACGCCGGGGACGACCATCCCTACCTGCAACGGAAGGGAGTCCCGGCCATCGGATTGCGCCGGACAAAAGACGGGCGTCTGATTATCCCTGTTCTGAACCAGTCCGGCAGGATACAAAGTCTGCAATTCATCCTGCCGGAACAAACTGCCGAGGGTACGGACAAGTTCTTTCTCAAGGGAGGACGCACGGCGGGAGGCTTCTTTTCCTTTTCCACCGAAGACAGGAAGAAAGACGGTCCCCTGCTGATTGCCGAGGGGTATGCTACAGCGATCAGTCTTCATCTGGCGACCGGTTATGCATGTCTTGTGGCCTTCAACGCCGGGAATCTGAAAGCCGTGGCCGTCATGGCCAGAGAGAGGTATGCAAAGCGTGAAATCATCCTCTGTGCCGATAACGACACGGAGACACAAGGGAATCCCGGCAAGAAGATGGCCTCTCTGGCGGCTCAGGCCGTGGGCGGCAAGCTGGCCGTCTGCCCGGTTCATGAAGGCAAGGCGACGGACTTCAACGACCTGCACCGGCTGCGTTCTCTTGAGGCTGTCCGGGCCGTTGTGGAAGAAGCGCGAAAGCGGGATGACGACTGCCCCATGCCGGAAGGCTTTTTTCTGGTGAAGGAAGGCAGACGCGCCGGGCTGTACAAGCTGGAGACCAGATCGGACGGAGACAGTCAGGAAATCCGGCTTGGTCCTCCGCTTCTGGTCAAAGGCATGACGCGGGGAGCTGACGGCAACGAATGGGGCCTGATGCTGGAATGGATTGACCCGGATGGCAACAAGCACGCATGGGCCATGCCCGTGGAAATGCTGTTCCGGCAGGGAAACGACTGGTACAGCATACTGGCCTCCGGCGGGTGGTTCGGCAATCCGTCCACCCGGTCGAAGCTGGCGGCATTTCTGTCCACGGTCCGGCCCCTCCGACGGATACGCTGTGTTTTGCGCACGGGCTGGCATGAATCCGTCTACGTGCTTCCCGATACCGTTTACGGCGTAACAGAAGAAGACACCGTGCTGCAATCCTCGCAGCATGGCGGCTTGTACCGTACATCTGGAACGATGGAAGGCTGGCGGGAGATAGCGGAATTGTGCGTCGGCAACTCCCGTCTCAGTTTCGCGTTATGCGCGGCCTTCGCCGGGCCTTTGCTTCGCCCGGCCGGTCTGGAAGGCGGCGGCTTCAGCTTTGAGGGAGGCTCATCCTCCGGTAAGACCACGGCATTGCAGATCGCCGCCTCCGTCTGGGGCGGTCCTGAGCATGTCCGAAGCTGGCGGGCTACGGACAACGGGCTTGAAGGCATCGCCGCCCTGCACAACGACAATGTGCTGATTCTGGATGAAATGGGGCAGGTCAACGGACGTGTTCTTGCCGAATGCGCCTACATGCTAGCCAACGGACAGGGCAAAGGCCGCTCGAACCGTGAAGGCGGAATTCGCCGTTCCCAGAACTGGCGTCTGCTCTTTCTCTCCAGCGGCGAACTGGGGCTTTCCGACAAGCTGGCCGAGAACGGTCTGAAATCCAGAGGCGGACAGGAAGTGCGTTTCGTGGGGCTGCCTGTGGACTCGTCCATGCTCACCAGCCTGCATGGTCTTCCCGATGCCGGAGCCGTGGCCAATCGTATCAAGTTGCTTGCTTCCGAACATTACGGTCATGCGGGGCATGATTTTCTGCAAAAGCTGACGAAGGTCGAAACCCTGAACGCCGTCCGGGCGGAAATCGGCCCGGCAATGGCCGATGCCGTCAGGCATCTTGTCCCCGAAGGCGCTGACGGACAGGTACGACGTGTGGCCATGCGCTTCGCCCTGTGCGGCATGGCCGGAATGCTGGCCCTGCGGCTGGGCATCCTTCCCGAAAAGCTGGACGTATTGAACTGCATCGAAATCTGCTTCCGGGACTGGCTCACGGCAAGAGGCGGAACCGGAGCTTCCGAGGATACCGCCATCCTTTCCACGGTACGGCTGTTCATCGAACGGCACGGCGCAAGCCGCTTTCAGGATTTGGATACGCAAATGTCCACCTGCATCAACCGGGTGGGATTTCAGCGTACTCGCAACGGCACGACCGAGTATCTGATTTTGCCGGAAAGCTTCAAATCCGAAGTTGTCAGTGGCTACTCGGAACGCCGCGCAATCAAAGTCCTTTCCGAGGCGCATTGGCTTCAGACCGAACGTCCGGGACGTTTCAAATCCAGAAGGACTCTTCCAGGCATGGGGCGTCAGGAGTGTTACGTTCTTGTCCTTCCCCAAGAAGAAACTGCTTCATAACCCTTATCCCAAAATACTGTCCCAAGTGTACCAACTGTACCAATACTAATATATTCAGTATGTTATCTTGGGATAGTCGGCAAAATAAAAAATGTCCCACGAAAAACTGTTCCAATTAGCGGCTTGAATTTTGGGACAGTGGGACAGTCCTCAAAAACGTAATTTATCATGTGCCCCACACACAACCTATTGAAAAGAAAAGGGATGGGACGCTTGGGACACTTGGGACAGTCGAAAACATAAAGTTTCAGGAGCGGGAGCTATGTCCTATCTCGTACTCCACATGGACAAATTCAAAAAGGAAGCCATACGCGGCATCCAGAGCCACAACCGGCGGGAACGGGAGAGCCACAGCAACCCCGATATTGACTACGACAGGAGCGCGGCGAACTACGAGCTGCACGAAGTCGCCTCATCGAACTATGCCGAGGCCATTCAGAACCGCATTGACGATCTCCTGCTGGTCAAGGCCGTGAGAAAGGACGCCGTGCGCATGTGCGGGCTTATCGTCACCTCGGACAAGGCGTTTTTTGATGGTCTCACGCCGGAGGAAACAAGGCGTTTCTTTGAGGAGAGCAAAGCCTTTCTCACGGAGTTTGTGGGCGCGG
>OOCI01000047.1_pt1 | contig 106613 bp, 68 predicted proteins | sample 1671761 | NCBI WGS metagenome assembly OOCI01 (sample SAMN06348190, study PRJEB24527) | human gut metagenome | biome: human gut; feature: ankylosing spondylitis patient; material: feces | host: Homo sapiens | place: China | collected 2015-10
TGTTCACCTCAAACTTGTCTGCCTCTGGCAATACAGCCACGGTAGCAGCTGAGGTATGCATACGTCCCTGAGTCTCGGTAGCAGGCACACGCTGAACACGGTGAACACCAGACTCGTACTTCAATGTACCGTAAACATCTGTTCCGCTTACGGCGAAGTCGATTTCCTTGTATCCACCTACTGCACCTTCAGAGACAGATGTCACGCTGATGGTCCATCCCTTAGACTCGCAATATTTCTTATACATAGAGAAGAGGTCACCGGCGAAGAGGGCAGCCTCGTCGCCACCGGCACCGCCACGAATCTCCATCTGTACATTTTTGGCATCCTCTGGATCCTTAGGAACCAGGGCAATCTTGATTTCTTCTTCGAGCTTAGGCTGCAGAGCCTCGTTCTCGTTGAGTTCCTCGCGCGCCATCTCCTTCATTTCAGGGTCGCTTTCGTTGGCGAGGATATCCTTTGCCTCCTTGATGCTGTTCAGACAGTTGATGTATCGCTTGCGTGCGTCCATGATGTCGCCAAGGTCTTTCCACTCCTTGGTGAGCTTCACGTAGCGTGGCTGGTCGGCGATGACATCAGGGTCGGTAATGAGGGTGCTTACTTCCTCGTATCGGCTCTCTAAGCCTTCTAGCTTCTGTAATATGTTGTTATTATCCATTTTATTTTAGTTTATAGTTTATAGTTTATAGTTTATAGTTTATAGCATGAACCACCTATGGCAAGTTTGCTAAACGGCGAAGCCGCTATAAACTATTAACTATTAACTATCAATTAGTATTCGAATGTTCCGAATTCGCTCTTGATGGTCAGGCTGCGCTTGCCTTCTTCGATGTGACCCACAATCTGGGCATCGATGTTGAAGCTCTTGCTGATGGCGATAACCTTCTCGGCAACCTCTGGGCGAACGTAGATTTCCATGCGGTGACCCATGTTGAATACCTGGTACATCTCCTTCCAGTCTGTCTCTGAGCAGTCGTGGATCGCCTTGAAGAGTGGAGGTACTGGGAACATATTGTCCTTCACTACCTTGCAGTTCTCGCCTACGAAGTGCAGAACCTTGGTCTGGGCACCACCTGTGCAGTGAACCATACCGTGAACCTCTGGGCGAAGCTCATCCAGAATCTTCTTGATTACTGGGGCATAGGTGCGGGTAGGAGAGAGTACCAGCTCTCCGGCGTTGATAGGAGAACCCTCAACCTCATCGGTCAACTTATACTTACCGCTGTAAACCAATTCGTCAGGTACTGCGTGATCGTAGCTCTCTGGATAGTTTTCAGCGAGATACTTGGCGAATACATCGTGGCGGGCAGAAGTCAAACCGTTGCTACCCATACCGCCGTTGTATTTCTTCTCGTAAGTAGCCTGACCGGTAGAAGAAAGACCTACGATAACATCACCCGGACGGATGTTGGCATTGTCGATGACGTCGCTGCGCTTCATGCGGCAGGTTACGGTAGAGTCAACGATGATGGTACGTACCAGGTCGCCTACATCGGCAGTCTCACCGCCGGTAGGATAGATGCCGATACCCATCTCGCGCATCTCGTGGAGCAGGTCGTCGGTACCGTTGATGATAGCCGAGATTACCTCGCCAGGGATGAGCATCTTGTTGCGGCCGATGGTAGAGCTAACGAGGATGTTATCTACTGCACCCACGCAGAGCAGGTCGTCGGTATTCATCACGATAGCATCCTGAGCGATACCCTTCCATACAGAGAGGTCGCCAGTCTCCTTCCAGTACATGTATGCCAAGCTAGACTTGGTACCTGCACCGTCGGCATGCATAATGTTGCAATACTCTGGGTCGCCTCCCAGGATATCAGGGATAATCTTGCAGAAAGCCTGTGGGAAGATACCCTTGTCGATGTTCTTGATAGCGTTGTGAACATCTTCCTTTGCTGCGCTTACACCGCGCATCATGTATCTATTGTTACTCATATTCTTATTTTGAACTTTGATCTTTGAACTTTATGATATGCTTATTTTTCTTCTTGCCAGAAATCCCATGATGCAAAAGCTTGCAGCAAGAGCATTTCCAAGCCATTCTTCACTGTGGCTCCGTGCTCTTTTCCCTTCTTCATGAAGAGGGTTTCATCGGGATTGTAGATGAGGTCGTAGAGTAGTGTATGGGTATCCATCGCCTCGTAAGGCAGTGGAGGGCACTCATCTACATGAGGATACATACCTACAGGAGTACAATTCACGATGACATTGTATTCCTTGATGACCTCAGGTGTGATTTTATCGTACTGGATAGTACCAGGACGTTCGTATCGACTCACGAAAACAGTCTCCAGTCCGAGCGATTTCAAGCCGTAGTTGATGGCTTTGGATGCACCGCCAGTACCGAGAATCAATGCCTTCTTGTGGAAAGACTCGATGAAAGGTTCGATGCTCTGGGTGAAACCGATGACATCACTGTTGTATCCCTTGAGGATAGTCTCGTTGCCTTTATGCTCCACTTTCACCACGTTGACAGCTCCGATGGCATTTGCCTCGGGGCTAACCTGATCAAGATAACTGATTACCTTCTCCTTGTAAGGGATGGTTACATTGAGGCCTTTTAACTCCGGATTAGAGTCGAGAATCTCGGTGAGATCCTCGATGGATGGAATCTCGAAGTTGATATATTGGGCGTCGATGCCCTCGTTCTCAAACTTCTCGTTGAAGTAGCCTTTTGAGAACGAATGTCCTAGGGGATAACCTATGAGTCCATACTTGTCCATAATATCTTTGTTTTATTTTGTTGCGAAATAAAGGGTGCAGATGCCGAAGGTGAGTCTCTTGAACTCTGCCTTTTCGAATCCTGCCTTCTTGAATACCTCCATCATCGTTTCTCCCTGTGGGAAGGCCTCGATGGTCTTGGTGAGATAGCTGTAGGCACTCTGGTCTTTCGATATCAGCTTGCCGTAGATAGGCAATACGGTATGCGAATAGATGTGGAACAGCTGCTTCATCGGGAAGCTGACTGGAGTGGTGAGTTCCACGATGCAGAGATGTCCTCCCTTCTTCAGTACTCGGCACATTTCGCGCAGTCCCTGGTCCAGGTTCTGGAAGTTGCGGATGCCGAAGGCGGCTGTTACCGCATCAAAGGTGTTGTCTTCGTATGAGAGGTGGAGGCAGTCTTCCTTGTCGAAGCGGATCACGTGGTCCAGTCCCAACTGCTTCACCTTCTGTCTTCCTATCTCCATCATTCCCTGCGAGATATCTGCTCCCACGAGCTTGTCGGGATGCAGCATCTGTGCGGATAGGATGGCGAAGTCACCGGTACCTGTGGCGATGTCGAGCATTTTCTTTGGAGAGAAGGGCGCAAGCCGCTTGATTGCCTTCTTGCGCCATCCCTTATCGATATCCCACGAGAGTCGGTGGTTCAGGGTATCGTAGGTAGGGGCGATGTTATCAAACATCTCCTCTACCAACTTTCCCTTTTCTCCTGTGCCCTCGTAGGGCTTAATCTGTTCTTGTTTATACATTATTTATATATTACTTACTTTTGTCGAGCAATATACCTTATTATATATTACTTGTGTGCAGCAAGCCACTCGCTTACGTTCTTCTCGATGCGGGCAGCGATGTCGCCTTCCTCAGCAGCCTTGTCGAACTTCTCGCCTGTGATGTGCTCGTACAGCTCGATGTAGCGATCAGATACGCTCTCTGCATACTCGTCAGTAATCTCTGGCATAGTCTGACCAGGCTCGTTCATGAAGTTGTGCTCGATGAGCCACTGGCGAACGAACTCCTTAGAAAGCTGGCGCTGTGGCTCACCCTTCTCGAACTTCTCCTCGTAGCCATCAGCGTAGAAGTAGCGGCTAGAGTCTGGAGTGTGGATCTCATCGATGAGATAAACCTTACCGTCGCGCTTGCCGAACTCGTACTTGGTATCAACGAGAATCAATCCCTGCTTGGCAGCGATTTCCTGACCACGGGCGAAGATGCGGCGTGTATAGTCCTCCATTACAGCGTAATCCTCTGCACTAACAATGCCCTGGGCGATGATCTCTTCCTTAGAGATGTTCATATCGTGACCCTCGTCAGCCTTTGTAGTAGGAGTGATGATAGGCTCTGGGAAACGCTCGTTCTCGCGCATTCCGTCAGGCAACTTCACACCGCAGATCTCGCGGCATCCCTTCTGATAGTCACGCCATGCACTACCGGTGAGGATAGAACGGATGATCATCTCCACGCGGAAACCTTCGCACTTCAAACCTACGGTAACCATTGGGTCTGGAGTAGCCAACTTCCAGTTTGGACAGATGTCTGTAGTCGTGTCCAGGAACTTAGCTGCAATCTGATTGAGCACCTGTCCTTTGAAAGGGATACCCTTAGGCAGAACAACGTCGAACGCTGAGATTCTGTCGGTAGCGACCATCACGAGGAGGTCGTCGTTAATGTCATACACATCACGTACTTTACCGTGGTAAACACTCTTCTGTCCATCAAAATGGAAATCTGTCTTTGTTAATGCTTTCATTTTACTTTGAACTTTGAATTTTGAACTTTGAACTTTATGATATGCCTTGAGTAATCATTCAGTTCATTCTTCATTCTGATTATTTTGAATTATCTTTTTCTGCTTTCTGAGCTTCCCGTGCTTCCGCTCTCTCCTTGTCATACTTGTCGTATGCGTTTACGATGCGGGTTACGAGTTTGTGGCGCACGATATCCTTCTGTCCCAGCTTCACCACTCCGATGCCTTCCACGCCGTCCAGAATCTTGAGCGCCTCCTTCAGTCCGCTTCGCTGTTCGCGTGGAAGGTCAATCTGTGTCAGGTCGCCGGTGATAATCATCTTTGTGTTCATGCCCATACGGGTTAGGAACATGCGAATCTGTTGGGAGGTAGTGTTCTGCGCCTCGTCGAGGATGACGACGGCATCGCTGAGTGTGCGTCCGCGCATAAAGGCGAGCGGAGCAATCTGGATAATGTGCTTTTCCATCATATCCTGCAGCTTTACGGCAGGTATCATGTCTTCCAGCGCATCGTAGAGCGGCTGGAGGTATGGGTCAATTTTGTCTTTCATATCGCCAGGCAGGAAACCGAGTTTTTCGCCGGCTTCTACGGCTGGTCGTGAGAGGATAATTTTCTTGATGGCTTTCTCCTTGAGGGCCTTTACGGCAAGGGCGATGCTGAGATAGGTCTTGCCGGTACCGGCTGGTCCCACGGCAAATACCATGTCGTTCTTCTCGTAAGCATCTATCAGCTGCTGCTGGTTTTCGCTGCGGCTCTTGATAGGTCGGCCACTGATGCTGTATACCAGTACGCCTTTCACGCTGTCCGCCTTGGTCTGTTTTCCTTTCACGATGTCCAGGATGTCTTCATCATTGAGCATGTTGTATTTAAGCAAGTGCTTGCGCATCTGCTCAATATCCTCTTCCACCTTTGCCATTTCCTCTTCGTCGCCGAGCACACGAATCACGTTGTCGCGTGCCACGATACGCAACTTAGGATACAGCGATTTAATCATCTGCAGGTGGGCGTTGTTCACACCGTAGAACATCACTGGATCGATATCTTCGAGTACAATATGTTTCTCTATCAAAATGTCTTAATTCTATAAAGTTTAAACTATCCTATCTAATATTTTGTTATATAACGCTGCAAAATTACTACTTTTCCATGAAATGAGCAAATTTCGGCGAATAAAACATTCTTTAAATATTAAAAAAGCTATTTTTTCGAGAGATTTTGTTACCTTTGCAGCTAAATTTGGCGATACGGCTCCCGTTTTGCCTGAAGAATATAGAATATTATTTCGTGAAAATTAGATAATTATGAAGATTAGTAAGAACAGATATTTACAGGGTTTTGGTATTGTGGTTTTGCTTCTGGCGCTGGTAAGAGTCATCTTCCCGGGAGTAGCAAAACCGAAGGTCGCGGCTGCTGGTGCGGCTGATTCTACGCTCGTGGCTGCGAAGGATTCGGCTGCTTCTGATGCTTCTTCTGCTGAAATTTCTGATGCATCGGCTGATGCTGAAGGGAATGTGGCTGAGGACCTGAAGAAGGATGAACTCTCTGTTATGCCTGATACGGCACAGGGCGGCAAGCCTTCTATCTTCTTCGACAAGGATGGCAAGGAGGTGAAGCATCGCATCTTCTCGGTGCCTCATTTCGGCAATACTTTCCCCGACCAGCAGGATGTGCAGATTCTGGCGGCGACTAAGCATGGTGTGAAACCGGTACAGAACCGTCTGGAGGCGGAGAACAGCAAGGGCAAGCTGGTGTATGTGGGCAGCAATCCTTTCTTTTATGTCGACAAGCTGAACAACAGTATTCCTTACCTGGTGCCTCGCGCCTCTGTGCTGCTCCAGGATATTGGCCGTGCCTATTTTGATTCGCTGCAGATCAAGGGCATTCCGCTGCATAAGATTATCGTGACGAGCATTCTGCGCACCAAGGATGATGTGGCGAAACTGCGTACCCGAAACGGTAATGCTACCGAGAATTCGTGCCATCTCTATGGTACTACCTTCGATATCTGTTACAACCGCTATAAGCAGATTCAGACCCGTGAACAGCCTCGCCGACAGGTGCAGAATGATACCCTGAAATGGGTGTTCTCCGAGGTGCTCCGCGATTTCCGCAACAAGAACCGCTGCTATATTAAATATGAGGTGAAGCAGGGCTGCTTCCATATCACCGTGAAGTAATCTGGTTGTTCCCGGCACGCCCTGAAAGGGCAGAAGCTCCTAGCCCAGGGCAGCGCCCTGGGTATAATATATAATAATAAACATGCGCCCTGTAAGGGCAAAAGCTTTAAAATACTTAGTGATAATAAAGCTTTTGCCCTTACAGGGCGTCTTGCTGACTGCTACTATACCCAGGGCGCTGCCCTGGGCTAGGAGCTTCTGCCCTTTCAGGGCGTATGGAGCTTACTTACGAAAGTTCTTTTATTTAATTCTTGATTCTCTTCAAATCTGCTTCTTCTCCCACTATCCAGATGATGTCTCCCTTCTTGAAGACTCGGGTAGGGGATACGTGCGTCAGATTCTCACGACCTTCTTCCAGTCCTACAACCATGCAGTTGTACCGGTCTCTGATACCGCTTTCGATGAGCGTCTTGCCCAGGAATTCGCTGGAAGAAGAGATGATGAGCTGGCTGAGCTTCATCTCTCGCTTTTCTATTTCAGCCTCCTCAGGCAGCAGGTCGCTCTGCAGGGCGGTGTTGAATTTCTGCAGCTGGTCGTCGTTGCCGATTACCTGCAGTTTGTCGCCCGGGAAGATAATCATGTCGCCGTTCGGGATGTTCAGCCGGTGAGAGCCGCGGTGAATGCTGCTCAGGTCTACACCGAACCGCTGGCGCAGATGCAGCTCTCTCAGCGATTTGCCAGTCCAACTGCTATCTTCAGGCACTTCAAATTCGCTGATGTGGATATCCCGGTCTAGCAGTCTGCCCTCGTAGAGCGGCCGTTTTTCGCCGTTCACCTGAGCCGCAATATCGCGCGAACGCAGGTTGTGGACGAAGACGCGCTCCATCACGATGCTACGCTTCTTGATGCGGCGGGATGTCAGCATCAGCATCACCACGGCGGCACCGATGCAGACAATCAGCGCATTGGTAAAGCGCGAAAGGAAATTGATGATATAGAAGATGAAAGCCAGTGCTATCATGAAGCGCACGAACACCGTAAAGAGCAGCGGCACGCGGTTGATGCTGCTCTCCACCCAGAGGCGTTTCCACTCGGCACTGTGGTTCTTCTTCATCACGATGGCGCGCAGGAACGGTGAGATGAACAGGACGGTGAGCAGACCGGTGATGGCATTGGCATACCAGTGGAGATGCCAGCCGGGCAGCAGATTGCGCATCAGCGGCAGCACGAAGGTGAACATCAGGGCGATGACGGCTGCCGAGAGGATAGAGTAGGCGGTGGTGTTGACCAGCATCTGTCGGATCAGCGATTTCCACTTGCTCTGCTGCTGCGTCTGGGGATGACTCATCGCAAAATGATTCAGAATATGGATGAGTTTGTCGGGCAGATGTTTCTCCATTACCTGATAGGTAGGTGTGGCAAGACGAATCATATAAGGTGTAAGGAAGGTGGTGATGACGCTCACCGCTACCACTACCGGATAGAGGAACTTGCTGATGACGCCGAGCGACAGACCCAGCGAGGCGATGATGAAAGAAAACTCACCAATCTGAGCCATCGAGAAACCGCAGCGCATCGCCGACTTCAGCGACTCGCCTCCGAGCATGAATCCGAAGGTGCCGAATATCGCCTGACCTACCAGTATCGTGCCCACCAGGGCGAGGATAGGAACGGCATATTCTATCAGAATCTTCGGGTCTACCAGCATACCTACCGATACGAAGAATATGGCTCCGAAGAGATTCTTTACCGGTTCTACGAGCTTGATAATCTTCTCTGCCTCAATGGTTTCTGCCAGTATACTGCCCATAACGAAGGCTCCGAAGGCGCTGCTGAACCCCACCTTGGTGCTCAGTACCGCCATGCCGCAGCACAGACCCAGCGAAACGATGAGCAGGGTTTCGGCATTGATAAGTTTCCTTACCGAACGCAGAAACCACGGAATGGCGAAGATGCCCACGATAAACCATACGCCCAGGAAGAAGCCTATCTTCACGATAGAGGCAAGCATCTGCCCGCCGTCGGGACTGCTTCCGCTCGCTATCGCCGACAGCATCACCATCATCACGATAGCCAGGATATCTTCCAGTATCAGCACGCTCATCACCATCGAGGCAAACTTCTGGGTGCGCAGCCGCATATCATCGAATGCCTTATATATAATAGTGGTGGAGCTCATGGCGAGCATACCGCCCAGGAAGATGCAGTCCATCCTTCCCCAGCCGAAGCTGTGGCCTACGCTGATGCCCAGCATCATCATGCAGAACACGATGACCACGGTGGCGATGATGGGAGAGGCACCCATCTTCACGATTTTCTTGAACGAGAAGTCGAGACCGAGCGAGAAGAGGGTGAAGATGACACCGATGTCGGCCCAGGTCTGGATATCCGTCTCGTCGACTACCGACATGGTGTAGGACATGTGTGGCGAAACCAGGAATCCCGCCATGATGTATCCCAGCACCAGCGGCTGCTTGAGCCTTTTGAAGATGAGGGTTACGATGCCTGCTACCATCAGGATGAGGGCGAGGTCTTTTACTAAAAATGGAATTTCAGCCATATTTTTCTGTTTATGAAAAAGGGGAATTTAGATGTGTCTAAATTCCCCATATCTGTATTAGTCGTTAAATTCTTCTGTGATTTCCGCTATCTTCACGATGGTCTTCACTACCTTCTCCATTACCTGGATGCTCACAAACTCGTGAGGGCCGTGGAAGTTGACACCGCCGGCGAAGATGTTAGGACAAGGCAGACCCTTGAAGCTCAGCTGGGCTCCGTCGGTACCGCCGCGGATAGGCTCTACGCGAGGTGGAACGCCGCTCTCCTGCATCGCTCTGAGCACGATGTCGATGACGTGCATGTTAGGATCAATCTTCTCCTTCATGTTATAGTACTGGTCGTAGATAACCGCCTTTACGGTTCCGTCGCCATACTTCTCGTTCATCTTGTTCACGCAGTCCTCGATGAAATCCTTGCGACTTTCAAACTTGTTGCGGTCGTGATCTCGGATGATGTAGCTGAGTTTTGCCTCCTCGCAGCGGCTCTCGATGCCGATGAGGTGGTAGAAACCCTGGTAGCCTTCAGTCTGCTCAGGAGTCTCGTTCTCAGGAATCATGTTCTGGAATTCCACAGCCAGTCGGCTTGCATTCACCATCTTTCCCTTGGCATAGCCTGTATGAACGCTCACGCCCTTGATGACGATCTTGGCTCCGGCAGCATTGAAGTTCTCGTATTCCAGGTCGCCCAGGTCGCCGCCATCTACGGTGTAAGCCCAGTCGCAGCCAAACTTCTCTACGTCGAAATGATGTGCACCCATACCGATTTCCTCGTCAGGATTGAAACCTACTCGGATGTCGCCGTGCTTGATTTCGTCGTGGTCGCGCAGATAGCACATAGCCTGTACGATTTCAGCGATGCCCGCCTTGTCGTCAGCACCCAGCAGGGTAGTACCGTCTGTCACGATGATATCCTCTCCCTTGTGAGCCTTCAGCTCTGGGAAAGTCTCAACGCTTGAGATGATGCCCGGACTCAGCTCGATGTCGTTGCCGTCATAGTTCTTGATGACGCGCGCCTTTACATCCTTTCCGCTGGCATCAGGCGATGTATCCATGTGTGAAATAAATCCGATGGTAGGAGTCTTTTTCTTGGTATTGCTCTTCAGGGTGGCATAGATATAGCCCATGTCATCCATTTCGACATCGCTCAGTCCTTCGTCCTCAAGTTCCTTTTTCAGGTACTTGGCAAATTCGAGCTGTTTTGCCGTACTAGGCACGCTGGTCGATTCTTCGCTCGACTGTGTGTCGAATTTCGTATAGTTTATAAATCGTTCTACTAAATCCATGTTTTCAATTATTAATCATTTCTGTTGTTTCGGGTGATCTCGGTGGGATTCAAACCCACGACCTTCAGAACCGGAATCTGACGCTCTATTCAGCTAAGCTACGAGACCCTCTCCTGCCGCCCGTTTCTCCGCCTGAATGACATCGAAACGGAAGTCGACTGCAAAATTACTGCTTTTATTTGAAATAACCAAATATTTGGGGCAGATTTTTTCATATATATAATGTGCATTTGTGAATTGTTCTACAAAATGCTACTAAAAAACTTAAAAATGCTATCATTTTGCGAAAAAATACGGAAAAATGCTTGCAGATTAATTATTATTTTGTACCTTTGCAGCGCAAATACTAAATATGAAATAAAAATGAGCAATTTGATAAAACCTGAAGGGTACAAGGCGCTGCTGGATATGCGCCAGACCGAAATGGGTATTAAAATGATAAAAGAATTCTTCCAGCAAAACCTGAGCACCGAGCTCCGTCTGTGTCGTGTTACCGCCCCTCTCTTCGTATTGAAGGGTTTGGGTATCAATGATGACCTGAATGGAGTGGAGCGCCCTGTAACTTTTCCTATCAAGGATTTGGGCGAAGCCCAGGCTGAGGTGGTTCATTCTCTTGCCAAGTGGAAGCGACTGACGCTTGCCGAGTATGAGATTGAGCCTGCTTATGGCGTATATACAGATATGAACGCCATCCGTGCTGACGAAGAATTGGATAATCTTCATTCGCTCTATGTTGACCAGTGGGACTGGGAGGCTGTGATTACCAAGGAAGACCGTACCATCGCCTTCCTCGAGAATATCGTGCGCCGCATCTATGGTGCCATCTTGCGTACCGAGTTCCTGGCTTGCGAGCATTATCCTCAGCTGAAGCCTTTCCTGCCTAAGGAGATTCATTTTATTCATGCGCAGGATTTGCTCGATATGTATCCAGACCTTTCTCCTAAGGAGCGCGAGGATGCTATCTGCAAGAAGTATGGCGCTGTATTTGTAGAGGGCATCGGAGGCAAGTTGAGCGATGGCAAGAAGCATGATGGCCGCGCTCCTGACTATGATGACTGGAGCACCGTGGCTGAGAACGGCAAGATGGGACTGAATGGTGATATCCTCATCTGGTATCCTGTTCTGGGTCGCAGTTTCGAGCTCAGTTCTATGGGTATCCGTGTTGACAAGGAGAGTCTGCTGCGTCAGCTTAAGCTGGAGGGCAAGGAAGATAGAGAGAAGCTTTACTTCCATCAGCAGCTCCTGAACGACAAGTTGCCTCTGAGCATTGGTGGCGGTATCGGCCAGAGCCGTCTGTGCATGGTATTGCTTCATAAGGCTCACATTGGTGAGATCCAGGCTAGCATCTGGCCTGAGGAGATGCGCAAGGAGGCTGAGGAAGCGGGCATGAACCTCATCTAGGCCTTTCTGTCGGTGCGTCATGGTGAGTACTGTGATGTGCTGCATATTCAGTTGATCTTTTTAAGATAATAATAATTTGCTTACGAAGGCTCCCGGTGCTTTTCTGCATCGGGGGCTTTTTTTGTTGTGTGTCGGTATGACACTAACCTAGTTGGATCAAATTCCCCAGAACGCCCCGTTTCTGCCGTTTTCGGGGTCTTCATTGATGACCGGCGTCTGCCATCATTTATAACCCGTGTTGGTCTTAATAGAAGACTCGAGCGAGGCACAAAAGACTGTTCTTTCGATTGCCGGTGCAAAGATACGAAGATTTCTGGTATCTACCAAATTTAGGCATGTGATAAGGAACGATTTTCAGCAGCTTACGATTTGAAACTTAGTAAAGAGAAATAACTCTATGTTTCATGGGACGCATCTCTATGTTTTGCGGTGTGGAAAACTATGTTTTACGCTATAAACCAGTATATTACAAAGTAGTAACCGATTACGTGGAACGTATTCAGTATTCAGTATTCAGTTTTTTTCGCTGTTGTTACCACTCTCTGTATAGATAGTATATTATATGTATAATAATATATATATATAATATAAAATAATTACTTACAATTTATAACCATGAAAAAGGTAACTATCGCGAAAAAAACTGAATACTGAATACTGAATAACCTTTTGGCATTATAAGCCCTTGGGATGATAGCAATCAGCAAGTCCATCATAACCCTTGCCAAAAAACGGCATAAAGCAGAGATTATTTTCGTGAAATATAAACATTTAAAACAGGCCTTTCTTTTTCAAGTGGACTAAGTTATAGAAATATGATGTTCTTTGGAAGACAAAACGAAATAAAAGAATTGGCTCTGGAGAGATTGTCCATGGATAGACAACCTCTCTTAACCAAAGCAGCAGGAATTACATCAAGTCACACTTCTCCCCAGTGTTCTTCTCAACCTTCTCGCCATCTTTCAGGATGCGAGCCTTATAGCCAAACTTCTCAAAACCTTTCTGGAGTTTCTCTGGGGTTGTCTTGTCGGCATTATACTGTACTGTGACTGTCTGGTCTGGCACAGAAGTCTCAATGCTCTTGATTCCCTTCTCAAAGCGAAGGTTGCTCTTGATCTTATTCTCACAAGCCGCACAGTGCATCTGTGGGGTTGTGGTGAACACTACGGTCTTGATGTCCTTGGCAAAGGTTACCATTGCCACCATCATCATTGTGAACATTACTAAAATCTTCTTCATAACTTTTCTATTTGCTTTAATCATTCAACTTTAAACATTTTCAATTAAAAGTGTACTCTCACTCCTGCGTAGAACATCCTGCCCTCTACAGGTCCCCAAACCAAGGTTGGCTCGAAATCGCTTCCCCATGGATTGCTGGCACCATAGATAGGAGTTTTCTGCTTGAAACCAGTCAGGTTCTCGCCTCCCACATAGATACTCCAATGGCGGAACCATCTCGTAACCTGCGCACTCACTTGCCCGAAGCTATGGAAACGAGGAGACCATGACTGGCTTCCATCTGCCAACTGGTAAGGCTCAGGATTTCTGCCTCCACCATTCAACTGCACGGTGGCATCAAATTGCCAAAGGCCAAGTGGAGTCTTATAGGAAGCCGTGAAGAGCGCCTTATACTTGCTGGTCAATGGCTTTTCTTTCAAGGTTTTGCCATAATCGTAGGTACACTTCACATCGTTCAGACGATAAGCCGCTGTTATCTCCAAGCCTTTCAGCAATGGATAAGAGGCATCTATCTGGAAGGTGTGCGAATAAGACTTGCCCATCAGATTGCAGATGGAGATAAGCCCCTTGTTGGCATCATAATCCACCACCGCTTGATTCTTGAAGTCGGTATAGTAATACTCGGCATTCAGTTTCAGTGTCTTGCCAAACATCGGGATGTAGAAAGCGGTACTCATACCATAGTTCCAAGCCTCCTCTTGCTTAAGTCCATCACCCGCAATCTGAAACTCCCTGCCGCTCGCCAAGAGATAGTTGTACTCTGCCAAGCCAAATACCGTGCGATAGCCCTTACCTGCTGACAAACGGATGCTGATGGCATCGACAGGCGAATACTTCACGTGGAAACGAGGGGTGAAGAAATTGCCATAGATAGAGCTATGGTCGAAACGGACACCTGCCATCGCTGTCAACTTCGTGCCTAACGTATAGGTGTATTGGGCGTATGCTCCTGGAGTCGTCTCCTTCTCGTTCATTCTCTGCATCTCCGACAAAAGGTAAGGAGAGTCTTCTAGCCCTACTGTCGGTCTTGGAGAAACATTCACATTGGCGCGCTGTCCCAGGTAATCATGGTTGACGCTCAAACCTACCGACAAATTGTGCTGATGAGTAAAATTGGTCTCAAAAATCAGTGAGCCATAGAGATTCTTCTCATTGAGGTCGTAGAACCTGTTGCCATACTGGGCATCGAGCTGGTGCATCGAAGCTGAGGACATGAAGGCAATATTGGTACCATGCTTGTGATTGAGGATGAAGGCATGTTTCATATAACCCTCATAGCGGTTGGTATGGAGCTTGATTCGATAAATATCATCACTATGAACATGTTCCTCATCCTGCCCACTGGTACGAATCTCCTTCAAAGCCCCAAGTCCACCATGAAAGATGTAGTGCTTGCCTTTATACAGCCAACGGTTCTGTACATTATATTGTTCTCTGCCTGGCATATCATAGAAACCATCGCCATTGTCATCATGGTTTTTGAGGATATTCTCATGATGCAACAATATCTCCGTTGCCCACTTATCCGATAGATGAACGTTGGCATCGGCGTTTGCTTCGATTCGGCTCTTGGTATCACCAAAGAGGTTTACCTCCACCTGTTGCTCATCCTCTGGCTTCAAGTAATCCACATTGATTTGACCTGTAATCGACTCATAGCCATTCTTCACCGAAGCACTACCCTTGGATACTTGAATGCCTTTCATCCAAGGTCCCGGCACATAGCCCAGGGCGTATGGGATGGCTGCACCACGGAAATTCGGCAGATTCTCGGTGAGCATCTGTACGTAAGTGCCCGAAAGACCGAGGAGTTTGATTTGTCTTGCGCCCGTCGTGGCATCATTATAAGCCACATCCACCGAAGGGTTGGTCGTAAAACTCTCGCCCAGGTTGCAACAAGCCGCCTTGAAGAGCTCATCCTTGTTCACGGCGATACCATTCACGGCACCAGCCAATCGGGAAGTGCCCGACTTACGAGCCACCACCTTCACCTCCTGCAAGGTCTCGTCCTTGAAAATGGAATCCTGAGAGGAGGAATCTACAGAGTTATTTCTTACAGAATTGTGATATGACAACAGAGACACAACCTCTGTCTTATTATTTTTTGCATAAGTCTCAGCACCAATAACCAGCAAGGCACTGAGCAATAGATATCTTGAACACATAAATATATTTCCTTTTATCCGAATCTTAAATCTTCGCTCCGGATGATTTTACCATTTTATATATGTATGCAACCCTAAGATTTTACTGATAGGGATAGGCATACGACAATCTTGGCTGCAAAAGTACAGAAAAACTTTTGCAACCTATTTGCAAATATGGAAAAATCAAATAATCAGGAAGTTAAGGAGGGCAAGATAAGCCCTTGGAGGCGAATGCGGAACATTCAGATTCCAATATCTTGCCTTCTGAATGCTACAGATAACAGGACGAGGCAACGTCTGCCAAAGGGCTGGCGCGATGCCTGCAAACACTGGTGCTGCATCGAAATCCAAGTGTTGGATAGAGACCGTAGGCGATAGTTTCACCAGCTCCACTTCCATGCAATGTTTGTTCACCTGTGCGCCCAGCTTACCTCGGCAACAATCATGGTGCATGCTACGTTTCACGCAACAGTCAGTCACCATACCCACCATCACCTTGTCATAATGAAGGCAGTGCATGACGGTAGTACCCACGCTCAAGTAAACCACCATGAGCGAGAGCATCAAAGCCATCAATATGTTGAGCGAACGTTTCATACCTATTTTTTGCACACCTTCCTTTTATCTGGTTGCAAAATTAAGTATTTTCCTCAGAATAAGAACCTAATAGCCCCATAAATTAATGACCTTTAACGGCTCTTGTTTAAAAAATTCAAAAAACACCGCCTCAAATAGCTCCCCTTTTCTTTAGTTCTACTTTTTCTCTAACCGTTTTTTTCATCCACTTTATGAGTGCCACTTGACTAAAACAAGTAAGTAAAATATAGAAAGAAACAAAAAAACAGGGAGATCGCAAAGATAATCGTATTTTTGCAATCTCCTGATACGATTACCAGCAATATGGTATCCCTCGTTTCTCGCACTCTTTACGCAGAGCAGCGAGGAAGTAACTGCGCTCGCTGCCCCAACCACGAACCTTGCGCTCGTGATCTACAGTCTGCTTTAGTTGTTCATCGCTATATGCGGCAAAGCGGGCTGCATACTCTGAAATTCTTGACTCGGCATTAGCTGCCATCACATTCTCATTGTTCTTTAAATCTGAATTTGGATTCATAAAGATAATTATTTTAAGTTGTTAAACACTTACACATTCTTTTACCACCGTGGTTATCTCTATGCGAAACTCGGTTGGTGTGCCACAACTGGGCAACTCTTAATGCTTATTTCGATTGCAAAAGTACATCTTTATTCTGAAACCACCAAATTTTTCTCAAGTTTTTTTCTAATGTCTTCCTCCTTCTTCAAAGAAGAAGATTTTTCGAGGTTTACCAGATAGCAAGGAAATCCACCACTTAATCGGGAGAGATAAACTGGAATAGTTAAACTTTCCTATATTTACATTATAATAGTATTATTATAACAATATTATAATTATCTTTGTACCATGATTATCAGAAAGATATAAGACTATTCAAAGACAATAAAGAAGATTATATACAATGATAGAGAATCCGTTTATTCTGCGAGGATACATATCCGACGCTTACTTCTGTGATAGAGAAAAGGAAACCATCGACTTGATAAGAGAAATCAAGAATGGCAATAATATCACCCTGATTGCACCTAGAAGAATCGGCAAGACAGGGTTGGTTCAACACGTCTATGCCCAAGAAGAAATCAAGGATAAATACTATACATTCCTGGTTGATATTTATGCCACGAAGACCCTAACCGACTTCATTCAGGAACTAGGCAGAAGTATTCTGCAAAGTCTGAAACCCAAAGGCACCAAAGTAGTGGAACATTTTCTGAACTGTCTCCACTCACTCCGTTCATCCATCAGCTTCGATATGAATGGCGTGCCTTCGTGGGGAGTGGATTTGGGAGAAATCACCAGTCCAACCACAACGCTCGATGAAATTTTCCATTATCTGGAGAGTGCTGATATGCCTTGCATTGTGGCTATTGATGAATTCCAAACCATCAGGAGCTATAGAGAAGCGAATGTAGAAGCGATACTACGCACCTACATCCAGCACTGTCACAATGCCAGTTTCATCTTTGCCGGTTCTCAACGCAACATGATGTCGGAGATGTTTTTGAGTCATGCCCGTCCTTTCTATCAGAGCACCTCCATTAAAACTCTGAAAGCTATTGATAGAGAAGTATATGCCGACTTCGCTACTCGCCTTTTTGAGGAAAGACAGAAGCGTATCATACGAGAAACCATTTATCAGATATACGACCGTTTTGACGGCATCACCTGGTATCTTCAGAGAATGCTCAATAAGATTTTCTCACTTACGGAAATAGCTGATGGCAAGATGACGGAAAAGGCTGATGGCAAGATAATGGAACTGGCGCTCAACTCGATTATAGATGAGAGTGCTTTTGCATACGAAGCCCTTCTCTTTCAATTGCCAGCTAAGCAAAAGGAACTTCTCTTTGCCATCTGCAACGCTGGCAAGGCTCAAAATATCATGTCGTCGGCATTCATCAAGAAACACAATCTTCCTTCCGCCAGTTTTGTACAAGGTGGCATCAAAGGATTATTGGAGAAAGATTTTGTTACAGAAACAGATGGAACCTACGAATTGTACGATAAGTTCTTTGGTGAATGGCTGAAAAAGGAATTATAAGAATATAAACAAAAAAATATGATACAACAAGTTGAATTTTCAATGCGACCTTTTCCTCGCGGTTTTCACCTCGTAACGAATGAAGTACTCCGTCAATTACCCGCACTGCCAAAGACAGGAATACTAAATCTTTTCGTCAGACACACAAGTTGTGGATTGTCACTTAACGAGAATTTCGATCCAAATGTGCGATACGACCTGAAGGGAATCTTTGAGAGATTGGTGCCAGATGGAGATCCGAGATACCTGCACCAAGATGAAGGTCCAACGGATATGTCAGCCCACGCCAAATCAAGTATGGTAGGAGTTTCACTGACGATTCCTATCACAAACGGCAGACTGAACCTCGGAACCTGGCAGGGGATATACCTATGCGAGTTTAGAGAAGGCGGCGGCAGCAGACATCTCATCGCCACAATCATGGGGGAATAAAAAAGACAAATGATAAACCATTTTATAGAAAGTAGAAACAAGAAACCCAGTAAATCATTGATTTACTGGGTTTATCTTGGGTGGAAGGTGGGACTCGAACCCACGACATTCAGAACCACAATCTGACGCTCTAACCAACTGAACTACGTCCACCATGTTAGCTTGCTTAATTGTTATTTCTTTTAAGCGAGTGCAAAGGTACTACTATTTTTTGATTCCACCAAATTTTTAGCGAACTTTTTTCGAAAAAACTTCATTTTTCTCAAATTAAGCAGTTTTTTAGCCTATTTTGTCGAATTTCATTCTATTTTTACCTTATTTTCCTTCCTTTTCATATTTACACTTTTCTGATTCTCATTCATTCAAAAAAGGGTGTGTCACGAATTCATGACACACCCTCTTCATAAAATGCTTTTAAATTTCTCGCAGTAATGTAGAAAAATTACTTAGCAGGAGTTGCAGGAACTGCAGGGGCAGCCTTCTGAGCATCAGCAGCAGGAGCTGCCTTCTGGGCATCAGCACCCTTAGCAGGAGCTGCAGTCTGAGCACCAGCAGCATTGTTAGCACCTGGCATAGCAGGGAGAGCAGTCTGCTCAGTTGTAGCAGAATTTTCCATTACACTGCTTTCACCAACAGCTGTTGGAGCTACATAAGCACAAGCTACGCTGATGATAACCATAGCAGCAGCAAGGCCCCAAGTTAATTTCTCTACTACATCAGTGGTCTTACGAACACCCATGATAGCGTTTGAAGAAGAGAAGTTGGATGCGAGACCACCTCCCTTTGACTCCTGGATAAGCACGATGAAAATCATCAGCAATGCTACCAGAACGATTAATACTACAAATAATGTGTACATTTTTAAAACTAGTTTTATTTATTATTTTTGATCAATTTTTCCAAGAATCGCATCTGGTCAGCATAATGCATGCTCTTGCCTGGATGCTTTTCATGCAAACGGCGTATAATGTCGAGTGCACGTTGGTATTTTCCCTGTTTAATATAGATACGAGCCAAAGTCTCAGTAAAGACTCCACTATTTTCAGCCTGTTCATCCTTGTTGTTGTCATCCAACTCAGGTTTGTACTCAGGCTGATAATCAGCAGAAACATCAATCTTAGGAAGTTTAAATCCTCCATCCTCCATGAAATCATCAATAAGCGAGATGGTACGAGAGGAGTTCTCTTCCTCAGTCTCCCCTTCTGTTTCCAGAAGATAAGCCACATAATCGACGGCTGCATCAGCAGGAGTTGGTTTTCTTTTTTCCTTTTTCTTTTCCTCGTCTTCCTTATCAGCAGGTATAGACTCCAGAAAGTTGTCTATCAAATCTGAAGTTCTATCAGCCGTATTATCTTTCTTTCCAGCCGCAGCATGCGACTCTTTCTTGAGCTGATAATGAGCTGCCTCCACCATCTGGAATATCACCTTTCTGTCAGTAATATAGATAGCTGCCCGGCGAAGTTCTTCATCAAAACTGGCATCATGGAGCAAATACAAGTTCTGCAACATCAGCAATCGAGCCGTCTGATAGTACGGATAGAGTGCTAACAGCTCACGGAGATCATAAAGAGTCTCTTTATTCATCTCCTCCGGATGTTGTATCAATCTTGTTAATTCCACGAATCTCTAATAATATTAACAGTTATAATTTTTAAAAACTTTTTTCTAACGAATTCAACTTTTCAGAAGAAATTCATCTTTCAGACAAAATGCCTCTATTCTGCCTACATATATCTCTTATGAGAACAATATCTCCCCTGAGAATTATAACTCCAGAGAGAATGCATATTTCTTGAGAGAATGCCTAATTACCAGTTTGCAACAGTAGCATTGAAAATCTGCTCCACCAAATCCTTCACCATCTGATTGACCAGTTCTTCCTGAACCGAAGCCAGGCTCTGGGTAGTCTCATAACTCTTTGAAGAAGTAAACTGGCGTTCAAAATCTTCATTGTGGTTCACATTATTGGTGAATCTCACATTTACAGTAATAGACAATTCGGTCTGTGCAGAATAGCCTTCGCTCGAAACACTCTTGTTGCGCTGGCTATACTGTGTAATCTCTCCCTCTATCTTCAGGTCTCCATTTCTCTTGACCTGTTGCAAGCGGGTATGATTAGCAAATTCATCCTTCAAGGCATTGTTGAACATCGGTCCCATCGGTCCCCATACATAGGTACTTCTAATAGGGAATTCAGCTATCTGAATGGTCTTGGTCTTGGTATAGTCGATGCTTGCGCCATTGAACTTATAGCTCACGGAGCATGCAGCAAGAATGCCAATAGTAAGGATGACACCTATTATATATATATGTTTGCGAAAACGCTTCATATTCCAATTGTCTTACTTATTTTTGTCTTTTTCTTCTTCCTCATCGCCATTGAGTCCATATTGCTTGAGTCGGCGATACAGCGTGCGGTCGGAAATACCAAGTTCCTGAGCAGCCTTTTTGCGATTTCCATTATTTCGTTCCAAAGCCTTTTCAAGCATCTGGCGCCCCAAATCATTCAGATTCAGCGTTTCCGGTTCATTGATTTCCTCAACGATGGCATCTTCTGTCGCATGATGCGGAATGACCGGACGGATACTTGGTGTCTTATCCATTCTCGCAGGGAAGTCGCTTACAGTCTCTACTGGAGTAATAGCATTAGGACTTGCAAATCCACTGGCACCATTGAGCTGGCGGGCTTCATCCAATTGCTTACGCAGAGAACTGACATCACGACGGAGGTCACTCACATTGCCTCTCAACTCATAGAGGATCTTATAGAGAAGTTCACGCTCGCTCTCGTAGCTATGAGCACCGCCCGTCTGGGAAGGAATCGTAGCCAACTGGGTTGACTCTTCATCCATCGGAATATAATGCAAGAGCATTTCAGCACTGATTTCCCGTTCCTGGCTGAGCACAGACATCTGTTCTGTGATATTCTTGAGTTGTCTTACATTTCCCGGCCACTTATATTTGAGCATGATGCCCTTTGCATCCTCGCTGAGCGAAATCTTAGGCAACCTGTACTTTTCAGCCATTTGCATCGCAAAAAGTCTGAAAAGCAGAAGGATATCATTACCTCTTTCACGAAGCGGCGGCATCTGGATAGGAATGGTATTCAGACGATAATAGAGATCTTCGCGGAAGCGACCTTCACTGATGGCTTTGCGCATGTTGACATTCGTAGCTGCCACTATTCTCACATCAGTCTTTCTCACTTCCTGTCCACCTACGCGGATATATTCACCGGTTTCCAGCACACGGAGCAATCTAGCTTGTGTCTGGATAGGCAGCTCGCCCACCTCATCGAGGAAAATGGTTCCCTTGTTGGCGATACCGAAATATCCTTCACTTTCTCCGATTGCTCCCGTAAAGGAACCTTTCTCATGACCGAAGAGTTCGCTATCGATAGTACCTTCAGGAATACTACCGCAGTTGATCGCAAAATACTTTTCACGGCGGCGTGGTGAATGATCGTGGATAACACGCGGAATAATTTCCTTACCCACACCCGATTCACCGATGATAAGCACAGAAAGATCTGTCGGTGCCACCTGTAAGGCGACATCGAGCGCACGGTTCAATCCATCGCTATTACCCACGATGTTATACCGTTGTTTTACTTTCTGAAGTTCACTTGTGTCCATTTAGCTGACAAAATTACGCATTTTTTTTGAATAATCTGCAAAAATGGCATAAAATAGTCATTTTTTTAACTTTTCACCTCAGGCTTTGGGTTAAAAGGAGCATTAGAATGCTTCTTTGGGATAGAAAAACGCACTTTCTCGCTCTCATCACGTTTTTCGCGATAAAGCTTTGGAAGCGGATTTTCACGAGCCTCATCATACTCATTGCGATGATGATAAACATCCACAGCCAAATAGACTGCATGGCGGAAAGAAGTCTCATCAGCCTCTCCTACTCCTGCGATACAGAACTCTGGTGTAACATCTGCTGCAGTACGGATGATTGGCATGCCGGCAGTGAAGACTACACCGTCTTCTGTATATAGTGAATGGAAAGGAGTTGTTGCCTGGTCATGATACATAGCCATCACACCGTCGAAGTCTCTGAAATAGCCTTTTCCGAAGAATTCATCTGTAGCATACGGACCAAATGCCTGCACGCCTTTCTCTGCCAATGCATCAATAGCAGGGATAATGATTTCGCGCTCTTCTGTACCGCAACTGCTATCCTCATTGGTCTTTGGATTCAAAGCAAGTACAGCGATACGTGGATTGCTGATATAGAAATCACGCTTGAGAGTCTGCTGCATCAGGGTTACTTTTTCTACGATCGCCTCCAGACTGATAGCTGCAGGTACATCTTTCAGAGGTGTCTTTTCTGTGACCGATGCGATACGGAGATCACCGCCAATCAGCATAGACAATCCCTTCTTGCCTTCACCAAGACAGGTCTCAATATAATTTCTATGACCAGGGAAAGGATAGTTATCCATCTGCGCATTGGCATTGTTGACAGGTCCGGTAACCAGCACGTCGTAGAGACCGGCACGATAATCAGTCATGGCACGATCGAGCGCCTTTACTGCAGCCTGTCCAGAGTCAGCCGTAGGCATACCCATATCCACTTTCACCTCGTCATCTACAGCAGCCAGAAGATTGATTCTTCCATCCTGTACATCCTCAGCCTGCTGAATGATAGAGAACTGACCTGGCAAGTTCATGGCCTTGCGATAATAGGCTGCCACTTTTGGCGAGCCATATATAATAGGTGTACAGAGTTCCAGCATTTCTGGCTCTGCAAAGGTTTTAAAAATGAGTTCATATCCGATACCATTGGTATCTCCGTGGGTGATAGCCACCCTTACTTTCTGATTGTCCATATATTATATTTTGATGTATTTATTTGAATCTTATGATATTTATCTGAAACTTGCGATGGTGATAAGCTGAAACTTGCGATATTTTCAACTTCAGCTTACGAAGTTTTCATCTGCAGCTTACGAAATTTTTACCTGATAGTTGTCAGCACAGCTTCCAACTGCTTGATTAAATTTCTTTTCTTCATTTCGGGCGCATAGACGAAACCAATGATGACTAATGCATTATATTTTCCAAGGACGTTCCGCCCTTGTGTGAAGTCGGCATCAGACATCAGCTTCATCACATAGGGTCCACCCATGGCATCCCCCTTCATTTCCCAGCATCCATTTAAATATTCCCTGATATAGGCAAGTTGCATGTACATGCCATCCTCCTCACCTGGCACGTTGACACGTAGTACGCTGTCAACTTTCGGTTTGAGAGCAGATGGAAGATAGGGATTCCCTCGCCAAAAATCTCTCAACTTAAATATGAGGAGGCTCTGCATACCCGAGTTTGCATTATTTGACAGCCACAGGAAATCCTTACCACGCTTACTTGACTGCATGTCAGCAGGAATCTTCATGTCGATGCCGAAGAGCCGCTTTACCTCTTTCTGCTTCTCTACATTCTGCCGGATGACAGACGCCAGATGTTTCAGTTCCGATTCGTCCAGTATCTGGCGGAGTCTCATTCCATCCAGACGGCTTTTCAACTGTTCTACGGTCTGCGCCTTGATACGGATAATGACTTGCGGAGCAGCATTGACATCTTTGCTGATTTTCACTTCAAAGTCACGATTTCTCTTATCCACATCTACGACGACCCGGTTTCTTACCGTCTGATACAGGCTTGTCAGTTTTCCTTTTCTCACCTGTATGATATTGAACATGGGTTCCGGCTGAGGCATATCTGGCACACTCTCCTGCAAGATAGCAGTTACGATGCGATTCGTATCTCCTTCAAGCACCACCTCATAGGGCTGACCGATACTTTCAGGAAGCCGATTGCTCTTTCCGTCTTTGCAACAAGCCAGCACGAATACAAAGCAGATTGCAAGAAATAATCTCAGATATTTCCAATTCATCATTATTCTATCATCGTTTTGTCGCTTATCTTCAAAAGAAAGGTCTTCAGTTCAGGAGAAATTCATTCACAGAGTAAAGTCTTTGAACTATTTGGTCAAAAGGACAACTCCTGTCGAGAAGAAAAGCTCCTATCAAGAATACTCTCGGCAAGAGCCCCCTACCGCGAGAAAAGACTTTCTATCGAAGAAGAAACGGGATTATCGCGAAGAGCGTTCTTCGTCCTCGTGCTCTCTGATTTCTCCGATTTTCTTGGATGTACTGAGCAAGCCACAAGCTGCATAGATATCCTGTCCGCGACTGGCACGGATGGTGGTGAAGACACCGTGAGAAGTGAGATAATCACGGAACTGTTCCATTTTCTCATCATTGACGCCCTGCAATGGGATGTCCGGAATCTGATGGAAACGAATCAGATTGAAACGGCAGTCGAGACCCTTCACCAACTTGATGATTGCCTTGGCGTGCTGCATACTGTCGTTCACTCCCTTGAACACGATATATTCGAAAGACAAGCGACGCTGGTGAGAGAAATCATAATTGCGGAGCAGTTCCACAACCTGTTCTATACCCATACCCTTCTCGGCAGGCATCAGTTCTGCTCGCTCAGAAGGTATCGGATCGTGCATCGAGATAGCCACATGGCACTCGCTCTCTTCGAGGAATCGCTTCAACTTGTTTTTGACGCCCACCGAACTTACTGTGATGCGTTTCGGACTCCATGCCCAACCATAGTCAGCGGTCAGGATTTCCGTGGCACGCAACACATTATCCAGATTGTCCATCGGCTCGCCCTGTCCCATAAACACGATATTGGTGAGTTTGTCCACCTCTGGCAGGGAGTAGATCTGATTGAGGATATCGCCAGCAGGCAAACTTCCTTCAAACCCCTGCTTACCAGTCTGACAGAAGAGGCAGTTCATCTTGCATCCCACCTGTGATGAGACACAGAGCGTGGCACGGTCTTTGTCGGGGATATAGACCGTCTCTACAAACTTTCCGCTGCGTGTAGGGAAGAGATACTTGATGGTACCATCTACGGAGTGCTGTGCATCGGTATATCCGGCACATCCTATCTCATATTCTGCGGCCAGCTTGGCACGGTTAGCTTTCGAGATATTAGTCATCTCATCGATGCTCTTCACATGCTGTTCATAGAGCCATTTAGCCATCTGCCCACCCGTGAAGGCAGGCATACCCAAGTCCTTAGCCACTTGCTTCAATTCAGCAAGGGTAAGCCCCAAAAGATATTTTTTTTCATCATTCATAGTGCAAAGATAGTATTTTTTGGCGAAAAATTGTTATCTTTGCCACATATTTTAATATAATAAGCTAAAATATAGATAAAAAATACCGTTTTGACCTCCGGAAAGGGAGCCGAAACGCAAAAACATAACAAAAAAAAATGAGAGAAAAAATAGACCTTTTCTTACCTTGTGAAGACATTGAAGTTGCCCAAAGCGCACTTCTGGAACTTCATGACAACAAGACGGTTCAGCATATCAATCTCCTGGTGAGCGCTGATTTTGCAGCCCATCACCAAGTGCCTGATGGATGCACCTTCGTAGTCATTGACCGATTGGAAAGCAGCAACACGGTAGAAAGCATTGCTGAAAACACCGATGCCGATTATGTGATGATCTGCACCAAGACGACTCCGATCAGATGGGGACTCTATGCCCTGGAGCGATTCCTCCGCACGGCTGACGACACAGGTGCCGTCATGGTTTACTCCGACTATTATTCCTTGATCAAAGAAGATAATGAGGCTGCAAAAGTTGAAGGAAAAGAAGAAAAAGATGGAGCTGAAACTCATGAAGCGAAAACCGGCAAGCTGATCAAGCATCCGGTTATTGATTACCAGTCTGGTAGCCTTCGCGACGACTTCGATTTCGGAAGCCTCTGGTTCATCAAGGCGCAAGCCCTCCGTGACTTCATCGCCCAGCAGGACAGAGCTGACTATCAATATGCGGGTCTCTACGACCTCCGTCTCTACCTGAGCCGCGTTGGAGAGATTTTCCATCTCAATGAATTCCTCTATACAGAAGATGAACTCGACAACCGAAAGAGCGGCGAGAAGCAATTCGACTACGTGAACCCTCGCAACAGAGAGGTGCAGATAGAGATGGAAAAGGCTTGCACGCAGCATCTCAACAAGGTGGGAGCCCTCATCGATACCAGTTTTTATCGCCAGCCGGATTTCGGCGAACAGGAATTCTTCTACGAGGCTTCTGTGATCATCCCTGTTTTCAACAGAGAGAAGACCATCGCGGATGCCGTGAAGAGTGCGCTGAGCCAGAAAGCCAATTTCAAGTTCAACGTCATCGTGGTCAACAATCATTCTACCGACCGCACTGGCGAGATTCTTGATGAAATCGCTCGCGAGATGGAAGCCAGAAACGACAAGCAAGCGGGACGTCTCGTACAGATTGTGCCTGTGAGAAACGATCTCGGCATCGGTGGCTGCTGGAATGTAGCCATCAATAGCGAGTACTGCGGCAAGTTTGCAGTCCAGTTGGACAGCGACGATCTCTATTCGTCTCCGAAGACTCTCCAGAAAATCGTAGATGCCTTTCACAACCAGAAGGCAGCGATGATGATCGGCTCGTACCGCATGTGCGACTTCGACCTCAACACCCTGTCTCCAGGACTGATAGACCATAAGGAATGGACCGAGGAAAACGGTTGCAACAACGCACTGCGCATCAACGGATTGGGTGCTCCGAGAGCATTCTTCACACCGCTCGTCAGACAGATACAGTTCCCTAACACGTCTTATGGTGAAGACTACGCCTTAGGACTTGCCTTCTCTCGCCGATACAGAATCGGAAGAATCTATGATGAACTGTACCTCTGCCGCCGCTGGGGAGGCAACAGTGATGCCGCTCTGAGCATCGAAAAGGTGAATGCCAACAATCTCTATAAAGACCGTCTGCGCACGATGGAACTGAAGGCACGCCAGCAGATGCTGCAGGGCAAGGCCGACATTATGGAAGACAGCAGTATCTCACGCTTCTTCAACCGCCAGTTGGAGAGATGGGAGGATGCCCGCCATCGCTACCGCGACCTGAAGCACGTGGAGAGCCAGACTCTCTCCGACCTTCTCAAACTGCAATGGAACCCTGCCCGCATCGTGAGCACAGGTGCCAAGATAGACAAGAAGACCCTCGATGAGCGCCCATGCTTTCTCTGCGAGAAGAACCGTCCGAAGGTACAGATGTCCAAGCAGATAGACGAACGTTTCTACCTGCTGGTCAATCCGTTCCCTATCCTTCCGGTACATTTCACGATTCCGGCACGCAAGCATCAGCCGCAGGCCATCTTCAAGAACTATGGCGAGATGCACCGATTCCTGAGTCTGCACAGCGAACTGATGGTATTCTACAACGGTCCGAAGTGCGGTGCCTCGGCTCCAGACCATCTGCATTTCCAGGCAGGAACCAGCGGCATACTTCCCCTGCAGAACAACTGGCAGCGCCTCTCACGCAACCTGACAGATATCATCTGCCTGAACGACGAGGAGAAGATAGCAGCCATCCGCGACTATACCGTTCCAGCCTTCGTGATCATCTCCAAGAGCGAGGAATGCGACGAGATGCTCTTCAAGCGCCTCTACAGTGCGATGCCTCAGCGCGGCGACGAGACTGAGCCGATGATGAACATCGTGGCCTGGCGCAAGGGTGATGAATATATCAGTATCGTGATTCCAAGAGAGAAGCACCGCCCGGAAGCCTACTTTGCCGAGGGCGATGCCCAGATCATGGTTTCTCCAGGAGCCCTCGATATGTCGGGACTCATCATCACGCCACGCGAAGAGGATTTTCGCAAGCTCACCGAGGAGAAGGCTGAGGCTATCCTGAAGGAATGCGGCATTTCCGGCGAGAAGATGGAATGCATCATCCATAAGCTGAAGGCTGCCAAGGAGGCTGAGGAAAGCACCGTCACTACTTCCACATTATATAATAACGGCAAGCAGCCGAATGTCTCTGTGGGCATCGTGAGCGGTCAGAAGATTCACTTCTCGCTCAACAAGCCTTACCTTGCCAAGGGCGAAGTGGTTACGGGCGAACAGGAAGTGGAATTCTCCGAGGGAGGTGTGCTCTGGAACGGCAATCAGTACAGTTCGCTTACCTTCCATCCGCAGAGCTGCGATGCCTCCTTCTCACTGAGCGATGTCACTATCGGCGTCAACTTCCACTGGGAACGCAAGGAAACACAGACCTTTTTAGGTACGCTCCATTTCGTGGTAGAATCAGACAAGATCTGCGCCATCAACGAGCTTCCTGTAGAGAAGTATCTGGAGAGCGTGATATCCAGCGAGATGAGTGCCACCTCCAGTCTTGAACTCCTCAAGGCACATGCCGTGATCTCCCGTTCATGGCTCCTGGCACAGATGAAAAAGCGCAGAGACGTGGCTAAGAGCGGAAACAATTTCTTCTCTTTTGTCAAGAAAGACGACATGCTCATCCGCTGGTACGACCGCGAAGACCACACCATCTTTGATGTCTGCGCCGACGACCACTGCCAGCGCTACCAGGGCATCACCAAGGAGACTTCTCCGCATGTGGCAGAAGCTATCCGCCAGACCAAGGGACAGATTCTGATGGATGGCGAGGAAATCTGCGATGCCCGGTTCTCTAAGTGCTGCGGCGGTATCACCGAGGAATTCCAATATTGCTGGGAGAACACGCCTAAGAGCTATCTCTCTGCAGTGAGGGATATTGCTTTGGGAATCAAGCCGGAAGGACTGAAGAGTTCTATGAATGCAGAGGGATTGAAGGATGCAAGAGACGCTGAGAGCTTGAAGGATGCAAGAGACGCAGAGGGATTGAAGGATGGAGATACTGAGTGCTTGAAGGGTTCAAAGGCTCTGATGGGTTCTGAGGACAGGCTTCCGGATCTGACTCAAGAGGAAGAGGCTGACCGCTGGATCCGCTCCAACCCGCCTGCTTTCTGCAATACTACAGACAGAAAGGTGCTCTCGGAAGTATTAAACGACTATGACCAGGAGACTGCCGATTTCTACCGCTGGAAGGTGACGCTGACCCAGGAGAAACTGCAGCAGCTACTCGAAGAGAAACTGAAGATGAACTTCGGCGACATCCTCGACATGAAGGCTGTGGAACGCGGTACAAGCGGACGCATCAGCAAACTGCAGATTATCGGTACCGAAAAGACTTTCACCATCGGCAAGGAACTGGAAATACGCAGAGCCTTGAGCGACAGCCATCTCTACAGTTCGGCTTTCGTGGTAGATAAGTTTGATCTGGACGAGAACCAGGTTCCTCAGCGCTTCGAACTGATCGGAGCCGGATGGGGACATGGAGTGGGTCTCTGTCAGATAGGTGCTGCCGTGATGGGCAACGAAGGATACTCCTACGATGATATCCTGCTGAGATACTATCAGGGAGCAGAAATCAAGAAAATCTACAAGTAAGTTCTAAGGATAGAGTCCTTTCTGACCAACAAGTAAGGTCTAATTTCTGATAGACAAGCGATGTCTAAGAAACAGGGCGATATCTAATGGACAAAAGATAAATATCTAATGGATAAAATGGTAACAAAGAAGAATAGCAGGAATCCATGGGCATGGATCCCTACCCTATATTTTGCAGAGGGACTGCCCAACGTGATCGTGACAACTCTCTCTGTAGTGATGTATATGCAGTTGGGACTCACGGATGCCGAAGTGGGTCTCTATACAGGATGGCTGGCGCTTCCCTGGGTAATCAAACCCTTGTGGAGCCCGTTCATCGACCTGCTGAAGACGAAGCGCTGGTGGGTACTTACGATGCAGGCGCTCATCGGAGCAGCACTGGCAGGCATTGCGTTCTCGCTGCCTACGGCCTTCTGGTTTCAGGCCACCATGTGCTTCTTCTTCCTCATCGCCTTCTGCAGCGCCACCCACGACATCTCTGCCGACGGCTTCTATATGATAGAGCTGGATGAGCACAACCAGACGAAGTTTGTGGGTCTGCGCAACACCTTCTACCGCCTCGCCATCATCTTTGTGAATGGTTTCTTAGTGATGCTGGCTGGTGTGCTGCAGGTGATGTTCCGCAATCAGATACGCTTCTCGTGGGCACTGATTTTCTACGGATTAGCTGGCATCTTCATCGGTCTGTGGCTCTACCATAGCCGCCTGATGCCTACGCCGAAAGAAGATGTGCAGACGGAGAGAACTGTGGGTGAAGTGACTCACGAACTGAAGAATATGTTCCGCACTTTCTTTACGAAATTCGGAGTGAGAGAGACGGTCATCGTGATGCTCTTCCTGCTGTTCTACCGCTTCCCGGAGGCTTTGCTCAATACAATGACCAAGACTTTCATCCTTCGCCCTAACTCGCAGGGTGGTCTGGGCATGTCACCGCAGGAATACGGACTTGCCAATGGTACGGTTGGTCTCATCGGTCTCCTTCTGGGTGGCATCATCGGAGGTATCTTAGTGAGCCGCGACGGTATGAAGAAGTGGCTGTGGCCGATGGTTTGCGCCATCACCCTGCCGGATGCCGTCTATATCTATCTCAGCTATTCGCTCAATTCTGATATCGTGATGGTGTCCTCCTGCCTGTTCGTAGAGCAGTTCGGTTATGGGTTAGGCTTCACTGTGCTTACGCTCTACATGCTATTCTACAGTCAGGGCAAGTTCAAGACCTCTCACTACTCCATCTGTACCGGTATTTCCTATCTCGGTCTGATGCTTCCGGGCATGGTTTCGGGTTATCTGAAAGACATCTTGGGATACCGCCATTTCTTCATCGTCGTGATGGCATGCTGCGTAATTACCTTCCTGGTTACCGTCTACCTCAAAATAGATCCTAACTTCGGAAAAAAGGAAAAGGAGGAGGAAGATGAAGGGGAAATGTTGGACGAAGAAGTGACGAATGAAGAGGACATATTGGAAAAAGAGATAACGGAAGAAGATGATATATGGGAAGAAGAGATAACGGAAGAAGAATATCTGGAAAATGAGGATTCTTCGGGAAAGCAGGATTTACAGAACGAAAAGGGAAACCGAAAGTAAAGGGATTCCCGAAAAAATAAATATTTAATAGAAAAGAGAGGGTGTGTCATAAGTTTACAACACATCCTCTTTTCGTTTCTTTGAAGATTAACTTTATCGGATAATCGTCACCTCTCCATTCTTGGCTATCTTCACGATGCTGGATGGAGTGTGAGGCTTATGCTCCTGGCGACGGGTCCAGCAAACATAATCTACTTGCTCCAGCAATGTCGGGTCGATATCACGATAGTTCTGCGCTGCAGGCTCACCACTCACATTGGCACTGGTGCTCACAATAGGCTTCTGGAAGCGATAACAGAGTTCCTTGCTGAAAGACTCGAAAGTTACTCGCATGGCAAGACTGCCATCCTCTGCCACCAGATTGTTGGCTACACCCGTAGCATCATCGAGGATGATGGTAGTTGGCTTCACAGGCATGGCTACATCGATGAAATCCCAAGCCACCTGAGGCACATTGCGGAAATAACGCGCCATACGGTCAGCACTATCCACCAGACAGATAAGCGCCTTACTGTCGTCGCGCTGCTTTATTTTGTAAACCTTTGCCACTGCCTCTGGGTTAGTAGCGTCACAACCGATACCCCAAACGGTATCTGTAGGATAGAGAATCACTCCACCCTTGCGCATGCATTCTATTGCATTCTTAATATCTTCCTGTTGAGTCATTTTTTATTCTCCTTTATTATTGTTTATCCTTATATATGAAGGATTTGATTCGTCCTTTGTTCCTCAGAAAACGATTCTTGATTTTCATGAAGTCCTTTGTTTCTCAAAAACCAATTTTCTATTTACAAGAAATTCTTTGCACCTCAAAAACCAATTCTTGATTATATATTAAGGTGAAAGTACTTCCCTTATTAAATACTTCTGTACTGCTCGATATCTCTCATTCCGTTGAGGAAATCACGGGCTTCCATTCTCTTTTTGCCACTAATCTGTATTGTGTCGAGCTGAAGCCATTCGTCTGCACAGGCTATTTGCAGGCTCTTGCCTTCTACTCTCAAGGTTCCTACTACAGAAGAAGCGACATTCTCTGAAGAAGCAGCAACTGCCTTTCCTGTTTTGGAAGTCTTGAATACTTTCAGCACCTGCGCCTTACCGCCTTCCTTCTGAATCTCAGTCCAGGCACCAGGATATGGCGAAAGACCGCGAATGAAGTCATACACCTTCTTGGCTGGCTGATTGAAATCGATACGGCAGGTGTCCTTGAAGATTTTCGGAGCAGAATGAAGCACGGTGTCTGTCGTGATCATCTCATCCTGCGGCATTGAGGCGATATTTCCGTCGGATGCTATCAGGCGGTCGATGGTCTCTACGGCTATCTCAGCGCCTAAGTGCATCAGTCCGTCATAAACATACTCTACATCGGCATCGTCGGGAATGGCGAATGGCTTCTGCATGATGATGCGACCGGTATCGATATCGTGGTCGAGGAAGAAGGTGGTGACGCCTGTCTCCGTCTCACCATTGATGACAGCCCAGTTGATAGGGGCAGCACCGCGGTACTGAGGAAGAAGGGCTGCATGCACATTGAAGGTGCCGAAGCGAGGCATATCCCATACCACCTCTGGCAGCATTCGGAAAGCTACCACCACCTGCAGGTCGGCTTGATAACTGCGCAACTGCTCTACAAATTCCGGATCCTTCATCTTCACTGGCTGCAATACTGGCAAGCCCTTCGACAGGGCATATTGCTTGACCTGCGAAGGCTGAAGAGTGTCCTGATGACGACCCACCGGTTTGTCGGGCTGGGTTACTACAGCCACCACATTATATCCGCCTTCTACAAGGCTTTTGAGGGATTCCACCGCAAACTCCGGGGTTCCCATAAATACGATTCTTAAATCTTTTTTCTCCATTTTCCTATTGTTTTAAAAAAATGCAAGTTTACAATTATCGCAGCTTTGTCAAGGGATTTTCTAATTAGTAATTTGCAATTTCTAATTTCTAATTCCAAACTCCCTTTTACTCCGCCGACATATCCGCCACAATCTGGCGATAAGTCGAATAAAGGCGGGTACGGCTGATATATCCCTTCAGCACGCCGTTCACATCCACTACAGGCAACTGGGCGGCATCAGTTTCGTCAAATTTCTTCATCACTTCCAGCATCGGTTCGTGATCGCTGAGCACGGCTGAAGGCTGGAGCATCAGCTGCTTTACCTTGAAGCGCGTGTAGAGTTCCGAACGGAAGATGATGTGACGGATGCGGGTGATATCGATGATGCCCAGCAAGACGCCAGCCTGATTGACTACCGGAAGGAAATTATTGTTGCTGCGACTGATTTCTGACACCAACTTACCCATCGGCAGGTCGGGACTTACCGGATGATAGTCCTTCTCCACCACGCTCTGCATACCCATCAGCGTGAGGGCTGCCTTGTCGATATGGTGGGTAAGCAACTTGCCTTCCCTTGCCAGTCGAAGCGCATAGATACTGTGGCTCTCAAAGATGCTGATGGTAAGCAGCGAGCAGATGCACACGATCATCAGTGGGATGAAGAGCAGGTAACCACCTGTCAGTTCGGCTATCAGGAAGATGCCCGTCAGCGGTGCATGCATCACGCCCGTCATCACGCCTGCCATACCCATCAGCGTAAAGTTCTGCTCAGGAATATAAACGCCTAACTTGTAGATGTTCCAGATGCGGGCAAAGAAGAAGCCTGCAAAACCGCCGATGAAAAGCGATGGAGCAAAGGTTCCACCACAACCGCCTGAACCATTGGTTGCTGAGGTGGCAAACACCTTGGTGAAGGTTACCAGTCCGATATATAGCACGAGCAACTGACTGTGACCATAGAAGAGCGAATTGCTCATCACCATGTCCCAGTCGGCCTCTGTTCTACCCTTCAGCAGAATGTTGACTGCCGAATATCCTTCGCCATAGAGCGATGGGAAGAGGAAGATGAGACTGCTCAGGATGATGCCTCCGAAGAGCAGTTTGACATACGGATACTGCTTCAACTGGGCGAAGAATCCCTCGCAGGCCGACATGGCTCTCATGAAGTAGAGACTCACGAAACCGCAGAATACGCCCAGCAGGATGCACGCCGGCACACGGTCGAGCTCCCATGGGTCGGTGAGCGTGAAATCGAAGAGCGATTTCTCGCCCATCAGGATATAACTGAAACAGGTAGCCGTAACACAGGAGATGAGGATAGGCAGCAATGAAGCCATCGAGAGATCTACCATCAGCACCTCAAGGGTAAAGACGAGACCTGCGATTGGGGCTTTGAAGATACCAGCAATGGCGGCACTCGCACCGCATCCTACGAGCAGTATCATCGTTTTCTTGTCCATGCGGAATATCTGTCCCAGATTACTTCCGATGGCTGAACCCGTGAGCACAATCGGCGCCTCGGCTCCTACTGATCCACCGAATCCAATGGTGATACCAGAAGCTACTACCGACGACCAGCAGTTGTGTCCCTTCAGTTTCGACTGCTTGGTAGAAATCGCATAGAGCACTCTCGTGATACCATGAGAGATATTGTCTCGCACCACATACTTGATAAAGAGCGAGGTAAGATAGATGCCCACGATAGGAAACAAGAGGAAAAGCAGATTGTAGGTGCTTTTCTCAAAACCCGAAGTGAGCAATATCTGTATCTCGTGCACGATACTATGCAGGAAAAATCCGGCAACGGAGGCAAGCAGACCGATGACAAAAGCCAGGATAAGCGTCATCTGGCGGTCGGAGATATGCTCCTTCTGCCACGCTACCATTTTGGCTATTGTGCCCGGTTTTTCTGCCATTTCATCTATCATCTCTTATTATTTCTTTAAAAAGTTATCCTTTTATATTATTAGAATTCCGAAGTAAAGTGGAACTTGATATGCTCGAAGTCCTGCTGCGCCATGCTCAATACATAGCCTGAATCGGCCAGGAACACATCCCTGCCCTCGATATCCTTCGCCATGTACTGGTACTTGCGCTTCTTGAAGCTCTCCAATTCCTTCTCGTCGTCGGCCTCTATCCAGCATGCCTTATGCAAGTGAACTGGCTCCCAACGGCACTTGGCATTATACTCGTTCTCCAGACGATACTGGATCACCTCAAACTGAAGCTGACCCACGGTTCCCACAATGCGACGACCATTAAACTGGTTGATAAACAACTGTGCCACACCCTCGTTCATCAGCTGCTCCAATCCCTTCTGGAACTGCTTGCTCTTCATCGGATCATCATTCTCGATATACTTGAAGAGCAGTGGAGAGAAGGATGGCAAACCACGGAAGTGAATCTTCTCACCCTCGGTCAGCGTATCACCGATCTTGAAGATGCCATTGTCTGGCAAACCTACGATATCGCCCGGATAAGCCTCGTCGATGGTACTCTTGCGCTGCGCCATAAACTGGGTTGGCGAAGAGAAACGCACGGTCTTGTCGAGGCGCACGTGATAGTAAGGCTGATTGCGCACAAACTTGCCCGAACAAATCTTGCAGAATGCGATGCAGGAACGGTGGTTAGGGTCGATATTGGCAGTAATCTTGAAGATGAAACCCGTAAACTTAGGCTCCTCAGGCTCCACCATGCGCTCCTCAGCCTTGGTAGGTCTTGGCGATGGAGCTATCTGAACGAAACAGTCCAAGAGTTCCTGCACACCGAAGTTGTTCAATGCAGAACCGAAGAACACAGGAGCCACCTCGGCAGAGCGATAGGTCTCGACGTCAAACTCAGGATATACGCCATCCACCAGTTCCAGTTCCTCGCGCAACTGGGCAGCCTCGCGCTCACCTACTCGCTGGTCGAGCTCCTCAGACTGCACATCCACCTCCACCTTTTCGGTTACGCGCTGCTTGTTAGGCGTAAAGAGGTTGAGCTGGTGCTCGTAGATATTATACACACCCTTGAATCGGGCGCCCTGTCCGATAGGCCATGAGAGTGGACGAACGGAAATCTTGAGTTCCTCCTCCAGCTCATCGAGCACGTCGAACGGATCACGACCCTCGCGGTCCATCTTGTTGATGAAGATGATAACCGGCGTATTGCGCATACGGCACACCTCCATCAGCTTGCGTGTCTGCGCCTCCACACCCTTGGCAGAATCCACCACGATGATGGCAGAATCCACGGCTGTAAGTGTGCGGTAGGTATCCTCGCAGAAGTCCTGGTGACCCGGAGTATCGAGGATGTTCACCTTATATGGTTCGCCAGACTGTCCGTCTGGGAGATAATCAAACTCCATCACAGAAGTAGATACAGAGATACCACGCTGCTTCTCGATGTCCATCCAGTCGGAAGTGGCAGACTTGCGTATCTTATTGTTCTTTACGGCACCAGCCACCTGTATCTGTCCACCGAAAAGCAAGAATTTCTCGGTCAATGTTGTCTTACCAGCATCCGGGTGAGAGATAATGGCAAACGTTCTTCTTCTTTCTATTTCTTTCATCTATGATTTATATGATTTTAAAATGTATATATAATAATGTATAACTACATGTCGTCGTCGTCAAATTTCAATCCCTCGGTGCGATCCTTGATATAATAGTCGCTGAGCAGTCCCACGAAGGTAGTTATCTCCTTGATGGCACGCTCTGTTTCCGGAGTAATCGGCTTCTTCTGCAGTCGGAGCAGCATCACTCCGTAGAGGGCATCCAGACAGGTTTCTATCTCGTTGACGTCCTTGTCGCCCCTGTTGCGCAGTTCCACGATGAATGGCAGCACCTTGTAATATTCACCATTATAGATAGGGAACTTGGTGCTCTGCAGCAGCATGCCGTGCAGGTCGATCACGTCCTGGAGCAGCACCTTGTTAATATTGAGATGTCCCGATTCGCGCTTTCCCTCCTCATTCATCATGCGGATGAGATTGCCAAACCAGTCGATTTCCTCCTCCTTCTGTTCCGGAGTGAAATCAAAATTTTCGATATAGTGCTTCTTGATAACCGGGAGCGAACAGCCGCAGGCACGGATGATATCCTCCACCTGCCACATATACAGGAGGTATTCTGCTATACTTTTCTTCTTTAATTCCTGAGCTACAAACATCTTTTTTTAATTAGAAATTAGAAATTAGAAATGTTATATTTCAAATTAGAAATTATACATACTCCCTTAGAATTCCGGGAGATGATAGAGATTGAACACGGTTCCGACGAGTGCGATGAGCGAGAAGATGATCACGATACTTCCTATTACCTTATTAATAATAAGGATGCCGTTGGTATCAAACTTGCCCCTGATCTTGTCGATGAGCCATGTGAGACCGAACCACCACAGCAGCGCTCCGAACATGATGCTCAGATAGCCCACGCTCATCTCCAGCGGCATATCCGGCACTACGAAGGCAAACTGGGCAAAGGTGGCCATGAAGAGGAACACGATGAGCGGATTGGAGAGCGTGACGAAGAAGGCGGTGATGGCATTGTGCCAGAGCGTGCCCTGCTTCTTGCTGCTCTGATGCATGTTCTTCGTAGGATTGCTCTTGAAGCAATACACACCGAACACCAGGAGCAGAAGACCTCCGAAAATCTGCAGATAGAACTTGTTTTGGGCATTATTGACAATGTCCATCACGAAACTCATTCCCAAACCCGTGAAGAGTGCATACACGATATCGCTGAAAGCTGCACCGACACCCGTCACGAAACCAAACCAGCGGCCCTTGTTCAAAGTGCGCTGGATACACAAGATGCCAACAGGCCCCATCGGGGCTGAGGCGATCACACCTATGATAATTCCCTTGAATATGAAATCAAGTATATTTATCTGAATCGGAAACACTAAATTCATAACAAGGCGCAAAGTTACAAAAAAAAGGCCACATCTTGTAATTTTTTCGTGTAAAACTTTGTTTGTTACAAACTTTTTTATATCTTTGCACCATAATTCTAACTAAATAAATAGAAAAACATGACAGAGAATGCACTTAAGCCATATGTTATAGGTTTGGACCTGGGAGGTACCAATTCCGTATTCGGCATCGTAGATGCTCGTGGCGAAATAAAAGCTACTACTGCTATCAAGACAGGTGGTTATGATGATGTTAATGACTATGTAAAGGCTGCCGTGGAAGCTCTCCAGCCTATCATCGATACCGTGGGTGGTATCGATAAGATTAAGGCGATGGGTATCGGTGCTCCTAACGGCAATTACTATAGCGGAACTATCGAGTTCGCTCCTAACTTGGCTTGGGCTCACGATGGTGTAGTGCCTTTGGCTAAGCTCTTCAGCGATGCGCTGGGTGGTCTGCCTGTGGCTCTTACCAATGATGCCAACGCTGCTGCATTGGGCGAGATGACCTATGGTGTGGCTCGTGGTATGAAGAATTTCATCGACGTGACACTCGGTACGGGTGTTGGTTCCGGCATTGTGATTGATGGCAAGATGGTCTATGGCTGCGATGGTTTCGCAGGCGAGTTGGGCCATGTCGTCATGGTTCGCGGCGAGGAAGGTCGTCTCTGCGGTTGCGGCCGTAAGGGATGCTTGGAGGCTTACTGCTCTGCTACTGGTGTGGCTCGCACAGCCCGTGAGTTCCTCGAGAAGAGCGATGAGCCATCTTTACTTCGCGATATGAAGCCAGAAGATATTACTTCTTATGATGTCAGCATAGCTGCTGGTAAGGGTGATGCTTTGGCTAAGCGAGTATATGATTTCACTGGCAAGATGCTGGGTGAGGCTTGCGCTGATTTCGCAGCGTTCAGCTCTCCTGAGGCATTCGTATTCTTCGGTGGTCTTACCAAGGCTGGTGACCTCCTGATGAAGCCTCTCAAGGAATCTTACGACAAGAGTGTATTGAAGATTTTCAGGGGCAAGGCTAAGTTCTTGATCTCTACTCTCGATGGCAGCTCTGCTGCGGTACTTGGTGCCAGTGCAGTGGGCTGGGATTTGTAAGATATTTCTCTTTAATAAGCATAAAGTTTTAAAAAAAAGCATTTTGTATATTGATATTTTCGGTATACCGCTATCGTGAGATAGTTTTTTTGTGTGAAAAGTACTCCCGGAGATTTACTCTGGGAGTACTTTTCGTATTTGCAGACTGTAAGTAAATGACACGATCTTTAAGTTCTTAGTAAACAGAGATTTATAGTCCATATCAAGGGATTTGCATCCCATATTCAGGAAAGAATTATATCCTATGTTCAGGTAAGGATTGTATTCAATGTACAGGTAAGAATTGTATTCAATATAATAAATAATCAAACAAGTAAAAATGAAGAAAATTTACACACTGGCTAATATGGCCAAAGGTATGATGCTCGCTGCCCTTCTGGCAGTAGGCACAACTGCTCTTGCGCAGAATGTTTCAGGTAACACAGAAAATGGTACTGTTGAAGGCAATGAAAATGGTAGCAACGAGAATGAAACTTTCGCTCCTGCTGCTGAAAGCTCTTGGCTCCAACCTGTAAAACTCGTTGGTAATGGTCAGAAGGCTTACATCTACAACGTGGCTACTAAGACTTTTATCACCGATAAGACTGCTATCGTGAAAAATATCGAGGATGCAGACGTCTGGACGATTGATGGCGATGAAACCCGTTGTTTTAATTGCAATAATGCGCAAAAAGAACGTCTGTTCTTGGAATATTCCAGTTTATGGCACCCTTTTGTATGGTATGCAGAGGTATCTGACGACAGAAAAGCAACAGATTTTACCATCGAAGAAGGTTCTACAGAAAATAGCTATAAACTCACTAAAAGTAGAGAGAGACTATTCAATAAAGGTACTGAAACTGCCTACTTCAGCGTCAGCGGTGAGAAATACGTGGCAAGCCTGGAGCCTTCTATAGACAACGACTGGTATATCATTTCTGCAGACCAGAAGGATGTCTATACAGAATATACTTCCCTCTTCACTGAGGCTGCAAGCCTGCTCAAGGACGAGAAGCTGAACGATCAGGAATCTGTTCTGGGCGCTATCAAAACTGCATTGCAGGAGACTGCCAAAGGTACTTTCGATACCTCCAATGCTGACATCAATAAGCTCAAGACAACTATTGCAGCTGCCAAGAAAGCGATTGAGGACATCACTAACGGTATCAGCAATACCTCCGACAATCTCGAGAATGCAGAAATTACTTCTATCTATAGCGCCAACGGTACCCGCAAAGCTCAGCTGACCAAGGGTATCAACATCATTAAGATGAGCAATGGTGCCGTCAAGAAGATTTTAGTGAAGTAAAACAATAAGATTCAGACGATGGTGATCCAGACCGCCTCACCCTGATCGCTCGCCGCCATGATGGAGGTGATGAGCTTCGTCAGCGTGGCACGAGAGGAGGTCAACCTGCCCACTATCGTGTTCTCACCCACGAGAATGCAGCCCCGCGTATCTGCCGCCATGTTGCCGCTATGTATGCGTATGCCAGTGAAAACCGGCACGCCTACCAGCAGCGGAAACCAGCGACGGAAGCGGGGCGATTTCGTTATGACCACTGGATAACTGCCCTCGGGAATGGCCGTCAGCCCCACTACCTTGCGAGCCGGAAACCTCCGAATTAATTCCGTGTCATCCGATGAACAAAAAATGAATCGATGAGACCTACTTCTCCAAAACCTGCAAATCCTGATAGAACCAGACATTCATCTGATTAGCACCTCTATGATTCCAAGCATAATAAGGAATCAATGTGAGTTTCTGATTCTTCACAGAAACCTTGCCATCAGCAGCCTGATCGAGCACCTGAGCATCGGTCTGGATAGCCTTCACAGAGAACGCAGGAGCGCCCTGAGACTCAGTATTAGAGATGCTATAACCATCTATCACTGAAAAAGCCGGATTCTTGGCTACAACGCTGCGAAGTACAGGAGCACCGTCATTATCCACAGCCTCTGCGCAATACACTAATGGACCACGCTCTACTGCCACCTTACCTCTGTCGTCAACCACTTTCCCGTTAGCCACAACCGTGCGTACAGGCATATCAAAATGGATGCGGATTACATCACCCTTCTTGATATTCTTCACAGGCAGATACCCCTTGTTGGCAGCCAGATCACCCTCCACAGCCTTACCATTCACGCTCACGCTATAAGCAGGTTGCTCGGCATCACTATACTTATAAAGGTCGCTCGGAACCACCTGATTGCGAACCCATCCAGGAATGCGCACCAGCAGATTGGCACCTTTCACACCACTCTTCTTTACCAAAATCTTGATATCGCCATTCCAAGGATACTCAGTAGTCTCCTCCAGCACCACTTCCTTGCCCATCACCTGGATGGTAGAAGTATTTCCGGCAAAGAGATTCACGTAGATATCATTGTCCTTCACGCCATAGAGATAACCCGGCAATGAAGGGATGAAACGGCTCAGATTGCTCGGACAACAGGCGCAGCCAAACCAAGGCTGGCGGGTGGTGGTACCGTCGGCATTAAACTTGTATTTGCCATCGCTCGACAATGGATTCGGATAGAAGAAGCGGCCTCCGTCCATGCTCATGCCCGAAATCACACCATTATAAAGTGTGCGCTCCAGACAGTCAATATATTTGCTATCGCCATGCAGGAGGAACATGCGCTCATTGAGATACACCTGAGCAATGGCAGCGCAAGTCTCGTTGTAGGCAGTCATGTTAGGCAACTCATAGTCAACTCCGAAAGCCTCTCCGGCATGACGGGCACCCACACCGCCCGTGAGATAATACTTCTTGGAAACGATATTGTTCCAGATGCGGTCGATGGTCTTGATATAATCCGAATCACGTGTCAGGGCAGCCACATCAGCGATTCCGGCATACATATATCCGGCACGAACGGCATGTCCCCAAGCCTCACTCTGCTTCAGGATAGGCTTATCGCTCTGGCTGTAGGCATCGTGGATAGAGGTAGTACCGCGGGCATCGAGGAAGTATTTAGCCTCGTTGAGATACTTCTTTTCGCCCGTAAGGGTATAGAGGCGGGCAAGTGCCATTTCGGCTATCTGATGCCCCGGCACAACCCTGTGCTGACCGGCTTTAGGACCCACCTCCCTGATCACACAGTCGGCATATCGCTTGGCTATATCGAGAAATTTTCTGCTGCCCGTAGCCTGATAATGGGCGCAGGCTGCATCCACCATGTGACCGAGATTATAAAGCTCATGGCTCAGCACTTCCACCTTGCTCCAGCGGGTAGCACCCGACCAGCCGTGAGGATGTTTCGGATTGATGGTACGAGCGGTATAGAGATATCCGTCAGGCTCCTGCGCAGCGCCCACCACATTGAGCACACTGTCGATATAGGCCTTCATCTTCTTGTTGGGATAGGTCTGCAGGATATAGCTGGCTCCCTCGATGGTCTTATAGACATCGGTATCATCAAAAGAGAAGCCCATAAACTTGCTCACGTCCCACTCCTTGGTATCGAGACCGGCATGTCCCGGATGCTGCAAGGTATAGGCAGCCATCTCGAAATTCTTGTAGCGGTGCTCGCTCTCGCACTTGCTGAAAGCCAACGGCACAGTTACCTCTCTGGCAGCCTTCAGACGCGCACCCCAAAAGGTGTTCTGAGCGATTTTCACACTGGTGAAAGGTACCTGAGCAAAGGGATAACCATTGTCCAAAACCTTGGTTTTCTGGGATGCAGAAGCCTTAGACTTCACTGAAGAAGCCTTGACTAAAGCATTCGCAGACTTAGCTGAAGAAGCCGTGGTAGATGCACCAGCAGACTTGGCTGAAGAAGCCGTGGCAGCCATAGCCGAAGCCTGCAAAACAGCAGGAGCTAACATTGCAGCAGAAAGTAAGACTGCAGAGAAAATGCTTTTTTTCATCATTTTATTAGGTATTTTATAGTTATATTATTGTTGCGACTAATAAATCTATCCATAGTTGTATCAGAGTCCCGATATGGATGCAGAAACCCAAAATGGATTCAAAAACCCAATTATTATATAATACGATTAACGTAGCATATTTACTTTTTAAAGTGTGAAATCGACAACAAAGTCGTTTTCGACTGCAAATATAATAAAAAAAATAAAACAAAACAGATAATTATAAGTAAAAATGAGCATTTATCACGAAAATCACAACAAATACCCACTTTATAAGAATCATTATACCCTATCGGGAGTAGCCTATGTTTTATAAGCTTATTTTATACCCTATCGGGAGTAGCCTATGTTTTTGAAGCTTACTTTATACCCTATCGGGATGAAAATAGATATAAAAAAAACAGTTTTTTACCACTCTCAGCGATATCAATATCAGTAATATCAGTTTTTTTTGCATAAACAAAGAAAGAAAGGTTCAAGAAACTATCCAAGACCCCTAAAAAAAACAAGAACCATTTAAAGAAAATCAAGAACCCTTAAAAAAAATTCCCCAAAACCTTTTAATAAAAGATTTCAAGGAACTTTTTTCAAGACACTATTTTGTAACTAATACAATTCTCTTTGTTTTCAGATTACCTTTCTGAACGCCCGATGCAGCAGACTTTTGACCAGACACCGCATTCTCGCAAGCAACTGTTAATTCAACCTTAGACGGCTGAGTTCCTGCTCTTAAGATCACAAGCGCAGAACCCTGATAGAGCGCACGCTCGGCAGTCTTGTTCAACTGCTTCTTGCCCACGTGCAGTTCATCCGAATTAATATTTCCGTTATCCACCGCCACGATATCCGCATCACCCTTCACCGTGAAAGTCAACTTGCTGAATGCGTTCTTATCCTTCAGATCCATCACTCTCCTGCCTTTCTTATCTACAGCATACACTCTCACGTGCATCAGATCCTGTCCGTCAGCATGCCAGGTCTCAGCATCAGGCACCATCTTCAGCGCCACTGCCTCGCCCGTAGTCTCTATCTGATGGCGAGCCACAACCTTGCCATTCTTCCGGGCCACAGCCAGCAGAGTGCCAGGCGCATAAGCGATGCCGTCCCACTTGATGCGAGCACGCAACTTAGGGTCGTCGCTATTTTTCTTCACACCCAAACTCTTGCCGTTCAGGAATAGCTCCACCTCGTCTCCATTGGTATAGGTATAGAGCGAAACCTTCTCGCCTTCCTCCCGATTCCAGTTCTCAGAAAGCTTGCCAGCCGAAACATTGATGCCATTCCACTGCACATTGCCATCAGCCTTCTCAATGATGCCGATATGCACAGTAGGTTCGTCAGAGAACATACTTTTCACGAAATAAGCATCCGGTTTCGGTTGCAGAGACAGGTCGAAAACACCCTGATTCCAGCCCTTAACAGGCCATCCCATACTCTCGCCCAGATAGTCGATGGCACCCCAGTAGGCTAACCCGAGCACCTTATCACGATCCATCTCATAGAAGTTAGGACCCATCGCAGCCGTGCTCGCCTCACTCTGATAGAACGTCTTTTCCGGATAGCGCTTCATGTCGCCCGGAAAGTACATATACCTATAATTATAGGAATTCACCTCGGTAGCCACAGCCAGATCAGCTGGAATAGAATCAGTATCCAGATTGCGATAGCGCGGATGCATGGCCACGGTAGTGAGACGGGTGTCGTCGTAGCGATGGAGCAGTTGCTTCTGCAGTTCATAAGCCGTCACACCCCAGTCGTTGAAAGGCAGATTGGAATACTGCTGCAGTTCATTACCCAAACTCCAGAGCACCACAGACGGATGATTTCTATCTCGCTTCACCCATTCTGGAATATCCTTCTGCCAGAGACTCTCCCAATCTACTCTGCCACCAGCATACTGCGCCAACCACTTATCATAGAGTTCATCCACCACGAGAATACCCAATCTGTCGCAAAGTCTAAGGAAGTCTTCGCTATAGGGATTATGGGAAGTTCGCACATGATTGAATCCGAACTCTTTCATCATCTTGAGTCGCATCTCAATGGCACGTGGATAGGCTGCTGCACCTAACGCACCGAGAGTATGATGATTGGCAAAACCCTGCAGGAGCACCTTCTTGCCATTAACGAGCAGACCATGCTGCGGATTCATCTCGATGGTTCTCACGCCAAACGGTTCTCGTATCTGGTCAGCCACCTTACCCTCGTTATCGTAAAGCGTAACCTCGGCAGTATATAAATAAGGTGTATCGCACGACCAGAGTTTGGCATTCTCTATCTTGATAGCTGGCAGTTCATACTCTCTGTCGCGCCACTTGGCATTGAAATCCACATCCGTTTTCTGCTGCGCCACCACATGGCCGTCAGCATCCAAGATTCTGACTTCTACAGGAATGAAAGTTCCAGCAGCCTTTGCCTTTTTCTGCTGGTTGAAGATGTTAGCCCGAATCTTCACTTCCTGATTGTTGACGGTACGGATGAAGAGCGGATGGCGAGGGAAATACAAATCCTTGTCGGTGACGATAAGGTTGACATCCCGATAAAGTCCGGCACCGGTAAACCAGCGGGAGTTGTTCGGATTGCGGGTATCTGCCTTCACTGCAATCTCATTGACTTCGCCAAACTTGAGCAACTTGCTCACATCTACATCAAAGCCGAGGTAACCATAGTCAGTACCTCCTATTCGCTTACCATTGAGGTAAACATCGCCCACGAGCATGATGCCCTGGAAATCGAGGAGAATGCGCTTGCCTTTCCACTCGGCCTTCGGAGTCAGTTCATAGCGATACCAGCCTATACCCATTTCCTTAAAGCCACGTGGGCTCAAACGGCTGCGAACGTTACTACCTGCATCACTATTATCAGGACGTTCGCTGGCATCAGGAGCCACCCAGTCCTGTCCAATCAGGAAATCGTGAGGCAGGTTGACTACCTCATCGTTAGCCTGCAAATTCTTCAGCATATTCACGTCGGAAACATCCCCACGATGGAACTGCCAACCTCTGTCGAGAGAAATCGTATCTCGGACTGATGCAGAAGCATTGCCAGCAAATACAGAAGTATTACCAGCAGATGCAGAAGCAGTGCCAGCAGATGCAGAAAGCAACATCAGCAGGCCAGAATAGAAAAAATATTTTGCTGTCATATATTTCATTCAAAATTATTATTTCAAATATTTAGCCAATGGGCTCTTCATTTTCTTCAATCCTTTCGCCACGCACTTTGCGTTATGACGAGCACCCTTGAGAGAGGTGTGCGTATGATCCTTCTTGTAATATTCTTTCACTTTCTCCTTGCCTATCTTATCATAAGAATCGGCAGCGATATTGTGAAGGTCGAGGAAAGGAACTTCGGTCTCTGCCACCACCTCTCTGTACCACTTGCCATAGGTATCGTTGCGGCGCTCCATCTTGCCGTGTGGCCACTCATTGCGAGGAGTCAGGGAAACCAAAATAGGATGAGCACCCTTCTCGTAAACGTCCTGAATGAACTTCTTCAGATACCAGCCGAAAGAATAAACTACCTCAAACTGCTTGCTCTCCTGCATCTGATAGACATTGCAAGTATCCTTAGCACAAGGAATGGAACCGCGCATCTTCTTATCGGTCAAGGAACAGATGTCGTTATGACCGAACTCAATGAGCACATAGTCGCCCGGCTGCAAACTGTTATATACCTTCTCCCATCTGCCCTCATTGAGGTAGGAACGGCTGCTGCGACCCGCCTTGGCAGCATTCACACAGGTAATCTTCTTAGGATTGAAAATGGTATAAGCCTGAGAGCCCCAGCCCCACATACCATCCTCTTTCTTGTCAGCATTCTTTACGGTACTGTCGCCAGTAAAGAAAACCACCGGCTTGCCCTTCTCTCGCTGAAAATTCTCCACTGGAAGAGCCACATTGATCATCATCGCCTGCAACGGAGCCAGACTCGGGTCCTTACTCTCTGCCAATCCCTCTGCAGCCGAACGGGCATTCATCATCGCTCCGAAACGGGAGGTGTGGATATGGTCCTTGAAGAAGTGATACTTCTCCTTCCAATGACCGTAACTGTCGAGTTTGGCTGCCGAAATCTCATTCAAATCTACAAAAGGAACGCCCTCCTGCTCTGCCACCTGCTTCGCCCAGAGACCGAAAGTCTTATTCACGCGCACAATCTTATCATTCTCATCATAGGCATCACGAGGAGTAAGCGACATCAGGATAGGATGAGCACCGAGCGCCTTGCAGTCGTTGATATACTTGCGCATATACTCGCCGTAGGTATAAACGGTCTCCTTCACGCCCGTCTCCTTGATGGTGACATTGAGCGAATCCTTGCCGATGCCAGGAATGCTGGCACGCGCACGACCGCTATCGTAAGGACCGTTATCGTTATGACCGATAGAGATGATCACCCAGTCGCCAGCCTTAATACCCTTGCGCACATCTGGCCAGAGACGGTTGTAGAAAGTACGGCTGCTCATGCCTCCGAGCGCCTGATTCTCAACCGTAATCTTATTCTCGTCAAAGAACTCGTGTTCGTAATAGCCCCAGCCCCACTGGCCGTTATTTCCATTGCCCAGGGTGCCATTGCGCATGGTAGAGTTGCCTATCAGGAAGAGTACAGGATTGTTGCCCTTTCTGCTGGTTCCAGGAACAATGCGGGCGGTCATCGCCTTGTTGAGACTGTCCACTGTATTGTCAATCACATGGTTTACATCTTCCATCGGTTTTGCCACCTGGGCAAAAGAAGCAGTTGTTGCCGCCATCAGCGACATTGCAAACAATATTCTTTTCATTAGCTACGTATTTTTATCAAATTATTATCGTTATATTATATACAAGAGAATTCTTCACTCTTCGTTCTTCATTCTTCACTTAATCCTTTCTGCATGATCAGGCAGATAATATCCCAGATGAGGAGGTTGATTATATCCCACATTTTGCCAAGCCACACTCAGGCGATAGATGTGATCGTGCATGAGCGTAGGAATGCGGTATTCCGTCGGGATATTCGTAGTGAAAATATTCAGATGAGAGGCATCGCTCTCGTCCCAGTAGATCACCTCCTCGCGCCAGTCACCGAAGATATCAGCCTGCAGATTAGGAGTAGCCTTCGTCCAGTTGTTGCTCACAGAATGCCCCATTTCACTGAGATGTTTTCCGTTGCTCAAAGGCAGCGGTACGGCCTTCTTTCCGTTCCATTTCTGTAGGTACGGAGCAAAATGCGGTCTGCGGCCATTGGCAAGCAGTTCGTCCTGCAGGTCGCCATCCCAATAGATTCTAAAGTTCATCGCCGGCATTTGTGAAGGATTGTCAGCAATCACTTTTCCATGACAATCCCTTACTTCCTTTCTGTCCAGGCTCCACATTTCAAAGCCCCGATGCCGCCCGTCAATATCCGCAGCCACACCCCTTCCGGTATCATCTCTATCCAGCGTACGGTAGAGAATCTCGCCAGTACGGGCATCCCTATAATCAGAACCATAAGGCCGCTCTTCGTGTACCATAAAGACTTCCAACCCCGGTCTGTCTGGGTCGAGATCAGAGAGATGGAGCGCATCACCATGGCCGAGCCCCGTAGAGTACAACAGACTTCCATCGTGATTGACCGCAGCCGAGCCATAAGTAATCTCGTCGCATCCATCACCATCCACATCTCCTACTGCCAGGCTGTGGGCGCCCTGTGCAAAGGCCGTCGCAGAGAGCCCATGCGCCTCCTTGATTACCTTGCCTTCGCCATCCATCACCACCCAGTCGTGAGGAGTGAGAGAAGCATGCAACCACTTCGTCGTCAGTTGTTTACCATCGAAATCCACTGCCCAGAGATAAGAACGGGTGTAGTATCCTCGGCACATCACGGCACTCGGCCGATGGGCAGCTCCATCAAGATAAGCCACGCCAGCGAGGTATCTTTCGCCACGGTTGCCATAGTTGTCCTTATCGCCCCAAACAGACGAATAAGCAGGAAAGCCATCAGCCTCAAGTCGTTCACCCTCAGCCACTTGTCTTCCCACACCGAAAGCTCTGTTAGGATTATACCAGATGGTATGCATCGCCTTACCCGTTTCGCCATTGAAGACAGTGAGCAGTTCCGGACCATTCTTGATGCGCCCCCTACGGTTGCGATAATCAGCCGCATTATCGAGCGAACGAATCTCTGTATCAGTAGCCGATTCGCTAACAAACCTGCCCTGTCCATCGATACTTCCAGCCGAAGTCTTGCAAATCATTTCAGACTTTCCATCGCCATCAAAGTCGAAAACCAAGAACTGGGTATAGTGGGCACCGGCACGGATATTCTTGCCAAGATTGATGCGCCAGAGCTGTGTTCCGTCGAATTTATAACAATCAAGAATCACATCGCCAGTATAGCCATCGTGGGAATTGTCGTGAGAGTTGGAAGGGTCCCATTTCACTATCAATTCATACTCACCGTCACCATTCACGTCGCCCACGCTACAGTCGTTCGGGGTGTACACATAGGCACGTCCATCTGGAGCAGTTCCACCCTCAGGACGGTTGATGGGCAGCGACTTATACAGATCAGTCCAAGGCTTCACTGGTTTAGAAACCTCCAGTTGCATCGGGGCATCCATCTTCGGCTCATCCTGATAACTGATCAGGCGATAAGAATGTGCAGGAGAGCCTTTTACGTCAGTAAAGTTGGTTGCCAGGATATGATGAGCAATCACTTTTCCATCCCGCTCTATATCAAAACAGACATTCTTGCTATCCGTACCGAGGAGTCGCCAACTGAGATAGATTCCCTTTCCGGCAGCCGGCAAAGCCACCAGTCCACGGTCGAGACGTTCCATCGGGAATTGTGAAGGCTTCTGCCCAAATGCACTATTTTGCTGACCATAAGCAAAACCATTCTGTCCATAATCACTACTCTCCTGTCCATAAGCGCAATCATTTCCAAAAGCGCAAAAGACAGTAAGAAGCGAAAGAATATATAATTGTCTTTTTCTCATCAGTAGATTGTCTTTTCAGACATTTATTATAAATTTAGAACTTCTCTGCAAAAGTAAAAAAAATAATGCAATTTTCGCTTTATATTTTGCTTATTTTTCTCTATTTTTTGGCAGCGGCTTTTTTAAAGGTAAAAAGGTAAAAAAGTAAAAAGGTAAAAAGGCTTTTTAAAGGTAAAAAAGTAAAAAGGGATAATGAAGTGAGAAGTGAGAAATGAGAAATGGAGGAAAGAGATGGAAGGGAAGGAAATTGAAGCAGGAAAAATCTGTGTAAATCTGTGAAATCTGTGGGACATATTCCACTCTCAGGGGGTATCTGCAACGACCGAGCAGGTCGCCTCCGCGTAAATCCGTGAGTAATCGACATAGCAAGAAACCTCCGAATTAATTCTGTGAAATCCGATGAATAAAAATACCCGATGAAAAAAAATCTGCGTCATCTGCGAAATCTGCGTGACCAAAACCTCCCACGAAAAATCTGTGCAAATCTGTGAAATCTGTGGGACATATTCCACTCTCAGGGGGTATCTGTAACGACCGAACAGGTCGCCTCCGCGTAAATCCGTGAGTAATCGACGTAGCAAGAATGCCTCCAATGCAAAAAACATGAAGAAAAATAAGAGGGCGTACCATAGACTTATGACACACCCTCGTTTAGATTTCATTAACTATATTATAACCAGCAAACTAAAGTCTTTACTGAAAATATTTCTTAGATTACTTCAAGGTAACCTTGATAGTTCCCTTAGCAGTACGGACAATGTACAAGCCAGAAGCCAAGCCACGACTCTTCAAGTCGCTCTGCAAGGTTGCCATAGAAGTCTGCAAACTTGTCATGCGGAAGCCGTTGAGCGTATAGACATCTGCCCGGAATGAACCAGCGTCGAAACCGATCTCACGGATACCTGTAGCATTGGCTACATAGACAACTCCCTCTGTAAGGAACTTGCTTGTATCCCAACCCAAACCAGCAGGGAGCGCCTGCAAGTCAAATTTAGGAGTACCGCTGATCGTGCCTGTACAGTCAACAACACGCACATAGTCACCCTCAGCTGGAGTCCAACTATTCGCATTGTATGTGACATAGATGGTACCATTCAGAGTTGCATTGCCGCCTATCTTCAGATATGCCCAGCCGAGACTTTTGCTTCCTGTATATGCATAGACAACGAGAGAATCTGCCTTTGCCTTGTTCACATAAATGCTGGAACCATCGTAGGCTACCAGGTTCTTCTGGATATTGATAATGCCCGTATTGCTGGTCTGAGATGTAGGCAAATTGCTTCCAGGACGCAAGATACCGCCTTTCTGGAGATTAATACCCAAAGAGCAACCTACTCCGCGAAGTTCACCACTGCCCTGTACATAGAGGATTGTTGGAGCAGTCATGGATGCAGTTGCAGCTGCCTTGTTCAGTTTCACGGCTCCATCCAGAATCTTCAGCGACTTGGCATTGGCAAGTACATTCTCAGTAGAGATGGTCCAGATACCCGTACCATTCTTCACCACATTGCTACCATTGATAGAACCCTTGAACTCAAAGTTCGTGTCCTTGCCACCAATGGTCAAAGTATTGGTTCCTGAACCGAAGTTTCCACCATTACTGATATATCCATTACCCGTCAGAGCACCAATGGCAAAGCTCTTGCCATTTGTGCAGAACGCATGGTCCTTGGTGAAACGTGAATCAACGTTGAGCGTTGCCAAAGGAATACCATAACTATTGTAGAAATCGAATACAGGCTCGTAAGCATTCTTGCTTCCACGCTTTGCATTGATGGTTCCGGCAAACTTACTCCAGTCGCCCTTGAAAGGACAGCGGATCCAGGTGCCGTAGATATCAATGGTTCCCTCACCGGTCAGCTTACCGGTATAGTCACATCGGCCATCAGGATACCAGATACCCGACTTACCCTTAGGCACCTCGATATTCACATTATCTGAGTTGCTGCTATAGATACTGTTGGAAGCCTGCAAAACCACCTTGCTGCCATTCAGCACAATCGTCTTGCCATTGAAATGGGCATCCTGGAAGTCATAGACAGTTCCGGCATTGATATAGAGCTTGTCGAAATCGGCTGCACAGTTGAGCTGCAGTGTACCACTACCCAACTTGTAGAGATCGCGGTTGGTTCCCTTATTCATCTTGCTGATACCGCCATTCACAATCAGGGTTGTACCAGTATAAGTCTCTATCTGACCGCCATTCTCGCCCAACACGATAGGATGAGAAGAAGTCATGGAAGCATTTAACCACAACTTACCCTGGTTGGACATGGTAATGGTATTGTCGGCTGCACCTAACGAACCATATTCGAGACCATCCTTATTGGCAAGCGTTGCTGGTCGGAGATAACCGCCATCAATATAGGTGCCGCCCGTATATCGGTTGGTATTCTTGATATTGACTGCACTCTTACCCTTCAAAGTAACAGAACCTGTACCCTCGATGGCACCATTACCAGACAAGGTATATACCTTACTGTTATTGTTGAAGACAATGTTGCCAGGAGCGAGTTCCTCATTGATCTTTACGTCAGACTTAACGGCAGTATCATCGAAGGTTACGTTGTCACCCGAAACGAATTTCTTATCGGAAGAATTGAAGTTCTCCGACTCCATCAGGTCCCATATAGAACCGTTGGCACCAGTCCAGACTACAGACTCGCTGTCGCGTGAATCGCTCACCGTAATAGTCAACTTGCCATCAGCATAATCTAAACTGTATTTCTTGCCAGAGAGGCCTTCCACAGTGATGTCAGCCAAGTTGCCGGTCAGTTCGCTCACCTCTGCCAGTGTATAGGTACCAGGCTGAGGAGCCGATGTAAACTCGAATACCGGAGCAGAATACTGAGGACCGTTCTCCCATTTCTTCTTCTCGATACTCATCTTGTCAGCCACGAGCTTATCTACATTCTCGCCGTTCACATCGAAGACGACGCGGGCACCGAAACCGAGCTGGAGATCGGAAGTAGTCAGCGTACCTATCTGGTCCTTTCCGCCAGGACGGATGACAGAACCATAGTCGGCCTTGATACCGCCCTTGAAGTTACCGCCGTTGGAATTCAACTCAGCAAAGCGGTTCAGCCATACCGGACTATTCTCCATCGTTCCGTCAAACTGCAGTGTACCTGCCCATACATCGGTCTTGCCAGTGTAGGTCTGGATTACGTTAGGAAGAACGAGTGTACCATCGCCCTGCTTCACTAAGCGCATGTTGCCAGAGAAGGCACCGCCAGTGAGCGTATGAGTATAGTAGGTATATTTGATTTCAGTATCCTTGGTTCTGCACTCGCTCGGAGCCGTACCCTGCACCCATGAAGGGGCATTGTCGGTGAAGACAGCAGGAGCAGCACCATCAGCCACAGCTACCGTGGCATCGCCAGTGGTAGAAAGCAAGGCGTGCTTGCCGTCCAAAGACTTGGAGATGGTAGAGGAAACCTCTTCACGACCCGTAGTGGTGAGTGGTGGAGGAGCTATCGTGATGCCTTCCAGTTCACCGAGAAAGTAAGATGTGTGAGGAGGCTGGTTGTATCCGCATGGCTGCCATACCATCGCATTGCGGTACTGATGATCGTACCACAGCGAGTAGTTGCGCCAAGGAGTCGGAGTGGTCGTGGTATAGATGCGGATATTGTTGCTACCCGTGCGCTCTATCACTTCCTCACGCCAGTCGCCGAACACATCGCCCTGGAAACAAGGAGTAGCCTTGGTTCCGTTGTTAGAATAGGCACCCATAAGAGTTTCCAAAGTACCCTTTCCCGGCTTGGTGATCTCGGTATTATTGAAACACTCCTCCTGCAAATCGCCATCCCAGTAGATACGGAAGTTCATGCTCAGACCATTCGTATTCATTGTTACATGGTCATTGGTAATGGTAGATATCGGCGTATCATGCGCACTGTGACCTACTGCACCAGGAATGTCATTATAGAAATTACCAGCCAGACAGCGACCATCATCATTGGTATCTGTCTTGCGATAATATATCTTGCTCGTAGTTGCATCGCGATAGTTGTTGGAAGGAGCATCCTCATTGCAGGCAAACATCTCCTGACCATGGATATAAGGATTAAAATCACTTACATGCTGGGCATCGCCATGACCGAGACCTGTAGTGGAAAGTCCCTTGCCATTATCGTCGATAACCATAGAACCGAATACAATTTCATCACGTCCGTCCCAATCCACATCGGCTACGATATAGTTGTGATAACCCTGACCATACCAAGGAGACCCCGGCTGGTTATTGGTCCACTGCCAGCGAACTTTCAGGGCATGAGTCTTAGGATCTACATCGTATGCTATAAACTTATGACGGGTATAGATACCACGCGCCAGGAAGATACTTGGATGCTTGCCATCGAGATAAGGAGCACCGAAGAAGAATTTGTTAGAACGGTGGCCGTAGCCATCACCCCAAGCAGCCTTCAGATCAGTCTCACCTGCTTCCAGACGCTTCAGAGGATAATCTATGCACTGGTATGGCTTACCCGTAGCACCCTCGCAATACCAGAGGAACTCCTTGCCATAATGGGTAAACCATTCTACGCTTCCTTCTGCCTTTGGCTGGCGATAGTTAGTCCAGGAAGTGCCATTCTTGCCGTCAGCACCAATGGTATAGGTAGTACCATCAGCCATGTGGACAGTAGAGCCTTCTTCAAGTCGCATTACGACTTCAGCCTTGCCGTCCATATCCCAGTCGTAACCTACGATATTCTGCTCATTGTTCTGGAAGTCGCCCATGTTAGGACCACAGTTCACCCACCAGAGAATCTTACCATCCTGCTTCAGACAGGCCAGCATAGAATATTCCTTGGTCTCAACGCCATCGATGGTAGGTCCATTCTTAGGATAAAGCTGTTCACCTTCCTGCTGGTTGGTGAACTTCATCAGAATCTCCAACTCGCCATCGCCATCCACATCGGCACAGCAGGCATCGTTAGGGATATAAGTTGACTTCAGGGCAGCAGGATACTGGATTTTTACTTCCTTGTAATTAGTGTTGAAAACTGTAGCTTCCTTGGAAGCAGCCTGCTCTACCCCATTCACAACCGCCTTTACGGTATAAGTGCTACTTGATGAACCAGACTTGTCTGTAAAGTTGGAAACATCGAGGGGTTCTGAGTTTACTTTCATACCATTTCTGTAAAGATTGTACTTTACATCATAGTATTCATCGGCCTGGATACGCCAAGAGCAGTACACACCATTTGTGGTTTGCACTGCAATGAGTCCACGATCCAACTTATCGGTAAAGCGCTGGGCATTTGCTCCCATACTAACCAATAATGCTAAAGCAGATGTTGCGAGTAGTTTTTTATTCATTATTGTAGGTTTTATTGTTTTTATTCTTGTTTATTGTCGATTCATATCGATTATTGTTGTTTATTCAGGTTTAACTGATTTGTTGGCAAAATTACACATAATATTTGAGAAAGCATCTTTAAAATATGATATTTAACCTTATTATTTTGAGAAAGGGGAATAAAAAAGGATTTTTAAAGGTAAAAAAGTAAAAAGGTAAAAAGGATTTTTAAAGGTAAAAAAGTAAAAAGGTAAAAAAAGAAAGACAAAAAGGGATTTTTAAAGGTAAAAAAGTAAAAAGGTAAAAAAAAAGACAAAAAAAGAGAAGAAGACAGAGAAAGGAAGAAAGACAGAGAAAGGAAAGAAGACAAGAAAGAGAAGAGGACAAGAAAAGAGAAGAAGAAGACAGAGAAAGGGATGCATCACTGCATCCCTTTACACAAAAATGATTGATTCAATCTCGGCAAATTATAGAAACCATAATTGCCAATGCTCTATCTATGAAACAAATTACTTAAGCTGAGCACCTGCTACAGAGAATGTCTTGCCATCCTTTACGATAACAACACCATTCTTGGTTACTACCTTCTTCACTGCTGAAGCTGAGGTCTCTGCTGTATTTACATTCTTGATACCAGAAACGCCTGGCTCAAAGCCCTTGTAAGTCATTATCTTTACATCGCAGAGAGCTGTATCGTAACGGTAGAGGTTGAAATTCTCACCTGCTACACAAACAGTTGTCTTGTTGCAATCACCCTTGTCTGGACGGTCGTAACCATTACGGGTGTGAACGATGTAGAAGTTTGGCTTTTCTGTATCATCAGATGTATATTTAGCGTCAAGAGTTAAAACAGCATTGGTTATAGCTGTGTTGTAGTAAACGATACCCTCGAGTGGGAAGATGCTCCATGCAGAAGCTTCATACTTAGAGTTGGCAATGAAGTCTGCAGTTGGAGCCAATGGAGCAAATGCTGTTGTTGCATCCTCAGGAACCTGAACATTCCACTTGGCATTGTCGGTACCAATACTTGCCATATCATAGAAACCAAAGCCAGACTTGGTAGATACATAGTTAGCTGCATCTGCCTCTGTGCATGCAGTAGCATTACCATTTGCATCATAACCATACATCTGGGTTGAATAAGCGCGGTCCCAGTGTGACTTGTTGGCATTATCAACAATCTCAGTTACAGTGAAGCCAGTCTTTGCTGCATCGCACTCCTCCTTAGTCCAAGCGTAGTCCTTCTTATCAGCTACTACGTACTCAACGTTGTTTTCTACAGTAACCTTCTCTGATGGAGCGTACCAAGGCATCTCTACAGGGTGGGTACCGTCGTATGAATAAAGTTCCAATGAACCCTGACCATCCAATGCAATAGTCTCACCTGTCAACACATTACCCTCAGTTGTCACACCACCAACAGTCTTCTTATAGTGGATAGTAACTGTAGGCTTCATCAAAGTCTCAGAGTTATCAGCCACAATCTGATAAACCTTCTTGTAGCCCTCTTCTACGTTTACAATTGAAGCAGATGGAGTAGGCATGGTAATCTGCTCGCAAACTACATCGTTGACAACCTCGTTAGACTTGTTGGTCTCGTCATCCTCAAGAGTTGTCCAAACATTCAACTGACCAGACTTGTTGCAGAAGATAATTTTAGAACCACCTTCACCGCTGGTCTCCATCTCGCGGGTATCAATAGCATCACCATAAGCTACAGAGCACTCCTCGCCATCAGCATAAGCTGTACCATCAATGCCCTCAGCATCACCGAGCTGGGTCCAATGCAGGGTATGGCCCTCTGGGAATGTTACGTAATAAGCACGCTGCTGACCAATAGCTGCAAGCAAATCTACAGAAGGCTCCTGAGCGAATGGACCCTCTGCCTCGTAAGAAAGACCGATGTTAGAGAGCTGGTGTAAAGAAGTACCGTTCATACCGAATACGAAAATACCGGCACGATCCTCTGTACATGTATAGTTATGAACACCTGTCTTCAAAGGATTTCCTTCTGCATCAGAAATGGTATAGGTAGCTGTATTAGCTTCAGTATTGATAACGACAGCAAACTTATAAGTAGTCTGGCTTGAGAGGGTAAGAGTCTCCTCTGTAGTCTGGCTCCAGTCGTTCTTTGCTGTTGGCTCCTCGTTAATCCAAATAGTGAAGTCACCATTAGCAGCAGCAGGCTTCTCGCCTACTCTCCAACGGAAGAAATAGTCTTCACCTTCGTTAGCCTTGTACCAGTGATAGCTGTGAGTACTTACACGAGTATCAGAAGAAGTACACATATCAATAGGAAGGAGCACAAACTCCATGTCTGCACGGGCAGCCATATTAGACATATTCAAGTCCATCGTGAACTTGTAAGTATTATTTGGAAGAGTAGCAACATCGGTATTTGCCCATGCAGCCTCGTTCCAGAAGTAGTTGAGCATACGTCCACCATTCTTCTTGTTCTGTACCTCAAGATATTCCTTACCTGGTGTTGAAGCAAAGTTGCCTGCATCCTGGACAATCCAACCCTCAGACATCTTATCAGTTGGCACCTTGAAGAAGTACTTGTCCATCACCTGAGCCTTTGCTGTCATTGCGAATACAGCCAAAAGCATTGCAATAAAAGTAAACTTTTTCATTGTTAAAACGTTTAGTTGTTAATAATTTGTATTTAATATTTTGTCCTATTCCCCAATCATCTGCCCACCCGAAGGTGGGCGAAATGATTTCGAACAGGAAATTCAATACTGTTTTTGGGGCAAGAAACCAGATACTTACCAACCAGGGTTCTGCTGGATAGCATGATTGGATTTCAAGATCTCGGTCTGAGAGAATGGGAACAGATTCCACTTGCTCTCCCACTGTCCATCACCTCGAGTCACAGACACCTTATTATATATATAGGAGCCATCCTCGTTCTTGGTGATTTCCATGCGGTGGATATTCATGAACTTATCGCCATCCTCCATCCAGCGACGCACGTCATAGAATCGGTGTCCCTCGAAAGCGAGTTCCACACGGCGCTCGTTCTTGTACTTCTCCCAGAAAGCCTCGTTGCTCATACCCGTTGCGATAGCTGGCATACCGGAACGCAGGCGGGTCTTGTTCGCCATCTTGGCTGCTGTCTGGGTAGCCGGTACATTCACAGTAGTCTGGTTGCCTTCTTCATCAGTAATCACTACTGCACCACTCGCATCGGCTGCATTGGCATTGCCGCAGGCCTTGAAATACTGGAAGAGAGCCTCTGCATAGTTCAGATACATACCGCCCATACGGAAGGTGAGCCAACCGTGAGGGGATGTGGTAGCTGCTTTACCGGAACGGCCACGAAGAACCTGATCTGCATTACAGAATTTCTTCAGATAGTAACCGGTAGTAGTAGCGTATGACTTTCCTGCTGCATTACCTGTACGGGAGTGATAACCACCAGCATAGGTCTCAATGGTAGGATGCTCACTGTTGTAATCAGCCAGATCGTTAGGCCATGCCTCGCCATTAAGCACTACGGTTTTCTTCAGACGTGGGTCACGGTTGTCGTATGGCTTTGTTGCATCATACAGGTTACTTTCCGCAATGCTCTTGCCATCGGTACATTCAAAAGCATCTACCAGATCCTGTGTAGGACAGTTGCCGCCCTGACCTGAAGAATAACCTACTGGGAAGTTGTAGCCCTCGAAAGAACTGGAAGAAGCGGTGCGGCGTGCAAAGAGTATCTCCTTGGTACTGGAAGCATCTGAATAATACTCCTTGCCCCAAAGGTCCTCTAAGTTGGTTGCTAACCCATAACCCTTAGCCTCTGCAGCATCGATAAGTTCCTTATTGGCAGCCACGGCGATGGCCCAGAGATTCTTCTTCTCCTCTGAGGTCTTGCCCTGTGTGAAGAGTGGAGAGGCATGATAGAGAGCTGCCTGAGCCTTCAATGCCAGAACGGCATACTTGTTGGCGCGGGCGGTCTCTGCCTTGGAGAGAATCATATCCGACTTGCCTGCGTAGTCTTCGATAATCTTGTCCTTGATATCATCGCACTCGCTGATGATGAAGTTGAAGATTTCGTCGGCACTGGTTCGTGGAAGTGCTGTCTCCTCGGTACCTGTGGTATTGTGAACCTTGAAAGGCACACCGCCGTACTGGCGAACCAAAGTATAATAGAAGTAAGCACGTGCCCAGCGAGCCTCATACTGATAATTGTTGTAGAGATACATCTGCTTCTCATAATCGAGATTGAGCTTGAACTGGTCGAATTCAAGATTAGACCAGTTGTCTATCACCTCATTGCAGTAAGTAATGCCCTCATAAGCAGAACTCCAAATGGTCTGGTGAGCATTGACTGAACTCCAGTTGCCATTGAAGAAGTCCTCTACCGCATTGCCATCGTGGCTATATTCAGACTCATCAGTTGCAGAGGAAAGCATGGCTCCCGAAAGGTTGCCCCAGTCGGTATCGATATCTGTGTATATCGTGGTCATCAATCCACCTACGTATTTGAACGAGCGCTGGATGTATTCCTTGTCGTAGGCTGTATATTCATTGTAGTCCATATTACAAGAAGACAACGTCATGGCAGCCAACACAAAGCAAAATAGTTTTTTATTTACTTTCATAATCGTAATTCCTTAAATTTAGAATGTTACTGCAGCACCTACCTGAAGGCTTCTGGTAAGAGGCTGGATTGTACCGTATGAAGCGGCATCTGCCTCGTCGAGATGATCAAGAGTGAAGAGGTCTGTTCCGCGAGCATACAACTTCACTTTGTTGATGAAACCTATCTTGTTCAACCATGCTGATGGCAGATAATAATACATCTCCACATAGCGGAGCTTGAGATAACTGCGGTCAAACATGTTGAGCGTGCTGTTCAAATTGTTGTTGGCATTGCTGGTTGCTGAGAGACGTGGGAACTTTGGATTCTCAGTATTGCCACGCTCTGCAGACCAGGAGTTCTCGTAAAGATACTGAGACAGCGTGTTATTAGCTACGGCTGAACGGTACAAACCATTGGTGGTCTTGAAACCGGTCCACTTGCCTACGCCCTGGAACATGGCATCGATACCCCATCCCTTGTACTCTGCACCGAGGTGGAAGTTGTAGTAGAGGTCTGGCGCAGTAGTGCTGTAACCTATCGCCTGGCGGTCGTTGTTGTCTATCGTCTCGTCACCAGTCAGATCCACATACTTTACATCTCCTGCATGAATGGTTGTGAAATTGTGGATTGGGTAGCCCAATTCCTTCATCTCTGAAGTTGAAATAATGCCATCGCCATTCAGGTCGTCACTCTTCTGGAAGAAGCCATCTGCGATATAACCGAATGCCTGACCGTATCGCTTGCCTGTAGAAGAGGTATTGGCATAGAGCTGTGGAGCCTCTGCCTGATTCTTCACGATGGTCTTGTTGAGTGTGAGGGAAGCACCAAGACTGATGGTGAGATCCTTGTTCAACTTCTTGCTGTAGTCTGCCGATACATCGAAGCCATGGGAATTGATGACTCCTACTGGCTCATAAGGAGCTGTCATACCGAATACGCTGGAGTAGCTACCTGCTGTAGAATACCAGATATCATAGCGGTGCTGGTAGTAATAATCTGCAGAGATATTCAGACCGCCAAAAAGTGTGGCATCGAAACCGACATTGAACTTGCTTGCATTCTCGTGATCGATATGCTGGGTCTTGGCTGTGCCAAGATAGGTATTACCCCACTGTGTACCTGTATAGGTAGCATCGAATGGATAGCTTACGCCGTTCATCTGATAGAACTGGTCGTAATAGGTCCATACGTCTCCGCCAGGAAGCACATCCAGTACCTGGTTGCCCCAGGAAGCACGCAACTTCAGGAAGTCAAGCCACTTCACATTCTTCATAAACTTCTCATTGGAGATGTTCCAGGCGAAAGATACGTTTGGAGACATCGCCCACTTGTCGCCAGGAGCCATACGGCTGGAACCGCTCTCTACCAGGGCTACATCGAAGAGAAGTCTGTTGTCATAACCATAGTGACCGAACAAAGAGATATTGTGGCGATAGACGGTGGTATTGGTACCTGTCTTGTCGTTGTACTCGTAATCGTACTTCAACTGGCCATATACATGATGCTTCTCAGAGAAGTTCTTGTCGTAGTTGAGCGCTGCATTCCATACGCAACGGCGAATCCAAGAGTTGTTGTTTGCACCAGTACCCATGTTGGAATCTGTACCCTGTACGGCAGAGAGTATTCCTTCGCCATCAGCAACGATTGAACCATTGGTTGGCACCTCGTAGTAGGCATAGCGATAGGTCTTGGAATGGTCTTCATAGACATTTGACCAGGTATCATAACCCAACTGAGCCTGAGCACTCAAACCCTCGGTGATGGATGAGAGATCCTGATCCAACACCAAGTCGGCATAGAGCGCACGCTGATGATTCTTATAGTAAGCTGCGCCCTGGCTCTGAGCAACTGGATTGGAAGTAGTATATACTGTATTTCCACCCCATACGGTCTCTGAAACCTTCACCGGGAATGCATTGGCTGGCACCTTATAGATCATAGACCAGAGGTCTGCCTGCGCACCTGGCTGCGACTGTTCTGTCAGCAAGCCATACAAGTGGGTATGCAACTTTGTTTTGAGGCCCAGGTCAATATCCATGTTGGAACGCAGTGTTCCACGAGTATATTTATTCTGTGTAGAATATCCGTCGTTCTGGAAATTCTTGATGAATCCCTTGTTGGTCAGCAACTGCACGTTGGTATAATAACGGAAGTTGCTGGTACCTCCCTTGAATTCAACATTGAAGCGATCGTTGTTGGAAACATTGCGGAAGGTTTCGTCAGCCCAGTTTACATTTGGATAATAGAGCGGATTGGAACCATCTCTATAGGCATTGATGACATCCGAGCTATAGACATCGCCAGCATTCTGATTATGATAAGCCTCGTTGACTGCTGATGCGTATGTAGCTGCATCTACCATCTTAGGCTTGTTGGTGAGGAAAGAGAACACGTGATCATAAGAGAAAGTCACGGATTTGGTATTGTACTTACCATGCTTGGTAGTAATCAAAACCACGCCGTTGGCACCTTTGCAACCATAGAGAGCCGTTGCAGCGGCATCCTTCAGGATAGATACACTCTCTACATCCTCAGCTACCACATTCTCGATGGCACGCTCTACGCCATCCACAATGAAGAGCGGAGTGCTGCCGCTGGAAGACTGGATGCCACGGATATAGAAAGCTGGATTCTGGGCATGGAAAAGACCGGAACCGTCGAGACTGACGAGACCATTGCCCTGACCCAGGATATTATTACCGATGTTGCGTGCGCCACGCTTGTTGACATCCTTGTTGCTGATGACACTGACAGCAGAAGTGGACTGCTCGCGGGTAAAGGTGCGGTTGGCACCTATATCTACGGTCTGGTCCTTATATGCCACAGAGTCCATGATGTCCTGCTGCGCCATTGCTGGCAGGCTCATGCCTGCAAGCAATGACAACATATATATATTCTTTGTTTTCATATACAAATTCATTTTAACTTAGTTAGTTCCCTGAGGTTCTTCTTACCAACCTGGGTTTTGTACAAGACCATAATTCTTATTGATTTCTGCCTGTGGAAGTGGATCGAACAACCACTTCTTCACTTCGTTGCTCTTAGGATCCTGCGTCCAGAGATAACGGCTATTGGCTGTAATCGTCTTGATGCAACTCAGGAAGAACAGAGGCTGTGTAGATGACGGATCATTATCACGGTCACCTCCTACCCACGCAGCATTACGGCTCTGGAAACCATCGCTGGTCTGAATCAGACGATACTGCATCAAACCGTGCAGTTGCTTGGTCATCCAGTCTGTACGCTTCAGGCGAACCATATCAAACCAGCGGGCATTGGTAAGTCCTAACTCTCTTACTCGCTCGTCGAGAAGTTCTTCCATAAACTCTGTGGAAGTCTCGCCATTGCTCAGAGTCACGTTCTGAATGGCAGCTGCTGCTGCGGTAGTTGCTGTATAACCCTTTGCCTTGCGGTAAGTAGAATTGGTCCACATTCTCTCCATGGTAGGAAGACCTACACGAGAGCGAACCTTATCCACCATAGCCACAGCTTTTCCTACATTGTTATCATCCTTATCCTTACGCATCACGAGTGCCTCTGCATACTGCAAATAGAACTCTGAGAGTGAAAGAGAAACCCACTGGGTTGGGAAGCGGTAAGAATCAGCAGATTCATCAGGATAACCACCTGCGCCCAAGTAATATTTGTTGAATCCATAACCAGAACCGAACATAGTATTCTGCTGGGTCAGGACACCTGTACCACCATCATTACCACTATACCAGAGTTCCCAAGGATAACCTGTCATAGAAGCGGTTGTCCAATCGAGGTTTGTATTCTGTCCGTTCACAATACACTCCTCATACAAACGTGGGTCGCGTGTAAGAACTGTCGTAATCTGACGGGCACCAGAAGGCACCGTACCATCTACAAACATCGTATGCAATGATTTCTTGTTACGCGAAATCGCACCTGTGAATTTATTGGTTACGAAGTTGGTTACATAGATTGTAAACGAACCATCCTTCTTATATACCATGGTTGAATCCGGTTCTGTAACCACCTTGCCACTCACCTGCTTGTAAGTTTTCGTGGCAGCTTTATCCCAGTCGAAAGGTTCACCATCGCTCCATGAGAATTTCTCAACATATTCCTGTGTAGGACTATAGGCATTACGTGGTATTGACTTTGAATACCAATAGTGCCAGCAATAACGTCCTACTTGGGAATTATCATTACCCTGCACACGTACAGAGTGTAAAATCTCCTTAGAAGCATTGAGGTAATAACCCTTGCGGTATGCCAGACGATAGTATGGCACCTTCTTGTCAGCATTGTTGGCACTGGCTGGAACCTTAGCCTGCTCCAACTCATATACGCCTTCCTTCTCCAACTTATCAGCGAAATCGTCGCAAGCCTTAGCAAAAGCATCCCAACGCTCCTGATATTTAGAATTGTCGGTGTACATGATATATGGCTTTACCTCGTCAGAAGCACCATCGTAATATGGCTTACCGTCCTTTGGATTGAGCAATGGAGAAGCAGCAAACTGAAGAATCTTACACTTCAAAGCCATCGCACCAGCCTTGGTCCAACGACCGGTCATCGTTGAATTTACGCTCCAAGGAAATTCATTTTCCTGGATAGCCAAATCGAGCTGCTCTACCATCCAGTTCACACACTCCTCTACGGTATTGCGCTTGAACTCGCCATTCACCTCGCCTGTCTCCAGAACGTGATCCATGATAGGAATACCACCGAAGTGCTGGAAAGTATTGAAGAAGGCATCAACCATGAGGCAGCGAGCCTCAGCCTTCAGACGATTCTTCTCGGATGCATCCATATCCTTTTCAGGAGCACGGTCAACATTCGCTAAGAAAATCAAACCAGAACGGATGGTCTTCCACTGGAACTCCTTGTCGTATGAATAAAGCGGACCGTCCAATCCATCTGAACGACCAATATTGGCAGTCAGAGAACCTGTGTAATACTTTGAATAGACAGCAGCTCCATTCCAGAAGTCATGCCAGCAGTCGGTCAAGGCGTCAAACTTACCTGTATATGGGTTACCAGCATGAGGCATGTTGGTACCACCATTATAATATGGCAAGCCATAATACTGCTTAGAGTAGATACCTACAAGAAACTGGCGTGTATATTCTGCATTCTGGAATACAGAGTCTATAGTAGCAGTAGAACTGGTTGCCTTGTCGAGAGAAGCATCTCCCACAGCGATGGTATCGGTACAAGCTGTGAAAGCTGCACCTGCTACCAACATGGCTACTGCACTACGAAATAATATATTATGTTTCATTGTTTCTTTGTTCATTATGTTACATTACCTTTGATTAGAAGCCTACATTCAAGCTGATGGTGTAGGTACGCTGCAATGGGTAAGAAGGAGCATTGGATGCTCTTGTCTCAGGGTCACCCCACTTGTAAGGAGTAAAGGTAAGGAGGTTGTATCCCGAAAGGGTTACCTCGCACTTGTTCATACCTATCTTCTTGAAAGTAGGATTGATGAAATCGTAAGACAGAGATACGGTCTTCAGACGGAGATACTTCGCATCTTTCTCCCAAAGATCTGAATTTTCATAGTTCTGCTCGGCATTCGCCCAGGTTGCTCGTGGATAGAGTGCATCCTGACTCTCATAGACTCCAGGTGTCCATGTATTGTTCACATGATATGAGAGAAGTCCACCCTGGGTTGTATTGGATGAACAGTAGAATGGCTGACGGAACACATCAGTAATGTAACGGCTTACATTCCATGCACCTGTGAGCTGCATATTGAAGGTGAGACGCTTGTAGTTGAAACCGAGAGTGAGACCTGCCATGTACTCAGGATCATCGGTATAACCATTGTCGCGAGTCATATCGTTAGGATCAATCTTACCATCTCCGTCGAGATCCACATACACACAGTCACCTGGCTGCAAGTTGGTTATGCGCTGCTGAGGGAATGGGGTTCCAAAAGTCTGTTCATACTCAGCCTTGGTCTGCTCTCCCTCATAGTACTTCCAGAACTTATACATTGAGCGGGCACCGATACGATGACCCTTTGCCAACATATAGTCGTTCTTCTGAGGCTCTTCCTTCATCTCGATGATCTCATTCTGGTTGTAAGAGAGATTCAACTTACCCCAGAAACGGAAATTCTTACCGATCTTGTCATTGTAGCCGAGAGACAGTTCCCAACCCCATGCCTTGGTCTCACCTGCATTGGTATATGGCATGGTGAAACCGATAGAAGATGGTACGGTTGCATCGCGTACAAGGATATCAGTACGATGCTCACGATAGTAATCGAAGGTTGTCTTAAAGCGGTCGCCAAAGAAATACAGGTCGAAACCATAGTCCTGCTTGAATGCCTTCTCCCAACCGATATCTGGATTGTTCTTGATAGACTCGTAAGCACCTGCTATGGAAGAGGTTCCCTGTACAGTACCAGACTGGGCATTACCGAAGAGATAACCGTATGTATCCGCCCAGTTGCTCATATTATTGACCAAACCATAAGAACCGGTGATATATGGGTCAGCAAGATACATAAATCGGATTTTGTCCAAAGTCTTATCATTACCGACAAGACCCCAAGAGGCACGGAGTTTGAAGAAAGAAGCAATCTTGGAAATTGGCTTCCAGAACTTCTCCTCACTGATGATCCAACCGATAGAACCTGCTGGGAAGGTACCGAAACGGCGACCTGGCGCGAAGTTCTCAGAACCATTATAACCTATGTTGAACTCTGCCATATATCTGTTGGCATAGTCGTAAGTTACACGACCCACAAGACCTACGTAAGAACGAGGCACATCTGGATATGAAATATTAGAATAATAATACTGCTTAGACTGGTTGTAAAGCATCAGAGCATTCACGGTATGCTTGCCGAATACACGTGAATAGTTGAAGCTACCCTCCAAGTACCAGTCACGTGCCTTACCCTGAGATGCTGAGTAAGAAGGATCGGTATCATTACCGTTCTGGCGATATACAATATAAGGAGTACCATCGGCATTGTAGATGACATTGCCCTGCTCGTCGTACTGTACGAGTGGGTTGTAAGTAGCCACCTGACAGTTACCCTGCTTGCTAATCGTATAAGCAGAGTTGTAAGATCCCTTCGCCTTGAAACTCAGACCCTTAGTGATAAAATCCAACTTCTGGTCGAGCACGAGGTCCATCTGTATCTTGTTGATATTGGTCTGCATGAAACCCTTACCATAGTAACCCATACCGTCACCTCCTACAAATGGCAATTTCAATCCGTCAGTATAATCGGTAGTACAATAAACCAACTTGTTATCAATGATACCAGGACTTGAGAAAGGAGTAGCATAATAAATCTGCTTGATCAGACCTGCTGCACCTGAACCAGTATATGGCTTGTCGGCATTGCTCACATTACCAGCCACATTGAAAGACAATGTTGTAGTCTTGGTAGCCTTGAGGTCGAGATTAGAACGGTAGTTGAAGCGATGATACTGATAACCGAAGTCATAGTTAGCACCAAACTCCTTGAAGAGACCATCCTGAGAATAATAACCTGTAGAGATGAAGTACTTCACGCGGTCTGTACCACCCGAAATATTCAGGTTGTGCTGCTGCTGGAGCGTCACATCCTTCATGATATAGTCTGCCCATCTCGTATTAGGGAAACGGATAGGATCAGAACCTGTAGCAAACTTCTGAATGATGGCATCAGAGAAACTCTTAGAGAATGGCTTCTCTGCCATATAGGCTTCCAAAGACGCATATTTACCATTGGCAACCGCTAAATTTGCAGTCTGCCAATAGTCATTCTCTGACATCTGATTATAGAAATTAGCATACTCTAAAGAAGAAGCCTGCTCTACCATCTTGGTAGGTGAAAGTGCTGTCCAAGAAGTAGATACGCTGATTTTGGCCTTACCCTGTGAACCACGCTTAGTAGTAATCAGGACAACACCATTGGCACCACGCACACCGAATACGGCTGTTGCAGAGGCATCCTTCAATACGGTTACACTTTCGATTTCATTAGGGTCGATATCTGCCATCGTACGCTCTACACCATCCACCTGGATGAGAGGCTGTGAGTCTCCCCATGTAGCCTTACCGCGAACGAAGATTTCTGCTGCATCATCACCTGGCTCACCGGAATACTGAACGGTAGTCACACCAGAAAGCTGACCACCCAGCACATTGTTGACAGAACCGACTGAAGTACGTACCAAGTCTTCGCTCTTTACGCTGGAAATAGCACCGGTCATGGTTACCTTCTTCTGTACACCATAGGCAACAACCTCAACGGTATTCAGAGAAACAGCACCAGAAGTCTTCATCTGAACTTTCATTCCTTCCTTGGCTGCCACGATACTTTCGTCGTAACCAATATAAGTAATCTTGAGTTTCTGACCAAGCTTGACGTTGATACTGAAGTTACCATCCATATCGGTAATAGTACCTTGTGATGCACTTCCGCCTACAACCAGTACGGTCGCACCAATCACTGGTTCGCCAGTCTCATCGACCACCGTACCCTTGACAGCCTTTGCCTGCTGCACGTTCTGTACCTCAGCATGAGCTTGCCCCCCCACGTAAGGGCTGAGCATCAGCGCTGAGCATACCAATGCAAATGGCAACACAGACTTTTTCATCATTTTGTTTTGTTTGCTCATATTTTTAAATAGGTTTTATGTTCTGTCCAATCCCCTATATACCCCAAAAAGTCAATTTGCTTAATGACAGCTACAATATTCATCTGATAGCCTCAAATGCTATTGCAGAATGATTTTGAAATTGCATATAAGTTTCATCTTCCTTTAGGCAACCAATAGGTTCATCTTGTACAAAGCTAATTTAAGAATGCTTCTGTTTTAGTCAATCACTAATCTCGTTTTAGTTAATCGCTAATCCGTATAAGCTCTTGATTTAGTTTATTTCTAACTTCGTTTAAGCCTTGTTTTAGAATTATTTCGGTTGCAAAAGTACAGAATCGATTTATTTTGCTACCTTAAATTTTGATTATTAACCCTATTTTTTTGATAACAAACCTAAAATATCGAATTCTATTTCTTAAAATTGCTTATATTATTATATATAAATAGGTATATTAGAAACGATAATCATAGAAAAATTCTGCATTTCCTTTTTTTTTAGTAACTTTGCAAAAGAAACAAGTTACAACTACCATTTATAACGAAAGATCTATGCAAACAAGTAAATATTTGTTCGCCTCAGAACGGGATGCACAATGGGGGCTCACCATCAGCACTATCGGATATGAGGTGATAGAGCCACACGACAGCTACCCTACCAAGGGACATGCTGACGGCTACTATTTTGATATCAACAAAGGCAGAACGCTGGATGAATTTCAGTTGCTCTATCTGACAGAGGGCGAAGGTGTTTTCCAGTCAGCCCACTGCCCAGAGACCGTCATCAAAGCTGGCGACATCTTCCTGTTGTTTCCTGGCGAATGGCATACTTACCACCCTACTCAAGGAAAAGGATGGAAAAGTTATTGGATAGGATTCAAGGGAAGAAACATTGACGACCGAGTGAAGCATAAGTTCCTCTCTCCAGAGAAGCCGATCTATCACGTGGGGTTCAGCAACGAAATCGTCAATCTATATGAGGAAGCACGATACATTGCTCAGGAGGAAGCTGCATACGCCCAGCAAACCTTGGCAGGTATCGCCAACCATCTCATCGGCCTGATGTACTCCTTGGAGCGTAATATTGAATTGAATAAAGATTCAAAGCATGTGGATATCATCAATAAAGCCCGTCTTCGCATCCGCGAATCATTGGAAGGCAACCTTACCATTCAGGAGATTGCGCAGGAACTCGGCATCAGCTATTCTTCCTTCCGCAAACTCTTCAAGGAGCACACCGGTTTCGCACCTGCCCTTTACCAGCAGAATCTGAAACTGCAGAGGGCAAAGGAACTGCTTTCCACTACCGATGATAGCATCAAGGAGATAGCCTACCGCCTTAATTTCGAGTCGCCAGACTACTTCTCTTCAAAATTCAAGAGTCAGACGGGCATGAAGCCTTCAGATTTCAGAAACATGAACAGATAATTCAGAAAAACAGAACAGACTATATCAGAATCATAATAAAATACGTAACTAACATTTATCAACTCATAATTATCAAATGCTTATAGGCTGCTTGCAGAACTAAAGGTTCACAAGCAGCCTTGTCTTATTCCAGCCCATTGGATTATTCCCTTTTTATCCATACACCCCTTTAAGCCTCCCATTCTATGATCCTTCTTTCATCACTTCTCCCAAAAACATCCATCACTTCCCCAATTTTATACTGCCGCCAAATATCAAGGGCTGAAAATCAAAATCCCTTGTTGCATTTCACGATTTAGGTCTATCTTTGCACCGAAAATTTCAACAAAGACTTTGAAGTAACACATAAGGAACTTCGGAATCAACGGAAATTAAACTTAGAAATCAATAACATAAAATTAGACTTAAAAACCTAGCAAAATGGAACAAAAGAAATACTTCTTTGCAGTGGATTTAGGCGCCACCAGCGGAAGAACCATTATCGGTAGTTTATCAGATGGAAAGTTCAATCTGGAAGAACTGACACGTTTCGACAACCATCTCATCGAGACGGGCAATCACTTCTATTGGGACATCTATGCGCTCTATCTGGAAATCATCAAGGGCTTGAAACTCGTGGCTCAAAGAGGCATCAACATCCAGAGCATCGGAATCGACACCTGGGGATGCGACTTTGTATATGTGGGCAAGGACGGAGCCATCCTCCGCAACCCTCTCGCCTATCGAGACCCACATACAGTGGGCATGATGGAGAAATACTTCGACGAGCAAATCAGCAAGGAAAAGGTATATGAAAAGACGGGCATCCAGTTCATGAACTTCAACTCCCTCTTCCAGATATACGCTATGCGCAAGGCTGGCAATGTGGCTTTGGAGAATGCAAACAAAATACTCTTTATTCCGGATGCGCTGAGCTATATGCTTACCGGTAACGCTATCTGCGAATATACTGTAGCCTCCACCTCGCAGATTCTCAATCCGATGACAGGCGACCTCGACCAGGATCTTGTTGAGAGTCTCGGATTGAAGCGCGAACAGTTTGGAGAAATGACAGCACCAGCTACCATCATCGGTACACTCACCGAGGAAGTACAGAAGATAACTGGCTTGAATGCAGTACCTGTCATCGCTGTAGCAGGGCATGATACTGCCAGCGCAGTAGCTGCCGTTCCTGCCAAGAATGAAAAGTTCGCTTACCTCAGTTCTGGCACTTGGAGCCTCATGGGTATAGAGACTCAGAAGGCTATCATCAATGAACATAGCTATGAACTCAACTTCACAAACGAAGGCGGTATCGAGGGTACTACCCGATTCCTCAAGAATATCTGTGGTATGTGGATCTACGAGCGTTGCCGTAAGGAATGGAAAGATGCGGCTGCTGCTAATAACAGTGACCAGACTTGTCTGGGACATGGCGAACTGATTGCTGAAGCAATGAAGCAGCCAGCCTTCCAGAGTATCATCAATCCAGACGATGCTGTCTTTGCCAACCCATCCAGCATGGTAGAAGCTATCAAGCAATATTGTGAAAAGACCGGTCAGCATGTACCTGAGAGCTACGGCGAGTTCTGCCGCTGCATCTTCGAAAGTCTTGCCCTTCGCTACCGTCAGGTATTCACATGGCTCAAAGAATTTGCAGATTTCGATATCAACGTGCTCCACATCATCGGTGGCGGTTCTCTCAACCAATACCTCAACCAGTTTACAGCCAACAGTTGTGGCGTAACAGTTCTTGCTGGTCCACAAGAAGGTACAGCTATCGGAAATATCATGCTGCAGGCTAAGGCTTCCGGCTTGGTAAAGGATATCTGGGAAATGCGACAAATCATCGCCAACTCTCTGGAGTTGAAGAAATTCGAGCCACAGGACAAGGATGCTTGGGATGCTGCTTATGAGAAGTTTTTAAAGGTAAAAGGGTAAAAAAGTAAAAAAGTAAAAAGGTAAAGAAAGAAATAAACAATAAAAGATTAACAATATAAAACTTAAAGACAATTATGAAAGCAGATTTGATTTTGAAGAATTACGAGATTGCAAAAGAGCGCTATGCTGCTCTGGGTGTAGATACCGACAAGGCTATCGAGACATTGGAGAAAACTCCTATCTCTCTGCATTGCTGGCAGGCTGACGATGTAGTTGGTTTCGAGCGTGGCGAGGCTGCTTCTGGAGGTATCCAGAGTACAGGTAACTATCCTGGCAAGGCTCGCAATATCGATGAACTCCGACAGGATATTGAAAAGGTAAACTCTCTCCTCGCTGGTACCTTCCGTCTCAATCTCCACGAGATATATGGTGAGTTCGGGGGCAAGCAAATCGACCGTAACGAGGTAACCGTAGATCAGTTCACAGGTTGGATGCAGTGGGCAAAGGAGCAGAACATGAAGCTCGATTTCAACTCTACTTCTTTCTCTCACCCATTGAGTGGCAACCTCACTTTATCAAACCCAGACCCTGCTATCCGTGAGTTTTGGATTGAGCACACCAAGCGTTGCCGCCATATCGCTGATGCAATGGGTAAGTTCCAGAACGATCCATGTATCATGAACATCTGGATACACGATGGCTCTAAGGATATCACTGTAGAGAAGGGACGCTATCGTGAGATTTTGAAGAACTCTCTTGATGAGATCTTGGCAGAGGAGTTGCCTAACATGAAGTCTTGTCTCGAAGCTAAACTCTTCGGTATTGGCTTGGAGGCTTACACCGTAGGTTCACACGACTTCTACGCTGGCTACTGCGCTAAGAACAATGTGATGTACACCCTCGATACAGGTCACTATGAGCCAACAGAGAACGTATCGGATGCAGTTTCAGCACTCCTGCTCTTTGTTCCTGAGTTGATGCTCCATGTATCTCGCCCAATGCACTGGGATTCAGATCACGTAACACTCTTCGACGACAATACCCGCAATCTCTTCTCTGAGTTGGTTCGTACCAATGCCCTCGACCGTGCTCATATCGGTCTCGACTACTTCGATGGTTCTATCAACCGTATCGGTGCTTACATCATCGGTGTACGTGCTGCCCAGAAGTCATTGTTGCAGGCATTCCTTGAGCCTCTCGACACCCTCCGCAAGTACGAGGATGAAGGCAAGCTCTTCCAGCGTCTTGCTCTCTTGGAAGAAGAGAAGACATTGCCATTCGGCGCTGTATATGATTACTTCAACCTGAAGAACAACATCCCTGTTGGTGAGGAATACATCGCTGACATTGAGAAGTACGAGGCTGAAGTTCTCGCTAACCGCAAGTAAGTGAAGAACGAAGAGTGAAGAACGAAGAATTCAATAGTCTTATGGCTAAAAAAGCATTTGAATTCTTCACTCTTCGTTCTTCACTCTTCACTTTAATTATACAATTATGGAAATATTAATTGGACTTTTAATCATAGCCGTGGGTGCCTTCTGCCAATCCAGTTGCTATGTGCCAATCAACAAGATCAAAGATTGGAGCTGGGAATCCTACTGGTTGGTACAGGGAGTATTCGCCTGGTTGATACTGCCTTTCTTGGGAGCCTTATTGGCTGTACCAGACGGACATTCTTTCTTTGAATTGCTCGATGGTAACGGATTCAATGTAGCGATGACCATGCTCTTCGGTGTACTTTGGGGCGTGGGTGGTTTGACTTTCGGTCTCTCCATGCGCTATCTCGGTGTGGCTCTCGGCCAGAGTATCGCCCTTGGAACCTGTGCAGGTCTGGGTACCATCATGGGACCCGTTTTGCTCAACATCTTCTTCCCAGAGATGAATGCCCTCTCTTCGCTTACATTCAGCGTGACACTCGGTGTAGTGGTTACCCTCGTGGGTATCGCCATCATCGGTGTAGCAGGCAGCATGAAGGCAGCATCACTGTCAGAGGAAGAAAAGAAGGCAGCAGTGAAGGACTTCAACTTTCCTAAGGGTCTTGCCATTGCTCTCCTTGCTGGTTTCATGAGCGGTTGCTTCAACGTAGGTCTTGCCTTCGGCAGCGACATTCACTTCGGCAGTTTCACTCCCGATATGTACAAGACACTCCCTGCCACTTTCTTCGTGACACTGGGCGGTTTTGTAACCAATGCCATCTACTGTTTCTATCAGAATACAAAGAACCATACTTGGGGCGATTATCAGAAACAGGAGGTATGGGGCAACAATCTCCTGTTCTGTACTTTGGCAGGTGGACTTTGGTACAGTCAGTTCTTCGGCTTGTCATTGGGCAAGGGATTCCTCACAGAATCACCCGTTCTCACTACCCTTTCCTTCTGCATCCTGATGGCTCTCAATGTGGTATTCTCCAATGTATGGGGCATCATCCTGAAAGAATGGAAAGGCTGTTCGGGCAAGACCATTGGCGTACTGCTGGTAGGTATATTAGTACTCATCGTCTCTTGCTTCTTGCCTCAGCTTATCTGATGCAGATAAATACCTATGCCATCAGAAATCAATCGTATAGCAATTTGCATTTGTATAACAAGTAAAAAAACATAGAATAACATATCTATATTGCCCAGATTTGGCTCACCTATTTGGGCACTTGTTGACCATCTCGTGAGCAACAGTTGCTCGTCTCATGTTCATCGGTTCCCCATCACGTGATCCCCGAGGGACCGCTTGAAGGTCATGGCAGACTAACAGCATATAACAATAAACCCCGGACATTTCACAATGTTCGGGGTTCATCATCTTTACTCTTAAAACCTAAATTCTAACCTATAGCATGTGTCGCATAACACATCAAAACTTAAATCTACTAAACCATAGTTGTATGTAAATAAATAAATGTATCTTGGTTTATATATGTATTCGAGGATACTAAATATTTGTTACAATTCAATTTAAAATGAAGACTTGAAACGATATTTATCGAGGGAGATTGAAAGCCTTAGTCATTTCAGCCATCTCCTCCTGACTCATGCCAGCAGGCTCGAATCCCATGCACTTGGAACCAATGTAGATCTTAGCACTCTTAGAGAGTACATCAATCTGATCGAAAGCATCCATCACATCCAAACCCTTAGCGAAGACGCCATGTTTCTCCCACATTACTACATCATAATCCTCCAACTCCTTTAGAGTCTCTTCAGCCAATTTCAGACTGCCTGGCAACTGGTAAGGAACGATACCTAAACCGAGCGGACAGAAAGCCTTGGTCTCTGGAATCATACTCCAGAGCAAGTTGCTCAACACATCCTTGCCCATGAAAGCCTTGTTGTGGCTCATGGCAATCAACTCGATAGGATGAGTATGAACAGTAGCCTTATAGTTGCTTCCCTTCTCGATCAGACGAGCATGAACGCTCAAGTGACTTGGAAGTTCAGAGGTAGGCATTACAGGATTATCTGCGATAATCACATAACTGGCGCAATCGTCTAAGATACGGATGATAGAACCATTATCCATAGGCCAGCGAGCCAAATCGCGCATACGTTTTCCAGTACCCTTACAGAAGAAATAACATCCCTTCAAGGCAGGCAATGCTGTACCGATCTGCTTCACCTCACTGATGGCAGGCAAAGCCTTGATTTCGTCATCCACCAAGTCGGTGATGTTGACAGTGATATTACCACCATTACGTTCAGCCCAACCGTTTTGCCAGAGATATCCGGCAACTTCTGCGATTTTATCAACCTCCTTTTTCAAGGCAGGACGACCTCCTAATATGCTACTCATTTTTAAATAATATATTTATTTGTTTTTAGTCTTATTTAAATTCGAGTGCAAAATTAAAGATTTCTCCGTTTTGCCTACCTTTGGTTTTGATATTTTGGCTATGAGTTTTGGCAAATACCATTTTTTGCAGTCATTACAGTCTGGAATTATAGTCACTTACTTTTTAGTAATGAATTCCCTATCTTGATACACATTTTTACTTTTCTGTACACAATAAAGATAAGATAAAGCATTCACCTGCGCAGCATCATCAGAGACCTTACTCAATCCCAAAACATGACCAAATTCCTGATGGATTAATTTCTGTAATTCTACTGGCTTAAATGATTTCTTGAAATCATGCCCAATATTTATACGAAAAGATAATATTTCACCAGTACGTGGATGCACTGTCTTCTGAGAGGAAACACCAACCTTTCCCATGTCGTAAGACACTAAAAAAGGTACAGAGGCTGCATCGATTCCTGACTTGATGGAATTCAAATGAATTCTCAATTTAACTTTTGCCTTTGCCAAAGATTCATTCCATGATAAAATTCCCTTCTGCAAAGCCTCTTTATACTTATTAGGAACCAGACTATCAACATAGACCATACAAGCACACTTCGGCTGTAGCCTCATCACCAGAGAATCATCAACAACCGTATAAGGATTCTGTGAATAATCCTTGAAATGAATAGTCTGAATATCCAGACCCTCAGTAGCTAAGCGTATAGGCATATCCTTCTCCGGTAAGAGTCGGAGACAGATACTCAAATATAAGGGTTTACTTCCATTCGGCAAAATAATAGCCATACTGTTGAATGCATACTGCTCTGACTCCGCCTCATGGTATCTGACCACCTTCAGCACAACTTCTTCTCTTCCAGAAGAGTTCCCCTTCTGCGGTGAAATAACTTGAACAGAATTCAACTTACTCATATCTGGGTCCAACGAACGAACATCCGGGTACTGTGAATAACTCACCCATTCTTTTTCACCCTTCACAACATCAGTAATATCAATAATCGGATTGCCATCTTGGGATATAGCGACTGCAGGATATTCCACACCAGCAACAGGCACATTAGAAGCTCTGAATGCATCCCAGTATGTACTTTTCCTATCCATGATGCGCTCAGTGTAGAACGGTTGAAGAAACTCAACGGTCATCGAATCTGGTATGGACAAACGCACTACACCCAATGAATTGACAGAACGGTTGATCATACCAAAGCCATGATCTATCTGCCCACTTACCTCTATCTCACGACCGTTCCACTTTCTTGGGAATTCCATATAAACACGATTACCTTCCTGATAAACAGGAAAAGCGCCATCTGTCTTTTTCATTTTTTCCGATAAGAATTCAGCAAATGGCTTAGGAACAACTGTTTGTTTTTCTTCTCCCATAACCTGTAGCAGGCTAAAAGAAGAGAATAAGAAAAACATAATTAAAAAGCTTTTATAATGTTTCATCATTTGATTATGAGTCAATATTAAATGATATTTATATCTTTTTCTGGTCTAAAATAGAAGACTGAATATGCGCCAGGATTACCAGTTCTTATAAGCAGTCTCCATCTTTTCCTTCATCGTTTTCACCTCAGTCAATAGCGTCTCCAATGTTTTGACAAGAATCTCATCCTTCTCTTTAGCCTTGGCTTTCTCTATTCGCTCCATTGCATAATCGAAATGCTGTTGTTGCTCTGATTTAAAATGTTTGATTTCCTTCTTTCTATCTATATGAAGATGTGACATGATTTTGGAATCAAAAAGCCAACCGGGAGGAGTTACCACATAATCTTGCAAGAATTTCAAGACTTTTTGTGTATATTCAGGGGTATCATAATGATTATCACCATAATAATAACCACCCAGATGTGCAAACACATGACCAGTCCAGAGGTTATAATGCTCTATCAAAGCCTTATACCGTCCTTCCATCACTTGCTTTTCCAAGTTCGTTTTCGGATTCCAGATATCAAGAGAACATAAGTATTTGAGATTTTCGATACCACAACTGTTGATAGCCACATGGTCATTACCCAAGTCTTCTTGTTGCGAACGGATATCCCGAGCGTCATAGAAAGCTAATTCTGGACATTCCTTTTTCTTTTGCTCATACCATTTCCATCTGGCAATTTCTTGCTCTTCTGGTGTATTACCTTCAAACTCCCGATACCCCCATTCTATTGCCCAACGGTCGTATTCACCCAATTGAATACGGCGATTGCGAAGCGCTACATGGTCACCCGGACGAAGAGCATAGTTGAAACGTACATAGTCCATAATAGAACTACCCATACCGTGCTTGTCCAGATAATCATTATCACGGAGATTTTCTATAGAAGCATGGCTACTACCACTATGATTGTGCTCTAATCCCAAACTGTGCCCCACCTCATGGGTTATCACCATCTTCAACAGCTCACATTGCAATGACTCTGGCAAAATAATCTTACGAGCCTCTGGATCAACAGCACCACATTGAGCAAAATACCAATTCTGTACGATATTCATCACACTGCTGAATACCCCGACATGACAACCGTTGATTTCTCCGCTTCTTCCCTCACAAGGTGTAGGTCCATAAGCATTACTCGTGGCCGATATCTTCCAGGAGATATAAGGATATCTGCTATCATACATACAGAAATCAGGATCTTCCTCCGGTGTAGGTGCCAAACGGGCATCAATGGCATTTTTAAAACCAGCCTGTTCAAACGCAGGACGCCATTCACGGACCGCCTCAATGATACACTTCTGATACATCTTCGGGAACTGCCGATCTACATAGAAGATGATAGGATGCACCGGTTCCACCAATTCTCCCCTGCGATACCGTTCTCTATCCTCAGGACGGATTTCCAATCGCCAACGCTTAATGACAGGAAGGCGACTTCGGATACCATCTGTAGAAAGCACAAACTTGTTGATTTCAAAAAACGATTTTCCGTCACCACGTTTCACAGATATAGGTTGTTTAGGCATAAGACTGATACAGACTCCAGTTTCCCAAATGCCCTGATAATTCTGGATTGGCTTACCAGGAAGAGGCATTGCTAAATTACTGTAGGTGCGCGACATACGCAACAGAATACAATCATTCTTACCTTTCACATCGAGAATGCGGTCTTTCTCCTTATTCCGCATGCTGATTTTCATGTCGTAATAAGCAGGTTCCATGCCAAAGAGGGTAAAGTTCTTCAATGTATTTCCTATCTCTATAAGCGTACGCCCATTGCTTTCCTGTATGACAGGCAAACGCTTGTAGAGACGCTCCTGCGGAGTGAGCATCGCTATCTTAGAAAAAACACTTGTAGAATCTGCCAGTATCCACTTATGCTGCGGATCCGTCATATACACCTCCCCATCTTGTTTACGAAGCGAAAAGAAAAGGGGGCCGATGAGGTCACCTGCATAACCATACTTAGTTTCACTACTTCGGTTTGGATTTTCGGGAGCACTCAAAATGGTAGTAGTAACACTGTACTCACGGCAGAAAAGCGAATCAGGAATCGACCAGTACATCTTACCATCAGACTCAAAAGTATCAAACATTCCTTTTGTCAACTTCGCATCAGCAGGAAGAGTACCAACAAACGGATTCTGCCCGCTCGCTATGAGCGAGCAGGCAGAACTAAATACTATAGATAATAATATTCTTATTTTCATCATGGATTATTCTCAGTCATTAGGAGATTATCTCAAAACAAATCTTGAGATTATTCATAATTATAAGAGATATCTACAATCTTGCCAAATCTATTATTTGCATCCTGGAAAATGTAAGAAGCATTTTCACTCCTATCTACATCACCCGCAATAGTCAGTTTCAATTCGCCCAGCAAACCCTGACCTGCAGAAGTATTGATACCGAATCCGAGAATCATGCCATTACCATTTTCAGCATCCTCAGGGTCGCGGAATTTCAGGCAAGCAATCTTGGCATTAGCATCAGCATCATAACTGTAGATTTTCTCAATCTTCTGACGCTCCATATCTATACGATACACGCTATTACCAGCAGCCATGAAAATAAAATGGGCTGAATATGCTTGAGAAGCTGCAAATTTGGCAGTTTTCAAATCGATGGAAGGATCCAGATCGATTGTATATTTTCCTGCACAAAGCGGATCATCCGCATTGCTGAAACGGAAAACTGTAATCTGTGAAGCCCCTTCACTTGCCATTACAGCATAAGCATAGTTACCATTATCTCCGCCACGCAAGATATCAAGTATCTGCAGAGACGCATCTACATTGCTTGGATCAAAGGCATAATTGCCGTCGGCATCCTCAGACAAATCACGGAACACCAATGGCTTTTTGTCCTTCCATTGAGAACCCCTACGATAATACTGAGAGTAGTAGTAAGATGTGCCGAAATAATCCATCATAGAAGAAAAAGCACTACCGATGCGGAAGCGATGAGTTGCTGGATTATATGCCAGGACATAATTACTGAAAGTAGCAGAACATGTAGGTAGAAATGCTACTTGTTCTTCCTCACCATCGGAATTAACCTGCTTATCATATACGGAATATGGAACACACCATCCGTCATCGTATGCGAAATAAGCCTTTTTGTCCGTCACAAACATCTCACCCTTCTTGTCCATTTTGTAATAAGACAAATTGACTGGTACATTGTTAAGTGCATTCTCAAACAGAATTTTATTAGTACCATACTTCATGGTGAGTGTACTTGGAGAATATGTTGCAATATTCTTATCCGTGGCAATTGTCAGGTTGGCAAACTTCGTTCCCCCCATAGAACCATAACCATAATTACCCTTGGCAGCAATAGCCAATGGCTTACCCTCAAGAGCAAAAGACTCACCAGTTTCTGACTTAAATACATCAGCATAAGCAAAGAAGCCATCAGAATCACCCTCAATAGCTCCTACAATGCCCTTCTGATCGGCATCTTCCTGAAGCACAAACCAAGCTGGATTCAAAGGCTTGACTACAGCAACCTTGCCCAACTGATACCATTTCTGACCTGTGGCCTTATCGGTAACAATGAGCATCATACCAATACTCTCTGGATTATTTGGTTCTACTACTACCTGACAAATCTTTCCTATAGAATAATCCGTATAGTCAGCAAAACGCATAGAACCAATCTTAGCATCCGGCTTCAATTTTTTCCATTCAAAAGTAAGATTGTCCTCATTCTCGGCAAGAGTTTGTGTCAACTCAGGCGTCAACGTAACCGTTGCAGGGTTCTCCTTTGGCATGCGGATTTTTGCCTCAGGGATTTCCACCTTCATATCATTCACTGCATGATAATCATAGTTACCCTTGTCATCATAGCAGCTCTGGACAAGCGTCATAGACACCAGGCCCAGAATATATAAATATATTTTTTTCATGATTTACTCTTTTTTTTATTCTTCTTCATCTGGGAAGATATCGTTACCATTTTCATCAAGTATTGGACCATGCTCCGCTTTATAAGCCTTATAGGCTGCATCCAGTTGCAGGATGGCAGCATTAGCCTCATCATCATCGTATGCATAACCATCAGGAGTAATGAAAGAATCAAGTGTTCTTCCCCATACGTCCATCATATAGCAATACTTGATAGGACTGAAGTCACCTACACCCAACCAATACCAGTCGCCCCATGTCTCAGGCTCTGTAATATCCCAAACGTAGTTGACCTCTACCGAATTATCCTCTACAAATCCTTTTTCAAACTGATGGTTTGGATTAGTAAGATCAAATTCCAGATTACAACCATAGGTTTTTCTACCTGTCTTATAGGCAGGACGCTTAACCTTGAAATATACATACTGGCATACAGTATCAAGAGCCGAATAAGTATATTTGTCATCCAACTGAATGTCAAGGGTATTGGAATAGGAGTTGTTTTCTGTCTTCTTGATGCAGAAATCACGATTGGCAGTAAGTAAATCTCCCATAATTCTCACACGTACACTATCACGGCGATAAGGGTCTGTTTTCATCTTCACATAGTCGCTATCGCGCAATTCACTATAAATTGTACGATAGTCGAAGTTGATGCGAGCTTCCTGACTGTACATGTCAATTTCTTCTTTCGAACAACTGGTAAGACTCAAGAACAGTGCCAGCGCCGACATATAAAACAATATTTTTTTCATATTTTTCAATCTTCTTATTTTGTAGTATTATTGCCAAAGATCTTTTCATTGTCTGGCAATGGCATCTGATATTCTTTACTGGTCATATTGGCTACACCACAACCATAGTAGGTGGTATAGTGATGAGCTTTCAGGAAGAAGAACAACTGACCTTCAGCATAGTACTCCTTGCGATATTCTTTCATGATTTCATTGATACGACGAGTCTGCTGTTTGTTTTCTTCAGAAGTAACATCCTTATCATCATATCCCAATGTATGAATTTCATCGCTATATGGAATACCGCGTGAAAGTCTGACTGTATTCAGAGCCTCAGCACTCGTTTCAGCATTTGCTGCACACTCAGCAATGATATAGTACATCTCCGGTAAACGAATCAATGGAATTGCATCTGCACCGCTATATAAATATGTATCGGCCAAAGGAGCCTGATTATACTTCAGACAGAATGCATACTGATGGCTCTCGTCCCAGTTGAATGCTACAACATTCTGGCGCCAGTCAGAAGTGATACCTTCATACACCTTAGTAAACATATCTGCAGTCATACCATAACGCTGCTGTACACTTGTATTTTCCATATCCATACTGTTGCTGATAAGCGTATTGTTCAACTGATTTACAGAGAGACCGAAAATCTGCTCACCATAACGGATGGAATTGTAATTGGATGCTGTCTGACTCTTATACAGAGTAAAGTACTTGTTGGCATTGATAACCTCCTGAGCATACTGGACTGCAAGATCGTTCTGACCAGAATAGCAATATACACGAGCCATCATTGCCTTGACAGCATAAAGATTCATACGAAACTCACGGTTTGAAAGGAAATCTGTACGCTGATCTATAGCTGTATGAAAATCACATGGATCATTATCTTTCAAGAGAGCCTCTGCAGCCTTCAGGTCTTCCAAGATTTTCTCTACCACCTGATTAGCAGGCAAAACCGGTGTCGGTTCTTTATCGTATGTAGTCTTATATGGAATAGCTGCATCTGTTGGATGCTCACTATAAATAGGACCGAAAAGACGCAAGAGATCAAAATAGATGAAAGCACGCAAACCCAATGCTTCTCCCTTGATACACTCATAGTAATGTGGGGTCTTCAATACATCTCGATGGGTCTCAATATTCTGCAGCAAATTATTCAGGTTTGCCACTACATTATACATCTCAAGATAGAGATTATCCTTCTTACTCAAAAACTGGTTGGTATAATCGAATACAATAGCCTGGTTGTACACGCTATTTGTATTATAACCAGGATAATCACAGTACAGACCTGCCAATTCATCCAGATAACCATATTTCATGTCACCTGCATAAAGATTAGCAGTACCCAACTTCAGGTAAGCGCCCGTAAGGATATCCTTGAATCCTGACTCCGACTCAAACATCTTGTCGGCAGGGATTCTGTCCTTTGGTGATACATCAAGCCAATCATTGCAGGAAGTCAAACCTCCCATCAAGACTGCGAACACCAATATATAGAAATATTTCTTCATAATTATATTCGTAATTTATTGATTAGAATGCTACGTTCAATGAGAAAGTAAATTGGCGGGAGAATGGATAGTCGAGACCACGCTCACGCTTTACCGATGAGAGGTAAAAGAGGTCTTCCATGGTGAAGCCCAACTTAGCAGATGTCAACCCCCAGTTTTTGAGGAACTTGGTATTCTTGGTATCTGCACGATAGTAGAATGAAAGGGTGCTGCCCTGGAATACATTCTCATCCATCACAAAACGGGAGGTTGCCTTGGTACCCTGACCATGTGGGTTGAGTGCACGGAACTGGGAATGGTCACCAGGCTTCTGCCAGCGCAACTGTGTCACACGACGGTCGGCATTGTAAACCAAATCGGCATTCTCTACCTTGTCAACCAAAGTCTGGTTATATACCTGTCCTCCAAACTTATAATGGAAACTTACATCCATACCCCATCCCATATAAGTAAAGGATGAGTTGATATAACCCTGCCATGTAGGCTCTGTATTACCCATTGGTACGGCATCCACACCACTATAGTTGGAAGCACTTGTCAATTCTCCATTACGCTTTACGAGAACTTCATCGCCAGACGCTGGATCTATACCGAGAGAAGGAACAACCCAAATACTGGACATAGAATAACCTTCCTCATAACGTGGTAAAGGACTGTCCGTCAGATTCTTGGTACTCAACTCGTTAATATGGCGCATAGCCTCTGAAATTTCTACGAGTTTATCCTTGTTGTGAGAACCATTTACGGTAATTGTCCAATAAGACTGCTTAGCAGCATTACGGTATGGGATTCCAGAGAGACTGATTTCCCATCCCTTATTCTCTATCTTACCTACGTTCTCCGGATAACTGGTGAAACCGACAGATGGAGCCAATGTCACATTGGTCACCAAGTTATTGGTTACCTTGTTATAGTGTTCGATTCTTGCTGTGATACGATGATCGAGGAAACCCAACTCCAATGCAAGGTTGGTATTCTTGGTTGTCTGCCACTTCAGATTCTCATTATGCATCGCCATGATTTCTGCACCTGTACCATCAGAAGACAGATAAGGCAGAAGCAATGAATAGTTATAGTAGCTATGAGCCTGATATGGTGAGAAGCCCTGCGCACCAGTTGTACCATAAGTACCACGGATCACAAAGTCAGAAAGCCATGGAATATCCTTGAAGAAAGCCTCCTTCTTTACATCATAACGAAGACCGGCAGACCAGAATGGTGCCCATCTATTGTTGGTACCAAACTCAGAAGAACCATCCAGACGGACATTGAAATCTACAGAATATTTATAAAGATAAGAATAACCGGCACTGAGCACCCAACCGATAGAGCGACTTGTATTCTCGCTTCCCGTCACCTTATCATTGTATTTCTTACCGAAGAGCAGGTCATCCATATTATCATTTGGGAAACCAGTCACATAAGTTCCATAAGAATCAGTACTGTTCTCAAGAATACTCATGCGGGCATTGGTAGTAATGTAATGATCCTTAATCTGCTTATTCCAACTGGCAGTCAAATCCACGCCCCAATTGACAGCCTCATTCTGTGTACGGCGATAATCACCTTTCAATGTCGGATCTGTAATTCCATCAAAAGCAGTATGCTGTGCAGGACGGAACACGTCACGATGTCCCACACTCTTAGAGAGTGAGAAAGCACCTTCAAAACGAAGTTCATTTGTAGGATTGTATTCTACTTTGAACAATTCACGCACAGAGAAGTTCTTGCTCTTATCCTTGCTGTGGAAAGTTGTGTTATAAAGTGGGTTTGGATAAGAGGCGGTAGCAGAGTTGGTGGCAGAGAAATCATCAAGCATCTTCTTCATGTTACCATTCTCGTCGTATGGAGTCAGATATGGATTCAATTTTGTGTATTCGCTAAAACTTCCATAGTTAGACTCATTAGCAGTAGAATTTTCGAGAGTGATACTGTTTTTCAACAATACCTTCTTCATGCGATACTGGAAGTCGAGCATACCGGTAAGTACATCACGACCACTATTTTTCATCACACCAGGTGAGTTATTGTAACCAACATACATACGATAACGCAAAGCCTCATCACCACCCTCCAAGGTTACAGTATGACGCTGCTGTACGGATGTACGCAATGGCTTGCTGAGCCAATATGTATCTACACCAGAGAGAACGTTTTTAAGTTTAGACTGGTAGAGATTCCATCTATCAATCGTTTCACCACCATCAGTATAGACTCCAGCCTTATATTCTGCATCCAGTTTCTCACGAGCATTCATCAGATTATAGCCTGTCAGGTCTGGTGCCTCGATGCGCATCTCACCACCATATGTAACCCAAATTTTACCAGGTTTAGGAGTTTTACTTTCGATTACAATAACTCCATTTGCTGCTCTGGAACCATAGATAGCAGTAGCAGCAGCATCTTTCAAGACAACAATCGATGCGACACGATCAGGGTCGAGGTCAGAAAGAGTCTGTACGGAGATTTCAAATCCGTCCATGATAAGAAGCGGCTGATTGGCATAAGTCTCATATTCTCCCTGTACAGCCTGTACATCAGAAGATGTCGTACTCAAATCCATACTGGCACCACCACGCATACGCATATCAGGAAGACTGTTTGGATTTGAACCAGCCAGATTATTCTCCATGATATTCAAACCTGGAGCCATTGCTGCTATAGACTTCGCAATATTGTTGGTACTGAATTTCTTGAGATCTTCTCCCTTGATAGTTACTGCCGAACCCGTAAAACCTTCTTTTTTACGGTTGAACATACCAGTAACCACCACATCATCAAGGTGTTTACTGTCTGATTGCAGCGTTACCTTCATGTTAGCAGAAGGGGTTGCAAAAGTCGTTACCAAACCGATATAAGAGATTTTCAACTTGCTATTTGCTGGGACGTTTGACAACTGGAAACATCCGTTTTCATCTGTTATAGCTTGTGCCTGTCCACCTCCTACCATAATGCTGGCGCCTATAACAGGCATACCATCTTCGGCAGAGATTACGACTCCTTTTACTGTAGAGAGGATTTTACCCCCCCACTCTTTTGCATTTTGGTTTGTTCCTGTTTGCTGTGCCCTGGCATACTGCGCAGAACCCACAACAGAGAGCATGGCCAAAGTTGCAATCATCATGTGATTTTTTCTCATGAACCTTGTCTTTAATAAATTATACTCGTTGATATGTTATTATTTTCTCGTTGACTTATGAAAGTGACCAATAGATTTTTCTCAGTGCAAAGGTAATATTTTTTAGGAGAAATCAAGCATAAATTCCAAAAAAAATAAATAATTAAATAAAATTAATAAAAATCGTCTACATTATTCGGTCTTTAAGAATACACAAACAAGTTATTTGCTATATCGAAACAAGTCATTTAAGGGTCGCAAACAAGTCACTTAGAGGTCGTAAACAAGTCACTTAGAGGTCGTAAACAAGTCATTTGCAACCAGTAAACAAGTCATTTGTAACCAGTAAACAAGTCACAGAAAATCTTTGAGCAATTAATTCGAAAACAAATAAGTTTACAAAATTACCAAAAAGTGACAGTGACACCTATTTTTCAACTTTTATTTTATGCATTGGAGACACTACCCTCCAATTGGATGTCTCCCTTTGATTATCAATCTTTTATATATTTTCGCGCGGTAAGTCATATAAATATACTCTTCAAAAGTGTCACCTGTCACCGTTTTCTGCTGAGCCCTTTATTGGAGCCAGTTTATGGGGTGACACCTGTGACACGAGTTTTCTGTATCCTGCGTCACCTTTGTCACCCACACGACACCAAGAAAGTATTTTACATTATTTACCGTAAGCTTTCTTTTTATTCATATTTCTCTTAATTTGCTGGAATTTTCCAATGCCAAGCGAATCAACTATAATTGTGATACGAAGCTTTTACCGACATGACAGTTAATATTTGTAACCGATTTGTAATATTCTGCAAACTTCACATACGTTCTAAAGCGGGGAAAGCACTCAGGAGAGCTGCTTTCCCCTATTTTTTGACCTATCATCTTACATATTTGGACTATTTTGTTTTTTTAGGAATAATAACCTTGCTCGTATTGTTTTTTTTCCTATCTTTGCAGAAGATAAGCTGCACTCGGCAATTAGAAAGGGCACCGAAAAACAGCTTTTCTGTTGAATAACTTAAAAACCAACAACAATATGGACAAGATACTAAAAACGCAATTTGTCGGATTTTCCTTTGCATTGGCTCTGCTGGCATCTCTCGGAAGTCAGGCTCAGTCGCATTCTGGTGCACTGTCGCTCCCTACCCCTACTCAGGAAGCCAAACCTGGTGTAAGATGGTGGTGGATGGGATCTGCTGTAGATAAAGAGAACCTAAAGTGGAACCTCGACGAATATGCCAAGGCTGGCATTGGAGCCGTAGAAATCACGCCACTCTATGGTGTGCAAGGAAATGACAAGAATGACATTCCGTATCTCTCTCCAAAATGGATGGAGATGCTCAAATTCGTAGAAGAAGAAAATAAGAAGGTAGGTATTGAAACCGACATGGCTACTGGTACCGGCTGGCCTTTTGGTGGTCCTTGGGTGCCTATCAATGAAGCTGCCTGCAAGGCTGTATTCGTGGATACGATCGTTGACGTGAAACAGAAATTGATGGAGATTGAATTCAACGTTCCTCAGAAAGAGCGTGACTTTGCCAAACTGAAACTCATCAAGGCATATCCTGTTGAGGGACAGAACAGGAAAAAGCGTGTCATCGCTCTCTACGAAAGCCGCACCCGACAGAAGGTGAAACGTGCTGCACCGGGCGGAGAAGGATACGTCATCGACCACTTTGATTCCACTGCCGTGGCTAATTATCTGGCACATATCGATAGTGCCTTCGTTGCCAACAAGACTCCTTATCCACATACCTTCTTCAATGATAGTTATGAGGTATATGGAGCCAACTGGACTCCTAACCTGCTGACAGAATTTGAGAAGATGCACGGATATAAACTGCAGGACAAGTTTCCTGAATTCCTTGATGGTGATGCCGTGGTGGTAAGCGATTACCGTGAAACATTAGGCGATATGCTGCTCCATAACTTCACCGAACAGTGGACCAAGTGGGCAAACAAGCGTGGTGCCATCACCCGCAACCAGGCTCATGGTTCACCAGCCAACCTCATCGACTGTTATGCCGCCGTGGATATCCCTGAGATAGAAGGATTCGGTCTTACTGATTTCGGCATCAAGGGCTTACGCAAGGATCCGGGTAAGACCCGTCCTAATTTCAGCGACCTCAGCATGCTCAAGTATGCACCATCTGCCGCCCATATCACAGGCAAGAAATATACCTCCAGCGAGACCTTTACCTGGCTCACCGAGCACTTCCGCACTTCCCTAAGTCAGATGAAACCAGATATGGACCTCATGTTCTGCGCCGGCGTAAACCACATGTTCTTCCATGGTACAGCCTACTCGCCTAAAAACGACCCATGGCCAGGATGGAAGTTCTATGCATCGGTGGATATGAGTCCGACCAACAGTATCTGGCGCGATGCACCGGAACTGATGAAGTACATCACCAACTGCCAGACCTATCTGCAGTGGGGACAGCCTGACAACGACTTTCTGGTCTATCTGCCAGTAAGAGATATGTGGCGCAAGGATACCAAGAACTGGTTGATGCAGTTCGACATCCACTCCATGGCGAAGAAAGCACCGGAATTTATCAAGGTGATTCTCGACATCGACAAGGCTGGTTTCGACTGTGACTACATCAGCGACAAATACCTGCGTACCTGTACCTTTAAAGATGGTATGATCGAAACTGCTGCTGGTACCCGCTACAAGGGCATCATCATCCCAGGCAACAATATCATGCCAAGCGATGTAATCCAGCATATCTCCGACTTGAAGGCGCAAGGAGCCAAGATTATCAAGGGCGACAACATCAAGGCGATGGAACAAGCTGCAAAACCGGAACTGATGAGAAAGAACCTGGGCTTGAAGCTGATCCGCCGCAACAACAGCATCGGTCATCATTACTTCATCGCCAACCTCACCGGCAAGGATATCACTTCTACCGTAGCACTGGCTGTAAACGAGAAGAACGGTATCTGGTATAACCCTATGACGGGCAAATATCACAAGGCCACTATCGGCGATAAGGGCATCGAAGTGAACCTGAAGAGTGGCGAGAGCCGCATTCTCATCACCTCGGATAAGCCTGTAGGAGAATGGAAACTCGGTTCTAAGGTGAAGGTAAGCGAAAAGGAGAAGTTTGCGGCTTCGGACAGCAAGACCATCGACCTGACCGCCAATAGCTGGAAACTGTCATTCACAGAGGAGGCTCCTAAGGTGGGCGAGATCTTCAACCTCAAGGGCTTGAAGAGTTGGGAAAATCTCAGCGAAAAAGCTAAGGTGATGATGGGAACAGGTGTTTATGAAACCACCTTCAAACTGTCGAAGGATGATACACAGAAACAGTGGGCTATCGACTTAGGTGATGTCCGTGAAAGTGCACGCGTCTATATCAATAATAAATATGTGGGCTGCGCATGGGCGGTACCATATATCCTCAACTGCAAAGACGCACTGAACAAGGGCAAGAATACTATCCGCATCGAGGTAACCAACCTGCCTGCCAACCGCATAGCAGAACTCGACCGACAGGGTGTGAAATGGCGCAAGATGAAGGAAATCAACGTGGTGGATATCGACTACAAGAAGACCACTTACGAGAAATGGACTCCTGTAGCAAGCGGACTCAACAGTTCGGTAAAACTCGTGGAATTGAAAGACCAACTCTAATCATTTTCATTTCGCATGTTTTGGAAATTCAATAAGAAATAAGCAAATTTAAAATAAGAACATAATCAATCAAAGAGTACAAATGAAGAAACTAATCCTGACAAGCTTCTGCATTCTGATGGGCATGACCTCTGTGTCTGCCCAGAATGCAGCCGTGAAAGTTGCAACAGTGAAAGCTGCATCTGACAAGGAATCTCTAAAGAAGGAAATCCTGGAAGTATCACAGCGCACCAACAACTACTTCATGACGAAGTACAGTGACCCAACCCTCGACACCTATGTCAAGAAGGTACGCACGAGCAACCTTTGGACCCGTGCCGTATATTACGAAGGATTGATGGCACTCTACGAGATAGACCCTCAGCAGCGATACCTCGACTATACCGATCGCTGGGCAGACTATCACAAGTGGACAGCCCGTGGCAGCGTGAATGATACCGATGCCGACAACCAGTGCTGCCAGCAAACCTATATCGACCGCTATATCCAGACTGGCGGCAAAAAGGATCTGAGTAAGGTAAAGGAGAACCTCGACCATCAGATGAGCACCAACCGCGTTTCATACTGGACATGGATTGATGCGATACAGATGGCTATGCCTGTCTATGCCAAATATGCTAAGTTGACCGGCGAGAAGAAATATCTCGACTATGCGATGAACTCCTACAAGTGGAGTCGTGATACCTTGGCTGGTGGTCTTTTCAATAAGAAAGAGGGACTCTGGTGGAGAGACAAAGACTATGTGCCACCTTACAAGGAGAAAGATGGCAGCAATTGCTACTGGAGCCGCGGAAACGGTTGGGTATATGCTGCATTGGTACGTGTGATGCAGACCTTGCCAAAGACTGATAAGAACTACCAGTACCTGAAGAAAGACTTTATCTCTATGAGTAAGGCGATATTGAAGTGCCAGCGTGAGGATGGATATTGGAACGTGAGCCTCGTTTGTCCTGCCAACTATGGTGGTCCTGAAATGACTGGTACAGGTCTCTTCCTTTATGGCATGGCATGGGGTGTGCAGCAGGGCATCCTGCCAAGAGCTACCTATCAGAAAGCAATGGATAAAGCATGGAAGGCATTGGCAGCATCGGTTCACGAGGATGGTTTCATTGGATACAACCAGGGCACAGGTAAGGATCCTGCTGCCGGTCAGCCTGTCACCTTCACTTCTGTTCCAGACTTTGAAGATTACGGCACAGGTTGCCTCCTGCTCGGTGCGGCAGAGTATTACAAGCTTTTAAAGGTAAAAAAGTAAAAAAGTAAAAAAGTTATGAGAAAATATATCTGGCTGATGGCTTGCTTAGTGGCTTTTGCGCCATTAAGCACCAATGCGGCCAAGAAACTGAAGAAAGCGAAAAAGGCACAGACAGAACTCTGGCCAGACGGTACGAAGATGGATGCCTGGTTCTCCAATGCGCAGAAGGTGAATGTAGATACCCTTGGCAAGAAATACGTGATAACCGATTATGGTGTCAAAAACGACAGTACCCTGATTCAGACTCAGGCTATACAGGCTATCATCGACCAGGCTGCCAAGGATGGCGGTGGTGTCATCGTCGTTCCTGCCGGTACCTATCAGAGCGGTGCCCTATTCTTCCGTCCGAAAACCCATCTCTATCTCGAAGAGGGTGGTAAACTGAAAGGTAGTGACCGCATTGCCCACTTCCCTGTCTTGGAAACCCGTATCGAGGGGGAAACCTGCAAGTATTTCTCTGCCTTCATCAATGCTGATAAGTGTGATGGTTTTACCATTGCAGGCAACGGAACCATCGATGGTAACGGCTATCACTACTGGGAGGAATTCTGGATACGTCGTACCTGGAACCGCCAGTGTACCAACAAGGATGCACAGCGTCCACGACTCGTATATATCAGCAATTCAAGCCATGTGACCATACAGGATGTCCACATCCAGAACAGTCCTTTCTGGACCAACCACATCTATCGTTGCGACCATGTCCGCTTCTTGGGATGCACCATCTTCGCCCCTACCAGTGGTATGCGTGCACCAAGTAGTGATGCTATCGATATCGACGTATGCCACGACGTATTAGTGGAAGGCTGCTTCATGAGCGTAAATGATGATGCCATTGCCATCAAGGGCGGTAAGGGAACCTGGGCAGACAAGGCACCAGAGAATGGACCAGTCTATAATGTGCTCATCCAGAACTGTAACTACGGCAGAGTACATGGCTGCCTGACCTTAGGTAGCGAGAGCGTGAAAGACCGCAACATCGTGTTGCGAAACATCAAGGTGGGCAATGCACAGCGCGTACTCTGGTTGAAGATGCGCCCTGACACTCCTCAGCACTATGAGTATGTGACGGTAGATAATATCACAGGCACCACAGGCAGCTTCTTGGTTGTCCGCCCTTGGACTCAGTTCTTCAAACCAGGCGACCGCAAAGGCATGCCACTCAGTCAGTGTAACAACATCACCATCAAAAACATCCAGATGGATTGTGACAACTTCTTTGATGTGGGCACCAGCGACAAGTACCGTCTGGTAGATTTCACCTTCGAAAACATCCAATCTACTGATAAGAAAATGGCATTCAATAAGGATGTCATTGAAAACACAATCGTGAAGAATGTCAATATCACACCAAGAGAAAAGAGCAATGGTTTGAAAACTACCGGCGATGCTGATGGATTGAAATAAAAGAAATAAAATAAGAAGAATAAATAAAAAGAGAAAAACAGCATATCTTCCATTGATGGTTGATATGCTGTTTTTCTATTGAGGACTTTCGTCTTCCTTTATCACGGAAAATTCTGTTCGAGGTTTTATATCCACTATACCCAACTCTTATCAAAATCTTCACCGTCGAAGGCAAGCCAATTCTTGATAATCGTCTTGCCCTCTGGAGTCAGTACACTTTCCGGATGGAACTGAATACCATGGATATCATAATGCTTGTGCTTCAAACCCATGATGCAACCGTCATCGCTCACTGCTGTCACATCAAGACACTCTGGGAAATTTGTTCTATCCACTACCCATGAATGATAACGACCTATCTCTATACGCTTAGACATACCAGCAAAAATAGGATCATTACCAAACTGAGTACAAGGAGTAGCAACTCCATGATATACTTCAGAGAGATTGGTAAGTTTGGCGCCAAAAGCCTCACCTATCGCCTGATGACCCAGACAGACACCCAACATTGGTTTTCTGCCAGCATAAGTCTTGATGACATCCATCAGAAGACCTGCCTCAGAAGGAATACCAGGTCCCGGACTCAGGATGATCTTGTCGAAACGGTCAAGTTCGCGCAATTGGAACTGATCGTTGCGGAATACCGTCACCTCTGCACCTAACTCTTTTACCAGATGAGCCAGATTATAGGTGAAGGAATCGTAATTATCTATGATTACTACTTTCATTTCTTGTCATTTAAAATGTGTTTACAACTGCTCTGCAATATGGATAGCCTTGGTGAGTGCACCCAACTTGTTATTACACTCTTCCAGTTCATACTGGTCATTGCTCTTGGCTACGACACCACTACCCGCCTGGAACCAGAGCTCACCATTACGACTGATAAAGGTACGGATAACGATGGCCTGATTGAGGTCACCATTCAGTCCGATGAATCCGATACAACCGCCATAAGCACCTCGGTTGTGAGGCTCCAGTTCTGAGATAATCTGCATGGCACGAACCTTAGGAGCACCACTCAGCGTACCTGCTGGGAAAGTATCGATAAACTCCTTGATATGATCAGCATCCTTATCAAGCGTACCACTTACACGACTTACGAGATGAATGACATGACTGTAGAACTGCATATCCTTATAGAAATCTACCTTCACACCATGACAGTTGCGACTCAGGTCATTGCGTGCCAGATCCACCAACATCACATGCTCTGCATTCTCTTTCGGATCATTGCGCAGGAACTCAGCAGCCTTGCGGTCCTGTTCGATATCGCCTGTACGCTTAGTAGTACCGGCAATAGGATCTATGAATGCCTTGTTGCCTACGATACGGTTGTGGGTTTCTGGAGAAGAACCGAAGATACGGTATCCGCCGAAATCAAAATAGAAGAGGTATGGTGATGGATTGATACTACGAAGCGCACGGTAGAGTTTGAAATCATCACCCTCATACTTCTGGACGAAACGGCGACTGACCACAATCTGGAAGACATCACCACGCAAACAGTGCTGGATGCACTTTCTTACATTCTCCTTATGCTGCTCATCAGTAAGCGTAGAAGTCGTATCTCCCACAGGATGGAAGTCGTATGGTTTCACATTTGCCTTGTTGATAGCCTTTAGGAGCGCATCCAGTTCAGCCTCACCAGCAGAACCTTCTGCATCACTCAGCGCAATCAGTTCCATCGTATTGTTGTAATGATCGAAAACGATGATGTCCTTATACATGATATAATAGATATCCGGCGCATCATTCTTTTCCATCGTCGTATCCTTTACCGGGATATTCTCAAAGTAGCGTACGGCATTGAAAGTGGTGAAACCATAGAATCCACAGAAGTCCTTGCCCTCTCCCTCCACATGGAAAGACTTGACAAAGTCATTGATTGCCTTGGAGATGGCGAGTTTACACTCCTCACCCTTTCCCTCACCGAAGGCAGGGAGTTCCTGTTTTTCCACCTTTCCATCGGGATAAGTGGCTGTCACGATACCATGTCCCACAGCGATGCTTGCCATCGGATGTACGCCGATGAAGGAACGAGAGTTCTCTGAGCCATGGTAGTCGGAACTCTCCATCAAGGCAGACTGGGGATATATGTCACGAAGTCGCATATAGACTCCCACCGGTGTATAGAGATCGGCGAGAATCTTGCGAGTCTTTGTTGTATAATTGAATCTACTCATATTTTAAACGATAAAAAAATGAAGCCTATTGCATAGACACATGAAGCAGGCTTCAATGACCAACGAAGCCTATTTCAAAGCCGCATGAAGCAGGCTTCGCTTGATGATGAAGCTTAAAGCCTCTAATTTTAAAAATCTCCGTATTCTTTAGCCATTTCCTTATGACTCAAGTAGGTCTCCACGTCCTTGTCACCACGTCCAGAAACTGTGAGCACAACGACATCGTCCTTCTTGAATTTCATCTTCTTCAAGGCAGCCACAGCATGGGCACTCTCGATAGCAGGAATGATACCCTCCATACGGGTCAACTCATATCCAGCATAGATAGCCTCATCATCTTTGATGGCAAGCACATGACTACGGCCACGGGTAGCCAAGTCGGCATGCATTGGTCCGATGCCAGGATAATCCAAACCGGCACTGATGGTGAAGGCTTCTTCTATCTGTCCGTCTTCGGTCTGCATCACGAGGGTACGTGCACCATGAATGATACCTTCTGTACCGCAGTGCATGGTAGCAGCCGTATAGTTGGTATCGATACCATGACCGGCAGCCTCAGCCAAGTAAATCTGCACACGCTCGTCATCGATATAGTGATAGATGGTACCCGCAGCATTGCTTCCGCCACCCACACAAGCGATAAGATAGTCAGGATAATCACGGCCAATCTTCTCTTCCAACTGCCATTTCAGTTCCTCTGAAATCACACTCTGCATCTTTGCCACGATATCTGGGTAAGGATGTGGACCCATCGTACTGCCCACGATATAGAAAGTATCCTGAGGGTGACAGCACCAGTCGCGGATAGCTTCTGAACAGGCATCGCTCAAGGTCATATTACCCGTTCTTACAGGATTAACCTTAGCACCCAACATCTTCATACGTTCCACATTGGTATGCTGACGCTCAACGTCGGTAGCACCCATGAAGATTTCGCACTTCATATCCATCAGAGCGCAGACCGTAGCTGTAGCCACACCATGCTGACCGGCACCAGTCTCGGCAATGATACGGGTCTTGCCCATCTTCTTTGCCATCAGAATCTGACCGATGGTATTATTGATCTTATGAGCACCAGTATGGTTCAGGTCTTCACGCTTCAGATAGAGCTGGCATCCGTACTTCTCACTCATGCGCTTGGCATAATAGAGAGGTGAAGGACGACCCACATAATCTTTCAGCAGAGCGTAATACTCTTTCTTGAATTCCTCACTCTCGATGATAGGCTTGTAAGCCTCCTGGAGTTCTGTCACACATTTATATAATATCTCTGGCACGTATGCGCCACCGAATTTTCCAAAAAATCCTTTATCGTCAACTTGATACATCGCAATCTAATATTAAATGACAAATGACAAATGTTAAATGACAAATGACAAATGTAAAATGTAAAATTAGGCTTTCGCCCTTGAGTCACAAACGAAACTAATGAATTCTTCACACTTCGTTCTTCACTCTTCACTTAATTCTTCACTCTTCCCTTAATTCTTGAGTGCCTCGAAAAGCAGGTCGAGCGCCTTATCCGGATCACCCACTTCATTGAGTAATGTCACGAATTTACTTCCAATGATAGCACCGGCTGCATTGTCCTGTGCACTGGTCAGAGTCTGCTTGTTACTGATTCCGAAACCAATCATACGAGGGTTGCGGAGATTCATACTGTTGATATGATTGAAATAAGCGAGTTTGGCATCACCAAAACTACTCTGTGCTCCTGTGATGCTGGCTGAACTGACCATATAGATGAACCCATCGGTATGCTCATCGATGAATCGGATGCGCTCCTCGCTGGTCTCCGGTGTAATCATCATGATGACACGGATATCATACTTGTCGGCAATCGGCTTCACCACTTTCAGATAGTCATCGAAAGGAAGGTCTGGAATGATGGTGCCACTCACACCGCTCTCCACACAACTCTGGAAGAAAGCCTCGATGCCATAGTGCATGATAGGGTTCAGATAACCCATCAGAACCAATGGCAATTGCACTTCATCCTTGATGGCCTTGAGCTGCCCGAAGAGCGCCTTCACGGTCATTCCGTTCTTCAAGGCTTTGGTACCTGCACTCTGGATGACTGGTCCGTCAGCCAAAGGGTCACTGAAAGGAATGCCCACCTCAATCATATCGATGCCATGGCGTTCCATGGATTTGATGACAGCACCTGTGCCCTCGAAGGTTGGACAACCGGCACAGAAATACAAGCTCAAAAGCTTGCGGTCTTTATTGTTTGCAAATAATGCATTTATCTTATTCATTTTTTGTTTTTTACTTTTTTACCTTTAAGAGCAAGAATGCTCTTTTTACCTTTTTACTTTTTTACCTTTTTACCTTTAAAAGGAATTTCCTGAGTTTCTCTACATCTTTCAGAGCAGGTTCGATTTCAAATTTCGAATTCAAATCGATACCGATACACTTCGGGTGCTGAAAGGCTTTCAGCCGTTCTACATCTTCCGGTCCGATACCGCCACTCAGGAGGAATGGGGTCTCGCCATCGTACTGCTGCAGAACTTGCCAATCAAACTGCTCACCACTTCCACCGACCGTCTTACATTTGGTGTCGAAAAGGAAGAGGTCAACAGCGCCTGCATACTCCTTATATTTCTGGATATCCTCGGCTGAGCTTACGCTGATAGCCTTGATGATCCTGATATTGGGTTTGATGTCGGGATCGATGGTAGCACGGAGATTCTCGATGGTTTCACGAGGTTCATTACCATGCAACTGGATGTAGTCGAGACGGTAATTATAGACACGTGTCACGATGTTCTGGGGCATATCATCCACAAAAACTCCCACCCTTGCCGGTTGCTTTTGAGTCTCAGCAGTCTTACGCGCCATCGCAAGTTCGATACGCTCTTCCGAGTAGTCTGGTATAATGCCAGCCTTGCTGCTGATCATCTGCACAAACCGCGGTGACTTCGGATAGAAGATGAATCCTATCATATCAACCCCGAGTTGGGATACCTCGCGAATGTTATCGGCATCACGCATACCACACACCTTAACCAACATTTTATCTGTATTCATTTCTCTTTCTTTTTTTCGTTAGTATTTTCATCTGAACTCACCATTGATTTCCAGCTGCTTCAGAAAATCCGCAAGTCCTTGTCCCGGGTCAGCCTGTTTCATAAACTGCTCTCCCATCAGGAAGCCACGGAAACCGCCTTCCTCACGGAGCCTTTTGACAACTTCCGGATTGGAGATACCGCTTTCGCTGACTCTGCACACATCCTTCGGCAACTGCTCTGCCAGGCGGAAACTGTTTTCCACATCGGTAACAAACGTACCGAGATTGCGATTGTTGATGCCATACATATCAGGTTCGAGTTCTGCATATTCAAAATCCCGGTCGTTGTGCATCTCCAAGAGTACTTCCATTCCGAGTTGGTGCGCCATATCAAGAAGACGCTTACATTCCTCTTTCGTCAGACAGGCAGCTATCAGGAGTACGGCAGAAGCACCGCAATATCTCGCCTGCAGGAGTTGGTATTCCTCGATAACGAAGTTCTTATATAATATAGGTATATGAACCCCCACGTGGCGAGCCTCCTGTATAAACTCATCATAACCGCCGAAGTAGTCGATATCGGTAAGGATACTGAGAGCAGAAGCTCCATTCTCCTGATAAGCCAACGGGATGATACTTGCCTTACCCTCCTCCTTGATCCATCCCTTGGACGGCGATTTTCTCTTAAACTCAGCGATGATACCCGTAGAGGACTCCATCAGTGCCTTGCGCATGCTGCCTCCAGGTACCAGTCCGTCATCCGCCTGCATCTTCTGTTCCGTCAGGGAAATCATCTGCCGAGGTTGGATGAAGCGCTTGCGCTGTTCTATCTCGATTCGCTTATGAGCGACAATCTCTTCTAATATATCAGCCATATCCTACCTTTTTACTTTTAAGAGCAAGAATGCTCTTTTTACTTTTTTACTTTTTTACCTTTTTACCTTTAAAAAAGCCTTTAACTATTCAGTTCTACAAATTTCTTGAATGTAGCGAGTGCCTTGCCACTATCGATGCTCTCTCGTGCAATCTCCACGCATTCCTCAATACTCTTCTGTCCCTTCTCCATAGCCTGAATACCGAAGGCGGCATTGGCAAGTACGATATTCTTCTGGGCAGGCAATGCACGGTTCTCGAGTACGGCATCAAAGATGTCCTTTGCCTCTTCCTCAGTAGCACCCCCTCTAACTTCCTCAGGTTTAGCAATTTCAAAACCAAGATCCTGTGGCTTGAAGATGCGCTCATAATGATTGGTCGTTACCTTGAAATCACTGGTCAGGGAAATCTCATCGTAACCGTCGATGCTATTTACAATACCATAGTCGATACCTAATTTCTGATAAACCTGATTATAGAGTCGCATCTGGTCCAGGTTGGCAACACCGAGCAACTGGCATTTAGGCTGACTTGGATTAACCAGTGGACCGAGGAGATTGAATACGGTTGGGAATTGGAGTGCCTTACGGATAGGACCTACAAACTTCATTGCCTTGGCAAAGAGTTGGGCATGGAGATAGACGATACCAGCCTCATTGATAGAACGGTTCAACTTATCCAAATCATCAGTAAACTGCACTCCATGGTTTTTGATGACATTTGAAGCACCGCTCACAGAAGTAGCCGCATAATTACCATGCTTGGCAACCTTATAACCAGCACCAGCAATGACGAAGCAAGCAGTAGTAGAAATATTGAAAGTATTCTTGCGGTCGCCACCTGTACCAACCACATCAATATATCGGTCGCAATCTAAGATGGCAGGAACGCCGGTAGCCAAGATACCATCACGGAAACCCAACAGTTCATCTACGGTAACGCCTCTCATCTGTAAACCGGTAAGCAAAGCAGTAATTTGCTCCTCAGGGAACTCACTCTTGGTGATACCCACGATGATATTCTTGGTTTCCTCACGGGAAAGTTCCTCGTGATTCAACATTCTGTTCAAAATGTCCTTCATTTCCATAATTTATTCTCCTATATTTTATTTTTTTATTTTCTATTCCCAATCCTCCATTCCTGAGGTAAAAATATGAAAAAAGGCCTGTCGTAAGTACGGCAGGCCTAAGTTATATCATGGATTCATATCCACGCACGGCTTATCGTCTCACGACTTTTTAAATCTTGAGATACGCCACCACCATGCTGTTGAAGATACGAATGTTGTCATCATATTGTTTATTTTTTAATTCAATTGCAAAAGTACACTTTTTCTATTAAACTACAAACTTTTTGGCGAAAAATTTTAGAAATTAACAGAAATAAGTAATTAAAAGCTACTTTTGGGAGTAAAATCAAGTGTTTAGAAGCACTATACATTATTATATATAATAAGGCAAGAGTCATGTTGATGAGAAAAAAAGATATTTCAAATGTAATAAAATAGAAAATCTTACGTTATACTAATAAAGATGAAGAAGCAAACTGAATCTTAGTATCATTATATTAACGATCATAACAGTAACGCCTATGAAACAAGTTTTTACTTCCGAAGAAATGAGACCATCCAAAAGGACGATCAGCATTATCAAACAGATAGCATACACCTATCGAACGATCAAGAGGAATGGTAAGTACGAGGTGTACTGTCTTAACTAACGAACTCAAAATATGAAGACATTGGTATCACCATCTTTGCTTTCAGCCAATTTCCTGGATCTGAGAAGCGAAGTTGAAATGATCAATCAGAGTGAAGCCGACTGGCTCCACATGGACATCATGGATGGGGTATTCGTTCCCAATATCTCTTTTGGTTTTCCTGTTCTTGAAGCCGTAGCCAAGGTTTGCAAGAAACCTCTTGATGTGCATTTCATGATAGCACATCCGGAAGAATACATCGAGCAGACTGCCAAGACTGGTGCCATGATGATGAATGTACATTATGAAGCATGTACCCACCTGCACCGTACCATCCAGCAGATTCATGCAGCTGGCATGAAAGCGGGTGTCACGCTGAATCCATCTACTCCAGTCTGCGTACTGGAAGATATCATCTGCGATGTAGATATGGTACTGCTGATGAGTGTAAATCCAGGATTCGGAGGGCAGAAGTTTATCGAAAACACCATCAAGAAGGTGGAAAGACTGAGAAAACTCATCAAGGAATCACACTCCAACGCCCTCATCGAAGTAGATGGTGGTGTACAGGCAGAAACTGCCCCACGCCTGGCAAAGGCTGGAGTTAACGTACTGGTAAGTGGAAGTTACGTGTTTAAGAGCACAGATCCTATTTCCACCATCCATGCCCTTAAAGAATTGAAACAGCCAGAGGATTAAACCTCCGGAAATAACATATCCAATACTAGTCTAACTGAAGATATACGTCATGCTTCTTAGCCATTCTGCGAAGATTGAGAAGAGCATAGCGCATTCTTCCAAGACTGGTATTGATACTTACACCTGTAGCCTCAGCGATTTCCTTGAATGAGAGTTGCTGATAGTAGCGCATATACACTACTTCACGCTGTAAAATAGGCAACTGATCCATCATCTTTCTGACATCTGAAAGAACCTGGATATTAATCAAATTAACTTCTGCATTTGTTTCCAACAAATCTTCACCACTGATATTAGACAGATCATTGTCGTCATTCGATTCAACGACATACTTATAGCGCTGACCACGATACATATCCATCAAGACGTTATGGGCAATACGCAACAACCAACCTCCGAATTTTCCGTTTGCAGAATATTCGTGGTTCTGAAGTTTGCTTACCACCTTCAAAAACGTTTCCTGGAAAATGTCATTAGCCACCTCTTGATCACGCACAAAGAACATGATGTATGTAAACAACTTCACTTCATTGCGTGAAAGCAGTAAGTCAAAGGCACGATTGTTACCTTCGACATAAAGAAGGGCCAACTCCTCGTCGGTCAAATCTTGTAGATTTCTCATTTCTTAATCCTCTTATTTTTAATTAAGTAAATGTCTAATCAATAGGCTATTTTATTTAAGAATTGCACAATATAAGTTAATTATCGTTGGCAAAGATAATAAAATTCTGAGAAACCACCAAAATTTTAACATAAAAAAAGGTTGGTTACAGGACGTAGCCAACCAGAAATGAATACTTTGAAGCAAACGTCTTCAAAGTATTACGGGTGCAAATATACGTCTTTTTCCGATTATCACCAAACTTTTTTAAGGCAAAATCACTTTTTTAACATTGTGTGCGTGTACATTACAAAATAAAATCGTATCTTTGCAGTATCTTTATAAAAGATAAGGTTCTAAACCAAGCTAAATCAAATTTTAATATAAATCTACAAACAGAACAACAAGCATGAGACACTTAAAAACGTTGCTGCTTGCCTTACTTATCTTCCCTACCCTCGCTTTTGCATCGGGATGGAACGACCAGGAGTACAAGCAGATCGAACAAAGTATTCTAAAGCCTCAACTTCATGAGCGCCAGTTTGTCATCTCTTCTTTTGGTGCCAAGACCAATGCGTCTGCAGCCCAAAACCAGAAGGCTATCAACCGACTCATCTCTCTGGTATCCAGAAAAGGTGGCGGTAAGGTAATTGTACCGAAAGGAACCTGGAACACAGGGGCCATCGAAATGAAAAGTCATGTCAACCTCGTTCTCGAGGAAGGTGCAACGCTGAAATTCGCTTTCGATACCAATCTCTATCCACTCGTCCGTACCTCTTGGGAAGGTCTGGCTTGCTGGAACTATTCTCCATGCATCTATGGCTACAAGGTGACTGACATCGCCATCACGGGTAAGGGTACCATCGACGGTGGTGGTAACAACGAGACCTGGTGGCCTATGAATGGGCATCCACGTTTCGGTTATCAGGAAGGCATAACCAAGGAAGCACAGCGACTCGGCTCACGTGCCAAATTGCTGAAACAGGCTGAAGACGGTGTGCCTTTCGACGAAAGAAAATTTGGTAAGGGACAAGGGCTGCGCCCACAGCTCGTCAACTTCGTACGTTCTGAGCGCATCCTCATCCAGGGTGTCAAGATGCTCAACTCTCCTTTCTGGGTTATCCATCCACTGCTCTCCAAGAACATCACCGTAGATGGTGTGACCATCTGGAATGAAGGACCTAATGGTGACGGATGCGACCCAGAGGCTTGCGAGAATGTGCTCATCCAGAACTGTATCTTCCATACCGGCGACGACTGTATTGCCATCAAGAGCGGACGCAACAATGATGGTCGTCTCTGGAACCAACCTTCCAAAAACATCATCATCCGCAACTGTAAGATGGAAGATGGACATGGCGGTGTGGTTATCGGAAGTGAAATCTCTGGCGGATGCGAGAATGTATATGCCGAAGATTGCGAAATGGACTCTCCTCACCTCGACCGCATCCTGCGCATCAAGACCAACAACTGCCGCGGTGGTGTCATCAAGAACATCAACATGCGCAACGTCACTGTGGGGCAATGTAAGGAAGCTGTCGTAAAGATCAACCTCGATTACGAGCCAAAGGAGATCTGCTATCGCGGTTTTGAACCAAGCGTATCTCAGGTGTATGTGGAAAATGTAACCTGCAAGAAGAGCAACTATGGTGTGCTCATCGTTGGTCGTGACCAGGTAGAGAACGTAACTGATATCACCGTCAAGAACTGTAAGTTTGATGGTGTCATCAAACAGCCTGTCAAGATTACCGGCAAGACCCGTGATGTGAAGTTCGACAATCTCATCATCAACGGTTCCCTCGTTCTCAACAAGGAAGACCGTCCATACCAGGCATACAGCGAGTGGCTTACCCATAGCGAGATGAGCCGTGTGGCTCATCCATACCTGCTCGATTTCAGCAGCAAACCTAAGTGGAGCTATGTGATGGGCATCGAGATGGAAGGTATGCTCGACACCTATTTATATTATAAGGACAACAAGAGTACTTTCAAGGGCAAGGATGCTGAAGCCAACAATGAGGCTATCCTCAACTACCTGAAGGAATACCCTGCCAAGATGATTGACGAACAGGGCAATATCACTGGGTACAAGTACGAGGATTTCAATCTCGACAATGTTCGCACGGCTAAATTCATCCTCCGTATGCACAACCTCTTCCCTTCTGAGGGTACCGACAAGGCACTGAAGACACTCTTCAAGCAGTTGAAGAAGCAACCTCGTACCAAGGAAGGTGTTTATTGGCACAAAGCTATCTATGCCAACCAGGTTTGGCTCGACGGTATCTTTATGGGCTTGCCTTTCTACTGCAACTATGCGGTGCAGACCATGAAACCAAAGAAGGCAAAGAAATACCTCGATGATGCCGTTGACCAGATGATCAAGACTGACAAGCGTACATACGATGAGAAGACTCAGCTCTGGAAACATGCTTGGGATGAGACGCATCAGCAGTTCTGGGCTGACAAGGAAAATGGAAAGAGCCAGCATACCTGGGCAAGAGCCTTGGGATGGTATGTGATGGCAATGACCGAATGTCTCGATGCAATGCCAGAGGACTATGCCCGCCGTGGTGAAGTGATCGAACTGCTCAACAAGGCGATGGCAAGTGTCGTGAAGTATCAGGATAAGAAAACCGGTGTATGGTATGATGTGATGGACGTAAAGGATCCTCGCAACTATCTGGAGAGTACTGCCAGCAGCATGTTTGCCTTTGTACTTCTGAAGGGTTATCGCAAAGGTTACCTCGCAGAACAATATCGTGATGCCGGCATCAAGGCTTACAAGGGAATCTTGAAGGAATTCATCCAGGTGAACCCAGACAAGACCATCAGTCTGACCAAGTGCTGCAGTGTAAGCGGTCTCGGTCCTGGCGATGGTCCATACGTAAAGAAGCCAAACTATAAGCGTGACGGAAGCTTTGAATATTACATGAGCGAACCAATCCGTGACAATGACCCTAAGGGTGTAGGTCCATTTATCTGGGCAAGTTTGGAGATGGAACAGCAGGGACTAAAGGCAGAATAACTTGCTGATATAGAGCTACCTGAACGCACAGGAGAGTTGTAATACACAGAAAATTTAGAAAATACTGAGGTGGAAAAGGACTTATTAATGTTCTTTTCCACCTTTTTTTGTGCTTTTTGGTATATTCATCAAATTTTAATACGTTTTTTGAAACAACCAATTCATATTTTTACTATCTTTGCATTGTGTATAGGAATACACCCCATTCGATGTTCTTACACGGCACCATGTGGGTGTTAGGACTTTCACAAGAGATAATCAACTATATTACTAATTTTAAATCTTAAAGTTTATGAAGAATTATTTACGCTATGCATTTATCGCCGTATTGGCATTTATCGCCAACATGGCATTCGGTCAGGCTTACAAAACGTTGACATTCCCTGACGACAACAAAGCCACCAACGGAATAGGTGGTTACGACAAGACATGGACTGCTAAAATCGGTAAAGACACCTGGTCTATAGTTAACTTCAACAACAACAATTGGAAAAACAGTTGGAAATGGATAAAATGCGGTGGAAAGAAAGCAGCATTAGTAGGAACCATCACTACGGATTTTGCTATTGACGAAGCGATATCTTCTGTTGTAGTAGACATAGACAATATCGTAGCTGATCACGTAAACTCTATCAAACTCGAAGTTACATCAGACAAAGAAGGAAAAACAGTTCTCGAGACAGTCAACCTCGAAAAGATTGCAGCAGGAGACGCAGTCTTTACAATAAAGACTCCTAAAGAGAACTGCTACTACAAATTGGCAATTGATTGCAAAAAACATGCCTCAAAAAATGGTTTAGTAAGCGTAAAAAAGGTAGAATACTACAAGAAAGGAACAAGTCCTGACATTGTAGATATCTCCAACACACCAGAAACAGCTTATACTGTTGCAAAGGCAAAGGAACTGATTGATGCAGGAAAAGGTTTATCTACTGAGGTTTACGTAAAGGGTATTATCACAAGTGTCGGAACACTCAACACCCAATTCAATAGCTTATCATACAAAATTTCAGATAATGGTGAAGCAACCAACGAACTGGAAGTTTACAGCGGAAAATATTTTGGCGGAGAAGGTTTCACTTCTGCAGACCAACTCAAGGCTGGTGATGTTGTTATCATAAAGGGTAAGTTGAAGAAATTCAATAATAAATACGAGCTTGATATGAACAATCAGCTCTACTCTCTGAATGGACAGACAACAAATATCAAAGACATCACAACCGAGGCAACAGAAGCTAATGCTCCTGCTTACAACCTCGCTGGTCAGAAGGTAGGTAAGGAATACAAGGGTGTCGTTATTAAGGCTGGCAAGAAGTTTATCCAGAAGTAAAAGTAAACAAAATAATCTGATAGGATACAATTCCATTCATCAGATTCCCTAACATCAAATCCCAGTTTCACGTTGTAACAGACGAGAAACTGGGATTTTTTATTCTCTACATTCAATCACTACCATTCACACTTCATCATAACGCATCACTCTCTCATCTTTAAAACTGATAATCCTATGTAAACTAATTTTTCCATAAACTGCATTTTTTATTGAAGCCGAATTTTCTTCCCTGCCCAAGGAAAATTTATTGCGTGGGCAAGGAGAAATTATTGCTTGCCCACGCAAAAATGAAAGTGGGGTAAGGGTTGGAAAAACAGAACCGCTTGAAGAAAACTCATTTTGTCATAAAAATATATAAAAGAAAAGGAAAACTCCACTTATTACATATTTTATGCTTAACTTTGTCAAGATACAAGATATTAGTTTCAAAACAAATTATCAGATAAAAATCCCCTGCCAGCATATTGCCGACAGGGGGTAACTAAACTATATCCTTAAACCTATGATTAACCTTTTTACGCTTTCAAAAGGAAATTATTTATTAATGAACTTTTTACCATTCTTGATAACAATACCCTTAGCATCATTTGCAACTTTCTGACCTAAGAGATTGAATGTTGCGCCATTCTTAGAAGACTTTGGAGCTTGGATATCAGAAATGCCAGTAGTGCCAGCAGCCACGAATTCAAAACCATAGAAATTGATACTACCTATTGGATAAGTGATAGACACATCACCCGCTTTTA
>OOCI01000055.1_pt1 | contig 100744 bp, 85 predicted proteins | sample 1671761 | NCBI WGS metagenome assembly OOCI01 (sample SAMN06348190, study PRJEB24527) | human gut metagenome | biome: human gut; feature: ankylosing spondylitis patient; material: feces | host: Homo sapiens | place: China | collected 2015-10
GATAATCCGTGACCATGATGAATTTGCGGGGCGCAGGGGATGCCGTATCAATGCCGAACCGGCAGAAGGGGGAGGATTTACGGTTTACTTCACCATCCCGCGCAGATAAGAAAGAAGACACATAAAAGTTATTAGATAAGGAACATGGAAGAACAGAAGTTTAAAGTTATTATTGTAGAGGATGTAAAACTGGAGTTGAAAGGGACAGAAGAAATATTCCGTCATGAAATACCGAATGCAGAAGTGATCGGCACGGCAATGACGGAAAGTGAGTTTTGGCCGTTGATGGAGGCCCAGCTTCCCGATCTGGTATTGTTGGACTTAGGACTAGGAGGTTCTACGACCATTGGTGTTGATATTTGCAAGAATATATTCAAACGTTACAAAGGAGTTCGGGTTTTGATATTTACGGGTGAAATTCTGAATGAAAAGTTATGGGTGGATGTGCTCAATGCCGGTGCTGACGGAATTATCCTGAAAACAGGGGAACTGCTCACCAAAACAGATGTGCAGGCTGTAATGGACGGAAAGAAGTTAGTTTTCAACTATCCGATTTTGGAAAAGATTGTAGATCGTTTCAAAAAATCGGTAGCTAACGATGCCAAGCGTCAGGAGGCGGTGATTAGTTATGATATTGATGAGTATGATGAGCGTTTCTTACGTCATCTGGCTTTAGGATATACGAAAGAAATGATTGCCAGTCTGAAGGGAATGCCTTTCGGAGTGAAGTCATTGGAAAAACGACAGAATGATCTTATAGGACGCCTTTTCCCTAATGGGGAACGGGTGGGAGTAAATGCTACCCGTCTAGCAGTGCGTGCATTAGAATTACGTATTATTGACTTGGATAATCTGGAGGCTGACGAAGAATAAATCTTAAGACAGATGAAGAATAAATGGCGTATGCCTCACCCCGCTACGATGTTCCTTCTGCTGACAATAGCAGTGGTCTTTCTTTCATGGATATGTGATATTTATGGATTGAAGGTGACGCTGCCACAAACCGGTGAGGAGATTCGCGTACAGAGCTTATTGAGTCCGGAAGGAATTCGCTGGTGGTTGCGGAATGCTATCAAGAACTTTACCGGATTTGCACCGTTGGGTATGGTGATTATTGCTATGTTCGGACTGGGGGTTGCCCAGCATTCAGGATTTATTGGTGCATGCATCCGTTTGGGAGTGGGGAACCGGAAGGAGAAAAGGAAGGTTATCTTGTGGGTAATCGTTCTTGGCTTGTTGTCCAACGTTATTGGCGATGGCGGATATATTATCTTATTGCCTATTGCCGCCATGCTGTTCCAATGGGTAGGACTTCATCCGCTTGCAGGAATTATTACGGCTTATGTTTCAGTGGCATGCGGATATAGTGCAAATATTGTATTAAGCACAATGGATCCGTTGCTGGCTCATACCACTCAGGAAGCTGCACTAGCTCAGACAGGATATCAGGGAAATACCGAACCACTTTGCAATTATTTTTTCATGAGTGCTTCTACCGTAGTAATTACTGCTATTGTTTACTGGCTGACTCAGAAATGGCTTCTTCCCGCTTTAGGAAAATATGAAGGAAGCGTGAAAGTGGAAGCTTATCGGCCCTTGTCCCGTAAAGAACGGCGGGCGATAATGATTTCGATTATTGTAGCAGGAATTTATGTAGCTCTTATCTTATGGCTTACGTTTTCTTCTCATGGGATATTACGTGGCGTGAACGGTGGTTTGATGCATTCGCCTTTTATTGCCGGAATTCTTTTTCTTCTTTCCTTAGGGGCGGGCATCACGGGAATGGCTTACGGGTTCAGTTCCGGTCGTTATCGTTCCGACAATGATGTGATTGAAGGGCTTACCCAACCGATGAAACTTTTGGGTGTTTACTTTGTTATTGCTTTTTTTGCCGCTCAAATGTTCGCCTGCTTCGAGTATTCTCATTTGGATAAGTGTCTTGCTATTATGGGAGCTGATCTGCTTTCTTCTTTCGAGCCGGCTCCGTTGTCTGCACTTGTTCTCTTTATCCTGTTTACAGCGTTTATCAATCTGATTATGGTATCTGCTACTTCCAAGTGGGCATTTATGTCTTTTATCTTTATCCCGATGTTTGCACAAATGGGAATCTCTCCGGATATCGCACAGTGCGCTTTCCGTATTGGTGACAGCTCGACAAATGCTATTACGCCTTTTATGTTTTATATGCCTCTGGTATTGACATATATGAGGCAATATGATAAACAAGTTACTTATGGGACATTACTCAAATACACTTGGCGCTACTCTGTAGGTATTTTAGCTGCTATTCTTTATTATTTGGTATTTACTGAGGATACCAATGGGACTATAATTTATATTAATAAATCAACCATGAATGAATTAAACAACAGGGAACAAGAGCAATATGCCGAGCCCACGACAAAAAAGAGTAGTAAGCAAATCGTAAAACGTACCTTGGTGGTGATAGGGTTGGCTTTGGCGGTATATGTAGTATACTCCGTGGTTTATCTGTTTATCTCACCCGATCGTAATATTCAGCAGATTTATCTGGTTCCGGAAAATGCGGCATTTATTATTCAATCATCAGCTCCGATTGAAGATTGGGAGAAATTTAGCGGAAGCGAAACATGGCAATGTCTGAAAAAAGCAAAGTCTTTTGAGGAAGTTACGAAGAGTGTGGAAAAACTTGATTCAGTTGTGAAAAGTAACAAGGTGCTGTTGTCACTTGTCGGCAAACGGGATATGCTTATTTCACTTCATAAAACCCGCGCGACTGATTGGGATTTTCTGCTCATTCTGGATATGCAGAAAGCTTCTAAAATGGACTTGGTGAAAGATCAGCTTGAGACGGTCCTTGTAATGAGCGGTTTCACTGTTACTAACCGGATGCATAGTGGCATTAACATTCTTGAGATGCGTGATCCGGATACGCGTGATATCTTTTATATTGCTTTTGTGGATAATCATCTGGTAGGTTCTTATACTTCCGGGCTTATCGAATCGGCTATTGATTCACGTAACAAACCTAAAATCGGACTTGATCAAGCTTTTATTGAAACCGAGAAACTAGTTTCCGGTAAGGGACTCGTCAGGGTTTTTATCAACTATGAGCGTATCCCACAGTTTATGTCTATCTACCTGGGAACAAGGAATGAATATATTGATATGTTCAGTAATTCTATGAATTTTGCCGGTCTTTACTTGAATATGGGTAAGGATAAAATGGAGGTGAAAGGTTATACGTTGAAGAAAGATTCAGTAGATCCTTATATCACTGCCTTGCTGAATTCCGGAAAGCATAAAATGAAAGCGCATGAAATCTTGTCCGGACGAACGGCCCTTTATACGAATATTGGGTTTAATAATCCGATGACTTTTGTGAAGGAATTAGAAAATGCCCTCTCTGTTCATGATAAACAGTTGTATGATTCGTATCAAAATTCCCGAAAAAAGATTGAAGGACTGTTCGGTATCTCTTTGGAAGAAAACTTTTTGAGCTGGATGTCTGGAGAGTTTGCTATTACACAATCTGAACCGGGGTTACTTGGGCGTGAACCCGAACTGGTTTTGGCTATCAGAGCAAAAAGTATAAAGGATGCACGTGAGAACATGGAACTTATAGAAAAGAAGGTCAAACGTCGTACTCCAGTTAAAATTAAAACTGTTAATTATAAGGACTTTGAAATTAATTATGTCGAGATGAAAGGGTTCTTCCGACTGTTTTTCGGAAAACTATTTGATAAGTTCGAGAAACCCTATTATACTTATGTGGATGATTATGTTGTTTTTAGTAATAAAGCTGCATCTTTACTCTCATTCGTAGAGGATTATGAACAAAAGAACTTGTTGAAAGACAATCCGGGATTTAAAGATGCTTTTTCATATCTGAAATCCAGTTCTACGATTTTCTTATATACGGATGTACGTAAGTTCTATTCCCAGTTGAAGCTAATGATGAATCCTGCCACATGGAATGAGATACAGTCAAATAAGGATGTTTTGTATTCTTTCCCTTATTGGACTATGCAAGTGATAGGAGATAGCCAGTCTGCTTCTTTACAATATGTTATGGATTATAGTCCATACGAACCGGAAGAACTTGTTGAGGTTGCTACCGATGAGGAAGATGAAGAAATGAATGAAGATGTTGTGACCGAGAAAGAACAGTTAAGTGAATTGAAACGTTTCTATGTCGAAAAGTTTGAAGGAAATGTTCTACGTGAATTTTATCCGGAAGGAGCACTAAAGAGTGAAGCGGAAGTAAAAGAGGGAAAACGTCACGGACGTTATCGTGAATATTACGAAAATGGAAAATTAAGACTTCGTGGTAAATATTCGCATAACCAACCTAAGGGTACTTGGAAATATTATACCGAGGAAGGGAAGTTTGAACGTAAAGAGAAGTTTTAAAGAACTTCTCTTATTCTGACCTACATGTTCAATCGTTTATCTTCTGCGCTGCAAAAGGAAGTTGTCTATAAAAGCGAAAGTAATAAAAAAATAAATCCGATAACTCTTTTCAAGTTATCGGATTTTATTTGTGATTCCGAAGCGATTCGAACGCTTGACCCACGCCTTAGAAGGGCGTTGCTCTATCCAGCTGAGCTACGGAACCAGCCTTAATTGCGGTGCAAAGGTAGTTCTTTTTGTCGAAACTACAAAAAAATAGGAATAAAACTTCAGAGAAAACATAAAATTCATTGTTTGTCCCTGCTGAAATAGTACCAGCAGACAACCAATAAGGGGATATATTGTATCAAAAAGGACACAATCTGCTGTCCTTGCCACCCCCAGTTGGCCAGTATCCATCCGCTGATACAAGTATCCAAACGAGAATAATCCAAGCAAGCGAACATCTGAGAGGCGAAAAAGCAGACGACCAGATAGAGAACCATGAATCGAGACAGGTACAACATCCCATTCACGACATCATAGTCACGCCGATAACGGCCGCTTATAAAGCCATAACACGTCCCCATCAATACCGCTCCCATTGCAAACAAGAACGAAAAGCCATCTACAAAGGGGGAACGAACCAATCCCCCATCAATGCCACGCAATACCGCCCACGGAGAGAAGGTTGCAAACAATACAATGATCCAATAGACACTCCCCAGCAGCATGGAGTTCTGTAAAGCCCTCCGCTCTTTGCGTGACAATTGGCGGCATTCGCTTATCCGATGGCAATAAGACCATCCCCATTTCCGCGTACACGCATCTGCCCAACCTGAATGCAAGCATACACTTACGCCAGCCACAACCAGCAGGACTGGTCCCAATGCCCTGAACTCCACATAATTCTCTACGACATGGCGCAAAAGCCAGCGCAAACCTTCAGGACTCAACAAACTTCGGACACGAATGACCTCTCCCGTTTCCGAGCGCACAATGTTCATGCCATAGACTTCTGAAATCCATGACAAAAACACGACCAGACATGCCAACAGAAAGAATACGGTAGCTGGGTGCCAGATGTATCGCTTACTCTTCATCCGCTTCCAAATTGTCTATATCAAGTATCCTCAACTCCAAAGCACGTACAACCAGACGGGTAGCATTCACGCTCCCCCCTTCGTTGTGTGGGAAAAGGCGACCTACCAAATCGTTCTGACGTTTCTCCAACGACTTCACGCCGAACGGCATTCCCTTCAGATTGGCAATCATCTCTTTGGTGTAGCCTAATGCCAGATGTCGCAAGAAACGTTCGTCATACTCGTCAATGTCGTAGCTGATGATGGCCTCCTGACGCTTGGCCTCGTTCAGTACCGAACGGCGGAATCGCTCTACGATCTTCTCCAGAATGGGATAATTGAAAACCAGTTTCTTACCGTCCATTACCGCCTGCACGTCTGTTTTTGTCAGCAGTTCGCCTGTCTTCAGGATGATTCCATCGGCTCCTGCATCCAGCACATCCACCCACAACTTTTCATTCAAGATTTCGCCTGTGAATATCAATACATGCACGCCCGGATACTTGCGAAAGATGTTTCGACAGATATCAACCCCGATTGTTGTGGAACCTCCCAACCCCAAATCGAGCAATACCAGATCGGGCAGTTCCTTTTCCATCAGCGGCCAAAATTCCTGTTCTGTCATGGCGGTGCCGATCACCTCCGCATCAGGAATCTCATGGCGGAAAATTTCTTCCGTTCCCTTCAACTCCAACTTTACATCTTCTACTATGATTACTTTATATTTCATCGTATCTATCGTTTTTATAAATTCCTTATTTTCTTTTTCCTATTTGCAAGGTACTGTAAAATAGAGCGTAAATCCCCGACCATCTCGGGCTGGCTCCGCATTGATGCGACAGCCACGCCGCCCTGCATATTCGTCATGGTCGCGGACAATCTGCTTGCATATCAGGTATTCCGTCCCTTGCAAGCGCCCGTCCCTGCCAGAAGTCATCCGCTCCAGGTTCGGATAGAACAAATGGTTCAATTCGTCCTGCGTCTTCCCACGTCGGGTATCTGTAAAGCAGAAGCGGACAAACTTGCCATCCGCACTTGCCTGAAGACGCAATTCTCCACTCGCAGGTACTGACAAGGCTTCGTCTATCAGGTTTTCAAACAGAAAATGCAACTGATGGACATCGCCCACTACCTGCCCTTCTGCCTCGCCCTCTATGGTCAGCGTGACTGACGCCCGACTATCTTTCACTGCCCTACGGAAGTATTTTTCAGCCGACTTTAGAAGTTCTGCCACAGGGATGACCATCCGTCGGAAAGTCACCTCTTCCAACTGGCGCGAAGCGCAGGAACTGAGCAACGTAAATATGCCTCGATAGTATTCGACCAATTCCTTGATATCTTTGACGGTTTCTTCTTCGCCAGCTGCATCCAAGGTCTGCGAACGGAGCCTTCCGACCAACTGTTTTATCCTATTCGGATAGTAAAGCGTCTCGTGCTTGATGGTAGACAGGCAGTTGTCCAGCACCATGTTCTGTACATGCAGCTGACTGTCTTCATAGGAAGCTCTCCGCGCCTCGTCCTCCGCCAGCTCGATATCGCGGTATTTGGTAGCCAATTTTACCACTGCATTGAAAAGCACGATGGACAAATAGCGCGCCATCAATTCCAGCAGCAGCTGGTCGCTTTCCTGCTCCATGCCCTGCCTGCGCTCCAAATGCAGAACGCCGATACAGCGCTTGTCCCCTCCTGCCTCCACCATCAGCGGCAGCATTTGTGTGCTTGAGGAAAACAGTGTTTTCTGCTCCTCAAAGCACTGTTTTATCAGTTGTATCTCTATGCTTTCGTCGCCTCTTGCTTCACGAGGGCTATATGCATAATCCCAATGACGCGCATCTTCATTATAGATCGCAATGCCCAAACGGTCGATGCCGACAAGTTCGTTGACGGCATGAAAAGTTTCATCCACAATCCGCTGGGGGATCAACTCCAAGCCCTCTTCCTCGCTTCCTGCCTCACGAGGAGTCATGCGCGAGGCTTTGAATACCAGGCTGTCTATCTCGAGCACCTGCTCCAGGTTCCAACGATCGACCAACCGCTTGCGGAAGTAAAGGAAATAATACCCCAACGCCAAAACGAAGAAAAGAAAGACCGTCAGCCAAATGCCTACCATGCGGTTGCTGGCCGATCGCTCCAACTGGCGGCAATAGTCTTCCAGCGACTGGTCCTCGCCCAGCAATTTGTAGAGGGCCGTATAGGCATCGTTGTTATACCGATAGGCATCCCAGCGCTTCAACGCCATAAAGGCCACCGCCGCCTCGTTGCGAATGTCCAATATCACATGGTAGTCTGTATCGAACCAGGCATTCCACCATTGCAACTCTGCCGCACTGCCCTCGCCCTCCAATGTCATCGGCACGTCGACACGCCCATCGCCATATCTGTCGGCATGCTCGTTCAGGCACCACATGGCGGAATCGACATACGCCAACGTCTGCTCGTATTGGCGGTCGATGTTGCTATAGTAGGCCGCATTGGCATAGTCTGACGCCCACAGTAACAGCTCGTCGTAAACCCCATCCTCGATTTGCGACAGAGAGTCCTGCCCAACGACCGACAATGAATCAACCGCCTGCTTCGTCCCCGCCTGCGCATTTCCTCCCTCGCACGACACCAGCCCTGCTGACAACACTATCACAAGCAACGCCAGTGCCTTCCTCGCCCCTATAGGCAGGCGGAAGTAGAAACGGCTCCCCTTGCCCAGCTCGCTCTCGACGCCAAACTTGCACACGCTGAAAAGCGCATTCGTCTTCCGATATTTTTCGATGATCCCCTTGCAGTTCATCAATCCGAAACCACTGCCCTTGCTTTCCTTCAGCTCGTCGCGGTCGTCGGCATCGTTCATGCCAATGGCTTTCGGATCGTATATCTTTTCTTCGGTCAGACAGAGGACATCTTCCTTCGACAATCCACGCCCTGTATCCTCCACCGAGATTTCCACATAATCCCCACAACTTTCAGCATATACTTTCACGTGTCCTCCCTGCGGCGTATACTTGCGTGCGTTCTCTACCATTGTATTCAGCATAAACAAGGTCAGTGCCCGATCGGCTTTCACACAAGCGTCGGTAGGCACTACCTCGAACGTCTGCCTACGCATTTCGAACACACGTCTGCCTTTGCCCAACAACGTAAAAAGGTCGTTGAGTTCGAAGTTCTCCACATGGAGGCTCAGCGCTCCCTGCTTCATCTTGATCCACAGGGCCAGGATGTCATTGTATTCATTGATGGTCGTCACCAGTTCGTCCATATACTGGTACTTCTCCGCTCGGACTTCTGCCTGACTGACAAGACCTTTGCGCGTCAGCTTGTCCGCCTCGTTGGCCAAACGGTCTATATAAGGATAAATGCCATTGACAATCGCCAGGCAGGCTTTCTTCTCCAGATTGCGCCGCTTGTTGTCGGCTATGTGCCGCTCGTAGACGTAGCGTTGTTTCTCCAGCCTACGCCGTTCGTCGCCCAAGGTGATAGTAGCCATGCCGTTCTCCAACGCCCATTGCACATAGGGGTTCAGGATCTTCCATGCAGCCATCTGATCGCGCCCCATTTGCAGATGCGGAAACGACAACCTGCGATTTTCGATACAGAAATCTTTTGTACCAAAAAGTTTCTCTACATCGTCGGCTATGGCACGACAGATGGCATCGGCCACTTCCTCCTCTGCCTGAGCATCGGTAGGGATAGAAGCGGTTATCTTCTGGCCCACATCCAGCAAGAGCTGCAACCGCCGCAGATGTTCCTTGTTGCGTGCCTTCGAACGCCGATTGAAGAACCAGAAGAAGACAAGCACGGCTATGATACCTGCCACTACCACCAGCGACCACAAGTTCAGCTGGCGCACGCCTTTCTCCAAAGCCTCGTAGCGACTCTCCAGCTCTTTGTCCTGACGGGTATCGTCCAAGATATCCAGATAAATGTTTCGGTTATAATCCGAACATTCCTTCCTGCCCAGCCCGGCATAGGACACACTGAGCTGTTCGCGGATGCGCGAGATCCATTCGGGTACAGTCTTCAGCTTATGCTTCATCCAGCCCTGCTCTACAGGGATGGCATCACGACGGTCGAACATTTTCAAGAAATCAAGGCTATCCTCCGCATGACAATAGCGCTGGTGATGCCTGTTCACATAGTCAAGCGCTACCTGCAACGTATCCAATGCCTCCTCGTAGCGTCCATGTTCGTTCAGATAGCACCCTATCGACACGTAAGTGCCTGCAAGCTGGTAAATATCACCATACTGAGCAAACTTCTGTAGAGCAAGCTGTCCCAATCGCATGGGAAGAAGCGTATCTACAGGCAGCCCAAACCTCTCCAAGGCATGCCCCCGATGGGTGCGGAAGAGTTCATAGGACTCGGGGGAAGCCATCAGCCCTGCCAGCCCCTGAATGCCTGCCGCTTCAAAATAAAGATAATCTGTATGCGACGCACCCAGCCAGGTGGCATACAATTCATCAAACTCACGTAAACTTCGCTCCTCCATCGTCTGGCCGTCCACAAGTCCTGCCATGCCACGGAGGTAATGATATTGGAGCCATTGGCTGGTGTCTGCCGCCAAAGTGGTAACTTCGGGCACACGCCTGATGCATTCCAACGCTTCGGAACGTTGCTGCAGATAATAGTAATAGACAGCCGACACCAGGTAGAACTCCGCACGGGCATATTCCAGCCGCTTGCGCCCACGCCCTTCGGCAAAGAGCGCATCGTCCTCGGCAATGCGGTTCAGGCGACGCAGGGCACTGATGCGATAATCATAAAACTCCTTGTTCATGGCCGTACGCTGATAGACCCTCATCAGGCCGATATCGGCCACCAGCAGCTCCAGCTCGTTCTGCGTCTGGTCGCGGACGGACAAATACAACTCTTCTGCCTTCTCGTAATCCATCTGCATGAAGGCATGAAAGGCCAGATTGTTGCAAGCTTCGGCTTTGCCCGACCGATAGAAGCGAACACTTTGCGACGCCTGCTCTGCCGCCTCGTACAGCGAATCGAGGTTCTTGTAACGAAAGCTGTATGCAGCCTGGTTCAGCGAGTCTACCCGATGCTCTTCTGCACGCGGAGCCATGCCTGTACACGAAGCCATTACCCCACACATCACTAGCAAACAGCTCCACACCGATAGTTTCCTATGTCGTCCGAACATTCTTTTCTGCATAGAAACAAAGCTACGAATAAAATCCATAATAACCTTGCAGGATAGCAAAGAAAAAACGTTTATTATCATTACACAAAACCTGGCAAAGGAATAGCCATCCTTCGAGACAATCGGAAGGAAAAAAGGGCACATTACATTTTTGTAACAGAAGTCTTGGGGAAATCGGCAAGAAATACCTACCTTTGCAGAAGTTTAACAAAAATAGGTAACTTCTATTAATAATACAATGAGCGAAAAAGCACCTTTTTTGGTATTCTCAGGAACAAACTCGAGATACCTTGCAGAGAAAATCTGCGCAAGCCTGAATTGCCCGCTGGGAAAAATGAACATCACCCACTTTGCCGATGGTGAGTTCGCCGTTTCTTACGAGGAATCCATCCGCGGAGCAAATGTTTTTCTGGTTCAGTCCACTTTCCCCAACTCGGACAACCTGATGGAACTGTTGCTGATGATTGACGCTGCCAAGCGCGCATCTGCCAAGACCATCAATGCCGTTGTGCCTTACTTCGGCTGGGCCCGTCAGGACAGAAAAGACAAGCCACGTGTTTCCATCGGCGCCAAGCTGGTAGCCGACCTGCTCTCTGTAGCCGGTATCGACCGTCTGATCACGATGGACCTGCATGCTGACCAGATCCAAGGTTTCTTCGACATTCCTGTAGACCACCTGTATGCATCGGCCGTATTCTTGCCCTACATCCAGTCGCTCAAGCTGGAAGACTTGGTTATTGCTACGCCCGACGTAGGAGGTTCGAAGCGTGCCAGCACGTTCTCCAAATACCTGGGTGTGCCCCTGGTACTTTGCAACAAGTCGCGCGAGAAAGCCAACGAGGTTGCTTCCATGCAGATCATCGGTGACGTAAAAGACAAGAACGTTGTCCTGGTAGACGACATCGTGGACACGGCAGGCACCATCACCAAAGCAGCCGACATCATGCTGGCCGCAGGCGCCAAGTCCGTACGTGCCATTGCCAGCCATTGCGTAATGTCCGATCCTGCTTCGTTCCGCGTACAAGAGTCAGGTCTGACAGAGATGGTATTTACCGACAGTATCCCCTACTCCAAGAAATGTGCGAAAGTAAAACAGCTCAGCATCGCCGACATGTTTGCCGAAACCATCAGACGAGTAGTGAACAACGAATCTATCAGCTCACAATATCTGATCTAAACTGATACGAACAGTCAACAAAAATAATAAAGGGCTGCATCCTTCTTCTATCGTATGGATGCAGCCCTTTCTATTTTGTCTTATCGTTAAGGATCAGTTGTTGGGAGCAATACGTCCCATCTTGTAAGTTATCTGGCGGATCAACTTACCATTCTTGTCTTTCTCTACAAAGAGGCCGTTTTTCTTGCCTTGCTTGAAGACGCCTTCAGCCGTATTTCCATCTTTGTCCGTCTGAATGCCTTTTCCTTCCTCCAATCCGTTGACAAATCCGCCTTCGTAGCGTGTTCCGTCCGCCATCTTCAGCTTCCCTTGCCCATCGAACTGATTGTGTTTCCATTCGCCCTCGTAAGAGTCGCCGTTGTTCCACTTGTAGACGCCATAGCCGTTTCGTTCGTTGTCAGCCCAATCGCCGTCGTAGACAGCACCATTAGCCCACGTGAATGTTCCCTTGCCATGCTGACGGCCGTTCATGAAACCGCCCACGTACTTGTCGCCATTGGCATGGATGTAGATGCCTTCGCCTGTACGCTCGCCCTGCACGTAGGAACCTTCGTAGCGGTCGCCCGTGTGGAAGGTATAGATGCCCTTTCCGTGCTGCATGTCTTCCTTCCATTCGCCCGTATATTTATCGCCGTTGGCATATTCGAAGGTACCTTCACCACTACGGAAATCGTCCTTCCATTGGCCTTCGTAACGGCTACCGTCGTTCCATACGAGGGTCCCAGTTCCATTCTTCTTGTCATTCTTCCACGAACCTGTGTACTTCGAACCGTTTTTCCACGTGTAGGAGCCTTGTCCTTCGCGCTTGTCGTTCTGCCAGTTTCCTTCGTAGACGTCGCCGTTGTAGTAGTACATGGTGCCCTCGCCGCTTTGGAAGTCCTGATACCACATGCCTTCATAGCGGTTGTTGTTCAGGAAATAGTAGATACCCTTTCCATGCTGCTGGTCTTGGTACCATTGTCCTTCGTAGCGTTCGCCGTCAGAGAAGGTATAAACGCCATATCCCTGACGCTTACCTTTCTCGTACTCGCCCTCGTAGGTATCGCCCGACTTGAATACGGTTTTTCCTTTTCCACTCGGCTTGCGGCCTTTCATCTCGCCATTGTAGACAGAGCCGTCCTTGAAGGTATAGGTACCGATCTTTACTTCCGAAGAAAGCGATCCTTTCAACTTGCTGAAGAAGCCTCCTTCGCTCTGCGCCACAGCCCCTTGGGAGAGACAGGCGCATACAAGTGCTATATATAGACAGTTTATTTTCATGCTGACAATCTCTTTACTTTTATACAACTCAACTCACAAAGGTACAATTTATCCCCGACAGCGGAAAATGCCCTCTTGCTTTTTAGGACATTTTTTTACCCGACACCACTTCTTTTAAATTCTCTTTGCAAAAATATTTTTGTGCCAGATGAAGCAGTTCCTCAGCCGTCACCTGACTGATGGCTTCCTGCACTTCTCCAAAGTAAGTAGCCGGCAGACGGGAGGTCTGAAGATAAATCCAGGCATCGGACAGGGAGAAGGCCGACTCGTAGTTGCGGCACAGCTCGCCCAGCATGTAGTTCTTCACCATGGAGAGTTCTTCGTCACCCACAGGCTCATGGCAGAGGCGGTCCATCTCGCGATATACTTCGTCGATGAGGGGCTCCACATACTCGTTGGCCGTCTCGGAAGAGATGAAGAGCACGCTGCTGCCCGGACAGGAGACAAGCCCTGCGGAAATGCCATAGGTGTAGCCTTTCTCCTCGCGGATGTTCGACATCAGGCGACTACCGAAGTATCCTCCAAAGACAGTGACCAACACACGCAGTTTCTGATAGTCGGGATGGTGGCAGGGAATGGTCAGCATGCCCATCCTGACGGCGCTCTGCATGGCATCGGGGCGTTCGACGAACACACGGCGGGCGTCTGCGGGAGTAGGTTCAAAATGCACGCGCTCGGTCTGACGGGCAGAAGCGCCAAAATGTCCCGTCCCAAAGCAGGTTTCCAACCGCCGCAAGCAGTCGTCTGTCACCTTGCCGGCCACGTATATCGAGCAGTTGGCCGCATGGTAGTGGCGGTTGTAGAAATCACGCAACACGTCGGACGTGATGCGGCGATAGTCGGCTTCGCCCACCATCCGACCGCTGGGATGTCCTGCGCCATAGAGGTTTTCCATCAACCCGCGATGCGCCAGGAAGTCCACCTTCTGCATATTCACCTTGAACTGCTGGACGTTGTTCTCCACCACCGTGGCCAGCTCGTCGTCGGGGAAAAGCGGCTCCTTGACCAGGCTCTCCAGCACGTCGAGCGTCTGGGGCAGGTATTTGTTGAGCGAATAGAGGGTGACGAAAGCATGCTCCGATGCGCTCGAGAGGTCGAGCCACGCACCATAGTAATCCAGCCGTTCGGCTATCTGGGCGGCAGTATAGCGGCGTGTGCCTTCGCGCAGCATGCGGTTGGTGAACAGTGCCTGCAAGGGTTGGCTCTGATGCCAACGGCCGCCTGCCATCAGGATGTCGATGCGCACCACCTCGTTATCGCCTGCGTTGAGCACATTGAGGGCGACGCCATTGGGCAGTGTTATTCGTTCGGGCGCCTGCACCTTCAGGTGTTCAGGCTTTTTTATTTCGGGTTGGAGAGTTCTGTCTATCATTTCTTGAATTGAAAATTGAGAATTGAAAATGGAAAATCATCCATGACCAATTATCCACTATCCATTATTCATAAGTTCTTTCAGTCCCTGGCGAACGTAGCCGCGCTCCATATCGGCAGGCTTCAGCACACGGCCGTCACACGACAGGAGGTCGATGTCCAGCCGCACAATCTCGCGCGACTTGTCCTCGGGCACACGGCCTGCCTCGCGCTCGATGGCTTTCAGGCAGGCACGCACCTCGTCGGCGCAGAGGTCGGAATGGAAGCAGGCCACCTGGTTGGAGAACCGGCAGGGACGATGCAGGTACAAGGGAGCGGTCTCTTCTTCGCAGGAGAAGCGGATGTCGGCAAAAAGTTCCGACAAGCGCCTGCGCGCCAGAAGCATGTTCTGACGGCGGCCTTCGTTGCTACCGATGCTCACCAGGTACTCCATCACGGCACGTCAGTTGAACAGGTCGTCCAGCCCCATGTCGGGCGTCGGTTCGTCCACCTCCTCGTACACCTCGCCGTTGTCCTTGCAGGGATCGTAGTTCTCGGGCAGTTGGAAGGTCTCGGTCTCGTCGTAACCCAACGTCTTGTCGGCATAGACCTTGTTCATGTATTTCGTCCAGATGGGCAGGGCCATGGAGGCTCCCTGTCCGTGGAGCATGGTGTCGAAGTGGATGTCGCGGTCTTCGCCGCCCACCCAGCAGCCCGATACGAGCGAGGGGGTGAAGCCCATGAACCAGCCGTCGGCGTTGTAGTTGGTGGTACCCGTCTTGCCGCCCATGTCGGCCTTGACGCCCAGACGGCGCACACGTCCGCCTGTACCTTCGTTGATGACGGCACGCAGCATGACAAGCATCTTGTAGGCGCTGGAGGTGCTGATGACTTCGTTCATCTCGGGCGAGAAGGTGGCCAGCACGTTGCCCTCGTTGTCCTCGATGCGAGTGACGAGCAGCGGAGCCACGCGGATGCCGCGGTTGGGGAAGGCGGTGTAGGCGCTCACCATCTCGGCGACGGATATCTCACAGGGGCCGAGGCAGAGCGACACGCTGGGCACGATTTCGCGGTTGCGCACGCCGAAGGTCTGCACCAGGCGCTTCAGTTCGTAGGGATTGAGCTTGCTCATGAGGTAGGCCGTAATCCAGTTGTCGGAGTTGGCCAGGCCCCACTTCAGGGTCACCATCTCGCCGATGCGTTTGTTGTTGGCGTTGCGGGGCGTCCAGGGGATGCCGTTCTCGTCGAGCAGGGTGTAGGACACGTGGCGTGCCTCGTCGCAGGGCGAAAAGCCGTTCTCCATGGCCAGGGCGTAGACGTAGGGCTTCATGGTCGAACCGATCTGACGGCGGCCCACCATGGCCATGTCGTACTGGAAGTAGTGGTAATTGGGACCGCCCACATAGGCCAGTACATGTCCGTTGCGGGGATTCATCGACATAAAGCCGGCACGCAGGAAGTGCTTGTAGTAGCGGATAGAGTCGAGCGGCGTCAGCACAGTGTCCACCTCGCCTGCCCAGCTGAAGACCGACATCTCCTGCGGGGTGTTGAAGGCCTTCATGATTTCCTTCTCCGAAGCTCCGCTCTTCTTCATCAGGCGGTAGCGGTCGGTCTGGCGGATGTTGCGCAGCAGGATTTCATCGACCTGCTCCTGCGTCAGGCGGAAGCTGTAGGGAGCCTTCTTGCGGCCTTTCTTCTCCTTGAAGAAGTAGCCTTGCAGCTCTTTCAGATGCTCGGTCACGGCCTCTTCGGCATACTTCTGCATGCGCGAGTCGATGGTAGTGTATATCTTCAGTCCATCGGTATAGAGGTTGTACTTCTTGCCGTCCTTCTTGGTGTTCTTCTCGCACCAGCCGTAGAGGGGGTTGTTCTCCCAGTCGAGCGAATCTTCGTAGTACTTCTGCATCTGCCAGCCGCGATATTCGGACTTGACGGGCTTCTTGGCCGTCAGCACCGTACGCAGGTATTCGCGGAAGTAGGGCGCAGGTCCTTCCTTGTGGTCCACGCGGTTGTACTTCAGCTTCAGGGGCAGTGCCTGCAGGGAGTCGCGCTGAGCCTCGGTCAGGTAGCCCGCCTTGCGCATCTGGTCGAGCACCACGTTGCGGCGTCCGCGGGTACGCTCAGCGCGGCGTACGGGGTTGAAGAGCGAAGGGTTCTTGCACATACCCACCAGCGTGGCGGCTTCTTCGATCTTGAGGTCCTTGGGGTCGCATCCGAAGTAAGTGTAGGCAGCAGTCTTCACGCCCACGGCGTTGTTCAGGAAGTCGAACTTGTTGAGGTACATCGTCAGGATCTCTTCCTTCGTGTAGTAGCGCTCCAGCTTGACGGCGATGACCCACTCGATGGGTTTCTGGAAGAGACGTTCCAGCGTGTTCTCCGCGCTGGGCGAATAGAGCTGCTTGGACAGCTGCTGGGTGATGGTACTGCCACCGCCAGCATTCTTCTGGAAGAGGAGGCCGCGCTTCACCACGGCACGGAACAGAGCCTTGACGTCGATGCCCGAATGCTCGGCAAAGCGCACGTCTTCCGTCGCGATGAGGGCGTTGATGATGTGGGGCGACAGGTCCTGATAGCCCACGTAGACGCGGTTTTCCTTGCTGTACGAATAGGTGCCCAGCGTCTTTCCGTCGGCCGAAAAGACCTGTGTGGCAAACTTGTAGTTAGGGTTCTCCAGGTCTTCGACGGGCGGCATGTAGCCTATCCAGCCTTTCGAGATGGAGGTGAACACCAGCACGCATGCCAGCAGTATGACGGCCAGCAGTATCCAGAGGGTTATGATGACTTTCTTTATCATGTTCAGCGTTTCATTTTTTACTTTGATTTAATAACGTGCAAAGATACAACTTCCAGCGCAATTACACAAGAGTGTTTGCACTTTTTGGCGGCTTTCCAAGGCCAAAAACGCATGTCTGTCCGACGCCCAGCCGATAAACACTTTTTAACTTACACAATTACGAATTACAATTACAGTTAGATGAAAGTGAGTTTCCGCATCAATCAGATCAAATAGTATATAATAAACATATATATAAGGGGCATGGGAGAAGCGAGCAAAAAACGATATTGACCTAACTGTAATTGTAATTTGTAATTGTGTAAGTTAACGAATGTAAATAAAATCCATTCCTTCCCTGCATTCGGCAGACACAAAAACAGCTTGTTTCCTGAGCAGTCGGACACCCCGTTTCCCCGCCCATCACAACGCACCGCCCTGCCCGCCCGAAAGCATCGTTTTCCCGACTGAAAAACAATGCATTAGTTTTATTAACACAACAGGGCGGCCTCGTTAACACCTTTTCAGACGCCGGCGGGGCTCTATTTTTGGCGCTTCGACGGGAGATGCCTACCTTTGTAGGGACGGGAGGAAAAATGGCGGTGGACGGAAAAAAATCGGGGCACAGGCTTCCAACTACCGCAGTTTTTGCCTACCTTTACACTCTCGAAAAATAATAAGAACAACAACGATATGGAAAACAGAAGTTTAGTGACCATCGCCGAACACAGCAAGGAGAAAATCCTCTATATGCTGGAAATGGCAAAGCAGTTTGAAGAACGTCCCAACCGCCACCTGTTGTACGGAAAGGTCGTGGCAACCTTATTTTTCGAACCCTCGACGCGCACACGCCTCAGCTTCGAGACGGCGGCCAACCGCCTGGGCGCACGCGTCATCGGCTTCAGCGACCCCAAGGCAACCAGCTCGTCGAAGGGCGAGACGCTGAAAGATACCATCAAGATGGTGAGCAACTATGCCGACATCATCGTGATGCGCCACTACCTGGAGGGAGCCGCCCGCTATGCCAGCGAGGTGACCGACGTGCCCATCGTGAACGCCGGCGACGGAGCCAACCAGCACCCCTCGCAGACCATGCTCGACCTCTACTCCATCTACAAGACGCAGGGCACGCTGGAGAACCTGAACATCTTCCTGGTAGGCGACCTGAAATACGGACGTACCGTACACTCGCTCCTGATGGCCATGCGCCACTTCAACCCCACCTTCCACTTCATCGCCCCCGACGAACTGAAGATGCCCGAAGAGTATAAGATATACTGTCGCGAACACGGCATCCGCTACGTGGAGCACACGGACTTCACCGAGGAGACCATCGCCGAGGCGGACATCCTGTACATGACGCGCGTGCAGCGCGAACGCTTCACCGACCTGATGGAGTACGAGCGCGTGAAGAACGTCTACATCCTGCGCAAAAAAATGCTGGAGCACACCCGCCCCAACCTGCGCATCCTGCACCCCCTGCCCCGCGTGAACGAGATTGCCTACGACGTGGACGAAAGCCCCAAGGCCTACTACTTCCAGCAGGCTCAGAACGGCCTCTACGCCCGCGAAGCCATCCTCTGCGACGTGCTGGGCATCACTTTGGATGAATTGAAAATGGAGAATGGATAATGGAAAATTAGTGAATCATTTCCATTGTCAGTCCCCCAAAAAATTATCAATTATCAATTTTCAATTTTCAATTAAAGAAATGAACGACAAGAAAGAATTGCAGGTAGCCGCGCTGGAGAACGGCACCGTCATCGACCATATCCCCTCCGAAAAACTGTTTACCGTGGTGTCGCTGCTGGGCCTGGAGCACATGAACAACAACATCACCATCGGCTTCAACCTCAACAGCAAGAAGCTGGGCAAGAAGGGCATCATCAAGATTGCCGACAAGTTTTTCTGCGACGATGAGATCAACCGCATCGCCGTCGTGGCGCCCAACGTGAAGCTGAACATCATCCGCAACTACGAGGTGGTGGAGAAGCGCGAAGTGAAGCTGCCCGACGAGCTGCGCGGCATCGTGAAGTGTGCCAACCCCAAGTGCATCACCAACAACGAGCCCATGCCCACCCGCTTCCACGTCATCGACAAGGAACGCTGCGTCATCAAGTGCCACTATTGCGAGAAGGAGCAGACGAGGGAGGAAATCGAGATTATTTAATCAATGGAGAATGGAGAATTGATAATGGATAATGATGATAGAATACGAAGAATCAACGTTGTCGAGGAAAAGAGTTATCAATTCTCCATCCGTATCATCAACTTGTACAAATATCTGGACGAGAACAAGAAGATATACGCCATTGCCCACCAGTTGTTGAGAAGCGGTACGGCCATAGGCGCACTGATTAAGGAATCGGCCCATGCACAAAGCAAAGCTGATTTTCTGAATAAGATGAATGTTGCTTTGAAAGAAGCAAACGAAACGACCTACTGGCTTTCGTTACTACATGATACCGATTACTTGAAAGATCACGAGTTTGCCTCTATCAACAAAGATTGTGAAGAACTTCTCAAACTATTGATCAGTATCGTAAAAACAACCAAAAGCAGCCTCAACAAATAATTATCCATTATCCATTATCAATTTTCAATTAAAGAAATGAAAGAAGACTGGAAACCCGGCACCCTCATCTACCCCCTGCCCGCCGTCCTGGTGAGCTGCGGAAGTACGCCCGAGGAATACAACATACTCACCGTAGCGTGGACAGGCACCCTCTGCACCAACCCGCCCATGTGCTACATCTCCGTCCGCCCCGAACGCCACTCCTACGACATCATCCGCCGCAACATGGAGTTCGTCATCAACCTCACCACAAAGGACATGGCACGCGCCACCGACTGGTGCGGCGTACGCTCGGGCCGCGACTACAACAAGTTCGAGGAAATGCATCTGACGCCCGGACGGTGCAGCGTGGTGCAGGCGCCGCTCATCGAAGAGTCGCCCCTCTGCATCGAGTGCCGCGTCAAGGAAATCGTGTCGCTGGGCTCGCACGACATGTTCATCGCCGACGTGGTGAACGTGCGCGCCGAAACCAGCCACCTGAACCCCGACACGGGCAAGCTGGAACTGGCCGAGACAAACCCGCTGGTCTATGTCCACGGCGGCTACTACGAACTGGGCCCCAAGATCGGCAAGTTCGGCTGGAGCGTCGAAAAGAAGAAAAGTTAAACAACAGACAAACGAAGGAACGACATGAAAAGAAACAGAGCTTCCCTCTTGCTTGCCCTGCTGACGGTTTCCACACTGGCGTACGGACAACCGTCGGCCAACCCCGATGCCGACGCACAGGCTGACAAGAAAAAGCGAAAGACGGAAACATCCATCAACTTTGGTGCCAAGGGCGGATTTACCGCCTCTCTGTTCCTCGTGTCCGACCTCAGCATCAACGGGACCCATGTAGAACAGGTGCAGAACAACTACAAGATAGGCTACTTCGCCTCCCTGTTCATGCGCATCAATTTCGACCGCCACTTCCTGCAGCCCGAATTGTCCTACACCATCAACCGTTGCAACATCACCTTCGACAAGCCGCTGCCCGTAGACAATGCTCCCGAAGGCACCCTGCCCGAACAGGGAAGCATCACCTCGTCTATCCACAGTGTCGAAATCCCTGTCATCTACGGCTACAACATCATCAAGGACGGCCCCTACAGCCTGGCCGTCTTCGGAGGACCGAAGCTGCGCTACATCTGGGACAAAAAGAGTAAAGTCACTTTCGAAAACTTCAACATGGACAACATCCGCGAAGAACTTTACCCCTTCAATGCCAGCCTGACCGTAGGCGTGGCAGTCACCATTTCGCGCATCTTCTTCGACTTCCGCTACGACATCGGCCTGCACAACATCTCTAAGAAAATCACCTACGACATGCCCGACCTCCAACCTTCGCCCGGCGAAAACATCCCTGACAAAGAGATACGCTTCACCCGCAAAGACAATGTACTCAGTTTCTCGTTTGGCGTGTTTTTTTAAACAAAATGACGCATATATTCATTTATTTGCTTACATTTGTAAACTTTTTAAAGGAAGAACTATTAATCTATTATAGAAACACATGAAAAGAGACGATTTAATTTTCGACATCATCGAAAAAGAACACCAACGTCAGCTCAAAGGCATTGAACTGATCGCATCAGAAAACTTCGTAAGTGACCAAGTCATGCAGGCCATGGGCTCCTGCCTCACCAACAAGTATGCCGAAGGCTACCCAGGCAAGCGCTACTACGGCGGTTGCGAAGTGGTGGACCAGAGCGAACAGATCGCCATCGACCGCATCAAACAGATATTCGGAGCCGAATGGGCCAACGTACAGCCCCACTCGGGCGCACAAGCCAACGCAGCTGTCTTCCTGGCTGTGCTCAACCCTGGCGACAAATTCATGGGCCTGAACCTGGCTCATGGCGGACACCTGTCGCATGGCTCACTGGTGAACACGTCGGGCATCATCTACCACCCCTGTGAATACAACCTGAACAAGGAAACAGGCCGTGTAGACTACGACCAGATGGAAGAAGTGGCCCTGCGCGAACACCCGAAGATGATCATTGGCGGCGGTTCAGCCTACTCACGCGAATGGGACTACAAACGCATGCGCGAAATAGCCGACAAGGTGGGCGCCATCCTGATGATCGACATGGCACACCCCGCTGGCCTTATCGCCGCTGGCCTGCTGGACAACCCTGTGAAGTATGCCCACATCGTCACCTCGACCACTCATAAGACCCTCCGCGGCCCTCGTGGCGGTATCATCCTCATGGGCAAGGACTTCCCCAACCCTTGGGGCAAGAAGACACCGAAGGGCGAAATCAAGATGATGTCACAACTGCTCGACTCGGCCGTATTCCCTGGCATTCAAGGCGGACCACTGGAGCACGTCATCGCTGCCAAGGCTGTTGCCTTCGGCGAAATCCTCCAACCCGAATGGAAGGAATATGCCGCACAGGTACAGAAGAACGCCGCCGTGCTGGCACAGGCGCTCATCGACCGTGGCTTCTCCATCGTGAGCGGCGGTACGGACAACCACTCCATGCTCGTCGACCTTCGCACGAAGTACCCCGACCTGACTGGTAAGGTAGCCGAGAAAGCCCTTGTATCGGCCGACATCACCGTCAACAAGAACATGGTGCCTTTCGACAGCCGTTCAGCTTTCCAGACTTCAGGTATCCGCTTGGGTACGCCTGCCATCACGACTCGTGGCGCCAAGGAAGACCTGATGCTCGAAATTGCCGAAATGATCGAAACTGTGCTTTCCAACGTAGACAACGAAGCCGTTATCGCACAAGTTCGTGCCCGCGTCAATGAAACAATGAAGAACTACCCGATCTTCGCTTATTGAGTAAATTGAGAATAGAAAATTAGGACAAAAAAAGAGTGCATCCCTTGGGACGCACTCTTTTTTCTATAATAGGAATTACTAATTGAATTCTCAATTCTCCATTTTCAATTTTCCATTAACTCAGCCCTTCTATCAACCCGTTTACGATATCGATATGTTCTGCCTGAGGCACCTTGGGAAGGCCAGGCATACGCAAGATTTCGCCCGCAATCGCCACAATCATTTCGGCACCATGGTTGATGACAATATCCTTGATGTGGAATTCAAAATTGTCTACCGCCCCATAAATCTTCGGATCGGCCGAGAAGGAATATTGTGTCTTGGCAATGCAAATCGGATAATGCGTAATACCCATCTGCTCAATGAGTTTGAGCATTTTACGTGAATGAATACTATAAGTCACCACGCTCGCTCCATAGAGGTTGCAAGCCACTTTCTCGATCTTACGCTCTACGCTGTCCGTCTCTTCGTACGTGAAGGCAAGCGGCTGGGAAGGCCGTTGCTCGATGGTATCCACCACCAGACGGGCCAGGTCGACGGCTCCTTCACCTCCTTCTGCAAAGGCGTTGTTGATGGCGAAACCCACACCCAGCTTCTCTTCGCAATGACAGCGGATGGCTTCCACCTCCTCGTCCGTATCGCTGGCAAAGCGATTGAAGGCCACCACGACGGTCTGTCCGAAGGAACGCAGGTTGCGCACGTGTTTGTCCAGGTTGCCAAAGCCCTGCTTCAGTCCTTCCATGCTCGGCTCCTTGATGCGGTCGAGGCTCACGCCACCATGCATCTTCAATCCTTGGGCCGTAGCCACAATGATGGTCAGCTTGGGTTGCAAGCCACTCTTACGGCACTTGATATTATAGAATTTTTCCGCACCCAGATCGGCGCCGAAGCCAGCTTCCGTCACCACATAGTCGCCGAAGGTCATCGCCATCTTCGTAGCGAGGATGGAATTGCATCCGTGGGCGATGTTGGCGAAAGGACCGCCATGTACGAATGCTGCCGTGCCTTCCGTGGTTTGCACCAGGTTGGGGTTGATGGCATCCTTCAGCAGGACGGTAATGGCGCCGGCCACACCCAATTCCTTCACTGTAAAGGGGGTGCCGTCGAAGCGGAAACCGAGGATGATGTTCTCGATGCGACGGCGCAAGTCGTCCTGATCCTTAGCCAGGCAGAGGATGGCCATGATTTCCGAAGCAGGTGTGATGTCGAAGCCCGACTCCTGTGTCACGCCGTTGGTGCTCGGTCCCAAGCCAGTCACGATGCTGCGCAGGGAGCGGTCGTTCACGTCGAGTACACGCCGCCAAATGATTTCCTTCAGCCCGAAGCCGTCGGCCTGATGCTGGTAAAGGTAGTTGTCGAGCAGGGCCGAAATCATGTTATGGGCAGAGGTGATGGCGTGGAAGTCGCCTGTAAAGTGCAGGTTGATTTTCTCCATGGGCAGTACTTGCGCATAGCCGCCGCCTGCCGCTCCACCCTTCATGCCGAAGCAGGGACCTAAGGAAGGTTCGCGCAAGGCCACAATGGCCTTCTTGCCTATCTTGTTCAATCCCAATGCCAAGCCGATGGAGACGGTCGTCTTACCGATACCAGCCTTGGTGGCCGTGATGGCCGTCACCAGGATCAGATTGCTTTGCTTTACTTTTTCTTCATCGATGAGATGAATGGGAATTTTGGCGATGTAGCGGCCATAGTTTTCCACTTCTTCGCGAGGTATGCCGACGCTCTCAGCCACCTGCTTGATTTTCTTGAGCTCGATGCTGCGAGCTATTTCGATGTCCGACTTCATAGAGGTATTCAAATGATTTAAAAAATGAAAGTGCAAAAGTACGAAAAAGCCCGCAGCCAGCCAACGAAAGTCTATTGCAATTGCAGAGTGTAGTTCAAATTCGAGTCAATCGGTCGCAACTCGCGGTCGAGCATGGTCAGTTTGTCACCTCCGAACAGGAAGTTCATCGTGCCCTCGGCCTTGTCGAAAGGCACAAACTGAAGAACAGTAGCGTTCTTGTCTACGGCATTGCCACGCAAAGTGTACTGGCGTCCGCAGAACTCGTAGGTCTGGTCCTTCCCGTCCTCAGCCTCCAGGTAGGTGAGGCTCGCTCTGAACACGCCGTCACCGCTATGCTCGTAGTTGTAGAGGGTGATATCGTAGACGATGCCCGGGCATGAAGCGGCTGGCAACGTGCCACGATAGACGCGCGTCTGCAACTGACCCGTACCTTCCGCCTTCTGAAGGGAGTCGAGCAACGCCTTGTCCTTGCCCAAGACAGGCACCTCCTTCACCCGATAGTAATCGATGCGATAAGCACCGTTCTTACCCAACTTCAGGGAGTCTGCCGTGAGGGACACCACGTCCAGCGTGTCCGAAAAGTCCAGCGTCTGCCCGTTGCCAATACTCTTGCCGTTGAGCACCAGCTTGCCATCGGCCAGGCTCCACGATTCATACTTCAGCGTAGCCATGCCGATGGAAGCAGCGGTGCCGTCGGCGTTCAGCGTCACCCCCTGCGTAAATTGGGAGTTGACGGGCATCACCTCTAACCAGTTCCCTACAAATTCTCTCTCTTCTTTTTGAGTGGCCGTGTGGCACGAAGCCAGTACGCAGGCAGCCACGGCCAGCATCATTGATTTTTTCATGGTTTATATCTTCTATATAGCTTACTTATTTCGATTCACTTATTTCTGCTCCACAAAGTCGATGGACGTGTCATTTCCTGCGAGCGAGAGGGTTACCTGCTGTCCTTTCCCCCTGATGTCGGCCAGTGGATTCCGATAGCCGTAGCCCGAGGCGGTGACATACTGGCGGAGCAGATAGTCGATGCCGTTGTAGCGGATTTGTGCCACCCCTGCCTGAGTGAAGAAGACGGCGGAAAGTTTTTCTCCTTTCGCACCCACGAACTCGGCCTTGAGCTGGTTTTCACAACCGGTCGAAGCATACAACACCTTTCCACCCCGACTCACCAACCATTCGTTACCACACTTTTCCAGCATGTAGGTATCGTCGTCCTCCACATTCCATACGGCCGTACCATCAGGGCGGACACGCTTGTCCAATACGACGGTTTCCTGCGGCAGGAACACTTCTGCCTTGGACGAGTCGGACGGAAACACGACATAGCCTGACATCGTGGCTTGCGGATCGGTGGCCGACAGGACACGTGCACCTTCCTCGAAGATGCGGATTTTCTTATCGAGTACTTTGGAGTAGGTGTAACCCTGGGCGGCATCGCTCGCACCAATAGGGGCTTCTGCCTTGTCGGGGCTTTTGGCCTGCTTGCTGCTGCACGACATCAGTAACAACAGAGCGGCCAGACAAATAAAGTTTCTTTTCATCTCAAATAAAGTTTTAATAGTTTATACATTCAGTCCAGTTTTCCTTTTTATGAAACAGGCGTCGGACTTGCATCATCGACCTGCACGACAAAAATAGGCAAAAACACCCATGCCCGCAAGCCGACAGATGCCGCCTGTTATGAAGTATAACAAATAATGTATGAAATAGTGCGCTGGCCGTACAAAATATTATTTCTCGAAGACCAGATAGTTCGTGTTGGGATAGACATGCTCCTGCGAAACGCCCAAAAAGAGGGTATCACCATCCACCTTGCAGAAGGCATAGGCATCGCCACCAGGCAAGTAGAGGGCGTCGTGCATGCCATAGTCGGCCAGGGCTTCCGAGAAATCGTAGAGCGACTCGCGCTGGCGGCTCACCACCACATAGACGCGGGCGTCGTCGGCCTTCCGCGCCACCGCCCTCCGCAGCGACTTACCCTTCAGGCGGTTGGGCCATATCTTTCCGTCGGCCACCAGCGCATATTGCCTGAAGAAGGAGCCTTGCCGCGAAGCGCAATAGTTCATCACCGTGTCCGAAGCCGAAACGCCCAGAAAGAGCTTCCCTTCGAGCAGGGCACCATACCCCTCCTTCCGCTTGCCGTTGCCATAGCGGCGGCCGTCCAAGACAAAATCGCCCACAATGCCCAAGTTGTCCTTGCGCACGTCGGCGGCAGGCAGGGCCATGAGCACCGTCGTGTCTTGCGCAGCAGGGCGCCCAATGCACAGGCGCGCTTTGGCTCCCTCGATGACAAACACCTGCATCGGGACGTCGTTCACCGTATCGTCCACGACACTGATGCGCGCCTCCTCCGCCACACCCGCCGCGGGTTGCTGCCCGTCTTCCAGAAGGGCCAAGTCGCTTTCCAAGGGGAAAGCATCGTTTTCCTGTGGAGAAACGGCCGTTTTCCTAAGGAGAAACCAGCCTGTTATCAGAAGGGCTACAACCAGGGCGAGCAACAGATACCCAAGGAAACGTCTGCCGCCTCCCCGCTTCCGTCCGCCACCTGCCTGACCCAATACCTGTATTTCGTCTTCTTCGTATCTCTTCATAATCCTGCCTCCTTTTCCAACAATTCTTTCAGCTGCCGCAGGGCCTCGCGCGAAGCCGAGAGCCTGAAAGCCCCGTCCAGCCTGCTGTCCGACAAAACCAGTTCCTGCTTCGTCAGATTGATTTTATAGATGTAGTTGCGATTGATGATCAGGCTCTTCCCGATGCGGATGAAGCAGGCCGCCTCTTCGGCCAGCTGGGTCTCGACCAGCTTCTGCATGCGCAGGAGGTTGAAGGCAAAGACGTGCTCCGTGCGGTCGTGAAGCACCACCGTCACATAGTTGCCGTCCGAGGAGATATAGGCTATCCGCTCCGGCTTCATCCTGACCAGCTCGTTCGAGTTCGATACTACCAAGACCCTTTCCATACGGGTGACTGAAAGATTTATCGCGGGCAAAATTATCGTTTTTCCGCATATATGCGTTAACTTTACCCCAAAATATTCCAAACAAACCTACGCAGATGAAAACAGAAAAACAGAAAGCAGCCGAAGGCCTGCTCTACGATGCCAACAACGACCCCGAACTGCAACAGGAAATGCTACAGACGCGCTGCCTGCTGCATGAGTACAACCTCCTGCCGCCCGACCGCACGGACGAGCGCGACCGCCTGATACGCCGCATCGTGCACATGGGCGAAGGCGGATGCATCATCTCGCCCTTCTATTGCGACTACGGCTACCACATCCATATCGGCCGCAACTTCTTTGCCAACACCAACCTCGTCATCCTCGACGGAGCCGACGTCACCATCGGCGACAACGTCTTCATCGCCCCCAACGTGGGCATCTACACCGCCGGCCATCCGCTCGACATCGGCCGCCGCAACGCAGGCCTGGAGTATGCCTACCCCATCCGCATCGGCAACAACGTGTGGATAGGCGGCAACGTGGTCATCCTGCCGGGTGTGACCATCGGCGACGGGGCCGTCATCGGCGCAGGCAGCGTGGTGACGCGCGACGTGCCCGCCCATACGCTGGCCGTAGGCAATCCCTGCCGCCCCCTGCGCAAGATTGAAGAGGAGGGATCAGAAAACTCCTGCCGCCCCCGATAGGCTCCCTGCATTAATTATCATTTGTTAATCTTCCGCGCCGAACTTTAGCTTACCTTTGCACCCGCAAAAACGAAAAAGCTATGACAACGAAAAAAGACAATCACACTCCGCTGAAAGACAGCATCGACTTCGGCAGCATGCACATCCCCACCCTGTTCAGGAAGCTGCTGATACCCACCGTGCTGGGCATGGTGTTTTCGGCCATCTTCATCATTACGGACGGCATCTTTGTGGGCAAAGGCATCGGTAGCGACGCGCTGGCGGCGGTCAACATCACCGCTCCGCTGTTCCTCATCAATACGGGCGTGGCGCTGATGTTCGGCATCGGGGCGTCGGTCGTGGCGTCCATCCATCTGTCGCACGGCAAGCCGAAGGTGGCTCGCATCAACGTGACGCAGGCCGTCATCGTCTCGTCCCTGCTGCTCATTGCCTATGCCGCAGCCATCCTCGGCAACGTGGAGCAGGTGGCCCGCCTGCTGGGCAGCAGCGAACGGTTGCTCCCGCTGGCCGTGGAGTACATGTACTGGTTCGTGCCCTTCCTGGTGTTCAGCGCGCTGCTCAGCTCGGGCATGTTCTTCGTGCGGCTCGACGGCTCGCCCAACTATGCCATGACGTGCAACATCGTGGCCGCGCTCATCAACATCTTCCTCGACTGGCTGTTCATCTACGTTCTACAATGGGGCATGTTCGGCGCCGCACTGGCCACGAGCCTGGGCTACATCTTCGGGGCGCTGATGATCCTCTTCTATCTCCTGCAACGCCAGCACGTCATCCGCCTGGAGCGCATCAAGCTGAGCCTGAAGAGCCTGCGACTGACGGTGCGCAACGTGGGCTACATGATGCGCCTCGGCCTCTCTACCTTCCTGTGCGAAGCGGCCATCGCTACCATGATGTTCGTGGGCAATTACGTCTTCATCCGCTACCTGGGCGAGGACGGCGTGGCGGCCTTCAGCATCGCCTGCTACTTCTTCCCCATCATCTTTATGGTATACAATGCCATCGCCCAGTCGGCACAGCCCATCCTGAGCTACAACTACGGAGCGGCACAACCCGAGCGGGTGCGGTCGGCCTTCCGCCTGGCCCTGTGGACGGCGGTGGTGTGCGGCGTGGTGGTGTTCCTCGTCACGGAGTTCTTCACCGAAGGGATTGTAGGCATGTTTGTCGACACCCATTATCCGGCCTACCGCATCGCCGTGGAGGGACTTCCGCTTTTTGCCGCAGGCTTCGTGTGCTTCGGCGTGAACATCGTGTCCATCGGCTACTTTCAGAGTGTGGAGCGCGACCGTCCCGCCATGGCCGTCACCCTGCTGCGCGGCTTCATCCTGGTGCTGCTGTGCTTCTGGCTGATGCCCGCCGTGATGGGTGTGCCCGGCATCTGGCTGGCCGTACCTGCCGCCGAGACGCTGACGCTGCTCTTCGTGCTGACCATCTATTGCCGGGGCAGAAAGAGGAAAGAGAAACTCGGAGAATGAATCAAAAGAAAGAGAGATGGAAAAATTCGTCGATATATTCAGCAAGAAATACAACCTGAACAGCAAGGACGCCGCTTCCCTGCTGGCACTGATGGAACCCGTGACCTACCGCCGCGGCGAGATGCTGGTGCGCGAAGGCGAACTCAACACCTCGTTCCATCTGATAGGCCAGGGCATCTGGCGCGGCTATTACCTGCGCAACGGAGTAGATGTGAGCATCTGGTTTGCCACCACGGGCGAATCGCTCTTCTCCACCCGCGGCTATATGGGCGGACGGCCGTCGGGCACGTCCATCGAAGCCATGAGCGACAGCCTGCTCTACCGCATCGGCAGGCAGGAGCTGGAAGCCTTCTTCCACTCGTCGGCAGCTGCTGCCAACCTGGGACGGCGGATGTTCGAACGGGAATTTCTGGTGTTCGAGGAACGGCTCATCAACGAAGGGGCCACGCAGGCCAAGGAGCGCTACCTGTCACTGCTCGAACGCATGCCCGAGCTGCTGCAACACGTACCGCTGAAACACATCGCCTCCTATCTCTACATCACCCCCCAGTCGCTGAGCCGCATCCGTGCCGAACTGGCCCGAAAGGCAGGTGGCGAACCTACTCGCCCACGCGAATAATCGCCTGCACCTCTACCACGCCATCATATTCGGCGGCAAAGCCTTCGGACGAAGGCCCCAGCATCTTCACCTTCAACTCAGCGGAAACAGGGGTGTAGGGTTCGGCACCGGCCGGAAGAGCCTCCTCGTAACGCTTCTTCAGCTCACCCGAACGATCGACCACCCAATAGGACAAGGTATCGCCATCGGGGGTGAACGAATAGGCTTCGTGCCCCATCACCAGACGGCCGCTACACGTAATTACAGAATCAGGAACGGCAGACGCCGCCTGCGGTACAGCGCCCTCCTGCTTCTGTGCGGCAGGACGGCAGGCAGCCATACACAGGCCCGCCGACACGACAAAAAGAACAGCTAATTTTTTCATGATTATATCGGTTTAGTAATAAAACGGAGTCTAAGATAGACATTTATCTTTTACAATAGCATTTTTAGCAAACAAAGATTTGCCGAATTCATAAAAATTAGTACATTGTGCCGCCATAAACCAAAATGTACAAATACAACCTTACAACCATGAAACGCACCGATTTCGATTTCTGCCTGATTGTAGTGGCGCTGTTCGCACCTTTCGTCCTTTCCCCCAACCTGTATGCGGGCTATCAGTCGTTCAATGCCGAACACGGCATGGTGATGAGCTTCCTGAAGTTTGCCGTCCTCTCCACGCTGGGCGAGCTGCTGGGCCTGCGCATCAGCACGGGCCAATACCTGCGCAAAGGGTTCGGCGTCCTGCCTCGTGCCGTCGTGTGGGGCGTGCTGGGCATGGGCATCAACCTGGCGTTCATCGTCTTCTCCACAGGTGTGCCTGCCGCGGCGGGCTACCTGGGCGTCGATGACCCTGCCGCCATCATGGCAGGCCCCGTCACCCCGAGCAAAGTACTGCTGGCCTTCGCCATCTCCGTCAGCCTGAACAGCATCTTCGCACCTGTCTTCATGACGTTCCACAAAATTACAGACACGCACATCCTGGCGACGGGCGGCACTCTGCGCGGCCTCTTTACCCCCATCCCGATGGGCGACATCATGCAAAGCCTGAATTGGCGGGTGCAGTGGGGCTTCGTGTTCAAGAAGACTATTCCGCTCTTCTGGTTCCCCGCCCACACCATCACTTTCCTGCTGCCGGGCGAGATGCGCGTACTGTTCGCTGCCCTGCTGGGCGTGGCGCTGGGCGTGATACTGGCCGTGGCTGCACGGAAGAAGTAAGGAGGAAGCCCGCCGAAGGCCCTCGAAAGCCTGCGGACAGCTTTCCGCGCACCTCCGTACCCCTACGGAACCCTGCCGACAGCTTTCCGCGCACTTCCGTACCCCTACGGAATCCTGCCGACAGCTTTCCGCACACTTCCGTACCCCTACGAAACCTTCCCGACGATCGTCCGCAGCTCCGCGAAGGGCTTCAGAAGCTTCCCGACGATCGTCGGCTGCTTTCCGTCAGGATGACGCCGTCCATCATGCGGATGATGCGGCGTGCCTCGCGGGCGTTCTCTTCGGAGTGGGTCACCATGACTACCGTGGCGCCGTCGGCATTGAGCTCCTTCAGCAGGGACATCACTTCGTTGCCGTTGGCCGAGTCAAGGTTACCGGTCGGTTCGTCGGCCAGGATGATTTTCGGATTGGTGACAATGGCGCGGGCAATGGCCACACGCTGCTGCTGACCGCCGCTGAGCTGCTGCGGGTAGTGTTCCGAGCGGTGGGTAATCTGCATGCGGTCGAGGGCACGGTTCACGCGCTCCACCCGTTCGCGGACGGGTACGCCGGCATAGAGCAGGGGCAGTTCGACGTTCTCGAACACCGTCAGTTCATCTATCAGGTTGAAGCTCTGGAAGACAAAGCCCAGGTTGCCGTTACGCAGGTCGGTGCGGTCGTTTTCCTTCCATCGGGACACTTCCTGTCCCATGAACCACAGTTCGCCCGAGGTAGGATTGTCCAGCAGGCCCATGACGTTGAGCAACGTGGACTTGCCACAGCCCGACGGACCCATGATGGCTACAAACTCGCCCGGATAGATTTCCAGGTTCACTTCGTTCAATGCGGTTGTCTGCACGCTTTCGGTGCGGAATATTTTGGTCAGGCCCACGGCCTTGATTACGTTATCTGTTCTCATATTGTTATTTTAATAATTAAGGAATGAAGAAATTAAACCGATACTTTAAATTCTTCATTCTTCATTTTTCATTCTTCATTTACTCGTATCTCAACGACTCCACCGGATTCTGCGACGCCTTGCGCCACGTCTGCCCTATGACTGTAAGCAAGGTAATAAGCACCGTCAGCAGACCGGCCAACAGAAAGAGCCACCAACTGATGGGCGTCTGATAGGCAAACTCGCTGAGCCAGCTGTGCATCAGCCAGTAGCCCACAGGGCACGCCACAATGAAGGCAATACCCACCCAGACGAGATACTCGCGGCAGAACATGCGCACGATGCGGTCGGAGTGCGCGCCGTTCACCTTGCGGATGCCTATCTCCTTGGTGCGCTGCTCGGTAGAGAGCGCCACGAGGCCGAACACGCCCATTACGGCAATGAGGATGGCCAGCACGGTGAAGAACAGCAGCATGCGGCTCTGCTGGTGCTCGCGGGCATAGTTCTGGTTCAGCTTGTCGGAGAAGAACTGGTAGCTGAATTCCTTGATGAAGGCATCGTCGCGTGCGGCAAACTCCTCGAACTTCTCCTTGATGAAGGCCAGTGTCTGCTGCCGCCGCTCAGGGACTATCTTGATGTAGAGGTATTGCACGGCTTCGGGGTTGTACCAGATGTAGGCAGGCTTGATCTGCTCGCGCATGGACTGGAAGTTGAAGTCCTTCACCACCCCCACGATGCGTAATGGTCTGCGTCCCTCAGGACGGATTTCCATCCCAATGGGGTCGGCCACCTTCATGGCACGCCAGGCCGTCTCGTTGATGACGACAGTCTTCGTCTTGCTGAAGTCCCAGTATTGGGCGAAGTCCGAGTCCATCAGCTTGCCCTTCACCAGCTCCATGCCGAAGGTCTTCACAAAATCGCCGTCGGCCCACAGCTGTACCATGCGCAAGGAGTCGGTGCGGCCATCCACATCGGTCCACTCCACCTTGCTTCCATCCTTGTAACTGGTGCCTTCGCCGAAGCTCTCGATGGGCGACGACATGGAGACGCCTTTGATGTCGGGATTGCGCAAGAGCTCCTGCTTGAAGTCGCCTACGTTGTACCACAGGCTGGTATAAATGCAAACAATGTTTTCCTTGTCCAGCCCCATGTCCTTGTTCTGCATGTAGTGCAGCTGCTTGAAGACGATACCCGTGAGCAGCATCAGCACCAGGGCGATGACAAACTGCACGCACACCAGTCCGCGTATCAGCCCGCCCTTGCGTCCCGTCTTGCGCCCGCCCTTGAAGGCCAGCAACGGGTTGACGGACGAGAGATAGAACGCCGGATAGCTACCCGCCAGGCAACCCACACCCACAATGCCGAAGAGTATATAAAGCACCACGCTCCAACTCGCCTCCAGCCGCAGGTCGGTCTCCATCACCCGGTTGAACAGGGGCAGCGTCAACTCCGTCAACGCCAATGCCAGCAGCAGGGCGATGCATGCCTGTACCATCCCCTCGGAGAGGAACTGCCCGATGAGCACGCGTCGTTTGGCTCCCGTCACCTTGCGCACGCCCACCTCCTTGTAGCGCAGCGAGGCACGGGCGGTGGACAGGGTGGTGAAGTTGAACGCTCCCATGAAGATGATGAGCACCGCCAGGGCGATGAACAGATAGACGGTAGCCAGGTTGCCGTGCTTCTCCACGTCGGGGTCGGCAAAGCGGGTATGCAGATAGATGTCGTGCAGGGGCTGGAAATTGAGACGTACGTTCTTCTCGCCACGGTCGGCCAGCAGGCGGCTCATGGCCTGCGCCTCGCTGCGGAGCATGGCAGACCCTTTCTTCATCTTGACATAGACGTGCAGAAATTCCGTAAAGGTATCCCAATCGATGTTCATGGCTCCTCTGCCATACGCCTCCATCGGCATGGCCAGCTCGAAGCGGATGTGGCTCTTACGGGGAATGTCCACCACGGCCACCACCGTATAGACATCGTTGCGGATGTTGCCGAACGAATAGGTCAGCTTCTGCCCGACAGCCGGGGTCGAACCGAAGAACTTGCGGGCCAGATCGGCAGAGAGGACCACGTTCTTCGAATCGTCGTTGATGCGTTGGGGGACACCTTCCACCACGGGGAAAGAGAAGAAACGGAAAAACGTACTGTCCACATAGACATCGTCCGCCGTTATCATTTTTCCTTCCCCCGCCCCATACGAGTGCCGGTCGCCGTACTTGATGGCCGTCGCGTCCTCCACCTGCGGGAACTTCTGCCGGAAGGTGGTGGTAAGCGTGCGCGGCAGGCGGGGCGACTCCTTCACCTCCCCGCCCGCTTCGCGGCGAAGCTCCGTCACACGATAGATGCGGCTGCCGTCGCGGAAGCAGTCGTCATGCGTCAGTTCGTCCACCACCCACAGGTAGATGAGGAAGGCCGCCGTCAGGCCCAACACAAAGCCCATCAGGTTGATGGAGGAGAACAGCAGGCTCCGGCGGATGAGCCGAAGCGCCACTTTGATGTAATGTCTTAACATAATTCTGTTTTTATTCGGGTTTTACAAATATACTGTTTTCTGTCGCTCCCGTCAAGGGGAGACTTTAGCGTCATTCCATCTGAACAACGACGATTTCCTCGTCCTTCCATTGCTTCGACAAAGGCAGGTCGGGCAACATCTCCTTCAGCCGCTTTCCTTTGAAGCAGGCAGCAGCCCGGTCTCTTATCGTCAACGAAGGCAGGAGAGAGAGTTCCTTCCCTTCTACCAGGAAAGGCAGGTTGGCGTATGTATAACGACCTTCCTTGTCGGTCTGTCCGGGCAGGCTGAAGAAGTCGCCCGTCTGTTTGTCGTATACCAGCGTATGGAGCGTCACCGTTCCCTGGGTGCGGGCATTGGGCGAATCGTAGCTGCGCGACAGTTGAACCAACAGGTATCTGTTTGTTTCTATCCAGTTATTAATCAGATAATATCCGTCGAGACTGTTATTCAGGCTACCCACCACATACTTGCCCGTGGGGCGTTTCAGGGGGCCGAAGTCCAACCGCCAGACGGCCTTGAGCGTGGAGGCATCCGTCAGCTCGTAGACGGTGTTGTCGTAGGCCATGCGCAGGCGGAGCTTCCCGTCATAATGATAGACGTCAGTATTCTCACCGCTTCGGTAGGTGGAGGTAGGCACATAGTCCTCGGCATCGTTCACCGTAAAGCGACACAGCGTGTCGCCCTTCTGCCCGAAGGTGCAGAATCGTGAGCTGAAAGGCTCGGTCATCAGCCAGCCGCCAGCCGTGACAGCAAAGGCATTGCCCTGCGTCCTGCCGATGGGCAACTTGCTGGGCAGGTGGTCGGGTGTCCACGGTTCGGCGGCTTCTGCAAGCACATCCCAGGGCAGGGTGGCGACTGCATATTCATAGCGGAGACGGTCGTCCGCTTCAGTCTCCTGACCGGCATAGAGTCCGCGAAGCTGGCGAGTGGAAGAGTCGTAGCCCACCTGGCTAAGACGCCGTTTGCTGCGTATGCCATATCCGATGCCGTCGCCCATCTTCATTTCACTGATTTCCACTTCATTCTTGAAAAGCACCTTGCGCAGCTTCATGTCCTTGTCGAGCAGGCAGATACCTTCGTAGTCCGTCAGCAGCCAGCCGTCGTCCACAGGATTCAACTCCGCACCGAGGCCATATCCCTCGTAACCCGTGGGATGGAAAGAAAGGATACCCAATGCGTTGGGGGCCAACGCACGTACATTCTTCAGGGCAGCAGGTACGTCGAGCACCTTGCCACCCGTACGGATCATGGTCGGCTGATACTTGATACCCGCGGGTGGGCGGTAATCGGCGGCAAAGGTGTCGAGCGTAACAGCAGCCTGTTGGCGACGGGTTTCCTGTTCGGCAGCCTGTGTCTCCAGTTCCGCCACCGCCTCCTCCCGGCTCATGCCCGGACGGCGTTGCTTGCACGAGATTCCTATAGCCAGCAGAAGTAAGGCCAGTAAAGGTAAAGAAAGTCTATTCATCACAATATACAATGGATTTACAAAGAAAACAGGGCAATATCTGTGCCAAACCTTCAAACTGCTATTCACCAGCCGCTTATCATCGGATAGAGAGATAAAAAACGTCCGAATCCGTACACCAATCGCACGCTACCGTACAGCGTTTATCGAAAAAGAATACGTATCTTTGTAGGCACCACGGATTACGCAGATTGACACAGATTCGATGATTATCGAGAAAAAACAATCTGTGCCAATCTGTGTAATCCGTGGTGAAAAAAACATATCCAATGAAACAAGGAAAGATACTCATCGTAGACGACAACGAAGACATCCTCTTCACCCTGAAGATGCTGCTGCGCCCGCTGGCCGAACAGGTGACTACCCTCGACGACCCGCGCGAGATGCTGCCCCTGCTGTCACGCGTCAGGCACGACGTCATCCTGCTGGACATGAACTTCCGCCGCGACGCCGTCAGCGGGCGCGAAGGGTTTGCCTGGCTGGAGGAGATATTGAAACTCGACCCGCAGGCGGTGGTCATCTTCATCACCGCCTACAGCGACACGGAGAAGGCGGTACAGGCCATCAAGCAGGGAGCCACGGACTTCATCCCCAAGCCCTGGCAGAACGACAAACTGCTGGCTACCGTGTCCGCCGCCCTGCAACTCAGCTTCAGCCGACACGAGGTGACGGTGCTGAAAGAACAAAAAAAGACCCTTGAACAACGTGCCGAAGCCTTGGCCACGCCTGCCGAACCGACACGCATCATCGGCGAGTCGGCCGCCATGCAGGCCCTGCTGCAAACCGTGCGCAAATGCTCGGACACCGATGCCAATCTGCTGCTCTTGGGCGAGAACGGTACGGGCAAGGACCTGCTGGCCCGCTACATCTATGAGCAGTCGCCCCGCCGCACGAAACCCTACGTAGCCATCGACTTGGGCAGCATTCCCGAACCGCTGTTCGAGAGCGAGCTGTTCGGTTACGAGAAAGGTGCCTTCACCGATGCCCGCCGCTCCAAGCCGGGACGTATGGAGGCAGCCACGGGCGGCACACTCTTCCTGAACGAAATAGGCAACCTCAGCCTGCCCATGCAGGCCAAACTGCTCTCCGTCATCGAGCAGCGGCGTGCCTCGCGTCTGGGCTCCACTGCCGCCTATCCCGTGGATGTACGGCTGATCTGTGCCACCAACACCGACCTCTATACCGCCATCGACCGCCGCGAGTTCCGCCAGGACCTGCTCTATCGTATCAATACCATCGAACTGCGTCTGCCTCCCCTGCGCGAACGGGGCGACGACCTCTTCCTGCTAGCCGACTTCTTCGTGCAACGCTATGCCCGCAAATATCATAAAGAGATAAAGGGTATCGGCCGTGAGGCACGCCGCCAGCTTCAGCAGTACCGATGGCCGGGCAATGTGCGCGAGCTGGAGCATGCTGTGGAACGGGCGGTTATCCTCTCCTCGGGCCCGATGCTTGCCGCCCGCGACTTCCACCTGCAAAGCCGCCTGACGCACGAACCACTGGACGAGAAGGAACGCTACAACCTGGAGCGCATCGAACGCGAAAGCATCGACGAAGTGCTCCGCCTGTGCAACGGCAACATCACCCTGGCTGCCGAGATGCTGGGCATCACGCGGACGTCGCTGTATCGGAGAATTGAGAAGTATAAATTATAATGAATATGTCCTCTGTGGTGAACAAAAAATTCTGTCAGATGAAAACAACCTCTACCCACTGGACCCGTATCCCCCTGCTGCTTACCGTCGCCCTACTGGCCTCGTGCCTCCTCACTGCCTGGATGGCGGTACACGGCTTCTATATCAACACGTGCCTGGCAGCCCTGTTGACGCTGGGCATTGCCTGGTCCGTCTGCCGGTATATGAAGCGTACATCACGCCTCATGGAGCAATTTATTCAATCGGTGCGCTACTCTAAGTTTCCCGAAGCCTTCGGCAGCAACCATACAGGCGGCCATCGCGGCCTGCCGCCTGAACTACTGGACAGCATGCAGGAGGCGCTGGAGCACTACCGCGCCAACCTGCAACGCAAGGAAGGACGCCTGCTCTACTTCCAGGCCCTGGCCAACCACATCGACACCGCCGTACTGGTCTATACGCCACAAGGCAACATCGAATGGAAGAATGAGGCTGCTACCCGCCTGCTGGCTTCCGCCGTGGACGAACAGAAGGAAGACACCTGGGTACTGAAGGCTCCGAAGACCGTAGAAGACCTCCGCCTCTTCCATCCCGACCTGCCACAGCTACTGCGTGATCTGCATCCCGGCTCACTCCACGTGATACAGGTACACCAACAGGAAGAAGGAACTCAACTGGCCTTGTCGGGCATGGAATTCATCCTACAAGGACGAAAGCTGGTCATCGCCAGCCTGAAGAACATCCATTCGGCACTGGACACCCAAGAGACACTGGCTTGGCAGAAACTGATACGGGTACTGACCCATGAAATCATGAATTCCGTCACCCCTATTGTCTCCTTAGCCGAATTGTTGGGCAAGCAAGTAGACGGACTGGAAGGTAATGAACAGGAGAAGGAAGACATGCGGCAGATGCTTGCCACCATTGCCCGACGAGGGAATGCGTTGACCCGCTTCGTAGGCAGTTACCGGGAGGTGTCGCACCTGCCCCCACCCCTGCTGCAACCTCTCGACGCTACAGCCCTGCTGGAAGATGTCGTCCGCTTCATGCAGACCGAAGACAACGACCTGCACCTTACACCGCCCCCTGCCCCGCTCCGACTATTGGCCGACAAAGGACAGGTGGAGCAGGTGCTCATCAACCTGATCAAGAACGCCCGCGAGAACGAAGCCCGTTGTATCACCCTCTCGGCAGGTGTCACTCCCACCGGACGTATCTTCCTCCGCGTGACAGACGACGGCACCGGCATCGAGCCCGAGGTGCAGGAACGCATCTTCGTCCCCTTCTTCACCACCAAGCCTGGCGGTTCGGGCATCGGCCTCACACTGGCCCGCCAGATTATGCACCAGCACGGCGGCACCATCGACGTACATTCCTGTCCAGGCGAGGGGAGTGTATTTACGTTGCTGTTTCCGTACAATTATTAGTCGTTTCTACTGAATGAAGTTGTTGATCCGATTAGCCGGATTGAGTGGGGTCTGGTCAGACAGGACCAGTGACTTGACCATGTGTAATGTTCCCTGCTTGTATCGTTGGAAATGCTCGGATGCGATATGCTTTTCATAAGCCCCTCTGCTCGCATAAGTTTCAAGAATCGTTACCCTACAGGGATTCTCCTTTTCGCTGACCGCATACATCGTCAATACTCCGGGTTCGGTACGCAGAGAGACTTCGCCAACTTCCGCCGCATACTTCATGTACGCATCAAGGTACTGCGGATAGATTTCAATCTTCGACAACCGTACTATACCGTCGGCAGCCATCGGTTCTTTAGCACACATGGCAGGTGCTTTGTCCAACTGGAGGCATTTGCCTATCACTTCTCCAGTAGCCAGATAGGAATAGGTCGGGAAATCAAACAACACGGGTTTCATCCGGGTATAGTCGGGCTTTCCATTATCACCAAGGACATCCGGCGAAACATACGTATTGACGACCGAACAGATGAAATTATCGAATCCCTCTGTTTCGTAAATGTCCACTACATTACACTCCATTGTCAGCGGTGAGATATCGATGACAGGTGTACCGTTTTCGCCGATATGATACTCGAAAACTTCCGATTTATCAACGGACGCTCCACTTACACTCCCCACATAATCGGCCTTCGGAAGCATTTCGCGGCTTACGAGACTGACGGAGAGTTTTTTGGATTTTCTGATTCCCTGATTGGTATAATGACTTTTGCTCATACTCAATAGGATTCTGTCATGACCGATGATACCTGTATGTCCTACTACAAGCCAGTTCACTTTGCCTTCTACTTCTGCCCCAACGACTGTCATCGGCTTCGGATAGAGTGCCAGCAAGTTTCCAATGTTCTGTTTCTCTGTTTCCATGATGTTTGAATGATTCGTTTCTCTTTTCTCTGTTGTGTTGCATGACAGCAACCCACAAAGAAGCATGGTACATAATATAAATCTTATCATATTCTCTGGTAGTTTATCTTAGATGATGCAAAAATAGAAAGTACTTACAAGACCAAAGTGACGATAAGTGGGATGTTTGTATCCATTTTACTGATATCAATAGGTTCTTGTTCCTCTTCTAATGGGAAATTTTTATCTTTGCGATTGGACATCTATTTTGGAGAAGTTTTATGAGTAAGATATTGAAAGTAAAAAATGTGAGTGATTACAGCCGCTATGTCGGAGCTACAGACTTTCATCCATGGGTCAACGTTATCGACTTTACAGAAATATCGCCTGTGCGCCATTGCCTGAACAACTATGGAGTTTATGGCATATTCTTGCACGACGAATCAGAAATTGATTTGGCATACGGACGCGGAAAATACGATTACCACAAGGGGACACTCATTTGTGTGGCCCCCGGTCAAATAGGAGGCAAAGAAGACAACGGAGAAGAGGTTTATCTGACAGGATGGGCATTACTATTTCATCCTGATCTGTTACACGGAACTCATTTGGAAAAGGAAATCAAAGAATATTCGTTTTTCGACTATCGCATCAACGAGGCTCTGCACATGACTGACGAAGAGCGAAATTTATTCATTTCGCTGATGCGGCAAACCCGTAAGGAAATCGAGCGCAAGCATGATGCCGTTCAAAATGCGATTATTGTGGAATACATAGGCCTGATGCTAAATTTCTGCCAACGGTTCTATAACCGTCAGTTTATGACCCGTGAACCGGAAAACTCTGATGTACTCATGAAATTTAATAACTTATTGCGGAATTATTTCGATGAGAACCAACAACTATCACTCGGTTTGCCCACTGTCCAGTATTTCGCAGACAAGCTTTGCATGTCGTCCAACTATTTCGGTGATCTCATAAAAAAGACAACCGGAGATACAGCAAGCAATTATATCCGTCAGTACATTGTTCAAGAAGCCAAGAACCAACTCGCCAGTGGAACAGGTGTTGCACAAGTAGCATACAGTTTGGGATTTGAATATTCCCAGCACTTGAGCCGCATGTTCAAGAAGCAAACAGGAATGACACCGTCGGAATATTGCTTGAGTATCCAAAACAAAAAGTAAGCCTATGAAAACGAAGAAAAAAAACATCTTTCGCGTGCTCATCGCTTTGGCAGTAGTGATAGTTGTTGTTTATGCCTCCCTGCCCTACTACGCCCGTCAGGCGCTCATCCACTGGATGCCTGTCATTGATGATCTGGAAACCTTCCACCGTCACACGGTACACCACAATCCCGATGATGTATGGCACTGGCCCCTCGCTGCCGACTATAACCGCTATCAACTGACAGAGAATGATGCACACTATCTGGACAGCCTGCACACCGTGTCCTTTCTCGTCATCCATCGTGACAGCATCGTCTTCGAAAGTTATCGCGACGGGTGGAACGACACGCTGACCTCGAACATCTACTCTGCCACGAAAACTATCGTAGGACTACTGGCAGGCATTGCACTTGATGAAGGAAAGATACACAGTTTGGACGATCCCGTATCACGCTACATACCATCCTATACCCAAGGAATGCAGGCCGATGTCACCCTGCGCCACCTGCTCACCATGAGCGGCGGCATGGCGTGGGATGAGGCGTATGCTTCGCTCTTCTCCGTCACCACACACGGTTATTACGGTAACGACCTTTACGATCTGGTAACCGGTTTGGATGTAGTTGACCAGCCCGGCATACAATATTCCTACCGCAGCGGCGAAACGCAACTGCTGGCTTTCGTCATCGAAGCCGCCACCGGGCAGACGCTAAGCGAATATGCTGAAGAGAAATTATGGAAACCCATGCAGGCCGAACGCGATGCCTACTGGCTGTTGGACAAAAAAGACGGTGACGAGAAGGCCTTCTGCTGCTTCCACACCACTGCACGCGACGTGGCCCGCTTTGCCCGCCTTCTGCTTCACCGCGGCAACTGGCACGGACGCCAACTGATATCCGAAGCCTATATGGACGAACTGATGCGCCCTGCCTCGTACCTGAAAGACCAGTGGGGCAAGGATTCGCTTAGCTACTACGGCTTCCAGACGTGGATCATGGATTATCACGGTATGCGCTGCCCTTACCTGCGCGGCATGTTGGGACAGTACATCATCGCCATCCCCGAGATGAATGCCATCGTCGTACGTCTGGGACGCAAACGCTGTGATGTTTATAACCGCGAAATAACGACCGACATCACACGGTATATGGATATCGCAATGAAGATACTTAAAAATCAAGAGGCAATCTGACGAACCGGATTCTCGGTTTGCTCTATCTGCAACTCTCCGTAGCGGATAACTGTCCAGTTACCGTCTTCATCTTCAGCCAAAGCAGACATTGTCTCCACCCAGTCACCCGAGTTGAGGTAATGGATGTCATTGTACCACGTATCGGCCGGATGATGGATATGACCACATATCACGCCGTCGCACTTGCGGGCACGGGCAAACTTCACCAATTCCTGTTCAAAGTCGGAAATATAGGAAACTGCTGTTTTTACCTTCTGCTTGATAGCCTGCGAGAGTGAATAGTAAGGCAAGCCGTGGCGCATACGGTAGTTGTTGTAGATTTTGTTGAGCCAGAGCAGGAAGGTGTAACCCCAATCGCCTAGCTGCGCCAACCACTTCATGTTCGTGGTCACTGTATCGAAGATGTCACCGTGGGTCACGTAGTAGCGCTTGCCGTGGCTCTCGTGAATAAAGTCCTTCACAATGCGGATATTGTAAAAGGTAAAGGGCACCAGACTGTCCAAAAAATCATCGTGATTGCCCCGCACGTAAATGACCTCCGTACCCTGTTTCTCCATCATCTTCATGAGAACCTTGAAGAAGTCTGTGTGACGGGCCTGCCACTTGCGGGTACCTCCCTTACGCAAAGCCCATCCATCGATAATGTCTCCGTCCAATATCAGGCGGCGGCAGTTCACCGATTTCAGGAAATTGGTCACTTCGGTTGTCTTGGAATGTGATGTCCCCAGATGGATGTCGGACAGCACAATGGTAGAATAGAATGTACGTAGACGCATCATTGTTCAGTGTGTTGTTTTTCTGTCACAAAGATGCACACTGTGTATGTCAAACGTATGTAGTTGAGGTTACAATCGTGTAAATAAACGGAAAACAAAAAAAGAGGGTAATCCACGCTGGAACACCCTCTTCTCCCTATAATTAGTTTACCGGATTACTTTATCGCAATCTGTCGGCTGCTTTCACTTTCACTTCATCACTAAAGATAGCACGGAAAGCCAGATAATTCAAAATAATGCAGACTGCAGGCAGACACAATGCCCATCCCAGCTGAAAGCTGTCAGCACCCAATTTGCCCTTCAGCATGTACCAGAACACAGCTGCGACAATGTAATAACCGATCAGCAGCAAACTGTTGAATATGGTCATACGTACCTGCAACATGCGATTACGGAACAGGAAAATAGTTCCCAATGCTACAATGGCACACAGCAACAAAATGCCGAACATACCCCATGTAGACTGAAAACCTCCGTCAGCCAAAGTCACTCCCAGCGGCTTGAATACCGATGCGTTCACCCCATCTGCTGCAATGAACGAACCTACCGGCTGACACATGGTGACAACCAGCAAGATGGTGACTACCAACAGATAAACAGATTGAATACGCTGTATCATTACTGCAGTTTTTCTTTTTCTTTTGCCGGATTGCGGTAGTATACCTTGCCTTCGATATATTCCTGAGTAGCAATCAACGTCGGTTTCGGCAGTTTCTCATAATAGCGTGAAATCTCTATTTGCTCACGATTTTCAAATACTTCTTCCAAGTTGTCATTATAGGATGCGAACTCGGCCAGTTTCTTGGACAAATCATTTTTGATTTCCACACTGATTTGATTGGAACGCTTTCCGATAATGGCCACTGTTTCATAAATGTTGCCGGTATCTTCACACAGTTCCATCAAGTCGCGTGTCACGGTAGTTACCGGAGCATTGGTTTTTCTGTAATCCATAATTTTTTACCTTATATTATAAATTAAGTTTTTCGGTTATTCAGTTACTTCTTCTTCAGTGCTTCCTTCACCCAATTCTGCCTGAGACTTGCTAAAAATCCGTTCGGCTTCCTTCAGGTACTTGCTTTCAGGGAATTCATTCTTGAAGGCATAATATTCGTCCACAGCCTCACGATAGCGCTCTTGCTTTCTTTCTTCCACACTGTATACAGCCAGTTCGTATTTGGCTCTCAGAATCAGGATCGACAAGTCTTCACGCAAATTGGTATAAGGATAATCTTTCAGGGCATTCTGTGCCGTGATGACACATGACTGGTAGTTATTGCCCATATAATTGCCCAAGTTGTAATACAATTTGGCCGACAAGTATTCTTTCATAACCAGCTTGTCCTGCAACTCGAAAATCATTTGCTGGGCTTCCTGATGCTTGGCGCTTTGCGGATAGTATTCCATAAACATCTGAAGCTCGTCAATTGCTTTGTAAGTGCTCGACTGATCCAGACGGGGTTCCGGAGTATCCAGGAACAGGGCCTTACCTGCATGGAAACGAGAGAGTTCGGTATATGTACCTCGCGGATAAACCTGATAATACTGAATAAAGGTTTGTGCGGCAGTCTGATAATCCTGCTCATTATAATAGCACATACCCAGCATATAAAGCGATTCTTCCGCCTTATCCGTTCCCTTCAGAATGGCAATCAACTCATTCAGCAAAGTGGCGGCACGGTTATATTGTCCTTTGGCAAAATAGGACTTGGCAGCTTCATACTTGTACTCATAATCCGTACTTTTCAGCAGTTTATTATACTCACCACACGATGTCAATCCCAGCGCTGCTGCCAGCAAAGCTACAATAAAGATATTCTTTTTCATTCGGTTATTCGCAAATATTGCGCAAAGATAGAGCTTCGCACTGAATAAAACAACGATACGAAGCTTAATTTTTCAAAAACATAAAGGCAGAAACGGCCAGCGGTAGGCAATCATCCCCAAGAGATGCTATCCCCCACCGCCAACCGTCAATCGCCAATGGATCAAAGTTTATACAAATCGTTTGCTGCCAGCAGCTCTACACGACGCTCTTTCAGTACACGCAGGCAGTTCTCCATGTCGCTGGGACGTATTACCACATTGGCATGATCTCCGTTGGCAAACGAATACATATATTCGATGAACACTCCTTCGTCCGACAGATACTGAAGCACTTTGGCCAATGCTCCCGGAATGTTAGGACAAGAAATACCTACCACGTCATTCACATTTACGGCAAAATGGTTTTCCTTCAACAACTGATAAGCTTTCTCCGGCTCAGAAACCACTCCTCTCAGAATACCGAAATCGGCCGTTTCTGCGATACACAGGGCGGAGAGGTTGATACCACCTTCAGCCAATACCCGGGTCACCTCCGTAAGGCGTCCCGACTTATTCTCCAAAAAAATTGATAATTGTTTTGCAATCATAGCGATATAATTTATCTTTCAAATTTTCTCTTGTCTACTACACGTTTTGCCTTACCCGTACTACGCTCGATACTGCGCGGTTCCACCAGCTTCACGTCTACACTCAAGCCCAATACACTTTGCAAACGGGCTGTCAGACGCTTCTTCATATCCATCATCTTCTTGATTTCGTCCGAATAGAATTCCGGTCTTACCTCCACTTGCAGCTCCATCGTATCCGTATTATTTACACGGTCTACAATCAGCTGATAATGCGGTTCGAATTCCGGCATCTCCAGCATGACAGACTCGATCTGTGTCGGGAATACGTTCACACCACGGATAATCAGCATGTCGTCGCTGCGTCCCAGGATGCGGTCCATGCGCACCAGTGTACGTCCGCAAGCACATTTTTCATAATGCAGAGCTGTCAGGTCTTTCGTCCTGTAACGCAACAGGGGCATTCCTTCCTTTGTCAGGTGCGTAAACACCAGTTCGCCCGTTTCACCGGGTGCCACAGGTTCCAGTGTTTTCGGATCTACGATTTCCGGAAAATAATGGTCTTCGTTCAGGTGCGTACCATGCTGGCATTCACATTCATAGCCTACGCCCGGGCCAGCCACTTCGCTCAGCCCATAGATGTCATAAGCCTTGATACCCAGCTTGGCTTCGATATCATGACGCATCTGTTCCGTCCACGGCTCCGCACCGAAAGCTCCTGCTCTCAGCTTAAACTCTTCACGGGGCAATCCCGAATCACGGATGGCATCCGCCAGATACAGTGCATACGATGGCGTACAACACAGCATCGTAGCGCCAAAATCATGCATCAGCGTAATCTGTTTCTCCGTATTTCCACTGGACATCGGTATCACAGACGCCCCGATATTCTCGGCACCGGCATGAGCGCCCAGCCCGCCCGTAAAAAGTCCATATCCGTAAGATATCTGGAAGACATCCGAACGATCTGCGCCATAAGCCGTAAAAGCTCGCGACAGACATTCGGCCCACACCGACAAATCTTTGCGCGTGTAGCCCACCACCGTCGGTTTACCTGTAGTGCCCGACGAGGCGTGGATGCGTACAATCTGACTCATAGGCACGGCACAAAGTCCGAAAGGATAATTATCCCTCAGATCATATTTCGTGGTGAAGGGCAGCTTCACGATGTCGTCTATACTGTTGATGTCGTCGGGAGTGATATCCAGTTCCTGCATTTTCTTGCGGTAGAAAGGCGTGTCGTGGTACACCCGCTCTACCGTTTTCTTCAACCGGATCCCCTGCAATCTCCGCATGCTCTCCCGATCCATGCATTCGATGCTTTCATTCCAAATTTTGTTGTTTTTCATAATGTCTTTCACGTTGTTTAGTGCATTTCCGGCAAAATAAATAAAATGTTTCCTATTCCACAAGTTTTCTGTCAAAAAGAAAAAGGGCACCCCTCTGTTTTCATGGATCATCCGAACTGCATAGCCCCAAACGGGAAGTCTGTGTTCATCAAGCTGACAGTTAGACTCATCAAATTAAGGTCTGGACACGTAGTTGTCCATGTTAGAAAAGCAATAGTAGAAAACAAAAAAATCAGAGATTTACATCACGTAAACCTCTGATTATCAGTATGAGCGGCAAGCGGGACTCGAGCCCGTGACCCTCAGCTTGGGAAGCTGATGCTCTTCTTCGGCTCCCAAAAGCTTCGCTTTCGGTAGCTACCAACTGAGCTACAGCCTTTTATCCACTCTTTTTGATAATTCAGAATTTAGGTCTTACGAAACTGGTTTAACTCTTGGTTTAACTCTACAAGTAAAAACGAGAAGTATTAAACAATTAATTAATAATCTCTTGCAGTTAAAACTGCACTACAAATATAGTAATTATAACCCGCACAGGCAATCAATCCGATATATTTATTCTTGGGGCTAAATAGGCAATCTCTCCATAAGGAAAAGATATTTCAATATTATTACCCATAAAAAAACAGCATAAGAGTTTTTAGCCTCAAATGCTGTTTTATTAAAATTTAGTTTGCTGATGAAACTCTTTTATAAGTATTTATTTCTTGTGAATCAATTTCACCATCATAATATTCAGTTATTTCAAACACCAATTTTTCTGTATCTAATTGAATAATTTTAGTGGTACAACCATTATAAAGACTATAATCCCACTTGAAAACGTTGTTCTCAAAAGACCAATTAAATGGATATTCACTGCCGTACTGAGATTCCATTCGTCCTGTTCCGTCTGCTTTGAAAATTAAATCTTCTCCATCATCCGCTTCATCCCATGTGTCTTTAAAACCATCACTATCAAACTCCCATCCTTTAGTCCAAGTTAAAGTCCATCTTCCAATTAAATCCTGTGAAGTTCCAACATTTGGTTCATCATCATCACTACAAGCTGTAAAGTTTACAGCCAACATGACCATTAATAAGGCCATTCCTAAAAATCTTAATGCTTTCATTTTTGATAAGTTTTAGATGTTGTGTATTCAATTCCATTATATGTATAAGTCCAGTTGACCGTTGGGGAATAAATATCAGGCAAACCTTGCACGCTTTCTAAATGGCTTTGTTTGGAATTTATGGTCTGGTTGTCATATTGTTTCCTATATATAGTCTTACCGTCCCCATTGACGATTACTATCTTTGTAAGTGCAATAGATTCTGTACTGTTGTTGGTTATTGTGCACTCAAGTACTCCCAAAAACTGTCCCATTGAATTATTACCGTCAGGTACTACTTTTGTTTCAATATAAGCACTTATGTCCTGTTTCATCTTTACTGTAATAGCTGCTGATGCAGTAAAATGTCCTTCCTCTGTGGTTGCTGAGATTGTTGTTTCTCCTATTGACTTGGCAGTTACCAACCCTTTCTGATTGACCGTAGCCACTTTCTCATTAGAACTACTCCATATTATATTTTTGTTGTTTGCATTAGCTGGCTCAATAGTTGCAGTCAGTTGGAACGTATCTATAATATCCAATTCCTTAGAAGTCTCATTTAATGTAATTCCTGTGATGTTATTAATGATAGTACCACTATCTATATCAATCTTGAAAGTAAATTCATCCTTACTCCCATCATAAAACATTACCTCACATTTATATTGCCAAACATTGGTACTATTATCCAATAAAGTGTAACTAATCTTAGCGTCAGAAGCTATTTCAAAAGGCGGTTCAATATAAGTACTCCAAACAGTCTTAGAATCCTTATAGCTGTACTTGCTTATATGTCTGCTTTTACATACTATTCCTTCTTCATAAGAGATAAGTAAAACATCTATTTTCCCATTCTCAAATCGTGGAGTTTCTTTAGCTTCATAGATGATTTCACCCTCATTGGAATAGCAACACTTTCCAATAAAGACAGACTCAGCATACCAGTCATAGGCTCTAACATTCTTTTGATAGTCAGACTGCAATTCAGTACGCTTTGATTGGCTATTGAAAGTAAAGATGGTTTGGCTATAATGTCCATTCAATCTTACTGTTACAATATTTCCAACACTTGTTTTTTTATAGAACTCAGGTAAGAAATAATTTAGCTTAACTGTCTCATATTCTCCATATCCTTTGTAGATATTCAATATAGTATCTGTCTCCTCTATATCAGTCCATTCAGATTTAAGCTGTTTGGTTACTGCATCATATTCACAAACCCACATGTACTTATTTTTTTACTCCAGATAACAGTACAGTCTCTTCCCCTTGCAAACCGAACCTACATTTGATATTTGAATAGTCTTTTATATATTCTGCAAACAGTTTATTAATTATATCCATATAGTTATTCTCCGTAATGGGAGGGACGGATTCTAATTCATTATCCCCACAGGAACTAATTTCCATGCTTAATGCAACCAATAATGAGGTTATAAATAGTCTAATAATTGTTTTCATTAGTATAGTTTTAAATTAATGTTGCGAATATGATAAGTTGATAAATACTATCGAAATCTGTACCACTAATCCTTACAGGTAATCCCATGAATATATTAGACCACCAAACTTCTTTCTGTAACAATGAAAGGTTTGTTCCACGACATGCTATAGCTTTTATATTGTCATTTGTGTCAGTCAATAATATCATTGAAGTTATGTAAGCCCCACAAGGAAGTTTCATGTTCAAGTCATTTAGTGAAATTTTCTCGTTGTATCTTCCTGTTATATCGTTCATCCTTTGTATAGCTCCATGATATTGCAACTTTTTAATAAATTGATTTAGATTGTGTTTAGATTCATTTTCCATATATATTATGATTGAATTATTATTTCAAATTTTAAGATCAAAAGATAAAGTAGTAGTTATCACTTCCTATATTATCCTTTATTATAGTTTTAAAAGGAACACCATAAAGCATTCCCAACTGCTGACATATTTCTAATAATTTAGGTGTTGTATGAGTGGTTTTAACAGCAACTAAACTTAAATCATCTTCTTTATTCAAGTACATGTACAAATCCTGGTGTCCTAACTTGTTGTTCTGAAGCCAAATGCTAATTTGATAGTCACAGTTAAAAGGTTCATCAAGTTGTGAATTAGATGTATTATAATCACTCTCCATAACTTGATGTACAATATTAAATTGGTTGAATCGATTCTTAATCTGTTCAATAAAGGTTGCAGTTCTTTTATCCATTTTATTTTTTCCTTATGCCCACCTGTTCCCTATGGATAAGCAATCAATAAAAAAGGTGTGGGAACACTATTTGCTTTACCCTATTCTCTGGCTTCTCGCATTGCCTTGGCATGGATAAAACAATAGCCCCACACCAAACGGTATATAGAAACCTTACAAAATATAAGGTAGGTATATATCCAAATGTGGGCGCTATTGCTATCATCTTCATGCCATTTCAAATTTTGCGAGAATTTGAGAATAGAAGATAATTTCAATAACACCTTTCGTTAATTATGTCCTTTCAGCTTGCTAACACTATAACTCACTGAAATTGTCGCAAATTTAGCGAAAGGTTTTAAATAAGTCTATATGATGTAGGGATAAATAGTAAATCTTCTGCTATCAAACATTATTCATCTTTATCCCAACATATCTTTGGCTATTTACAAACAGCTACCTCTAATATGAATTATAAGAGTTGAGATAATCCTAAAATTTAAAAACTTATGGATTTGACTTGTTACTATAAGGCTGAAATGCCAAAGATTAATAATCGGACTTTAGATGTATCTGGAGCTTAAAATTTAGGTAGGACAAACTTTGGTTAGGGGATGCTAACTTTACCCTTGATTTGTTCTGCCTGTAGAAGTGAATAAAAAAAGGACAACTAAACGAATAGCTGTCCTTTATTCAATATTAATGATGTTGCCTATTTCTTGGAATAATGATATCTCATAGAGAATATATAAACCTCTATTATATCATCATGCACGGAGTAGACAATTCTATGTTCTGAATTGATTCTTCTTGACCATTTTCCTGCCAGTTCATATTTAAGCGGCTCTGGTTTCCCTATCCCTGTATAAGGGTGTTCGGCTATATCTTCCAATAGGTTTTGGATCTTATTCAAGATAGCCTTGTTACCGCTTTGGACAAAGTATAAATATTCTTTCCGTGCCTGCTCTGACAATGTTATTCTGTACATGCTGCCCGTTTTAAGAAATCCTCTATGCTTTCACCTTCATTCTGGGATATAGAACTTCCGTTCTTAATATCCTCTTCGCCTTTATGGATAGCCTCCATCGTTTCGGGTGACGACATGATGTATTCCGTTTCCTTTAAAGAATTATATTCATCCAAGGAAATCATCACTACTCCTTTGCCATTCCCACGATTGATAACTACGGTATCATAATCGTCAATGACCGCATCAATGTAGCTTTTCAAGTTGGCTCTTAAATCTGTGTAATTGGCAGTTCTCATAAATCCTCCTTTGTTATGATGCAAAGATATGTACTTATTTACGTACTTGCAAATTTACATGGTTAATTATTTGATATTTAAGAAAAGGACACTCATTAAGAATGCCCTTTTCTATCTCAATCAATAAAGCTCATTTAATCAATGAACCATTTATATTTCTCATCACCATGTAAAGCTGAATTGATTCCTAAAGCCATTTCCGTTGCATTAAGAGAACGGTCTAAGAATGAATCAATATAGCTCGACTTATTAGCTCCAGTCAATAAGTTGTAGAATTTCCACATATTAAGCTCACTTCCAAAGCTGCCAAAGTTTTCATCATTGATGTATGCCTTGGCTACACTGTTTATCTGGGTATCAGTAAGCAACATTCTTGGCAGTGCTTTCTGGTAACCTATTGGCAAGCATTGGTAAAGTCGCATTCTACCTATTATCTGGCAGAACTGGTGTTCACTCATGGAAGTGTTACCTAATTGCTGCATCAGATAAAGATGCTTGGCAGGATTGTAGTTACTGAAAAGTTCCAGTGCTGCACGATATAGTTCTGTGATATTGCTTACTCTCAAATCATCCTTGTAGCCATCCGTAAAAATGCACATGTTACAGCAGACTTGATTCTTAAAACCTATAGCCAAACGGAAAAGTTCAGGAACTTTCTTTGAATATAAATTCATCTGATTGTAAGCCCTTACTCCTACGATGGAAAGATTCAACTTGTTTCCTCCTACCGTTTCATAGATGGTGGGAATGTCAATGCTGAAAGCTGCCCTTTCATAATAGATAGTCTTGTCAGATTCCAAAAGTTGATTGGCTGGTTTGTGGATAGCTTCTGGGATTCTCCCCTTAATAATGTGACTTGTTCTGATAGTGGCTTGTTCCACCTTTTCACCACTAAAGAAAGATTGTGCTGCATCCTGTATAGTTTCCACAAACTGTGCATGATTGATTGTAAGTTCATTGTCTTTAGAGAACACTGGAGTAATGCAATCATTCTTCAAATGATTCAATGTTACTTCCTGTGTGTTGGCTTCGATAAAATGATTGGCTGGCTTTACTGGATCATCCATGATAATGGTGGCTTCTTCTGCATATTCACCCAAATTCATTCTCTCACGATTCTGTACCATAGCTGGCATGATAACTAAATTTCTCATAATGATTAATTGTTTAAATGATTATTGATTGGTTTTAACTTTGGGATTGGGAAAGCTTTTGTCGTTTTATATTGCTTCATTACGATTTCTGCTTTACTACAATTCACTAAGTTACATTTGAGTGTTATACAATTAGACTATATTACGGTCATGTCTAAATTGTGTCCACCCTTAGACAGTCAATCAATGATGTGAGGTGAATAGTAAAATTTATAATGAATCTGAGGGTGGGCAGGTGTCTGCCTATTTTCATTTTTCTTTTGCTTGGTGAGAGGGGGTATAAAATTGGGGTATAGTATCTCGGACAACATTTTAGGATTGGGGTTATAAAACCTACTTTTCATCTTAAATGTTGTCCCTGTTTAAAAAATCAGACTTTATGTATTTGTTGAACGGATTTAAGGTAGGATTGGGATTTTTTGTACCATTTATTAATATAAATAATAACCAGTATAAAGAATCCCAATCACCTGTTATTTGGACTTGAAAGCTAACTTAACCACATCTTTTGAGTTGATAGGATTCCATTCCTTACGCTGTTTGGCTATATCATTGCCTAATAATAGGTCTTTAGGTGTAAACTCAAATCCATTGGATAAAAATTTTAATAGTCCAGCATTATATAAATCCAGATTGTAACTTTCAATATTCTTTTTGCCCATTCCAAGTCTAGTTGCCAACTTTTTTGAGGAAAGAATAATTTTGTTATTGTCTGCTATCAATAAGAGCTTGATATAATATCCTTTCACTTTTACACTCAAATTCACTTTCATAAAGAGGCAGGATATGGTTATAAAATTGGGGTGCTCTATGGGTGGTATGCAGTAAAGACTTCTCATCGTGAATTTGTAAACAGGATGGTTTATTGGTTCTGAATATCTCTTTCTAACCAGTACGGCTTCCATGTCTTTATTGAAGTTCTTTAGTGCGTCCTCGCTTTCTCCAGTATGTCTGGCTAAATCCTTTATTCTCCATCTGACTTTATAATAGTCATTTCTAAATAAGGACAAACAGAAGAATCTGTATAGATTGGATGGGGTGAGTTTGTCCAAAATAGATTTATTGATGGTGGCATATTCCTGCCTTATGTTACTTGTTCTGTTTTGTAGGTATCTTTGGGGTATCTTCATATTCATTAGTAGCTGATTGAACATTATGGGTAAATATTAAATCTTTCTTTTCTCGTTCCATCTTATAATAGTAGGCTGTGCCAAAATAAATCTTGGCTTCCTTTCGGTTGTTGAACTTCTTTCCAGTTCGCAAATGAATTATCATATCAATTCAAACATTAGTAAGTTAATAAGCCAGCTTCTGCAATGAGAGATAATAGGTAGTAACCTTTCCATTTTTCTTTCTCCTTGTCTTTAGATAGTTATTAATATTAGCCCATAATCCTATATGGACTCTGTTATCTTTTACTCCTTGTCTTAGTGCTTTTTCTCTGATTTGCTCATAAGTAAATTCCTGCATTTTAGAAATATTAAATGATTTGTAAATGGGGAATCTTTGTAGTGGGAATATCTGCTTGAGGTAGTATAAAGATAGTTACTTTATAGGTGGGGAACTAATCTTAGGGTCACACATTGGAATTTCTAATTTGAGGATATTCAGACTTCAAACTATTGGTATCCTGTATTGTAACCCAGAAGAAAATCCAGATAAATTGAATCTGGACTTTCATTTCAGGCAAGTACAACATTTCTAAGAATGGGACTATAAATGGAGGTTTGTTGATAAAATGTTGTATCTGTCTAAAGCTTCTCATATTCTAAGAATAGAGCCCGCTGCCTGTTCTTGTAGCAGTCCTTAATCTGAAAGAAACTGCCTAGAAAGTCCTTGGGCTTCTTCTTTATGAATGGCATGTTCATCAGAGCATATATTTCATCCCTTATCTTATTTATATCAGACAATTCGTATGCCTGTCCTGCCTTGAACCTGTTCTTTACCATTTCAACAAACTCTGAACCTTTGCGTTTTTCATTGTATCGTTTAAGAATCATAGCTTCTCTGATTTTGGATTGGGAATAATTCAATTCTTCAATCTTCTCTCTCCCCAACTCTTCATAAGCTTCTACTATGAAAGCGTCAGTTCGGATAAGTTCTCTTTTATGTTCCATTGCTATGCTGGTTTCGTCTCCTTTCAACATTTCCAATTGCTTAACTATTTCTTTACGCTTTGCCTTGATGCTGGCAGATTTATTTTCTCGTTTCAATCTTTCCAAATCACTTAAGGGATAGATTTGCGATTCACAACTGGCTTTGAAAGATTTACATTGTCTATATGTCTTGGCCAGCATATCGAAGCTGTTATAGTAACCTTGTACAATTGCATCTGTAATATAGTTGTCTATCTTGAACCAGTTCTTCTCGCCGTTTCTATTCAGCATGAATTTAAAGGGATGGGTGTCTAATATGGCTTTGTAAGCATCCCTTGCTTCATCTGTTGTTGCATTATCGTAATAGGTTTTCATCATCCCATAAACCTGCTCAAACACACCTATCATATATTGTAACTGCGCTTTAGACCTTACAGAGAAATTGTAGTCAGTATTGGTGATATGGTTTGCAGATGCAATTCCATTTCTGAAACGACCGATTATCTGTATTGTGTCAGTAAATGGGTCAACCATGCTTTGGCTTGCCATGGTAGTATCAGTTACAATAAACACTTCTGGAAGAAAATCCAGTTCTATATCCAGAGCATTAAAGAATCTGCTCGTAAGAAAATTGAACCGCTTCATTTTGCCTGCATCCCAGTCTGAATATGCGTTTGTAAACTTCTTGTCCTTCAAACTCGTTACGCTATTGGATGCACAGAAAACTGTTGATTGCTCCAATATGTCTAATTTCTGCATGATAGAATAGATTGTTTCGGTCGAATTAATGAACAGGAAGATGGAACTGCTGCCTGTCCTATCCAATCGTTCTTTTAGTTTTTGCAACACATTATTTGTATGGTAAATATTAATGGGCTGGGCATAGTCAAACATTGGTTGTACTTCCATAATCTGAAATCTCTGTTTAAAAAATCGTGGGTCTGTGAAATCCAGCGGAGTGGCAGACACAAGCCCTTTGTTCTCGAACATGAAGAAATCATCGAAAGGTAATGTTATATCCTCTCTGTAATCGACATCCTTTACTATCTTATGGCATTCATCGAATAATAGGTAACAGGTTGAGTAAATATCCATATCCAACTCGTCAAATGCAGACTTAATCTTAGAGAAACTTTCTGGGGTAGACAGTAGTTTTATATGCTTGTCCTTACTTGCTTGCAGGTATTTTACGATTCTCTCCACAGTCACATTCTCGTAAACTCCAAAAAGGTTGTCACCCGTATGTTTCGGGTCTTTGCATTTGCCTTTTATCACTGGAACATTTGGTTCTAATATGATGGAGTTTCTATCAGCTTTCAGTTCTCCATAAGTCGCTCCAAGCCCCGTTAGTTTCTTGTATAGAATAGTGTTGGTAGGAATTTGAGGTAAGACTTCTGTCAGATATTGAATCTTCCCGCTTTGTTCCTTTTCAATATTGATATATGCAGTATTCATCTTGGTTTCTGTTTGAGAAGAGGGGAGCTTTAACTCCCGCTCTTCTGGTTGGTAATAATCAGATTATAGCCTCCTTTTCACGCAGGTAATCCAAAAGTTCATCCGTACGTTCTACTCGGAAGAATATCTTACCACGTAAGAAAGCACTTGTCGCACTGATGTAGTTGTTGACCTCACGGAACAAAGGAACAAACTGCACACGTTTGCCCGCCTCAATAAGCTGTTTCAGAATGGATAGCTGGAAATTGCTGTCCTCATCCGCAGTGTACGGATTGAGTTCCGTAGGGTTAACTCCTCCATCTTCACTCTCACTTGTTGTCAGATAAGTGTATATCCATTTGAAAGAAGATGGGTTGACATAGTACTTGAAGCCAGCCACATTGTAGGATTCAATCCAGATGCAAGGATAGTTCTCCTTGTCGGTGTATAGTCTGATGCTTAGAGTTTCTTTTCTCTGCATCATTGACTTGATGGCATTGTGCGCACCTTGGTTATCGTACTTCTCTACCTGTGGGACTGATGTCCCAATAATTGTAAACTTCATATCAAATCGTTTTATTGTTATTAGTTATTACCCTTATCCTGCAAGGGCTCGCAGGTAATCGACAAATGGTGCGCACCGTTTTGTTTCTGATTACGCTGCAAAGGTATGATGTTCTTTGGGGGTGAGTTGGTAAAGAATATCTGCAAGTTTAAATGTATTGTTTACCACAAGAAGCCTCCCCTTTATGGGGAGGACTGTTAATTTAAAGGACTTACAATTCTGGCTGCTCTTGTCGCATCTCAAAAGCTACTTCTTTCAAATTGTTAACAATGCCGTTCCAATCATCTTCAATGTTGAAAATAAAATCCTCTACTACATCCTCAAATGAGCTGTCGGGATCCCCATAATCTTCTTTCAACTTTTTAATGACCTCTTTTGTTACTTCTTTGTCATAGCTGACATTTTGAACGCATGAATTAATGATGGACAGGGATTCAAGGCTCTTTTCAATCTCTTTTTGAAATTCTATTTTTTGCATGATTTTTCTACTTTCAGGGATTAGTCTGTGGCAACATGCCTATCAGCTTTCTGAAAGCGCTGCAAAAGTAGAGCATTTGAATAGGGCAAATTGGTAAAAAAGGGAACAAAGAAAAAGGCAATTCTTTACCACTGCAAGAATCGCCTTTTAAGTAGGAAAAGTATTATTTACCAAAGTTTTGTTCCACCTATATTATAAGGTGATGATTTGAACGTTTTGTAATCTAATAGAGCTTCTACCGTATCATATTTTTTGAGGAATGAATTTAATCTGCTTCTTATATTGTTGGCATCTGTTGTAACGTCGTCAGCGTCTATCAATTCAATAGCTCTCAAATATGATTCTATTAAATTGGCTTGTGGTCTTGTTGGAACTTTTTCTTTGGTGGATTTTAAATGGGTGTTTTGTAGCAATTGATATGTTCCCCATATATAGAGTGACTGAATCGGGTCAATCATTTTATTGCCTACTTTTTTATTTCCGTAGGTAATATCCAGCTCCTTTTGAGCTTCCTCCACACTGCTTACTCCTAAATATTGGTGCATATATTCATTCAACCTGTTTTCTAACCAGCCATCGTTGTTATTAATAAGTATCGGAGAATTACCACCTGCTGCAATCTTGATATCGGTAATAAAGTCTTTCCCATTTTTCTGTTTGGGCTGATTGAGTGCAATGTAGAGTTTTAACATATCTGGTCTGACTTCATGGATATATTGTTGATATTGCATCTCCTCGTATTCTCCCTCTGATATTGGAGTTTCCGTTATTCTGTTCCTGTAAAGAAGTGCAGCCATGAATATCAATGCACATGAAATCAAATTCTCATTATGAAGTTCCGTAACATACGATTCCATGATTGTTGCAGGGTTAAAATTATCTGGAACGGCTACTACTATATTCTTATTGGTAGCCAAAGCAAACTTTGTTGCATCCACTCCCCAACCATTTTCTGATTTATACTGGTTGGCAAGTTCTTTTTCTTCTGGTGTTAGATTGAAGACTTTCTTGGTATAGACTTGGGTTAGTTCATTGGATATGTCGGCATATGTAAAGCCAAAACATCTATTAAGTTCTGGATATAGCTTCTTTATCGTTGGTATGTCAAATGTAACTTCAAGCATTGCTTTATTTCAATAAATTATTCTACATATGTATAATGTAGGCAAGGGAGGTCTAGGTTTTTTATATGGTTAATTTTCATGTATTTTAAAAAATTAGGGAACAGTACATTGGGAGATTTTTTATGTGAGTGTTTTGATTTATGGGTTATCTTGTAAATTACCGTATCTACTATGCTTTTTTTAGAACACAGTTTTTTGTCTTTATTAATAATGACTATCCAGTCATAGCATTTGTTCATTATTAATCCATATTCGTACCATATTAAACTTTCATTGATTTGTTTTTTTATCAATAAAGGAGCAATCAATTCAAATAATTCTATCATGTTATGTATATCTCCATTTCCACACCCCCCTTCTGAAAACATATCTGAAACTTGTTGTATCTTTCCATTTTTTAAATGAAATTCATCATAAGGCACACCTAATGGATTGTTTGCATGAAAAAGTTCAATAAATGTGTTGATTTGTTCTTTTGAAATATTTTTTCTTAGAAATTCCAGCACTTTGAATGTGTTGTCTGTTTTTCTTTGTTCATTGTTCAGTAAAAAGGAACGTATAGTTATAATTCCTCCAATTATTCCAAATAAAAAAATCAACCATTTTCTAAGTTCTTCCCAGTCTATTAGTAATATCAATTCTTGTATGTTTATATTATTAATCATGGTATCTTTTATATTTGCACAAAATTAAAAAATAATCCCCACTTGAATTACTACAATTGGAGAATTATTCATTTAAAGTAGATTTTTCATAGCCTCGTCCACCTGTTCATTGTCAAAGCTATCAAGATAAATTTGGGTGGTTGCCAAATCTGAATGTCCTAACGCTTCACTTATCAATGCAATGTTTACTCCAGATTTTTTAAGGACACTTGCAAATGAGTGGCGAGCAACATAGGTTGTAACGTTAGCTTCTACTCCAAGTTGTGCAGCAAGCAGTTTTAAGTTCTTATTAACCTTGCTAAGTAGTTTATGTATTCTGTTCTGTTTTTGTAGAGCAGTTTTGTGTACCTTGCTATCCAAAATCGGAAATAGGTAGCCATTGCTTTTGGGGGAATATTTTTCTATTATTTGCATGGCTTCCTGCGGTATTCCTATTTTGATTTGCTTTTTTGTTTTTTGACGGATATAGTGCAATCTGCCATTTTGTATATTCTCATTTGTCAGATTGGCTATGTCTGTGAAGTTGATTCCACCGCATAGATAGCTGAACACAAATATGTCTTTGCTCAATTCCATGTATTGTTGTTTCCCTACGGGGTGTATTTCTGTTGTGAATTTCAGCACGTCAGTTTTAGCGATAGCTCTCTTTTGAGTTGTGGTATCAAACTTGTTGATCTTAAATTCATTAAAAGGATAATCAGAAGCACGGGCACATTTGGCATTGATAGCTTTATTATATGCACTACGCAAGGTACGAAACAACAAACTGATAGTAGTTTCTTTATTACCTTTGGAACGTAACCACTTTTCATATTTAGTTAGCCATATAGTATCTATATCACTAAATGGGATATCCAGTTTTCCCTTAGCAAAAGTTTTAATAGAATTTAAAGACCCCTTATATATAAGACGATTTCCACATTTATCTTCACAAGTGTATTGCTCCATCAAATTGCAATAAAACTCCTCTACAGTTTTCAATTCAAACGTAACATTATCCCTATTCAGTAAGCTTGAAACGGTATAATCTCTCTGCTCACAAGTTAGCAGTAACATGCGTTGCTGAAATTCCATCTGCTTATTGAGAATAATTTTCTGAATGTATTCTTTATTGGGACAAGAAGCTTTAAGTACGTTTTTCTTAAAGTCCCAATATTTAGGATTTACTGATATTCCTAGACTTCGGTATTTCTTCTTACCGTCTTTACAAATGCGAAGCATCAAAGGATGTTCGCCATTAGATAAAATCTTAGATGTGTAACATACGACATTTACAGTTGCATTCATCGTTTTCTGGTTTAACTCTCGGTTTAACTCACATGGTTAAACCATAGGTAAAACCAGCCTGCTACAAAACAAAAAAATCAGAGATTTACATCACGTAGACCCCTGATTATCAGTATGAGCGGCAAGCGGGACTCGAACCCGTGACCCTCAGCTTGGGAAGCTGATGCTCTACCAACTGAGCTACTGCCGCCTGTCGAAGTATTTTTGTCTTTACAAACAGAACTTTTCGCAAAGCGGGGACAAAGATAAATACTTTTTTGAGAAATACAACTATGAAATCAGCAAAATCTTGTATTTTTGTTTCCCGTTAGAAAAATAAAACCTATGAAACGGATTATATTAATCACAGGAGGAGCACGTTCCGGCAAAAGCAGCTATGCGGAAAAAAGAGCCTTAACCCTCTCTTCCAACCCGGTTTACATGGCGACAGCACGCATCTGGGACGAAGAGTTCAGACAACGTGTTCTGCGCCATCAGGAACGAAGAGGCCCTGAATGGACCAACATCGAAGAGGAAAAGGCACTGAGCCAACACCAACTGGACGGACGGGTAGTCCTGATAGACTGTGTGACCTTATGGTGTACCAACTTCTTTTTCGACCTGAATGCAGACGTAGACCAAACGCTGAAAGCCGTCCGCGAGGAATTCGACCGCTTTACACACCAGGATGCCACCTTTCTGTTTGTCACCAACGAAATAGGCTGTGGAGCAACCTCCGAAAACGAAATACAACGCAAGTTTACTGATCTTCAGGGGTGGGTGAACCAGTATATCGCCTCACAGGCCGACGAAGTCATCTTTATGGTGGCAGGTATACCCATGAAAGTAAAATAACAAAAACAGAGATAAAAGCATGAAAACATTTCATATCGAAAAACCGGACGAAAACCTGCGTCCGTCCATTATAGATAAGATTAACAACCTGACTAAACCGAAAGGCTCGCTGGGAAGGCTGGAAGAAATAGCCCTGCAAATTGCCCTGATTCAACAAACCTTGACTCCAGCACTGCACAAGCCGCAGAACATCATCTTTGCCGCCGACCACGGAATTGTAGACGAAGGTGTAAGCCTGTCACCGAAAGAAGTGACCTGGCAACAACTGAGCAATTTCCTTCATGGAGGGGCCGGCGTCAACTTCCTCTGCCGCCAACATGGTTTCGAACTGAAAATCGTAGACGCCGGCGTGGACTATGACCTGCCCTACGAGAAAGGCATCATCGACATGAAAGTACGCCGCAGTACCCGCAACTATCTGTACGAAGCTGCCATGACGCAGGAAGAAATGAAGCTCTGCATCGAACGCGGTGCCGAAGTGGTACGCCGATGCCACGAAGAAGGAAGCAACGTGCTGAGCTTCGGAGAAATGGGAATAGGAAACACTTCGTCCTCGTCACTGTGGATGACCTATTTCACGGGAATTCCCCTGGAGCAGTGTGTAGGTGCTGGTAGCGGACTGAACCAGCAAGGCATCCGCCATAAATACGAAGTACTGAAAAGAAGCATGGAAAACTACAACGGAGACGGATCGGCCACCGACATCATCCGCTACTTCGGTGGACTGGAAATGGTGATGGCTGTAGGAGCCATGCTCCAGGCTGCCGAACTGAAAATGCTGATACTGATAGACGGATTTATCATGACCAACTGCATGCTGGCTGCCATGCAGCTCTGTCCTGCCGTAAAAGATTATGCCATCTTCGGCCATTGCGGCGACGAAAGCGGACATAAACTGATACTGGAGTACATGCAAGCCAAACCGCTGATAAACCTAGGATTGAGGCTTGGAGAGGGAACCGGTGCCATTTGTGCCTATCCGTTGGTCGACTCAGCCGTACGAATGATTAACGAGATGGATAACTTTGCGCATGCTTCCATTACCAAATACTTTTAAGCGATGAATTTTCTGGCTGCTCTTATATTCTTTACGAGGCTTCCCTTCTGGAAAATCAGGGAAGTACCCGCCGAATGCTTCAAGCATGTAGTACCTTACTGGCCGCTTGTGGGCTGGCTGACGGGGGGCATCATGGCCGGAGTACTTTGGCTCGCCGCCCAAGTACTTCCCTTGCCTGTGGCCTGGCTGCTGGCCATTCTGTCGCGCTTGCTCGTGACGGGATGCCTGCACGAGGACGGACTGGCCGACTTCTTCGACGGCTTCGGCGGAGGAACGACCCGCGAACGCATCCTGGCCATCATGAAGGATTCGCACATCGGGACGTATGGTGTCGTGGGTCTGATCTTCTACTTCCTGCTGTTCTGGCAGCTTCCAAGCCGGTTGCCGCTTTCCGTACTGTGCGCGCTGGCACTTTGCTGCGACTGCTGGAGCAAGTTCTGTGCCTCGCAAATCATCAACTACCTGCCCTATGCCCGTCCCGAAGCTGAAAGCAAGGCCAAAGTCGTGTATAGCGGCATGAACCGGGGCGAGCTGATTACAGCCTTCGTCAGCGGCATCCTGCCTCTGCTGTTCCTGCTGCCGCTACGCTTGTGGCCGGCTACCGTCGTCCCCATGTTCGTCTGCCTGCTGCTCTGCCGCTTCTTAAAGAAAAAGCTTCAAGGCTACACGGGCGACTGCTGCGGAGCAATGTTTCTGTTATGTGAAATCTCATTTTATCTTTGCGCTGTCATCTTATGGAAATTACTTTAATACGACATACCTCGGTAGACGTACCGCCGGGAGTCTGCTACGGACAGACAGACGTCCCCTTGAAAGACAGTTTCGAACAGGAAGCTGCCATCACCCTGTCTCGCCTGAAGGCTTCCTTACCCGAAGAAGAAAACTTCGATCACGCGTTCACCAGTCCGTTGACCCGTTGCGTACGACTGGCCGACTATTGCGGTTATCCCGATGCCGAACGGGACAAACGGCTCATGGAAATCAACTTCGGAGCCTGGGAAATGAAGCCATTCGACCGAAACGACGATCCCCGCCTTCAGGAATGGTATGCCGACTACCTGAACGTAGCGGCTACAGGAGGCGAATCTTTCGCCATGCAATACGAACGTGTCAGCCGCTTCCTGGATGAGCTGAAGCAGAAACCCTACCGGCGTGTAGCCATCTTTGCCCACGGAGGTGTACTGATCTGTGCACAGATTTACGCAGGCCTCATCACCGCAGAAGAAGCTTTCAGCTCTCTGACGCCCTACGGCGGACTCATCCAAATCACGCTGTAAACCGGAAGCTTTATTGGAGCAATAACTGGATACAGAAAGAAGCAAGTACGAGCAGAATCATCAACCCTTCCGCACGACGGTTGATGCGGATAGCCGTATGCATGTCTTCCGTGGTCAACGGACGCTCGTTGTCGCCGATGTAAGGTTTCCACACCTCCTCGCCAAAGTAGTTATGAGGACCTCCGAAACGACAGTTCAGGATACCGGCCAAGGCAGACTCCGGATAACCGGAATTGGGACTGGCATGCTGGCTACCGTAACGAGCCACAAACCCCAACAACGAAAGACGACCGGACACCACAACCATCAAGAAGGCAGTCAGACGGGCAGGAATGAAATTGGCCACATCGTCCAGACGGGCAGCAAAACAGCCGAAACGGCGATAACGCTCGTTGCGATAACCTATCATCGAGTCCAGCGTGTTCACCATTTTATAGGCAAGCATGCCCGGCACGCCCAGTAGCAAATACCAGAATAAGGGGGCCACCACCCCGTCGCTCAAGTTCTCGGCAAGAGTCTCCAAAGCTGCCGTACGCACTTCCTGCGCAGACAGTTCGGACGTGTCGCGTCCCACAATACGTGCCACCTGATGCCGGCCTTCCTCCAGCGAACGGTCTACGGCAAGAAACACCATACGCACTTCGCGCACCAACGTAGTACCTGCCAAGCAATAAAAAATCAGCAGGACTTGTAGTACCATCAGCAACCCTGCCGAAAACAGGGCCGCCTGCTGCAACAGCCATGCTGTCAGCCAATAGACACCCGCTACCAACAGGCAGCTGACCAGCATCCCTTTCAGGAAACGGCCGTTCCCGTGATTCAACCGACGTTCGAAAAAAGCAATCGCTTTCCCAAATGCCACCACCGGATGGGGCATCCACTGAGGATCGCCCAGCCAGCGGTCCAGCAACCATGCCGCCAACAGCGGCAATGCCATGTAAAAAGCCAGACTAAAGGCTATCAATGTCTGTTCCAATTGAAAATACTGTTTATTCGTTTATCCATCTTATTCCTGAAACCATTCTGCAATGGCATCTACCAGCCGGTCATTTTCTTCGGGTGTCTGGGTGGCAATACGGAAGAAACGCTCGTCCAAGCCTTCGAAATTCGAAGCGTCGCGTATCAGGATGCCATGCTTCTCTGCCAAATACTCCTTCAAGGCCGACGCCTTGCCAAAACGCAGGCACACCAACATGAAATGCGTCTGCGTCTCCCATACATCCATCCCTCCCAACGCTTCCAATCGGGTACGCAACCGTTGTGTCTCGTCCAGATAGACCGCCATGTCCAATGAATGGGGCACTCCCTTTTCGGTCAGGAAAAGTCCGGCTTCAATAGCCACAGCATTAACTGACCACGGCATCCGGTTGTTGCGGATACGGCTCAACAGCCCTGCGTTTCCGGTGATATACCCCAACCGCAAACCAGGTACAGCATAGCGTTTAGTCATGGAATGCAACAACAACACATTTGGGAAAGCTACTGCCTCAGCCGCCGAGAACAATGGCTGCAACGTAAAGTATTCATAAGACTGGTCGATAACAAAACACACCTGTGGATTACAGCGTATCAACTCCTCCATCCACGCCTTGTCCGTCACACTACCCGTCGGGTTATTAGGATTACACAACCAAAGCATACGGATGTCCTCGGGCAACCGATAACGTTCGCGTTCCGCAGGCAGGCTGTAGAGCGAAACCGTGGGATGACCATGTATCAGACAAGCATCGGCATATTCCCGAAAAGTAGGCTGCAAAATGGCTGAACAGGTACCTCGAAAAGTCTGAGCCATCAGATAGATGGCTTCGGTAGCCCCATTAGTCACGCATACCTCGTCGGGCTCCAGCTTCAGCTTACGCGCCAGAGCGGCTTCCAGCGTATAGGGCTGAGGTTCGGGATAGGAAGAAAGAGGGCTCAATTCACCATCTTTCCCCTGTATGAACCTGCATAAATGGTTCTTCAGTTCTGTCAAGTCCGTCCGGCTATATACATTCGAACTGAAATTGGCCGTTATCGGCCGGGTATATTTATAAGAATCGTCTCCGTGTCCGTCAATCATGTTGTTTCAGTATTTGATAGACAAGTGGCAGATTGACATGTGCACGCACATGGTCGGCCAGCTTGTCGTATTGTTGTTCTTTGAATGCCTGATAATCGAAAGTGCTGCGTTCTTTCACCTTGCCGGCAAAAGGCTCGAGCAAGTAGTCGATGAAATCCGCATTGTCCAGTATGCCATGGATATAAGTCCCCATACAGGTCCGATCCACCAAGCATCCTTCCTCTTGCCCGTCTTCCAGACGGTTCAGTGGCGTATATGCAGCTCCGTCTACGGGAACAGTAGTTCCCATGTGTATCTCGTAGCCACTCAAGTTGCAGTCTCCCACCGTATCTTCATTGTTCAGGGCAAATCGCACTTGTCGGGTCACTTTCTCACCTGTCATGCGGGTTGTTGTCGGAAGAAGTCCCAAACCAGGCAAACGGTCGATGTCTCCTTCCACATGGTCGGGATCGAGCACCTCCTGCCCCATCATCTGATAACCTCCACAAATACCCATCACCGTCACTCCGTCACGATGGGCACGGATAATAGCCTGTGCCACTCCATTGCGACGCAACTCATACAGATCGTCCAGCGTGCTTTTGGAACCGGGCAACAGAATGATATCCGCCTTGGCTATTTCTTCCGTATTATTGGTATAAAAGAGGTGGACACGAGGATCGCGCTCCAGCACGTTGAAGTCCGTAAAATTACTGAGATGACGCAACATCACCACGGCAATATTCACCTTACCCTTCGTAGCCTGCATGGATTTGGTAGCAAGGGCCACGCTATCCTCTTCTTCTATATAGATATCTTTATAATAAGGTACCACTCCCAGCACCGGAATACCGCAAAGTTCTTCAAGCATTTTCACGCCCGACTCGAACAAACGCAGATCGCCTCGGAATTTATTGATAAGGATTCCCTTAATGCAAGCTCGTTCGTGCGGTCTGAGCAACATAAGCGAACCATAAACACTGGCAAACACTCCGCCACGGTCAATGTCGCCCACCAGCACGACTTTCGCTCCGGCATGCAAAGCCATGGGCAAATTCACCAGGTCGCTGTCGCGCAGATTGATTTCAGAAATACTTCCGGCTCCTTCCAGTACAATAGGATTGTAACGTGCCGCCAGACGGTCATAGGCAGCACACACTTCCTTGCGCAACTCCTCACGCCCCTCCTTACGGAAATAATCGTAAGCCGAGCGGTTGCCTACCGGACGTCCGTTCAGTACCACCTGCGACGTATGGTCACTCTGCGGCTTCAGCAGCAGAGGATTCATGTCCGTGTGACAGGGAATGCCGGCAGCCTCTGCCTGTACCGCCTGTGCACGGCCTATCTCAAGACCTTCGGGAGTGGCATACGAATTGAGCGCCATGTTCTGCGCCTTGAAGGGAGCGGGCTGATAGCCGTCTTGCCTGAAGATACGGCAGAAAGCAGCAGCCAGAATACTCTTGCCCACATCGCTTCCGGTACCTACCAGCATAAGGGGTTCCAATAATTCCATAGATTTCATTTTTTGCGAACGCAAAGATAGTACAAAGTGGGCAAAAAAAAAAGGCTATCTTCCCAGACAGCCAATCTTTTGTTAACCTTAAATCTAATACTATGAAAAACACATTGCAAAGGTAGCGCATCTTCCCAAACTTCCAAAATATACAGAGAAAAAATGCTTTTTTATAACATGCTTTAAAAGCCTTATTCTCTTATTAACAAAAAAAGACTATTACAAAGAAAAAAATCCTCTTTTTCTCTCTTTTCACCATCCTATGATACGACTTGAACGGCAGGAATTTGCGAAACTTAAATAAAGTATGTATCTTCACCCCCGAAAATTCTAAAAACACACATGTCATGATTTACTCTATACTCGACACCGACCTTTACAAGTTTACTACGTCATACGCTTACATCAAACTGTTTCCGTATGCATCGGGCACATTCTCTTTCACCGACCGCGACCAGACTATCTGTTCCGACCATTTCCTGGCCGAACTGAAAGAAGCCATCGACCAAATGCGACGGATTGCCCTGACCGGTGACGAACTGGAGTACATGACACACACCTGCCGATTCCTGCCCCGTGTCTACTGGGAATGGCTCTCTTCTTTCCGCTTCCAACCCGAAAAGGTAAATGTCTGGCTGGACGAGGAACGCCATCTCCACATGGAAGTGACGGACTATATGTATAAGGTGACACTCTACGAAGTTCCACTTCTGGCGCTGGTGTCCGAAGTGAGAAACCGGGTCATGGGACATGTTCCCGATTTAGATAAAGTAGTTGCCCGGCTGGTGGACAAGGTATCTCTGTCCAACCGTAACCATCTTTCCTTCTCCGAGTTTGGTACACGCCGCCGCTTCTCGTTCGAAGTACACGACACGGTCATCGGCTACCTCAAACAGCACGCCCTGTATTGCACGGGAACATCCAACTGTTATTTCGCCATGAAATATAATATGAAGCCGATGGGAACCCATCCGCACGAATGGTTCATGTTCCACGGTGCTCAGTTTGGCTACAAGCATGCCAACTATATGGCATTGGAAAACTGGGTAAACGTCTACGACGGCGACCTGGGTACCGCCCTCTCGGACACCTATACGTCCGATGCTTTCCTGAGCAACCTCAGCCGCAAGCAGGCCAAGTTGTTCGACGGCGTCCGCTGTGATTCGGGCGACGAATTCGAATTTACCGAAAAACTCATTGCCCGCTACAAGGAATTCGGCATAGACCCGACAACCAAAACCATCATCTTCAGCAATGCGCTCAACTTTCCCAAGGCGCTCGACATCCAACAGTTCTGCCAGGGACGCATCCGCTGCGCGTTCGGCATCGGTACCAACCTGACCAACGACACCGGCTTCACCCCGTCCAACATTGTGATGAAACTGACCCGCTGCCGAATGAACAACAACCAGGAATGGCACGAATGCGTCAAACTGTCCGACGACGAAGGCAAACACTTGGGCAGCAGCATGGAAGTGAAAGCCTGCCTTTACGAGCTGCAGTTAGGCTAATCGGTCTGTTTTCCTGAGTTTTTTTTTCGTTTGTAGGCAAACTCCTGCCACTTTTCCTCCGGCCAGTTCTGGCGTTGCATCTCCATGCGTGCCATGACAAAAAACAGGTCGGACAACCGGTTGACGAAACACAGGATAGCCTCATCCAACGGGCTCTGTCGATGCAATGTCCACAAACGTCGCTCTGCCCTGCGTGCCACCGTGCGTGCAAAGTGCAGCTGGGCCGAAACGGGTGTACCTCCCGGAAGCAGGAAATAACCATGGTCGGCCAACTGTTCCGTCAAGCGGTCCATCTCCTGTTCGCAACGAAGGGTTAGCTCGGCCGCATGCAGCTCGTTCGGGTTTACCTTGTCCGATGGCGTGGCTACATGGCTCATCACGACCATCAGTTCTCGCTGTATCGCGTGCAACAACTGCTGCCACTCATCCTCGGCAGACAGCATGGAACGCACGATGCCTATTACGGCATTCAGTTCGTCCAGACAACCGTTGGCCTCGATGCGGATGTCGTCTTTCGGCACCCGCTCTCCTCCATGAATACCGGTCATTCCCTTGTCACCGGTCTTTGTATAAATCCGTTTCATTCTTCGTTCTCAAATAACTTGTTCAAATCAATTTCTCCCCAATACAAATGGGTATAACTGGCCAGCAGGTTCTTGTATCGGAACACCGGCGTGTTCACCTTCTCCCCGCGGGCATTGTACACCTGCGCCACCGTCGGAAGCAACCATTCACCCGATCGTTGCACATATTGGGTATAGTGGAATTCGTGCCCGTACAACGTTTGTCCATTATAATCGAAACGCCGGTAACCTAGGCTCAGCCTGCGGTCTTCCTTCCGGTTCGAAATGGAAAATGGCAGCACACCCGCCATCGGCAGGAAATCGGGCTGTCCGTCCTGACAGATTCCCTGCGACAGGTAAATCATACCCCCACATTCGGCCAACGCTTTTCCTCCACCTTCAATATAACGACGTATGGAATCCAGTGTAACGTCTGCCGTTCTCAAAGCTTCTGCATGTTTTTCGGGATAACCACCCGGCAGGTAAAGCAAATCGGTACCGTCAGGTAGCGGAGCAGACTCTTCCGGATTGAAAAAGAAAACTTCCCCGTAGCGCTTCAGCAAGTCCAGGTGTTCCGTATACAGGAAAGAAAAAGACTCGCTGTTGCGTGCCACCGCAATACGTCTGTTTCCCCGTCTCTCGTTTTCCGCCCGACTCTCAGGCAAAGGCAGGGAGGTGATTTCCAACAAACGATCGATACGTATATGGGCTTCCAGCAATTCCAGCAAACGACGACAGGCTTCGTCCGTTTCCTGTTCGCTGAAGTCCAGACCCAAGTAACGTGAACCCTGCTCTAACAAACCGTCTTTCGGCAGATACCCCAGACACTCCACCTGAAGGTCTTCACAAACCTCCTGCAACATTCCGAAATGGCGCGTCGACCCTACCCGATTGAAAATGACACCCGCAAAACGGATATCAGGACGGAAATGCAGAAAGCCCTGCAACAGAGGTGCCAGGGAATAGGCTGCCGACCGCGCGTCGACCACCAATAGCACCGGCAGACGCAACAGCCGGGCCATTTCTGCCGACGAACCACGATCACGTTCATAGCCGTCAAACATCCCCATCATACCTTCCACCACACATGCGTCCGCACCGGCAGCATAGCGGGCATAAAGCTTTCGCACATGCTCCTCCGAAGCCATGAACAAATCTAGATTGACCGACGGACGTCCGCAGGCACGTTCATGAAACTTTGTATCAATATAGTCCGGCCCGCATTTGTAGGGCTGCACGTTCAGCCCTCTTGCCTTCAGCAGAGCCATTAACCCACGGCTCACCGTCGTCTTTCCACTGCCCGATGTAGGTGCGGCAATCAGAAATTGAGGAATGTTTTTTGTCATTTTTCCTGTATTTATTTGGGCAAAGATAACCATATCTGAACAGAAAACCTTATCTTAGCTGCCAAAATGACTAAATCTATGATTACAGAAGAACTGAAAAAGCTATATACAGCCTATACCGGCCACGAACCGGATAGTATCGAAGAAATGCCCGCATCGGGATCCAACCGTCGTTATTTCCGTCTGAAAGGCACTCCCAACCTCATCGGAGTAAGCGGCGAAAGTGTGGAAGAAAACCGCGCCTTCCTCTATATGGCCGAACATTTCCGCCGTCAGGGATTGCCTGTTCCGCAAGTGTTCATCAAGTCGGACGACGACATCTATTACCTTCAGGAAGACCTGGGCGATACGCTGCTCTTCAACGCTATTGAAAAAGGACGCAAGACCAGCGTCTTTGGTGAGGACGAGAAGCAACTGCTACGCAAGACGCTCCGCCTCCTGCCCGCCGTTCAGTTTGCCGGTGCCGAAGGCATGGACTTTTCCTACTGCTATCCGCAGGCTGAGTTCAACCGCCGCAGCATCCTGTGGGACCTGAACTACTTCAAGTATTGTTTCCTGAAAGCCACCGGTCTTGACTTCCAGGAAGACCGCCTTGAAGACGATTTCCAGAAGATGGCCGACGTCCTGCTCCGCAGCAGTTCCGCCACTTTCATGTACCGCGACTTCCAGAGCCGCAATGTCATGATCAAGGACGGTGAACCGTGGCTCATCGACTTTCAGGGCGGACGCAAGGGTCCTGTCTACTACGACGTGGCTTCCTTCCTGTGGCAGGCAAAAGCCAACTATCCCGACAGCCTCCGCCAGGAACTGCTCCGCGAGTACATTGACGCCCTGCGCAAATACCAGCCCGTGGACGAAGCCTATTTCATGGCCCAGCTTCGCCACTTCGTGCTGTTCCGCACCATGCAGGTACTGGGTGCCTACGGTTTCCGCGGCTACTTCGAGAAGAAACCCCACTTCATCCAGAGTGTACCCTTTGCCATCGAGAACCTTCGCCAGCTGCTCCGTGAGCCCTATCCCGAATATCCTTATCTCTGCCAGGTGCTGACCGAACTGACCGAACTGAAGCAATTCACCGACGACCTGCAAAAGCGCCGTCTTGTGGTCAAAGTCACCAGCTTTGCCTACAAGAAAGGCATCCCCGAAGATCCGTCGGGCAACGGTGGAGGTTTTGTCTTCGACTGCCGCGCCGTAAACAACCCCGGCAAGTACGAACGCTACAAACCCTTCACGGGACTGGACGAACCTGTCATCCGCTTCCTCGAAGACGATGGTGAAATCACGACTTTCCTGGAGCACGTCTACGGTCTGGTCGACGCTTCTGTCAAACGCTACATGGAACGCGGTTTCACCAACCTTTCTGTCTGCTTCGGCTGCACGGGCGGCCAGCACCGTTCCGTCTACTCGGCCCAGCATCTGGCCGAGCACCTGAACCAGAAATTTGGCGTTCAGGTCAACCTGATGCACCGCGAACAGAACATCGAACAAACCTTCAAAGCCCGCAACTGACATGAAAGCCATGATATTTGCCGCCGGACTGGGTACCCGCCTCCGTCCGCTTACCGATCACATGCCTAAAGCCCTGGTGCCTGTAGCCGGTGTGCCTATGCTCCAGCGTGTAATACTGCGCCTGAAAGAGGCCGGCTTCCACGACATCGTCATCAATATCCACCACTTCGGCGAACAGATCCTCGATTTTCTGAAAGCGAACGACAACTTTGGCGTCCGTATCCTCATCAGCGACGAACGAGACGAACTGCTCGACACGGGTGGAGGCATCCTGAAAGCCCGTCCCCTGCTGGACGACGGCGAACCGTTCCTCATCCACAACGCCGATATCCTGACTCACATCGACCTGGCCGCCTTCTACCGGCACCACGTGGAAAACGGAGCCGATGCCACTTTACTGACCAACCACCGACAGACCGCCCGCTACCTCCTGGCCGACACTGACAACCGCCTGTGCGGATGGGTCAACAAGTCGACAGGCGAAACCCTGCCTGCGGGTACCGTCTACGCCGAAGGCCGTTACAACGAACTCGCCTTCGGCTGTGTGCATGTCCTTTCGCCCTCCATTTTCAGTTATATGGGTAGCGACAGGTGGAATGGAAAATTTTCCATTATTCCTTTCTACATCGACATCTGCCACCAGGCCCGTATCCAGTGCTACCCCATCGATACCGAAGGCTGGTTCGACGTAGGCAAGCCCGAAACGCTAGCGCAGGCCGATGACTATTACCGGAAGGTGAAATAAAATTTTTCACTACCTTTGCATTCATAACCAAAACCTGACACCATTGAACAAATTTCAGCTTACATCTGACTACCAGCCTACGGGCGACCAGCCCGAAGCTATTCGCCAGCTCACCGACGGCATCCTGCAGGGACTGCCCGCCCAGACTTTGCTTGGCGTCACGGGCTCCGGAAAGACATTTACCATCGCCAACGTCATTGCCAACATCAACAAGCCTACACTCATCCTGAGCCACAACAAAACCCTGGCGGCTCAGCTCTACAGTGAGTTCAAGGGATTCTTTCCTCACAATGCCGTCGAGTATTATGTTTCTTACTACGACTACTACCAGCCCGAAGCCTATCTTCCCTCTTCGGATACCTATATCGAGAAAGACCTGGCCATCAACGACGAAATCGACAAGCTCCGTCTGGCTGCCACTTCTGCCCTGCTCAGCGGACGAAAGGACGTGATTGTCGTCTCCTCCGTGTCATGCATCTACGGCATGGGCAATCCGGCCGATTTCTACAACAACAGTATCGACGTTGTCCGGGGCAAGATGTTCATCCGCAACGTCTTCCTGCGCCGCCTGGTAGACAGCCTCTATCAACGTAACGACCTCGATCTCAACCGTGGCAATTTCCGTGTCAAAGGCGATACGGTAGACATCTTTCTGGCCTACAGCGACAACCTCCTGCGTGTCGTCTTCTGGGGCGACGAAGTAGACAGTATCGAGGAAGTAGATCCCGTCAGTGGTGTCACCCTCGGCACCTTCGACAGTTATAAGATCTATCCGGCCAACCTCTTCATGACCACCAAGGAGAACACGCTTCGTGCCATCCACGAAATCGAAGACGACCTCCATAAGCAGGTCGAGTTCTTCGAAAAAGAGGGCCGTATGCTGGAGGCCAAACGCATCTACGAACGGGTCACCTACGACATGGAAATGCTGCGCGAACTGGGCCATTGTTCCGGCATCGAAAACTATTCACGCTACTTCGATGGCCGTGCCGAAGGTACCCGTCCTTACTGCCTGCTCGACTTTTTCCCCGAGGACTATCTCATCGTCATCGACGAAAGCCACGTCAGTGTACCCCAGATACGGGCCATGTATGGAGGAGACCGTGCCCGTAAGGAGAACCTGGTCGAATATGGTTTCCGTCTGCCTGCCGCCCGTGACAACCGCCCCCTCACCTTCGACGAGTTCGAAGCCCTCGCCCGTCAGGTCATCTATGTCAGTGCCACTCCCGCCGACTACGAGTTGGTACGCTCCGAAGGTATCGTGGTCGAACAGGTCATCCGCCCCACCGGACTGCTCGATCCCGTCATCGAAGTACGTCCCACCCACAACCAGATCGACGACCTCATGGAAGAAATCCAGCTCCGCATTGAACAGGGCGAGCGTACCCTTGTCACTACCCTCACCAAGCGCATGGCCGAAGAACTGACCGAATACCTCCTCAACCACGACATCCGCTGCAACTACATCCATAGCGATGTCGACACCCTCGAACGCGTCAAGATCATGTCCGACCTTCGCGAAGGCGTCTACGATGTCCTCATCGGCGTCAACCTGCTTCGTGAGGGACTCGACCTACCCGAAGTGTCACTGGTAGCCATCCTCGATGCCGACAAGGAAGGTTTCCTCCGCTCCCACCGTTCGCTTACGCAGACTGCCGGCCGTGCAGCCCGCAACGTCAACGGGCGTGTCATCATGTATGCCGACCACATCACCGACAGCATGCGGCAGACCATCGAAGAGACCGAACGCCGCCGCGAAAAGCAGCTTCGTTACAACCGGGAACACGGCATCACGCCCCAACAGATTCGGAAGGCCCACAACCTCAACCCGCTGGCAGCCTCTGCTTCTCCTGCCCCCGAACCGGCCGAACGTTCCGCCGCTCCCCGTCCCTACGTCGAGCCCGAACCGTCCCACCTCGTTGCGGCCGATCCGGTCACCCTCCACATGTCGCCCGAGCAGCTCCAGAAGAGCATCGAACGCACACGTCGCCTCATGCAGGAAGCCGCCAAGAATCTAGATTTCCTTCAGGCCGCACAGTATCGCGACGAATTGCTCAAGATGGAAGACATCCTGAAAAAAGAAGTATGACAAGCGTAAAAGAAAATTCTAAACTATTTTCATTTAAATGAGCCTTATAACATATATTTTCTTTACATTTGTACGCAAATAAAATGAATCATTCCATCAGACAAGAAATGAACGCTTATCCGGATACAGAAAACACCATGATAACCCCGCCTCCCGCTCCCCAAAAACAGTGGCTGGTAGCTTATGTCAAGTCCTGCATGGAAAAGAAGACCGCCGAACGCCTGACCGCCATGGGCATCGAACACTACCTTCCTATGCAGACAGTAGAACGCCGCTGGAGCGACCGCGTCAAGCGAATGGAAAAACTGGTTCTTCCACTAATGATTTTTGTACACGTCACGCCCAAGGAACGTCCGCTTCCCCTTACCCTGTCAGCGGTCAGCCGCTACATGGTCCTGCGTGGCCAGCATACACCGGCCGTCATCCCCGACCAGCAAATGGAACGCTTCCGCTTCATGCTCGATTATAGTCCAGAAGCTGTCAGTTTTAGTGCTACCTCACTAGCTCCGGGCGACCCGATCCGAGTTATCAAAGGACCTTTAACTGGCTTGGAAGGGGAATTGATTACTTTACATGGCAAGCACCAGGTCGTCATTCGTATCGACCTTTTGGGGTGTGCCCACGTAGAGATTCCGGTAGGCTATGTGGAAAAAATAGCAGATTGACCATAAACTATCTGCAGCTTTCCATCGTTTATTCCGACAATTCTTCATATCTTTGCAGTCGCAAATATCCGTCCGACAAAAAAGGAATGAAGTGTCATACAAGCGGAAAGGTATTTTACGTAACAAAAGTCAATACCAAAAACGAACAATAACGATTGATAATTTTACTAAACTAAAAATTGATGAAACATTTCAGGAAATCCATTTTATTTGCTATTGCATGTATGCTGATTTCTCTGTCCGTTCATGCTCAAATGAGCGACGAACAGGTCATACAGTACGTCAAAGAAGCTCATGCCGCTGGAAAAAATCAGGAAGAAATGGGACGCGAACTTCTGTCTCGTGGAGTCACCCGTGCCCAAATGGAACGTATCAAACAGCGTTACGAAGCAAGCCAAAACAGTAACCAGGTTGTTACGGGCAATTCCAATACCGAACGTCGAGCACGTGCGTCTTCCTCCAGTTCTTTTGAAGCACCAATTCCAGAGTTAGTAAGTGATTCTTCATCTATTTTCGGCACCAAGGCTATTCCTAAATCGGCTATCTTTGGACATAACGTTTTCACCAACCCTGCTCTGACCTTTGAGCCCAATGAAAACATGGCAACTCCAGCCAACTATCGCCTTGGTCCTGGTGACGAAGTTATCATTGATGTATGGGGAACTAATGAAACTACCATCCGTCAGGAAATTACGCCTGAAGGCAACATCATGGTCAGCCAAATCGGTCCCATCTATTTAAGTGGAATGACGATTGAAGAAGCAAGCCGGAAAATCAGCCAAACATTATCTAGCAAATATGCCGGAATTTCGGGCGACGAATCACAGATTAGTGTTACACTAGGAAAAATCCGCAGCATTCAGGTCAATGTCATGGGTGAAGTTAGTGTGCCAGGTACCTATCGGCTTTCTTCTTTCTCAAGCGTATTTCACGCCCTCTATCGAGCTGGAGGTATTACCGAAATAGGTTCGTTACGTAATATTAACGTCATCCGCAACGGAAAAAAAATAAAAGACATAGATATATATGATTATCTTCTTCATGGAAACACTTCCGACGATATCCGTTTACAAGAAGGAGATGTGATTATCGTTCCTCCTTACAGCATCTTGGTCAACATTGAAGGCAATGTCAAAAGACCCATGTATTATGAAATGAAGAAAGATGAACATCTGGATAACTTAATTAAATATGCAGGTGATTTTTCTGGTGATGCTTACAGCGATGAAGTACGTCTCATTCGTCGTACCGGAACAGAAAAGCAAATTTTCAGCATTACTAACGATCAATTCTCAACATGGAAACTGGAAGACGGCGATTTCATCAGTGTAGGTGCAATCCTTGACCGTTATGCCAACCGCGTCGAGATCCGTGGTGCTGTCTACCGCCCCGGCATGTACGAACTGGGTGGTGGTCTTACTACAGTCAAAGATCTCATCAAACGCGCCGAAGGACTTACCGGCGATGCTTTTACTGGTCGTGTTATACTGACACGTGAACTTGAAGATCTCACCCATGAAATGATAGCAATAGACTTGGCCGGTATTCTAAAAGGAAGCGTTCCTGATATTCCACTGCGCCGTGAAGACGTGTTGGTTATTCCCAGTATCCACGAATTGCAAGCTCAGGGAGCGTTTACCATCAATGGCGAGGTAACCCGCCCAGGTGTTTATCCGTATGCCGAAAATACGACACTCGAGGATCTCATCGTACAGGCAGGCGGCCTACTAGACGGTGCTTCTACAGTCCGTGTTGACATATCCCGTCGCCTCAAAGACCCTAAAAGTCTTGAAGCAACGACTCGATTAAGTGAAACTTTCACCTTTTCGCTGAAAGACGGTTTCGTAGTTGACGGTACCCCCGGCTTTGTCCTTTACCCTTATGATATGGTAGAAGTTCGCCGTAGTCCCGGCTATCAGGAACAACGACGTGTTAACATTGGCGGTGAAGTAGTCTTCGCCGGAGGTTACACCCTTCAGCAGAAAAACGAACGCCTCTCCGACCTCGTTAAGCGTGCCGGTGGCCTTACCCCCTCTGCCTATGTACGCGGTGGCCGTCTCATCCGTCAGATGAACGAAGAAGAAATAGCCCAGCGCGACGCCGCCATTGCCATGGCCCGCATGAGCGCAGGCAGCGACTCTGTTTCGCTCGCCAAACTCAATGTCTCCGATTCCTATGTGGTAGGTATCGAACTCGACAAGGCACTGGCCAATCCCGGCAGCAACTATGACATCGTGTTGCGCGAAGGCGACCGTCTCTACATTCCTGGTCAAATCAGCACTGTTAAGATCAGCGGTGAAGTACAGTTCCCCAATACCGTGGCCTACATCGCCGGCAAAGGGGTATCTCATTACATCGATCAAGCCGGTGGCTACAGTCGCCTTGCTAAAAAGAGCCGCGCCTACATTGTCTATATGAACGGTACTGTCAGCCGTGTCAAACGCCTGCGCAATGCCAAGATCGAACCCGGATGCCAGATCATCGTTCCCAGCAAGAAAGAACGCCGTCCGATAAGCCTTGCCGAAGTGCTCTCCATCGGTACATCTGCCGCTTCTCTGGGTACAATGGCTGCTACGCTCTACAACATATTTAAATAATGGAAAATGGAGAAATATGGAACAAGATAATAAACAACTCCCTGTTGAGGAGCAGGAAATCGACCTCCTCGAACTGGCCCGTAAAGTGTGGGCAGACCGCAAGCTTGTCCTGAAGTGGTGCGGCATAGCCGCTGTAGTCGGACTGGTCGTAGCTTTCAGCATTCCCAAGGAGTACACGACCAACGTCACCATCGCCCCCGAAAGTACCAGTGGCAGCCGCTCAATGGGTGGCCTGTCCGCTCTGGCAGGCATGGCAGGCATCAACTTGAATGCAGGAAGTAGCGCCGATGCTCTTTCACCTGACCTTTATCCGGACATCGTCTCTTCAGTCGCCTTTACGACCGAACTGTTCGACGTACCCGTACGCGATGCCGACGGCGAACTCCAGACCACTGTCTACGATTATCTTCAGGAGCATCAGCGTTCTCCATGGTGGAGCACCGTGATATCCCTGCCGTTCAAGTGCATCGGTTGGACCGTCTCCCTCTTCTCCGGTGACGAAGAAGAGGCTGACAGCACGGCGACCGTCAATCCCTTCCAGCTCACCAAAAAGGAAAACGAGATTGTCAAAGCTCTCAACAACCGCATTGCCGTAAGTGTGGACAAGAAATCGCTCACCGTATCCATTGCCGTCACCATGCAGGATCCGCTCATTTCTGCCACGCTCACCGATACAGTCATGCAGAAGCTGCAGGATTACATCACTGACTACCGTACCAACAAGGCCCGTCACGACCTCGACTTCACACAGAAGCTCTACGACGAAGCCCAGCAGAAATATTACGAAGCCCAGCAGCGCTATGCCGACTATGTAGACAAGAACCAGAACATCCTGCTCCGCAGCGTCCAGACCCGTCAGGAACGTCTGCAGAACGAGATGAACCTGGCCTACAACCTCTACAACCAGACTGCCCAGCAGCTCCAGCTCGCCAAGGCCAAGGTACAGGAGAACACACCGGTCTACACCGTAGTCCAGGCCGCTACCGTTCCCCTTCGTGCCTCCAAGCCTTCCAAAGCCATGATCCTCATCGGTTTCGTATTCCTGGCCGGTGTCGGTTCCGTAGGCTGGATTCTTTTCGGCAGAGACCTGCTCCGACAGTTCAAAGGTTCCAAGGAACAAGCCTGATATCCAATATCTTCTATAAACATTACGCGGATTTGCACAGGAAAAAAGATACTGTACAGATCCGCGTAATGCATATAGGGGTACAGTTCTAATCGATCAGAACAAACGGCGCCCAGTAATAGGGAGAACGGTACGGATAGATCGGATCCTTACTGCAATCCACTACTACCCGCCTGAGTGTTTTCCGCTGCAACACCACCTTTTTGGTAATCTTATAATTGCGCAATGCCTCCCGCGCCTGACGGAATGCGACATACAGATCCTGGTTTTTCACTTTCCAGTTTTCATAAAGTGCCTTCATGAACAGTGCCGTTGCCTTGTCGTCTACCGACCACAACGTCGCAATGACCGTCTTCACTCCGGCCCGTTTCAATCCGCGTACCAGTCCTGCCGGACCTTCATCCGACACCACTCCTTGTGCCGTCTGACAAGCCGACAATACTACCAGTTCCGTATCGCTAAGGTCCATGTCACACAATTCTCTCGCCGACAGCAAACCGTCTTCTGCCCGCTCCATTTTTCCCGCTACGTTGGCTCCTGTCAACGCAATCCCACTTGCCAGCAACGACTGATCTTCCTGTATGCTGTCACGCATAAAATAAAGCGGCTCGTCCAAAGACACCTTCAGACTATACCCATGCGTGGCCAGATGCGCAATACGGCTTTCTCCCAATCGATACTTCAACCATGCTTCGTCCGCTGTTACGATGCTTTCCGTCTTCAATATAGCAGAAATGCTGTCAGCCTCCATTCCAGCTCCTTTCAGATAAGCGAAGTTCATAGGCCGACCGTAGTTTCGTACCACGTAGTCATACGCAATCCTGTTAGATACGGATACCGTATCCGGCTCCGGCAGACATTCATTATAAGCCAGTCCTCCCACAACCAGAACACCTTCCGCACCGTTTTTCTTTCCCGGCCCTACTTGCCGGGGCACAATCTGCGCCGTCGAAGACAGTCTGCGCATCTCCAATCCCTTCAAGTCCTCAGATACCAGATATTCGATGCCCAACATCTGAAACAACCCGTCGGGAGCAAAATAAAGGGTTTGAGTCCCTGCAGGCAAAAGCTTCACAATCGGCTGCCAGATTTTTTGGGCCAACACCGTATCTTCATAAATCTGATCCACATAACGGGCTCCGGCACAAACCGCCTCGTCCAGTGTCACTTTCCCTACCCGATGGCCGTGCAAATCCTTGCGGGTTCCAAGCGCTACATGCCACACCCGATCCCGGCTGGCCACCAATGCAATATACATCGTGTCTGCCGACAACAGATCTTTATAGCAGGCAAATTCCACCGCCACTTCTTTCGGCCGCAAAGCCTTTCGTACCTGGCGGGAATCTATCCTGCAAAACTCGTCCAACGACTTTCTGTCCGCAACCGCTTTCCTGTCCAGCAAAGCAATGTGCCTTCGCAACAACGCCACGTCATACAAGAATTCCGGACAAGCCTCTCCCAAGGAAAAAATTTCCGATAGCAGCGGTTTCTCCTTTTTCCAGAAGTCCAGCCGGTTCTGCTCGGTCATCCCGACAAAATTCCGCTTCACATAGTCCAGTTCCGCTTTGTAGAACGAGCGAAACAAACGTAATGCTTCCTCCCGTTCTCCCTTCTTTAGCAAAATCTCCGCTTTCTTCCGCAGCGAGATGATATAGTCCGGATGTCCGGTACCGATAGACGGTTGTCTGCCCTGCCACGCCAGTACCGAATCAATGTGGCACAAAGCCTCTTCATAAAGCCTTAGCTCCGCTTCAACAACTGCCAGATTGGCTAATGTCAGGTAATAACGCTCTCCCTGCAGTGCAAGCGAAGCCTTTTTCAAGTCCTCGTAAGCCCCCCGGTAGTCATGCATTTCCCACTTGATAAACCCTTTGTTCTGCAGCAGCGTAGCCCGTGTTTCCTTCCCGCACCTGTCCTCCGGCACCTGTTCCAACAGTCGGATGCCCTGTTCCCAGTCGCCCATATAAGCATAGGCCACAGCCAGGTTGGCAAGCCGCTTCCCCTCCTGCTGTTCCTCCGCAAATTCCATACCGGCCAGCAGATCCACCACTTCTTCATAACGTCCGGTCTGCAAAAGCACCCCAGTCTTATTAAACAGGATTCTATTTTTCAGCTCCGGTGTATCCGCCAGTGCTTCCGCTTGTCCATAGTCAGCCAAAGCCTGCCTGTAATCAGCCAGTTGCTTATAACAGCCCGCACGGCTGTTCAGACAGTCCATCCGTGCCGTCGGATCAGGTGTAGCAGCTATCACACGCGAATAGAGTGCCACAGCTTCCTTGTACAAGCCATTAGCCCGTGCCTCGTCCGCCTGCCTGAAATCCGCAATCCAACTTTGTGCCTGAAGCTGCACCGAACACAACAATCCTATCCACCACCATTTACACATAGAAACCCTTCTCAATTTACTGCAACTACAAAGGAAGCTTTCCGCTCCGACCTGTTTTCAATCCGGAACAGAAAGACACCTTCTTCTTCTCCCATATTCCATTCTACCCAGGCTACCCTACCGTCCGGTTCCGCTTTTCCTGCATATTCTTTTCCGGTAGCCGTTTCCACCACCGTCAGTGTCAGTCCGGCTCCCTGGGCCGAAAGCAACATCATCTGGCACTGCCCGCTCCCCATTGCCTTGAACTCCAGCGTTCCGTGAGCCGGCACCGCCTTGTTCATCACCAGCAAATCAGCATCCCCCACACCATCCACTTCTCTCATCAGGCTGATTTCATCCAGCGGCACAAAATCAAAGTTATGGCGCAGCAGCGAGTCGGCAAATTCTGCATCAAAGTACACTTCCGGCACCTTGTCCGCCTCTTTCACCCCTGTATCTGCAGCCACCACATCCTGCCAGGTACTCACCTTGACCCGTCCGAACCATTCCTTGGCTTCATACAGGTCATATTTATCCTTTTCCTCCATGGCCTCCAGCATTTTCAGGCAACCGTTCCGATAGTCCGCCATCGGTCCGGACATTCCGGCCTGCTGCGCCCCTGCCGAGATGGATAATCCAACCAGCAGACATACGATCCATCTTTTTTTCATGTTTATCATTGTTAGCTATCTTTATACATCAATTCGCGTCCAGCAAGACGAACGGCGCCCAGTAGAAAGGCTGCGGATATACCTTCCGCACTTCGTCTGTCGCCTTCCGCAAAGCCTCCCGTTTCGAAAGGCCTTCCAACCAGTAGCGGTAGAAAGCCGACATCAGCAACGAGGTAGAATGATCGTTGACACTCCACAGACTCACCAGCAGCGACCGGACGCCAGCTTGTTTGAACCCACGTGGCAAACCGAACACACCCTCATACGAGTAATTCCCCAGTGCCGTCTCACAGGCCGAAAGCACCACCAGCTGCGTATGTTGCAGGTTCAGTCTGGAAACCTCGTCAGCAGTCAGAATCCCGTCATTTTCTCCGGTATCCGTTCCCTTTCCACACCAGGCTGTTTCCGCATTGGCCAGCGCCACTCCGGCCCGGTACATCGCATAATCCGGTTCCCGGTTCTGGAAGAAAGGAATATCCAGTGCCTGCTTGCGGTTTGCCACAAAAAATCCGTGTGTAGCCAGGTGGATTACCGTCGGGCCGGTTGCTGCAAGTTCTTTCAATGCCTGTTCGCTAGCCTCCATTCCTTTCTTTACGGTAATGTCTTCCATGTTCCAGTTGTTCCGTCCCAATTCGGCCGTTATGTCTTCCACCTCCCGGTTCGTAAAGGGCAGATACTTGAAGTGATCCTTGCTCACTCCCCGCTCCTCAAAATCATCGATACCGAAATCGTCTACTGTTCCCCTCACCTGTTCTGCATTCGTCGTCCCTGCCAGCAACCGTTGTTTCTCCGAATAGAAGATATTTCCCATCAACAGTGCACTCTGCGGCCGTTCTTCGCTTTGGGGTTTCAGCAGCATGGCAGTCGTCGTCAGCGGACACAAATCATACTTGTCGATCAAGTATCCTCCGTCCGGTGTGGCAAAAGCAGCAAACGACAGGTTGTTCAGGATTCCCGGCGTAGCATAGTACACCGTTCTGACTCCCTTCAGATACGGTTCCAACGGCGCCCACAGCAAGGCATACAAGTCCAATGCCCGTTCGTTATACAACTTGACAGCCATCCGTGCCGACGTCTTGGCATCCAATGCCTGCAACCCCTTCATCAGCTCTTCGTTTTTCCCCAACCGTACAGGAATCGGTTTCCGGCAGTTCTTCTTCAGGACAAGTGCCATGATGTATTCCCGCGAAAAGACAAATTCAATGGCCGCCTCGTCGTTCTTCAGTTTCTCCCTGATCTGGTGCCAGCTGGCCTCCGTTGCATATCGCCTGCGATAAGGCTCGGACCGTTCGATGAGCTGACGCTCCAATGCGTCTATCTCGTAATTCAGCTGTCCCATACTCCGCATCTGTTCATTGAATGCAAGTCCCAAGACTCCGTAGTCCACCTTGAAATTCTTCCGTTCCAGCTGCAGCCGATTCATCTGCTCTACCAGCCGGATCAGTGCCGTGTCCTTCGAAGCCAGGATAGCCATACGCGTTTGCCGTTGCGAACGCAGCTGCATTCCCGTCCTGTACAGCACGGCGTCATATACCTCCGCTGCCAACTCTTCCGGCATCTGCTCCAACAGACAGGTCAACCACATGGCCGGATCCCGATAAGTATCCATAAAATTGTTCTGTTCACTCTCTGTCATCAGCTGGAAATTTCCGTCCATCATCTCCTTCACGTTGGCATAAAAAGCCCGAGCCGGTACCACCATTTCTTTCCATTTCCGTTCTTCCACATACGTGTTACAGAGTCTCACAATTCCTTTCAATTTATCATTCACAGTTACTCTGGGCGAAGAAGTCAACTGTTCATACGCCTTTTCATAGAAAGGAACTGCCTCCTGTTTCTTGTCCATTCCCCAATACAAGTCCCCTAAGTCAAACCAGGCATCCCAATCATCCGTTTCCTGTTGCTCCACCAATTCCCGGTATGCCAACAAACAACGGTCTCTCTCCGCTTCGTTGTATTCCATATGCTGATAATACAAAATCTGAGATCTCACCAGACTTCTGTAAGTAACGTTCTTACTGAAATTCTTATCCTGTTCCCTAAAAATCTGTTCCAATTGCCCGAATATCTCCTTCACATTGGGAAACATCCCTTTCAGGTACTTCATTTGTTTTTCATACACAGCTCTATCATTTTCATGCAAAGCATCCACATCCATATTCTTTGTCCATACCATGGACTGCGTTGCTATATCAAGAAATTCAATCAACAATGGAGTGACATAATTCATCATGAACAAAGGATCCTGTCCATTCTGTGCATATAGCATCTGAGATACCTGCAAAAGAGGCATCAGGAACTCGTTTCTCTGTACCATGTCGTAAGCATTTTCTCCCTTTACCAAATAATAGCATTCCCACAAATAATTCAATAGCGTAAGGGATCCAACCGTCTCTTTATTCCGGAACATTTTTTCCATTTGCTCCACCATCAACTGCTTGGCCTCAACCATTTGATTCAAGCCATTATACATAACATGTGTTTTCAAGGAAATCATTTCCAAATACCGGGTGTCGTATATATTATCCCCATTCCGCTCCAGACACAGACCGATGCCTTCATCCAGTATAGTGACCGCTTCCTGATACCGTCCCCTTTCGATCAGGTACTGAGCAGCCGTCTGATAATTCTCTATCCAGACATCCGGTTCTTCTTTTCCCCGAGCCAGCAATTTCTTTCCCTCCTCAAAAAGGCGGTCACAGTCCCTGCTATCTTTGTTCATCAACTCCCGGATATAGGCCAGTCTCAACAGGAAATTGGCCCGTTGGGCACAAGGATCCTCCTCCGTAGCGTTCTCCACCAATTGCGTATATTGCTTTTCCGCCAACCTGTAATCCCGAATGCCAAACAAGTACTCCGCATAATTCATCATGGCAATCTGATAATTCACTCCGTACTTTCTAATCCGTTCGATCAACTGCGGATAGGCAGCCCGCACCTGTTCTTCTTTCTCTACGTCATTCTGACATACGATCAACTGGAACAGTTCTTCATTCAAGCTGACAGGCGACTCCTTCCCATAATATCCCTGAGCGTCCGAACAGACATACGCCTGCATTTCTATAGCCTGTTTCATGTTACCTACTACCGAATAACAGTCCCAGACAATCAGTCTTCCCAATGCCAATGACAATCCACTGGGGTTGTGGTATTCCCTATATAGGGCGTAAGCTTGTTCCAGCTTGCCTGCCGCTTTTTCCGGCTGCCGATCTCTAACCGAAGAATACAGCCAATACAACATATAGGCTTTTTTCAAGGGCTGGCCGGAATAAATCCGTTCCATCGTCTGGTCCCATTCATCCAGCAGTCGGTCCGCTCCGAACGGATAATCATACACCGCAATGAGAGCAACATTTGTCAGCATATTGAGATAATACGAATTATCCTCTCCCAGATACCGCTTGAATCCCTCAACCATCTGCGAACAGAAAATGGCATCGTGGTTCTTCATGCCACTCTTCCACCGGGCCATCCACCAATCTAACCGCGCCAACAGGCTCTCAGACGATTCCGAAGAATAATAAGTATCCGCATACAGTTTGGCTGTCCGACACGCCTCCTCCAGCTCCTCATTCAACAACTGACTGTTTATCTCAAAATTCAATTGACACCTGCGTATCATGACGAGTTCCGGATGCCCCTCCGAATAAAGCTGCCTGTACAGCAAGACAGCCTTTTCAAAATAGAAGCCCACATTACTTATCGTTCCGTTCGCCAGAGACTTGTAGGGAGTATTCTCTATACCTCCCACACGTTCTTGTGCCAGCTTCAGTTCGTCCACCTGCGACATGGACGATTTCACCTGAGCCAACGTAAAATAAAGAAATGCCCGCGTATGATCCACCGTCTTGTCATCTGCCGGATACAGGGCCAGCGCTTCCTGTTCTGTACGCAGCACGTCCTCGTAATCACGCGGATCGTCCACCAGATTATTACGCATCCTATTGGTAAACTGGGACAATTTCACGATGCAGAGCAAAGCTTTCGTCTCACGGTCCGGCTTCCGCTTCACGGCCTGTTGCAACACCCCGATCAGTTCGTCCGTCGGTTTCACTACGTCCTCCATATTCACCAGCTGGCTGAGATACAAATACCTGCACCAGCCGGTCACGACGTGTTCCCGCCCCAGCTGCTCTTCCGCCGCATCGGCTACCCCCTTCAACGTACCCAGTAAGATAGCATACTTTTCGTCTACCTGTCCGCTCTCCAGCCAGTCCAGGTAAGCTCCCAGTTGTGGTACCCACTTCTCTGCCACCCGCAACAAAGCCTTGGCTTCCGGTTCTCGCAGGCCGTCCAGCACGGCAAAAGCCGCTTCTTTCAGCAGCGCTTCCTTACTCAGTTCTTCCCCTTTCGGATAGTGCTCGCTCATCCACTTCCGATGGGTTTCTATCCAGTCGTAGGCCGATTGTGCCTGCACCGCCTGCCCCAGTACAAGCAGGACGGCTACCATTATCCATTGCAAGGCGGTTCTTTTCATAGCTTATTTTTTTCCGATCCGTTATTCCGGTGCCAGTCCCAGCTTGTCAATCACGTCCTTGGTGATAATTCCGGCCGGTGCCTGCAGGGTAGTGATTACCCACGACTGTGCCAGTTCGTCCCAGCGTTGGTTGGAAATTGTCTGCCAGCCGTTTTCCCAGATACTTTCCTTCTCCATCAGTTTCTTGCGGCGTTTCCGGTCCTTCTTCCAGTTTTCCCGATACTGTTCGGTCACGTCGCATGTCTCCTTCAGTTCGATTTCCAGTTTGTATTCGCCGGTTCCCCAGATATTCTTATAATTGTCGTCTTTGTCGCGATACCCCATGTAAGAACGTGGCACGATAAAACTCTCTCCCACAATCTTGTAGGTCGGTTCCTCATCCCGATTCCGCACATACCTCAGGAAGCCCTTCTCATCCAGCTCCTCCGGATCTACCGGCACATTCAGCACAAATGCGCCCAGTTCCTGGTTCTTCTGCAGTTGTACGATTTCATTCATCCACGATGATATCAGCTTGATATTCATCGACAACGTAAAGTTATCGCGTTCGGCAAAGGAATATGGCAGATCCAGATACGTGTTGGGCAGGTTCGAATGAGTCGGACTCACGATCAGCGTATCCAGCACCAGTTCAAATTTCGAATGCTTCACAATCCGGTCAATCTTACTCCGGTCGATATGGCACGACAGGTAGAAGACCGTATCGTTGTCCTCCAGCCTCAGGCAACCGATACCGTCAAAGCGCATGCCTTTCGGGTCCATCGCCCCCTCGAACGAAGCTTCCTTATAGAAATCATTGATTTCAGACACCGTGCTGATCTTTGTTTTGTATATATTTTCGGCTTTCACCGTTTCTTCCCACTCTTCCTTCAGCCGTGCGTTCCGGGTCAGCAGACTACCAATGGCATTTACGCCCAGGTCGATAAAAGATGTCACATATCCCGAAGCGATTCCTTTCAACGATTCTTTACTTGCATTAAGCAAATCTCCCAGATACCCTCTGTCCTTTCTGTTCACCAACTCACTATGCCTGGCTATTTCTTCCCCCAGGTCATTGCTTGTATAAATAAATGTCTTGAACTCTACCTGCTGTGCACTTCCCTGTAAGCACGCGCATAAACTGAATAAAAGAAACAATGCGTATTTCATAATGACTGAATTATAAGATTATCCAAATTTTGCATGCAAGGTCACCCTCTTGTTCTGACTTTCACAGATTAAGCTCTGTAAAAGAGTTCCAAGAGTTTTCATACCCTACGTGTTGCAAATATAATCCGATTTTTACAGAAATTCAACGCATATCTTGATTTTTTCATCCGTAACTGGTCGAAATTAATCATGTAAAGTCCAATTCAGATGTTAAGTTAATACACCCTAAAAATAAAATATCCCTATCTCACAAATTGAAAGATTATGGTACATATATAACCCATAGGCTGTAAGGGAAATCTCAAAAAAGTTGTCTCATCCCTCCTACCTCAAAACAAGGGCACTCCTTCCCCGGATCCAGCTCCCGATGGCCTACGACCAGCGCCTGCGGAAACCGCTCCTTCAGCTCCCCGACCAGGGCCGACAGACTGATCTTCTGCGCCTCCGTCCGCGTGTCCTTTGCACAGCCCTCCGCGTCCAGCCCGCCTTCGTAGCAGATGCCGATGCTGTGACGGTTGTGGTTGCGGCAGTGCGCCCCCACCTGCTCCAGCGGACGCCCCCGGTGGACGGTCCCGTCGCGCGTGATGTAGTAGTGATACCCGATATCCCGGAATCCCCGGTGACGGATGTGGTCCCTGCGACAGTCCTCAAAGCCAAAGCTCTGCCCCTCGCGGGTGGCAGAGCAATGGAGAATAATCAGCGTAATCGTCCTCATCACGACATACACGACGCTACACCAAACACACCGGCCAGGGCTGTCGCCACGGTCACAATAATCTTGAGCACAAGGCTCCACACGTTTTTCTTTTTCGTTGTTGTTTCGCTCACTTTGCTAATGGATAATTAAGAATGGATAATTGAAAATTGAGAATGGATAATTGAGAATTGAAAACTGACAATGACCTGCGGACAGGCTAATTATCCATTTTCAATTCTCCATTCTCCATGATTACAACGGACTTCCTCCTTCCTCGTCCTCGTTGTCACTGCCTCCCGGCGTCGTACCGCCTGTTCCGGCCGTCTCGCCGTCTACTACATACTCGGACAGCTCGCGAAGCGTACCCTCCAGGTTGAGCTTCGCGTTGCTCAGCTCGCCCGTGGCACGTGCCCGCAGCTTCAGTCCCTTCACGTTTTCGCTCACCTTGAACTCGGCGGCACTCGGAGCCCCGTGGTCGCTGACGATGCCCACCGAGAAGATGGCCAGGTCGTCCAGCTTCACGTTCTTGCTGTCCAGAATCAGCTCCTTGATACAGCTCACCATATCCGCCAATACTCCCTTGATCACACCGGGCGAAAACGGCGTGTTGTGTTTCGACATGTGCTTGGACAAGGCGTCAATGTCCAGCGTTTCCTCGATCACGGGGCGTGCATACCACAACCCCTTCAGCGGACTGTTCTCTCCAGTCACTTGATACTTTTTGTAACGAATCATTTTGTTAATTGTTAATTGATAATTGATAATTGGAAATTTGTTACCACAAAGATACACCCCCTCCTTCCACCCGTTTCCCCTTCTCTCCACCTCCCTACGCTTTTGTACCGTTATTTTCGTTTAAACCTTTGGAAATCTGACAGAAAAGGCGTAAATTTGACGTATGGAAACCTTCAAGATAAAGACATACGGGCGCACCGAACTGGCCCTACTCTACTCCCCCGAACTCTCCGCCCAGGGAGCCTGGCGGAAACTGTTGCGATGGATCAACCATCATCCCACCCTGGGCGCACGTCTGGCCGCCACCGGTCTCACGTCCCATTCCCGCGTCTTCACCCCCGCCCAGGTCCGCCTCATTGTAGAAGCGCTGGGAGAGCCTTGAGACAATTGAAAATGGAGAATTGATAATGGAGAATGGGAAATAAGGAAATGGGGAAAAAGTACACTTCAATTTTCATTTTTAAAACAAAAATCTCTACATTTGTCCCAAGAGAAAAAAGGAGGGACCATGTTGAGAATCAAAACACAGTGGATCTGTTGCGCACTGTTGCTCTTCCTGTTGCTGGTAAACAATACGGAAGCGAAAGCCCAGTCGGCCGATGAACTCATCAACGAATATCGGGCCTGGATGGCGGAACACTATCCCCGTCCGGAAGGTATGGACACGGAAACACTGTTCAGAACAACCCTCTGGGCCATCTACGACGGGCAGCGCGAACCGGAAGTCAAAACCCTGCTGCGGGCAGCCGCCCAAAAGGTCCCCGAGCTACAGGCTTATGCCGACTGGCTGGACAGCGGAAAAAGCGATCCGTGTTCCGAAGCAGGCACCCGGGCTCTCCAGGCACTCACCCGGGCAGCCGGCGAACAGTTGGGCACCCGCCACCCAGCCACCGCATGGTGCCGCCTCCTCCTTTCCATCCAACTGAGCACGAGGCAGGACGTCACCGCCCAGGTAGACCAGCTGATCAAAGACCTGCAAAAACCAATCACCATCGAGACCGACCGCGAAAGGCTGTCCCTCCTCTGTGCAGCCAGGCTGACCCAGTTCACCAACCGCCTGTGGGAGCGGTTCGTCGAAGATCCCGAAACCTATCCCGAACTGCTCAAGACGGAACAGGAAGTCCTCACCCTCTATCCCATCCAGTCGGAAACCGTCGACCACACCCGGGCTTTCCTCTACTCCCTGTTGGCAAAAACTAAGTCCACCCTGAGCCATCGGGCGGAAGCCAACTGCGCACAAGACCTGTTTGGTTGGCAGAACAGTACCGGATATTTCAAACTGAATAATGGAATCGTAAGCAATGCCGACTTCTATTATTACCAGGCCTACCAGCTGTATCGCGTCCTGTACCCCGAAGGACATCCCGAAGTCATCCATCTGATGCGCTCCTACAACATTTTCATATTCAACAGTTCAACCGTGGATCAATCGATATTGCAAGGCGTCCAGCTTCTGGACGACTACATGCAAGCCTATTATCCCGAAGGCTCCGTAGAACGTATGCTGATCCGCACAGACCTATGGACCTGCAGGCTGCTGATGGGAGAACCCAATCCCGATGCCACCGACTGTCCCGCACTACTGAAAAAGCTGGAGCAATGCTGGGGTTCAGACAATTATTATTATGCCAACCTCCTGGCATTTATGGCTGCCTTCGCTGGAACCAGCGGACTTGCCGAAGCCGGAAATATACTGGACAGCTTCGATGCCCTGCTGGACCGTCGCTACGCAGCCCAACCGCTGAAGAAAGCCTACCTGCTGAACTATGTCTATTCATCCTTGAAAGACCGTTTCCCGGAACGGGCCACCGAACGAATGACACAAGCCTATACGCTCTACCGCACCCATCACGACTACAGCATGCTGTCTATCGCGCTGGGAAGACAGCTCGTTGAGAATAGCAAAACCGGATCTTCAAACAACCAGCTGGCTGTAGAAATGCAAGGTTACGTATGTGCCGACACCAAAGCCCGTTACGGAACCTCCTCTCCCATCACCTTTGGCTCGGAGCAGGACCAGGCCGTACTCACCGCCAACATTGACATAAAGAAAGCGGACGTATTGTTTTCCAACCTCATAGCCCGGATGCAGGCAGCGGGAGTAGATTGTAGGGAAACCCAAAATTCCTATTTCGACTACCTCTGCTCCGTGGAAAAATATCCGCAAGCCATCGAATTGTGCCGGCAGTTGCTCGAAAATACAGACCATGAAGCAGAGAGCCGAATATGCAGGCAGTTATTGATGTATACCGAGCTACTGAGAAAGACTGGAGGCAGCGAGACGGAAAGAGCCGACAGCTATGCAAAGGCCGCCCGAATGCTTACCGCCATCGAAGACTCTCTGAATTTCAGCACCTATAACTTTGAACTGGCAGCCCACTATCTGATAGAGAAGGGACGCTACCAGGAAGCCGTAGACATGCTCGACCGTGGCATCGCCCTGAACCAATGGCAAACCTGGGGCAACGTGACAGATCCACATTACCTGTCCATGGCAGCTCTGAAAAACGAAATCCTCTACGACAACCTGAATCAGATGGTCGAAGCCAAAAGACTCATCAACCAACAGCTACAAGACTACACCCCCGATCGTATCACCTACTACACACCAGATATCCTGAACTTCCTGATACGATGCTACAACCTGATATTTACCGAAAGCAGCAATGACTTCGCTCAACTCGCCCCTCTTATGTCGTCCATTATGCAAATCACAGCAAAATTGTGTGCCCAAAGCGGAAACGACCCACAATTCTTGATGCTCTACGTGACAGAGATAACCACTATGTGTGTTGACTTTATAATTGACACGAAAAAGCTGGATAAACGACTCGACAGAGAGCTTATGACCGACGAACAAAAGAAGTTCTGGCAACAATATACAGATTTAGTATTCACCTATCAGGAGCCAATGAAAGACATGCTGATATTACTTGAAGAAGAATTTGAAAAGTTCGGCTTCACTCGCCAGACAAAAAACAAATATACCACCCTCATCTACTACCTAGCACGCTATTATCAAACTCTGGAACCCAACCCTCAAAAAGCACTCCACTACATGAAACGGTATGTGGAATTGCGAAAGGAGAAGCCTCTGGATATTTTTTATGCTTGGATTTCCCTGGGCGATGTCTACGATGAACAGCAGCAGCCCACTCAGGCATTGGAAGCCTATCTTGAAGCAGAGAAGCAGCTTCCCCAGCTGGAACAAATTGCTCCCGTCGACCAGACTGCTCTGGAAAGCCGCTTGTGCGGCCTCTATTATCAGCAGGGACAGTTCGCAAAAGCGCTCCCCCACGCACGCCGCTATTATGCCTCCATCCGCCGGATCATGGACGGCAATTTCCAGCTGATGACCGAAAACGAGCAGAACAACTTCATGGAAACCTACATGGATCCGGCATTCTGGCTCACTACCCTGCTCGAAGCGATGCCCGACAGTCTGGCAGCCGAAGCCTACGACGCTGTGCTCTACCGCACCGGCATGCAGCTGCGCTCCCAGCGGCAGACCCTTCAGGCCATACGCCAGTCGGGCGACAGCATCCTCGTGGCAGCGCTGGACAGCCTCGACCGCTTGCGCATCCATCAACGTAGTATTCGGATGAACCCCTACGAAAACCCGAAGGACATCGAAACCGAAAACGAACAGATCCGCCTTGCCTACGCCGCCAACGTGCTGGAACAGCAGATCATCGAGGCCTCCGAACCCTACCGGAAACGCTACGCCCTGCATGTCAGTTGGGACGAAATACGGCAGAAACTGGCCCCCGACGAAGCCGCCATCGAGTTCGTGTACGCCGGCAAGTACGTCATGGCGCTGGTCGTCAGGCCGGACAGCCCGTCTCCCCGCCCGGTTCGACTGGTGGAGAGTGACACCCTGGTGACCCGCCTCAAGGCACTGGACGCCAACACCTCGGCCCGACTGGCCGTCAAGCTCTACAACGAACAGGCCGTCGACCTCTACGGCATGTTGTGGGCACCTCTGGAGCCCTGCCTCCAGGGCGTCAGGACGGTCTATTTCGCCACGCCGGGCATCCTGAACAACCTCTCGTTCGCCGCCTTCGCCACGCCCGACGGCAGCTACCTGACGGACAAGTACCGCCTGCGCCAGCTCACCACCACGGCCGCCCTGCTGAAGCCCCGTGAAGCCGGACAGACACCCCGCTCGGCCCTGCTCATGGGCGACATCTACTACTCGCCCCGCCAGCAGCTACTGGCCGACAGCGGACGTGCGGACGAGGCCCGGGGAGCGGACGACGACCTCGCCCTCGACGACTTCGACAACCGGGGCGTCAGCCGCGAACACTTCAAGTACCTGCCTTTCACGGGCGACGAACTGGCCAACATCGAACGCAAACTGACGGAACACCGCCTCTCCTCCGCCGACCTCACCGTCCGCAAAGGCGCATCGGCCACCGAAGCCGCCTTCAAGGAGCTGGCCGCCCGCAAGCCCGAAGTCATCCACCTGGCCACCCACGGATTTTTCGTGGCCGACGATCGCGACGCTTCACGTATCCCCTACTACCGCCAGCGGATGCAGAACATGACCAACTCCATGCGTCGTGCGGGCATCGCACTGGCAGGCGCCGAAGCCGCCTGGTGCGGAGCGGAAGGCCACGACGAGAACGACGGTATCCTGACGGCCGACGAAGTGGCCCGTTTCGACCTGCACGGGACGCGCCTCGTGGTGCTCTCCGCCTGCGAGACGGCCTTGGGCAACAACAGCTTCGAAGGCGTCTATGGCCTGCCGCGCGGCTTCAAGCAGGCCGGTGTCGAGTCGCTGCTCGTCAGCCTGTGGAGCGTCAACGATCGCTCCACCTCCCTGCTCATGTCCGAGTTCTACCGCTACTGGCTGGAAGGAAAACCCGTGCGCGAGGCGCTGGAGCAGGCCGTCCGGGAAGTGAGAAAACAGTATCCGCAGCCCTATTACTGGGCGCCGTTCGTGCTGCTGGACTAGCGTTCCAGTCCTCCACTCCATCCCTCCAGACCTCCGCTTCAGCCGTCCAAACCTCAACATTTTTTAAGCTCAACGCTCACGTTTACCCCTTGGACGCCTTGTCGAGCGAAATGGCCTCTAGAGCCGTTTATAGACTTTTCCTTCGTGTTTCAGCACGCCTCGTTCCGTCATTCTTTTCAAAATCCTTCGCACGCTCGATTCCGGCAGTTCCTGCCGCTGCGCCTCCTCCATCAGCTCCCTGTAGGTGAACGTCCCGGGCAGCTTCTCCAGCACCGGCAGCAGGCGGGCGAAGGGCTGCAACGGACGTACCCGCCTCTCGTAGGCAGGGATGGACGAGCTCAGCAGCAAGGCATGTTCCAGCAACACCGCCGCGATGGCCAGCGACGCGTCCAGGTCCTCGTCCGAACAGTAGCGCGTCGACATCGCCCACAGCTCGTCCTCCCCCTTGCGCAGGGCCGTCAGCACCGCCGCGATGCGTGCCGCTATCAGCCCCATGCGCATCACCGACGACGCCATGCGTTCGCCCCCTTCGGCCACCACCTCCTGCAACTTGCGGCTGAAGAAAGTCGAGTGGCGCCGCCACTGCTCCCGCGTCAGCTCCACGTCCGTACGCCGCCCCTTCATCATCTCGTGCATCTTCAGCACCCGCTTGCCCAGTTCGCGGAAGTGTGTCCGCAGGTTCTGCACCTGCCCCTCCGCACTGGCGTCGCGCCACACGTATTGCGGCTGCACCTGGTAGGCCGCCAGTCGGCTGAAGAGTCCGTCCTCCGTGTTGTGCACCAGCGACAGGAATTGCATCGGCGTACCCGTCATACACAGCGCCAGCATCGGATAGGGCACGAACACCGGCTTGCCGTCCACCTTGAACGACGAGCTGATGGGTTCGTGGTGGAAGCAGGCGCGCAGCACGTCGTCCTGCTTACCGTAGTCCTGCCCGATGGCGGCCGACAGCGCATCTATTTCCGACGTATGCAGCACGCCGGACACCTCGCGGTTGGCCCACAGCTGGCGGTAGAGCATGGATTTCGACGTGTTGGGCGATATCTGGAAATAGATGCGTTCCGGCTCCTTGGGCTTCGGTTCCGGCTTCTCGCCCTTGCGTCCCTTGCGCATGCGCTCGCTGAAGTCCTCGTTCCATTGTTGCAGCCGGGCCTCGTAGGCCGCCTGTTCCTCCTCGCCGCGGGCCAGGTAGTAGTCGTGCAGCGGATGCGACAGATAGGACACCTGCGTCACGATGCCTTTTCCCGTAGCTGCCGGTGCCACGACGGCAAAATACAGGTGCGGACGCATGTCGTGGCGATCGTAGTGGAAGTGCACGTCCGGCAGGCAGGCGCTCAGGTGGGTCAGCATCGCCATCAGCACCATGTCCCTCTCCCGCCGGTCCATGGCCACCGTCAGCCCCTCCTTCAGCAGCTGCGGCAGGCCGTCGAAGATGGCGTCGTCAAAGTAGGGCAACGCCCCTCTCAGCCTTTCATTATTTTCTGACAAATCCAGTTCCGCGTCCCGATCGTCCGCTTCGACAGGGGATCCATAGTGGCGGTCGTGAGCGTTGAGCTTATTTTTTTCGGACACGTTTTCCTCCGATTTCCTGCTCAGATAGCTGTATCCGTCCGATAAGCATTTCCGAATTTCTGACTCCGAAAGTGTCGTACTTCCCAATTTCGCCACAACCAGCTTTTTCAGCTCTTCCAGTTCCTGTGGCGAAAGGTTTTTACATCTTGCCGTCCGTCCCAGCTTCAGCAGCAGCTCGTGTCGGTGTCCCTTCTCGAAGCCGTTCTGTTGCAGGAAGTAGTCCAGCATCCCCTGCAGCATGCCGCTTCCCTCTCCCTGCGGTTCGCCCCCTTCGGTGTCCGCCTCCTGCTGCATCCGGCGCTTCGCTTCCAGCCTGTCCTCGTCCGTCTCCAGTCCGCGCCAGGCCATCATCCGTGCCCCGTAGTTCACGTACAGCTCCTCGTCGTGCGCCGCGCTGCACAGGCGTCCCACGTTGCGGCACGCCTCGTCCACCTGGCATCCCGTCCGCTGTTCCATCCATCGCCCCACGACGCGATACGCCCTGAGGTACTCCTCCGTGCTCGTCACGTCCACGCGGATCACCGCCTTCACCCCCTCGCCTGACACTGACGTCCAGGCCAGCATCACGCAGTCCGTCATCCGCAGCCTTTCGAGCAGTTGCGTGCGTGCCGCCCCCACGTGATCCCAGTCGAACATCATCAGCCCCGTCAGCCGCTTCAGGTCCTTCTCCTGCCTGCCCCCTTCGAACACAGCGGCCAGTGTGGCGGCAGGCAGCGCCCGTTTCACCCGTGCCGCCTCCCCTTCGCTTCCCATGGCCGTCAGCCGGCGGTATTCCTCCGTCAGTCGTTTCACCTCCCCGTTCGTGCGTATCCAGTCCACGAAGCGGGCCACCGTCATCTCCATCGGTTCCTTGTCATACAAATTGCGGAACCCCGAAATCATTGTTGTCTCCATAGTTTAATTGATAATTGAAAATTGATAATTAATAATTCTTCATTCCTCATTCTTCATTCTTCATTTTATTCTTCATTGTTCATTAATCATTGACAAATTTCCTTCTTCTTTTTCAATCCTGCAAATCAGAAAATACGGGCATAAAATCCATTCAGACGCACTACACAGGCACTATTCCGCACATTTATCCCAACATCCCCGTTTAAAATAAATTTTCATTTTCACATATTAGCCGGACAAACTTTTAAATCCTGTACTTATGAAAAAGATTTTTCGTGTCGAAGTATGGATCGACGATAAGCACTTCCATACCCTGCAAGGCGAAGTAAGCCATGTCCGCAACCGCCGTCTGGCCCTGACGCAGATTTTCCGCAACATCCTGCGCCAGCTCTACACCCACGGCCATCTTCCGGCCACGCACGAAGAGTTCCGTACCCTACGCACCTTGCGTACCCTCGTCAATCGTCTGGAGAGCCATTTCCAGGCAGAAGACTGACCACGGACAGCAATAGCGGTTAGTAACCATCCCAGTATGGAATACTAACCGCTAAAAAAATTCCCAATTAATTAAAATTCTCCATTATCCATTATCAATTCTCAATTAATGAAGTCCCTTGGAAGTAAAAATAAAAAAAACCTTTTTTATTTTGTACTTCACTCGGTTTGCACTATCTTTGTCCCCGCAGAAACTGAACTTGACGTCCGTCTCTCCGATCATCTACCTGTGAGAGGCGACCGCGTAGCGTGCCCGGACGTTCCGTCCTCCCTTCCGCAAACAAGCATCAGCTTCTACTCTACTCCACCCGCAACACACTGACAAACAACCTGTATCCGAGCTTTTCGCAAGTCCGGACCATTCGTGTTGCGCCAGGAGCCCCCAGCCGCAGGCGGGCCGTCTGTGTTCCGACACAGACCGCTTTTTCATCCTTCATCCCCGCCGACGCGCTGTCATTACTACTTGTAAAAAAATATAAGCTTGCAAACAAATAGAGACGAGTAGTGAAGCAGAAAATGCTATATCCACAGAGCATATTCGCAAAGCCTAGCTATAATTTAGCATTGATCAATCATATTATCTACTTCTCTCCTTCTATCCTCTTGTCAGCAGAAAGTACACCTCAATGGAAGGGGAAACAACAAATATTCATTTAACATACAATCCCCATGAAAGGAATCGTATTAGCCGGTGGTAGCGGGACACGTTTGTACCCCATCACCAAAGGCGTGAGCAAACAGCTGCTCCCCATCTTCGACAAACCAATGATTTATTATCCGATCTCAGTGTTGATGCTGGCAGGCATCCGCGAGATACTGATTATCTCCACGCCCTACGACCTGCCGGGTTTCAAGCGCCTCTTGGGCGACGGTTCGGACTACGGTGTACACTTTGAGTATGCGGAACAGCCCAGTCCGGACGGGCTGGCACAGGCGTTCATCATCGGTGAACAGTTTATTGGCGACAACTCAGCGTGCCTGGTGCTGGGGGACAACATCTTCCATGGCAGCGGACTGAGTGCGATGCTGAAAGAAGCGGTGCGCACTGCCGAAGAAGAGAAGAAGGCGACGGTGTTCGGCTACTGGGTGAGCGACCCGGAACGCTACGGAGTGGCGGAATTCGACAACGAAGGAAACTGCCTTTCCATCGAAGAGAAGCCACAGCATCCGAAATCGAACTATGCCGTGGTGGGCTTGTACTTCTACCCGAACAAGGTGGTGGACGTAGCGAAACACATCAAGCCGTCCGCTCGTGGAGAGTTGGAGATTACGACCGTGAATCAGGAGTTCCTGAAAGACGGAGAACTGAAGGTGCAGACATTGGGCCGCGGCTTTGCCTGGCTGGACACGGGTACGCATGACTCGCTGAGCGAGGCGTCGACGTTTATCGAGGTGATCGAGAAACGTCAGGGCCTGAAGGTTGCCTGCCTGGAAGGTATTGCGTTCCGTCAGGGCTGGATCACAGCCGACAAGATGCGCGAGCTGGCGAAGCCGATGCTGAAGAACCAGTACGGACAGTACCTGCTGCAGGTGGTAGACGAGGTGGAACGAACGGGAGAAGCGAACCTTTGAAAATGAAGAATTAAGAATGAAAAATTAATTCTCAACTTTCAATTCTCAATTATCAATTAAAAAAGTGGAAGTAATCAAGACAAACATAGAGGGCTTAATGATTATCGAACCACGCATCTTCAAAGACGCGAGAGGGTATTTCTTTGAATCGTTCTCGCAACGGGAGTTTGAAGAGAAGGTCGACAAGATACAGTTTGTGCAGGACAACGAAAGCATGTCGAGCTATGGCGTGATGCGCGGGCTGCATTTCCAGCGTCCGCCATATGCGCAGAGCAAGTTGGTGCGCTGCGTGAAGGGTGCGGTGCTGGACGTGGCGGTGGACATCCGCAAGGGCAGCCCGACGTACGGGCAGCATGTGGCGGTGGAACTGACGGAGGAGAACCACCGACAGTTCTTTATCCCGCAGGGCTTTGCGCATGGGTTTGCGGTGCTGAGCGAGACGGCGGTGTTCCAGTATAAGTGTGACAACTTCTACCATCCGGAAGCGGACGGGGGCATCAGCATCCTGGACGAAAGCCTGGGCATAGACTGGCGGATACCGACGGAGAAGGCGATCTTGAGTGAGAAGGACACGAAGCATCCGTTGCTGAAGGACTTTGAAACGCCGTTTGTTTTTTAGATTCCCTCTCATTTTCAATTCTCAATCTTCAATTTTCAATTAAACGAAATGAATATATTAGTAACCGGCGCTAACGGTCAGTTGGGTAATGAAATGAGACTCGTTAGCAAAGGAACATCACATACATTTGTGTTTACGGACGTAGTGGAAGCGAAAGGCGTGGAAACGACGTTGCTCGACATCACCGATCTGGAAGCGGTACGCAGTATCGTACGGGAAAAGGGCGTGCAGTGCATTGTGAACTGTGCGGCCTATACCAACGTGGACAAGGCGGAAAGTGACGAGGCTTTCTGCCGTGTGCTGAACGCTGACGCTCCCCGTAACCTGGCGCAGGCCATGAAGGAAGTGGGCGGACTGCTGGTGCATGTCTCTACGGACTATGTGTTCGGTGGAGATCCGTACAATACGCCTTGCAAGGAAGACCAGAAGGGTACACCGACCGGTGTGTACGGACGCACCAAGCTGGAGGGGGAACAGCACATACTGGCTACGGGCTGCGACTACGTGATCCTCCGCACGGCCTGGCTGTACAGTGAGTTCGGCAAGAACTTTGTGAAAACCATGCTGAACCTGACCGCTACCAAGCCCCAGCTGAAGGTGGTGTTCGACCAGGCAGGAACGCCGACTTATGCCTACGACCTGGCACAGGTCATCCGTACTGTGCTCGAAGACTATGTACAGGAACAGCCACAGCAGGGCTACAGCAAGAACGGTATCTATCACTTCAGTAACGAAGGAGTATGCTCGTGGTATGACTTTACGAAGGTGATTGCTGCCTTGTCGGGGCATACGGAGTGTGACATCCAGCCCTGCCACAGCCATGAATTTCCCAGTCCAGTCATTCGTCCGGCTTATTCCGTATTGGACAAGACCAAGATCAAGGAGACTTTCGGTATCCGCATTCCGTACTGGATGGATTCGCTGAAGGTGTGTCTGCAAAACATGCAGGCATTGATTTAGGTATGAGGTATTAAGTATTAGGTATTGACAATTACTTTCATTTTCAACTTTCAAATTTCAATTTAAATGGCAACATTTCAACGCACAATAGTCATCACCGGCGGTGCCGGTTTCATCGGTTCACATGTCGTAAGACTGTTCGTGAACAAGTATCCGGAGTATCGCATCATCAACCTGGACAAGCTGACGTATGCGGGCAATCTGGCCAATTTGAAGGACATCGAGGACCGTCCGAACTACAAGTTCGTGAAGATGGACATCTGCGACTTCGAGGCTTTCTACCGCCTGATGCAGGAGGAGAAGGTAGACGGTATCATCCACCTGGCGGCAGAGAGCCACGTGGACCGCTCGATCAAGGACCCGTTCACTTTCGCACGTACCAATGTGATGGGTACGCTGAGCCTGCTGCAGGCTGCGAAGCTGTACTGGGAAAGCCTGCCGGAGAAGTACGAGGGCAAACGGTTCTACCACA